>Ga0137412_10001978_pt1 | contig 16139 bp, 7 predicted proteins | sample CZODoug2_1_16fun_FD_122160 | JGI IMG/M metagenome (GOLD analysis project Ga0137412, IMG submission 122160) | Vadose zone soil fungal communities from Angelo Coast Range Reserve, California, USA - CZODoug2_1_16fungal (Hybrid Assembly) | ecosystem: Environmental > Terrestrial > Soil > Vadose zone...
CGTCGACTCTTCCGCGCTGTCTTCGGCGTTGTCGCTGACCGGTTCGTCATCCGCGAACACGATCACCGGCGGCTCCGGCGACGACACGATCGACGGCGGTGGCGGCGCTGATATCATCGCGGCCGGTGGCGGCAATGACAGCGTCACCTATCGCGGCACCGAAGCCTCGATCGACGGCGGCGCCGGCAGCGATACGCTGGTGCTGGCGGCAACCGGCGGCATCACCGCGGTCAATTTCAGCGTGACGGCCGGGGTCGACCAGACCACGGGCGACACGACGTCGGTCACGAATTTCGAGAACCTCAACGCCGGCATTCTTTCCACGGCCGTCACCGTCACCGGCTCGTCGTCCGCCAACACGATCACGACGGGTTCAGGCAACGACACCATCGACGGCGGCGGCGGCGCCGACGTGATTTCCGCAGGCGCCGGCAATGACACGGTTTCCTATTATGCCGCCGAGACGTCGATCGACGGCGGCACAGGCACGAACACGCTACTGTTGCGGGCGGCGGTCACGGTGAACCTCGGCAATACCGACGTCACATCCGGCGATGCCGCCAACGTCACCAATTTCCAGAACGTGGATGCGTCCGCGCTGTCGTCGGCGGTGTCGCTGACCGGTTCGTCGTCCGCGAACACCATCACGGGTGGCTCGGGCGCCGACACCATCGACGGTGGCGGTGGCGCGGATATCATCGCTGCGGGCAGCGGCAACGACAGCGTCACCTATTGGGGAACGGAAACCTCGATCGACGGCGGCGCCGGCACCGATACGCTGGTTCTCGCGGCTTCCGGCGGCGTGACCGCGGTCAATTTCTCGGTGGCGGGCGGCTCGGACCAGACGACGGGCGACAGCGTCAGCGTCACCAACTTCGAGAGCATCGACGCGTCGCTGGTCAACTCGGCGCTGACGCTGACCGGCTCGTCGTCCGCGAACACGATCACCGGCGGCTCCGGCAACGACACGATCGACGGCGGCGGCGGCGCTGATATCATCGCGGCCGGCGGCGGCAACGACACCGTCACCTATCGCGGTTCGGAAACTTCGATCGATGGCGGCACCGGCACCAACACGCTGGTGATGAACGCTGCCGCGACCGTCAATCTCGGTAATGCCGATCAGACCTCCGGCGATTCGACAGCCGTCAGCAACTTCCAGAACATCAATGCGTCGGCGCTCTCGGCCGGGCTTTCACTGACCGGATCATCTGGGGCCAATACCATCACCGGTGGTTCCGGCAACGACACGATCGACGGTGCCGGCGGCGCCGACGTGATTTCCGCGGGCGCCGGCAACGACCTGGTCTCCTATTACGGGACGGAAGTCTCGATCGACGGCGGCATCGGCGCCAATACGCTGGTCCTGGACGCGGCGGCGACGGTCAATCTGGGTAACGCCGACCAGACCTCCGCAGATTCGGTCAACGTCGCCAACTTCCTGAATATCGACGCATCGGCATTGTCGTCGGCGGTGTCGCTCACGGGATCGTCCCTGGCCAACACGATCACCGGCGGCTCTGGTAACGATACGATCGATGGCGGCGGCGGGGCTGACGTGATCGTCGCCGGCGCCGGCAACGATACCGTAACCTATCATGGCACCGAAACGTCGATCGATGGCGGCGTCGGCGGTAGCGACACGCTCGTGCTGGCCTCGTCCGGCGGGATCACCGCGGTCAATTTCGCGGTGGGAGCTGGCGCCGACCAGACCACGGGCGACAGCGTCAGCGTGACCAATTTCGACAACCTCGACGCTTCAGCCCTGAGTTCCTCGGTTTCGGTGACCGGGTCGTCTTCGACCGGCACGATCACAACGGGCTCGGGCAACGACGTGATCGACGGAGGCGGCGGCGCGGACGTCATCAGTGCCGGCGGTGGCAACGACACCGTCACCTATCACGGCACCGAGACCTCGATCGACGGCGGCGGCGGCACCAACACCTTCGTGATGGCGTCTGCTGCGACCGTCAATCTCGGCAACGCCGACCAGACCTCCGGCGATACGACGAATGTCACGAATTTCCAGAATGTCGATGCGTCCGGACTTTCGTCGGGCGTCTCAATCACGGGGTCGTCGTCGGCAAACACCATTACGGGTGGATCCGGCAGCGATACCATCGATGGCGCCGGCGGCGCCGATGTCATCAGCGCTGGCGGCGGAAACGACACGGTCACCTATCATGGCACCGAGACCTCGATCGACGGCGGCAGCGGGACCAACACGTTGGTGCTCAATGCCGCGGCGACGGTCAACCTCGGCAATGCCGACCAGACGTCCGGTGATTCGACAAATGTAACCAACTTCCAGAATGTCGACGGTTCGTCGCAGACGGCTGCGCTGACGCTGACCGGCTCGTCGTCGAACAATACCCTGACTGGCGGCTCCGGCAATGACACGATCTCGGGCGGCGGTGGAATGGATCATCTGTTCGGTGGCGGCGGTGACGACATCTTCATCATCGACCATTCGTCGCTCGCGCTCGGCTCGACGATCGACGGTGGCGTCGGCAACAACACCGTCAACATTTCGGCAAGTTCAGGTGCGGTCAGCGATACTGAACTAGTGGCGTCGCTTACCAACGTCGAGATGATCGACTTCACCGCGAGCAGCGCCAACACGTCGCTTAGCCTTTCCGGTAGCCAGATCAGCCAGATCGACGGAGGAGCCTCCAACACGCTGACGCTCTTGGCGAACCCGGGTTATGCGCTGAACATCACCGATCCGTCCGCGAATTATTCGCAATCGAGCGTGGGCAACATCACCAACTTCACCATCTATGACGATGCGTCGCATACCAACGTCGTCGCACATCTTGCATTGGTGGCCTGATGCTCGGCGTGTCCAGCGCGCATCTTTGACTACTGTCTCAGCGCGTTATCCTTGATCCGCCGCAGCGGCTTGAGGATCGTACCGAGCACACTCTGACGGCTGCCGATGACGTCGACGTCTGCGAGCATGCCCGGCAGCACCGGATGGTCCGGCCCGAGCGCCGCTGCGTCCGCTTCAAGCCTGACCCTGAAATACGGAACGCCACGCTCGTCCTGGTGAGCGTCGGGCGATATCTCGGCTACGCGCGCGTTCAGTCCGCCATAGACGGAAAATTCGTAGGCGCTGATCTTGACGACCGCCCGCTGCCCGAGCCAGACATCGGCGCGGTCAGCCGGCGACAATTTCATTTCGACATCGATTGATCCATCCGAGGGCACGATTTCGGCAAGGGCTTCTCCCGGCTTGACCACGCCGCCGACGGTCGTCACGTTCAGCTTGTTGATGACGCCGCTGACGGGCGCGCTGACATCCGAGCGGCTCATGCGGTCCTGCAGGGCTCCGATGCTCTGGGTCAGCTTCTCCAATTCGGTCGATGTCTGAGCCCGCTCCTTTTCCGCGTCGGCCTGAAAACGAGACGTGACCTCCGCTTTGCGCTGTCCCAATTCCGAAAGCGCGGCCTCCGTCCGCGGAATTTCATGCGCGAGGTCGGAGAGCCGGGCGAGGGCCTGCTGCAGCACGCGGTCGGCTTCCAATCGCTCATTGTTGGAGGCGGCACCCGCGGCGGTGAGCTTTTGAAGGCTCGCCAGGCGCTCCTCGGAAATCTGGCGTTCGCGGGTGACGGAAGGAAACCGGGAGCGCAGCTCCGACAATTCGATTTCCTTTTGCCGCTGCTGTTGCGTCACGATCGAAAGCTGCTCGTTGAGGTTTGCCCGGCGCCGACGAAACAGCGAAAGTTCATTCTCGATGACCTGCGGGCTCGTGGTCAACGTCGCCTGCGGGAATGAGACGTCGCTTGCGCCGGTGGTTTCGGCCTCGAGGCGAATGAGACGAATCCGCTTTGCGGACTGTTCAATCGCGGCCTGTGCCAATTCCGATTTGAAGAAGCTGTTCTCCACACGCATCAGCGGTTGGCCGGCGATGACGGTGTCACCTGCCTTGACCATGATCTCGGCGATGATCCCGCCTTCGAGATGCTGGACTTCCTGTTTCATCTGTTGCGTGACGATGCGTCCCGATCCGCGGGTCACCTTGTCGATCTGGACGATCGCCGACCAGATCAATGCCGCGAGCGTGCATAGCCCGACGATGACGACAAATCGCCCTTGGGCTTCCGTTGCAATGCGATCGATGCGGCGGGGAAAAGCGGTCTGTTGTTCGCCGTCCGGTGCGCTCGCGGCAGCACGGTTCGCGCTCTCGGCTGGTGCAAGTTTACCTGCGTCGACCTTTTGGGCGCGAAGTGGATGCAATGCTTTCTCGGTTTCAAATGAGGGTAGTCCATTGAAACTGAAAGCGGTGCACGAACAATTAAGCCTAATGGCTTAGGCCTTGATCTGCACGGCTTTTAGCGCCTCGCGGATTCCAATGTTTCAGAGCAGCATCAGGTCTGGCCGTTCCGCCTCGGTATTCGATGCCACTCTCGACCGCATGGCGAAGATAGGTCTCGCGGAAACACGCGATCCCGAGCGGCTTGATGTTTCTCAATTGCCTCCCCCCGATCTTCTCGCCAGGCTTCTGACGGAGATCGCCTCGGTGTGGCAGAGGCAGCGCGGCGAACCGGCGCGCCCAGGCACAACCGCGATCCAGGGAATCGATAGCCCCGAGACGCTGGTGTCGTTCGCCGCGACCAACGGTATTGATGTAGTCTTTGAGAACCGCCTGGTCGCTTCGCTAACTACCGAGGATCTCCCCGCGGTCATGCTCACCCATGACGGCATGGGGCGGATGTTGCTCGCGCGCCGTGGCCGTATTTTTACCGCCCAGCATGGCGGCAGGTCCTATTCGATCGACAAGGAAGCGCTCGCGGCGGAGGAGGCGGGGACGCTATTCCTGGTGCGTCCGCGCGGTATCGTGCCGTCGCACAATATCGCCGAAATTGTCTCGGACCTGGCGTCGCCGGAATCCAGCGATCCTGTCCGCGGCATTCTGGACTTCATGACCAGCCGGCACCGCGGGATGCTGATCGAGCTTCTGATCGCGGCTGCATTCTCCAACCTGATGCTGCTCGCTTTGCCGGTGTATTCCGGCTTGATCTTCGACAGGGTGATCCCGCATTCAGCGTTCGATACGCTGTGGGCGATTTCGATCGGCGTGACGCTGGCGTTGCTTGCGGACCTCGCCGTGCGCTGGGTCCGGTTGAAAATCCAGGATGCGCTTGCGAGTTCGGCAAGCGCGGCCATTCAGGCATCGGTCATCAGAAAGCTGCTTCAATCCAAGATGGGCGAGGCGCCTCGTTCGGCTGGGGCGATCACGCTCAGGTTGAGAAATCTCGATGCGATGACGCAGCTGATACCGCAGCTGGTGACCGGAGCGCTGGTCGATCTTCCGTTCCTGCTGATCGTCTTTGCATTGCTCTGGGTGAACGGCGGGGCCGTCGTGCTGGCGCCAGTCGCGGGAATTGGCGTCCTGATGGCGCTGCATCACTGGACCAGCCTTGGCTCCGAAGCCGAGCAGAAGCGTTCTACGGCCCTCCTGCAGCTTCAGACCAACCGCTTGAACGAAGCGGTGGAGGTGCTCGAGACGATCAAGTCGACCCGCACCGAGCTGCGCGTGCTGAACCGTTTCGAACGGATCTTCGACGAGTACTCCTATTCCACTCACATCGTTCGGCTGTATCAGGGCCTGGCAGCCTACGCCAACGTCACGATCGGGCAGATGATGGTCGCCGTCGTGCTCATGATCGGCGCCTATGAAGTGTCCGCCGGCAATATGACGATCGGCGGCCTGTCAACCTGTTCTCTGCTGGTCGGGCGGGTCATCGGTCCGATTGGACAATTGATTACGGCCGTGCACCGCACGATCCAGAGCCGCGCGCTTCTGAAGGCGCTGGCCGGCGAAACCCGATACCACAGCGAGACCGCCGGCGATGAAAGCGGCGCGCTGCGTACGCCGGATCAATGTGCGCTGCGTCTGCAGAGCGTCGCATTCTCCTATGCAGGCCAGACGACGCGTCAGATCGACAACCTCACGATCAATATTCAGCGCGGCGAGCGCATTGCCATTGTCGGCCGATCGGGGTCCGGAAAGTCCACCTTGCTGCGGCTGATTGCCAGGCTCGCGGAGTGCGACCGAGGCTCCATTCTGCTCGATGGTTTCGATGTCCGTCAATACGAGCCTTCGGATTTGCGGCGAGCCCTGGGCTATATGGGGCAGACCGCGGGGATCGTCGAAGATTCGCTGATGAGAAATCTCACGCTTGGCCAAAGCGATGTCGATCCGAACCGCTTCGACGACATCATGAAGCTGACCGGTGTTTCAGATTTCGCCGCAACGCATCCGCAAGGCTTCGGAATGAATGTCGGCCCGCGTGGCGAGAGGCTTTCCGGCGGCGAGAGGCAATCGGTGGCGCTGGCGCGCATCCTGCTTGCAAGTCCGAAAGTGCTTCTGCTGGATGAACCAACCGCTTCCATGGACACGATGCTGGAGGCACGGCTGGTCAGAAATCTCGGGAATTTCATCGGCGACAGGACATTGATCGTGGCAACGCATCGCGCGCCGGTGTTGCAGCTCGTCGACCGGTTGATCTGGCTGGAGGCTGGAAAAGTCATGGCTGACGGTTCAAAGGCGGACGTGCTCAAGCGAATGTCCGGCGCCGCGGCCTAGTGCCCAGATGATGATCGCAAAGCCGTCGCCGAAGCTGTGCCGCAGCGCGCGGCCTGCGGCAGGCAGATATCGGCAGGCAGATATCGGCAGGTCTTCTCATCTCGACTCCCCGGCCAATTCGCCAGGCTTTGCGCCTCTTCTCCCGGTTCGAGGACTGCTCTGCGAGCTCAAAAAACAAGGTAGTGGGCTGGGACTCAGGCCGCATGGGTACCCGGCAAAACTGGCCGTTTTCTGGCATGGAAATTGCTGCATAGTGCGCTTCAGCTCGTTCAATCAGCACGGAGATTTGGAATGCTTGACGGAGCCGAGGCGCGGCTTGCCGTCGATATCGGGGGCACGTTCACGGATATCGTTTTGGAGGTGGGACAGGATCGCAGGACGCGCAAGGTGCTGACGACGCTGTCGCGACCGGAGGAGGCGGTGCTGGACGGGATGCGTCTCATTCTGGCCGATGCGGATGCGCGCATCAGCGATATCGATGTCTTTATTCACGGCACTACGCTCGCGACCAACGCGATCATCGAGCGCCGCGGCGCGATCACGGCGCTGGTCGCGACGCAAGGCTTCCGCGACGTGCTCGATATCGGCACGGAGAGCCGCTACGATCAATACGACCTCGCCATCGACAAGCCGAAGCCGCTGGTGCCGCGCGCGCTGCGTTTCACGGTGCCCGAACGCATCGATGCCCGTGGTGCGGTGCGATTGCCGCTCGACGAAGCCGCCGTGCGTGCGCTCGCGCCCGCCTTGCGCGCGCAGAACGTGGAGAGCGTGGCCTTTGCATTCCTGCACTCCTATGCCAATCCCGAGCACGAACGCCGCGCCGCCGCGATCCTGCAGGAGGAAATGCCGGGCATTCGGGTAACGCTGTCTTCCGCCGTGTGTCCAGAAATCCGTGAATATGAGCGCACCTCGACCGCGGTCGCCAATGCCTATGTGCAACCCTTGATCGACGGTTATCTCGCGCGCATGGCCGAAGCGCTGCAGGTCGAGCAATTCCGCGGCGCGATTTATCTGGTGACCTCGGGCGGCGGCGTCACCTCGATCGAGACGGCGCGGCGCTTTCCGGTACGGCTCATCGAATCGGGCCCTGCGGGCGGCGCGATCTTCGCGGCGCAGATCGCGGCGCGTCTCGGTGAGAGCAAGGTCTTGTCCTTCGACATGGGCGGCACCACCGCGAAGATCTGCCTGATCGAAAAATATCAGCCCGAGACCTCGCGCGTGTTCGAGGTCGATCGCGCCGCGCGCTTCCTGAAAGGCTCGGGCCTGCCGGTGCGAATCCCCGTGATCGAGATGGTCGAGATCGGCGCCGGCGGCGGTTCGATTGCGAAGATCGACGCCTTGCGGCGGGTGACCGTTGGACCGGAGAGCGCGTCGTCCGAGCCGGGGCCTGCCTGTTACGGTCGCGGCGGCCGCAGGCCCGCGGTGACGGACGCCGATGTGTCACTCGGCAAGATCGATCCCGATGCTTTTGCCGGAGGAACCATCAAGCTCGACGCGGAGCTAGCGAAGCAGGCGCTGTTGCGGGACGTCGGCGAGCCGCTTGGTCTGTCGGCGGAGACCGCGGCCTACGCCGTGCACGAAGTGGTGTGCGAGAACATGGCGAGCGCCGCCCGCGTGCATGCGGTCGAACGCGGCGCCGTCGTCGGCCAGCACACTCTGATTGCCTTCGGTGGCGCTGCACCCTTGCACGCCGCGCGCGTCGCCGAGAAGATCGGCGTCTCGCGCGTGATCGTGCCGTCCAATGCCGGCGTCGGTTCGGCGGTCGGATTTCTTGCCGCGCCGATCGCCTATGAACTGGTGCGTAGCCGCCACGCGCGGCTCGACGCATTCGATGGCGCGGCCGTGTCCGACCTGCTGGACGAGATGGCGGCCGAGGCGCGCGCGCTGGTCGAGCCAGGTGCGGCCGGGGCGCCGGTGCGCGAACGCCGCGCCGCCTTCATGCGTTATGTCGGACAAGGCCACGAGATCGCGGTCGAGCTGCCGAACCGGCGGCTGACCGCGGCCGATCTCGCGGGCCTTCGCCAATCCTTCGAGACCGATTACGCAGGCTTGTTCGAGCGGCCGATCCCGGGCGCTGCGATCGAGGTGCTGAGCTGGTCGGTGCTCGCGACCACCGAGCCACGCAATCCGCCGCGCGTCGCCGCGGTGACGCGCAAGCCGGCCGGACAAGCATTTGGCAGCCGAAAGTTCTTCGACGGACGCGCGGGGCAGGCGATCGAGATTCCGCTGTATCGCCGCGATCAGATGGCGCCGGGCGCGACCATCGCCGGCCCGGCCGTGATCGCGGAAGACGAAACCTCGACATTCGTTTCGACAAGCTTCGATGCCTATATCGACGGTGCCGGCAGCATCGTCATGGAACGGAAGGCGGCATGATCATGAGCGAGGCAAGCGGCGCGAGCCTGATCGATCTGCAGATCATGTGGCATCGGCTGATCGCCGTGGTCGAGGAGCAGGCGCAGGTGCTGCTGCGCACGGCCTTCAGCCCGATCGTGCGCGAATGCGGCGATCTCTCGGCCGGCGTGTTCGACCTCCATGGGCGGATGCTGGCGCAGGCCGTGACCGGCACGCCGGGGCACGTCAATTCGATGGCCGAGTCGGTCAAGCATTTCATCGCGCATTTTCCGATTTCGACGATGAAGCAAGGTGACGCCTATATCACCAACGATCCCTGGATGGGCACCGGCCATCTCAACGACTTCGTCGTCACGACGCCATGTTTCAAGGACGGCAGACCGGTCGCGTTGTTTTCCTGCACCAGCCACCTGATGGATATCGGCGGCATCGGCTTCGGGCCGGACGCCACCGACGTCTTCATGGAGGGGCTCTATATCCCGATGCTGAAGCTGATTGATCAGGGCGTCGTCAACGAGACCTTGATGGCGATGATCCGCAGCAACACCCGTCTGCCGATCGACACCGAAGGCGACACCTATTCGCTGGCGGGCTGCAACGATGTCGGCTGCGCGCGGCTTGTCGAGATGATGAACGAATTCGGCATCGCGTCGCTGGATCAACTCGGCGACTATATCTGCGACCGCTCGCGCGAGGCGGTCCTCGCCGAGATCGCCAAGCTGCCCAAGGGCACCTGGCGCAACGAAATGGTGGTCGACGGCTATGACGCGCCGGTCACGCTCGCGGCGGCGCTAACGATCTCGGAAACCGGCATCCACGTCGATTTCGATGGCACTTCGCTGGCCTCGAAATTCGGCATCAACGTGCCGCTGTCCTATACCACCGCCTACACCGTGTTCGGTCTCGGCTGCGTGGTCGCGTCGCAGATCCCGAACAATGCGGGCTCGCTTGCGCCGCTGACGGTCTCGGCGCCCGCGGGCTCGATCCTCAACGCGCCGAAGCCAGCGCCGGTGGCCTCGCGCCATATCATCGGCCAGATGCTGCCGGACGTCGTGTTCGGCTGCCTGCGCCAGATCATCCCTGAGCGGGTGCCGGCCGAAGGCACCTCGTGCCTGTGGAATCTCAATGTGCGCGGACAGACCCGCAGCGGTACCGGCGGCAATTACGGATTCTCGATGGCCGTGACCAGCAATGGCGGCACCGGCGCGCGCTTCGCCAAGGACGGATTGTCGGCCACCGCCTATCCCAGCGGCGTGCGCGGCACGCCGGTCGAGATCGCGGAGACGCAGACGCCGTTGATCTTCTGGCGCAAGGAGCTGCGGCCGGATTCCGGCGGCGCCGGCCGCACCCGCGGCGGCCTCGGCCAGATCATCGAGGTCGGCAGCGGCATCGATGCGCCGTTCGACATTCTGGCGGCGTTCGACCGTATCGATCATCCGCCGCGCGGCCGCGATGGCGGCCGTGACGGCGAGGCCGGCTATGTCGGACTGAAGTCGGGGCGGAAGCTGCGCGGCAAGGGCTTTCAGACCATCCCGCCCGACGATCGGCTGGTGGTGATGACGCCGGGCGGCGCCGGCATCGGCAGGCCAAGCGAGCGCGCAAGGACGAGCGTGCGCGATGACGTCGACAGCGGTTTGGTGTCGGCGGAGAACGCCGCGACGATCTACGATCTTTCGGGCCGATGAATCCGGTGGCGCGACGTCTCGTTCAACAAAGCGGAGAGCACCTATGATTACGCGACGGATATTCACGGCAGGTGCGGCAACGCTGCTCGCCGCCGGTCCAGGCTTGAGGCGCGCCATGGCGGCGACGGCGAGCTGGGACATGTCGACCGTGTGGCCCGACGGGAATTTCCACACCCAGAATGCCATGGCGTTCGCCGAGCAGGTCAGGAAGCAGACCGAGGGTGCTGTCAACATCACGGTGAAGGCCGGGGGCCAGCTCGGCTTCAAGGGGCCCGAACATCTGCGTGCCGTCCGCGACGGCCTCGTGCCGCTCGCGGATGTGCTTAACATCCAGCAGGTCGGAGACGAGCCCTTCATGGGTGTCGAAAGCATCCCGTTCCTGGCCGGCTCGATCGAGCAACTGAAGATCCTGCACAAATATGTGCGACCCGAATACGAGAAGATCGCCGCACGCAACAACCAGAAAATCCTCTATATCGTGCCCTGGCCGACGCAATATCTGCACCTCAAGGTGAAGGTTGGCGATATCGACGGGCTGAAGAACATCAAGATCCGCGTGCCGGACAAGAATGCCGTCGACATGCTGAACATGATCGGCATGGCGCCGGTGATGATTCCCTGGGGTGAGACGATCCCGGCGCTGGCGTCGGGCGCGGTCGCGGGCGTCTCGACCTCGGCGGTCTCGGGCGTCGACGGCAAGTTCTGGGAGTTCTTGAAATACATCTATCCGACCAACCATGTCTGGTCGTCCCAGATGCTGACCGTCAATCTCGATAGCTGGAAAACCCTGACTGAAGATCAGCAGCAAATGGTTGCCGGCATTGCCGCGAAGATGGAGCCGGATTTCTGGACGAATTCGCTGAAGGCCGATGTCGACAGCCTCAACCGCCTCAAGGAGGGCGGCATGGAAGTGGTGCCGGTGCCGGACGCGATGATGACGGCGATACGCGACCGCACCGCGCCGCTGCTTGATGCCTTTCTCAAGCGCGTACCTTCGGCGGACAAGCCCGTGAGGGCCTATCTCGCCGACATCAGGCGCTAAGCGGGAGCGCATCCATGGCGACCGTCGTGACCGCTGTTCCGGAAAGTCTCAACGCGGCGGCGCCCGCGCCGCTGCGGTTCCTGCTCGATGCGATAGATCGTCTTGGCCGGCTCGATGGCTGGATCGGCGGCGGCTGCCTGTTGACGCTGACATCGCTGATGCTCGCCGAAGTGACGACGCGCTTCCTGTCGAATTTCCTGCCTTTCTTTCCCCCGACGATCTCGATCGCGTGGGAATATTCCTCCTATCTGATGGCGGCATCCTTCACCTTCGGCGCCGCGATGACGCTACGTACCGGCGGCCATATCCGCGTCGTGATCGGCTTGAAGAATGCACCGGCGCCGTTGCGGCGCGTGCTCGAAATTGTACTCGCGCTCGTGGGTTTCGCCTTCATGGCGTTCCTGACATTCGCGATGGTCAAGTTCGCCTGGGGCTCGTTCGTGCGCGGGCAGGTGTCGACCTCGAGCGACACGCCGCTGTGGTTTCCGCAGGCCGCCGTCACCTTCGGGATGCTGCTGCTCACGCTGCAATTGCTGGCACGGGCCATCCAGGCCACGCTCGGCCTGCCGCTCGAAGACCATCGCATGCGGGCCTCGCCGGTAGAATGAACACGCGCGCGACCAGGACAGCCATTCCCGCATCCGGACGGCAAATCCGATGACCATCGAAGTCGTCAGCCTGTTCGTCATTCTGTTTGTTTTGCTGGCGGGGGGCTTGTGGATCGGACTGACCTTGGCGATCACCGCGACCCTGCTGCTGGCGATGTTCCGCTCGATCCCTCTCGACAAGCTGCTCCCGCAATATGCCTGGAACATCCTGACTACGCAGGAGCTGTTGGCGTTGCCACTATTCATCCTGATGGGCGAATTGCTGTTTCGCACCCGCCTGTCGCGATCGCTGTTCCAGGGGCTCGCGCCTTGGGCCGGGCTGCTGCCGGGGAGGCTCGTGCATGTGAACGTGATCGGCTGCACGATCTTCGCGGCGATCTCGGGCTCGTCGGCCGCGACGACGCAGGTGATCGGCCGCATGTCGCTCGCCGAGCTTCTGCGCCGCGGCTATTCCAAGGATATCGCTATCGGTTCGCTTGCCGGCGCCGGCACGCTCGGCTTTCTCATCCCGCCGTCGAACATCATGATCATCTATGGCGTGCTCGGCGACGTCTCGATCCTGAAACTGTTCACCGCGGGCGTGCTGCCGGGCCTGATGCTGGCGGCGACGTTCATGGCCTGGGTCATGCTGCACACCACGTTGAACCCGAAACTGGTGCCGGAGGTGGAGGCGAAACTCTCACTGGTTTCCTGGGGCGAGCGCTTCGCGGCCTTGAAGGACCTCGCGCCGGCCTTGTTCCTGATCGCCTGCGTGCTCGGCTCGATGTATGGTGGACTTGCGACACCGTCGGAGGCGGCGGCGGTCGGAGTGCTCGGCGCGGCGCTGGTGGCGTGGGTGCAGGGATCGCTGACGCAGCAGGTGATGCGCGACGTCGTGATGGGATCGGTCGCCACTTGCTCGATGATCGCGCTCATCGTGCTTGGCGCGTCGATCCTGGGCAATGCGGCGGCGTTTCTCGGTATTCCGCAATCGGTCGCTGCGTTCGTGAAAGGCCTCGGCCTGTCGCCCTTCATGCTGATCGTCGTGCTGATCGGTTTTTACCTTGTGCTCGGCTGTTTCCTCGACGGTTTTTCGATGATCGTGATGACATTGCCGATCGTGCTGCCGATCGTGAAGGCGGCGGGCTTCGACGATGTCTGGTTCGGAATCTTCCTGGTGCTGGCCGTCGAGATGGCGCAAATCACGCCGCCTGTCGGCTTCAACCTGTTCGTGATCCAGGGCCTGACCGATGACGGGCTCGGTTATATCGCGCGCGTGACGTTGCCTTACCTGATGATCATGATCGGCTTCGTGCTGTTGCTGACGCTGTTCCCAAGCGTCGTCACGATCCTGCCCAGGCTGCTTTACGGATAAGCCGCCCTCGCACAGGTCCGGCGGCGAAGTCGCCGCTCACGCCATCGCCGGCATCCGGCCGAACAGGCGATCGAGCGCGTTGCGCAGCACGTCTTCGGGATTCGATGCGCCCGAGCGGCTGCGCCACGCGACATGGCCATCCGGCCGGACCAGCACCGCGCCGTCGGCGTCGACGCCATAGGCATGGTGCCACTCGCCGTCGGGATCGCCGAGGTCGCCGTCGCCGCCGATCGTGTAGCCGACAAGGGGCGGCCATGACGTGCCGATCGCTTGCGCGGCCTGACGCCATGCATCGCCGTCGCGCCCGGCAAGCAGCACGAAGTGCGGGCCGAACAGGTCGACGGTGGAGATCGGCTCATGGCCGCGCGTCAGCCGCACGTGCGGCGCGCGTCCGCCGGGGCGCGCGGAGGGCACATAGTCGGTGACGGGATCGTCGACGGTGACCTGTGGCGTATCGTCCGGCAGCATCGCCATCGAGTCATAGCTGGCGCCGAAGATCAGGCCCTGCTCGTTGAGGAATTCGCGCCGCGGCAGCACGTTGCTCTGCCGCGCGTGGCGTCCCATCGACAGCGCGTTGGCGAGCGCGTTCTGCGTGATGATCCGGCCGAACGGCTGGCGTTCGGCATCGTAGCTGTCGAGCAGCGTTTCGTCGGCCTTGCCGCGAAGCACGGCGGCGATTTTCCAGGCGAGATTATGCACATCCTGCACGCCGGTGTTGAGGCCGAAGCCCCCGGTCGGCGGCATCTCGTGCGCCGCGTCGCCGGCCAGGAAAACATTGCCGACGCGGTAGCGGTCGGCCACGATTGCGGATGCTTCCCACGGGCTGACACCCAGCACCGACACCGCGATGTCGGGCACGCCGATACCCTGGCGGATCAGCCTGGTACAGAATTCAGGCGTGAAGTCCTCCGGGCGCCAGCCGAACTGTTTGGCGCTGTGGATCAGGAAACCCCAGCGATCCCGGCCGTTGATGGTGAGGAATGTCGCGCGCAGGTCCTGCTGCTCGACGAAATAGAGCGCGGCGGGCCGATCCGCGACCCATTGCGTGAGGTCGGCCTGGAACAGGATGTTGACGCTGTCATAGACCTTCTCCTCGCCGATCATCGTCACGCCGAGCGCGCGGCGCACGCGGCTTTGCGCGCCCTCGCAAGCGATCAGATAGCGTGCCTCGAAGGGGGTCTCCGCTCCCGTCGTGCGGTCGGTCAGGATGCCCGTGACGGGACCCTTAGCGTCAGGGCCTTGGTTGAACGAGGTCAGCTCGGTGTTGAAGCGCAGTTCGCCCGGTCCAGCCGCTTCGGCGAAGCGGCGAATGACCGGCTCCAGATCGTCCTGCGCGCAGAGACAATTCCTGACCGGTGTCGCCGCCATGTTCTTCGCGGTCGCGCGTCCCGGCACGCGGCGCTCGATTTCCTTGCCGGCGAGGGTTTCCGTCCAGACGATCAGCCCCAGGCGTCCTTCCGCCAGTCCGGCCTCCCTGACCGCGGCGTCGATGCCGCATTGGCGAAACACCTCCATGGTGCGGGCATTGATGCCACGCGCCTTCGGCGTCAGCGCCGTGCCCGGGTGGCGCTCGACCAGCAGCGAGCGGATGCCGTGCTGGGAGAGCAGCAACGAGGCGGTCAGTCCGACCGGACCGCCGCCGGAAATCAGAACGGGAATTTCGAGCATTGTTTTTCTTTCTTGTCGCTTTGGGAGTCTGCTGACGTCACTTAACCAAGCTCCATCGGCTTGCCGTGCGGCTCCCGGCGATAGGCGAGGATCGCGATCAGCGCCGCGAGTTCACAGGCCGCCAGGAACAGGAAAGCTGGCCCGATCGCATCGGTCGTCGCTTTGGGCGACACCACGTCGTTGCTTCCAGCGATCAGCGCGAGGCACACCGGTCCCATGATCTTGCCGATCCCGTTGGCGGCCTGAGCCAAGCCGAACGCGCGGCCGCCGAGCGAGACCGGAAACACCTCGACCACATAGGGCGAGACGTTGGAAAACAGGCCGCTGTAGAACGCCGCGCCGAAGATCACGAGCAGCGCGAACACCGACCAGCCCGCGATGAACTCCCGATAGAACGCGAAGATCGCCAGCATCACAAGTATCGAAACGGACGTTCCGACGATCGCCGCGCCGCGCCGGCCGATATAGAGCGGCAGCACGGAAAACAGCACCCGGCCGGCCATCGAGGCAATGCTCGCATAGACGAAATATTGCGCGGCCTCATGCGCGGTGATCTTGAGAAGCTGGGACAGGATGGTCGGTCCCCACAGGATCACGCCATAGGTGCCGGTGGAAATCCCGATCCAGATCACGACGACCCACCAGAAGCGCTTCTGGTCCTGCAACAGCTCGAGGATCGATGCCGACCGCGTGCTGGGCTCGATCACGCTCGGCAGCGTGACGCTGGCTTCCTCGACGCCGAGCAGTTTCGCGGCCTCGCGCCGCGCATCGGCGTCGCGGCCGCGCGACAGCAGCCAGCGCACAGACTCGGGCGCGACCCACGCGATCAACAGCG
>Ga0137412_10001980_pt1 | contig 16135 bp, 9 predicted proteins | sample CZODoug2_1_16fun_FD_122160 | JGI IMG/M metagenome (GOLD analysis project Ga0137412, IMG submission 122160) | Vadose zone soil fungal communities from Angelo Coast Range Reserve, California, USA - CZODoug2_1_16fungal (Hybrid Assembly) | ecosystem: Environmental > Terrestrial > Soil > Vadose zone...
GCGGTTCTGGTTACAGTCGAGAATGAAGCGCGCCGCTTTCTCCGCGGACTCGGTGTAAATTACGCCGCCAAATTCGATGCGCTTCTGGTCCGAGCCGCGAGCCAGTGTCTGCACATGTTTTTTCTGGTTGGCGACGATGCCGACGGCCCAGCCTCCGATGCGTGCGTAACCACAGAGAAGAGTTTCACCATACTCCGCGCGGTACTCTTCGAATTCGCTGGCATCGACGATACGCGCGATGATTTCGCGCATGTCGTATTGCTTGCCGGGATCGCTTGAAAAAATCCCGTAAATGTCTTCAGCGGAATAGAGTGGATCGCGCGATTTTACATGGCTGAACGGGGAAGCGTTGGGCGCTCCGATCTTGTCGACAAGGGCGCGAATCCGCGCGATGCAGGCGTCATCATCGGGCTCGCGGAAATCCACCGTGCCGCTGATCTGCGAGTGCATTTTCGCGCCGCCCAAATCTTCTGCGGAGGTCTTCTGTCCAATCGCGGCTTGCACCAGAGCTGGTCCCGCCAAAAATAATCCCGAGCCTTCGGTCATCAGAATGTGGTCGCACATCACGGGAAGATAGGCGCCGCCAGCCACGCACATTCCCATGATCGCGGTGATTTGCGGAATGCCCATCGCGGACATCACGGCGTTGTTGCGAAAGACGCGGCCGAAATCATCGGTGTCCGGAAAAACATCTTCCTGCAGCGGCAAAAAAACTCCCGCGGAATCGACGAGATAAATCGTCGGAATCTTATTCTCGATGGCGATATTTTGCGCACGAATCACTTTCTTTGCGGTCATCGGGAAAAACGCGCCAGCTTTCACGGTGGCGTCATTGGCGATGACCATAAAGGTGCGCCCGCAAACTTTCGCAAGCCCGGTGACAGTTCCCGCGCAAGGCGCGCCGCCCCATTCTTCGTACATCTCATATGCGGCGTAGGTTCCCAATTCGAAAAGCTGAGAGCCGGGATCGACCAGTTTGGCGATGCGCTCGCGGGCAGTGAGGCGGCCTTTCTTATGCTGCGATTCGATGGCTTTCGCGCCACCACCCTGATGGATTTGCTCTTCTTCGTTTTTAATTTTGGTAAGCAAATCAATGATGCGGCGGGCGTTCTTTTCGAATTCGGGAGACTTGTGATTCGCACTGGTTTTCAGAACCGAATCGGACACGCGAAGTCCTCGCTCACGGACAGTTTTCAAGAATGTACAACTCAAAGTTCAGCAAGCCAAACCAAGTGTGACAGTATACGAGGTTTGAATGTAGTTGTGCGAATCGGGCAAGTGCTTCGCGGTAACTCAAACGTAAAGTACTTGCACTCATCCCTGAGCAAGGTAAGCTATCACCCGGGCTTTTGGGGACATCCGCGCCTGCTGTCCGCTGCCTAATCGCAATATTGCGCCATTTCGAGAGGAAAACTTTATGAGGCATCTCCGTAAGAATGCAGTGTCGTTTGGCCTGCTTGCTTTGCTGGCATTTGCGAATATATCGCCTGCACAGACGCCTTCGACACCTCCGGCGAAGACACCCTCAAAAGCCCCAGCGCAAACGCAAACGACAGCAAAGCCGGCCGCGACAAAGCCCGCGACGCTCGAAGTGCCGCAACTTAAATTTGAAAAGTACAAGCTGGAGAATGGGTTGGAAGTGATCCTCTCCGAGGATCACCGCCTGCCGATGGTGGCGGTGAATCTGTGGTACCACGTGGGGCCGGCGAACGAATTGCCGGGGCGCACGGGTTTCGCGCATCTGTTCGAACACATGATGTTTGAAGGATCGCGGCACGTGCCGGGGAGTTCGCACTTCCACTTCCTGGAAGCCGCTGGCGCTTCGGACATCAACGGGACGACCGATTTCGATCGCACGAATTATTTCGAGACGCTGCCTTCGAATCAACTGGAGCTGGCGCTATGGCTGGAGTCCGACCGCATGGGTTATTTGCCGGACAAGCTGGACCAGGCGAATCTTTCCAATCAGCAGGACGTGGTGCGCAACGAGCGGCGGCAAAGCGTGGAAAATGCGCCGTACGGCGTCGTGGAAGAGGGACTGTTCCACCAGCTCTTTCCGAAAGAGCATCCTTACTACGGCGAGGTGATAGGTTCGCATCTCGATATCCAGTCGGCGAAGCTGGAGGACGTGCGGAATTTCTTCAAACTGTATTACGCGCCAAACAACGCGAGCCTGGCGATTGTCGGCGATTTCAATCCGGAGAAGGCGAAGGAATTAGTGGAAAAATATTTTGGACCGCTGAAGCGCGGCGAGGACGTGCCGAAGATCAAGGCGCATACGCCACCAATTACGGCCGAGCGGCACGCGGTGTTTCAAGATAACGTACAGCTTCCGCGCGTTTACATGGGGTGGCTGACTTCGCCGATTTTCAAACCCGGCGATGCGGAAGCGGATCTTTCGGCGACGATTCTGGGCGGCGGAAAGTCCAGCCGGTTGTACAAAAAGCTGGTATACGAAAAGCAGATTGCGCAAGACGTGGCGGTGAATCAGCAGTCGCTGATTCTCGGCTCGGTGTTTGAAGTGCAAGTGACAGCCAAGGCCGGAGTGAAACCGGAGGATTTGGAAAAGGCCATCAATGCCGAGATGGACACCTTCCGCAAAGAGGGGCCGACGGCGGCGGAACTGGCGCGGGCGCGAAACGTACTCGAATCCAGAATCATTGCGGGGCTCGAGACGCTGGGTGGATTCGGCGGCGTTGCGGACCGCTTGAATAGTTACAACCACTATCTGGGCACGCCGGATTTTCTGGCGGCGGACATTGCAAGGTACGAGAGCGCCACGGCGGAATCGATTCAAGCTTTCGCGCAAGGGCAGCTGAATGGAAACCAGCGCGCGGTAGTTTATGGCTTGCCGGGGAAGCAGGATCTTGGCGCTGAAGTCGCGACTCCGAAAGCGCCGGAGAAGGATCCATCGAAGAACAACGGCGAGCCGGTAAACGCGGAGGCGGAATGGCGCAAGGACGCGCCAAAGCCGGGGGTGGCCAGCGCGTTGCACTTGCCGGTGCCGGAGAAATTCAAACTTTCCAATGGATTGACGGTGCTTTACAGCGAGAGGCCAGGACTGCCGCTGGTGGCGGCAAATCTCGTTCTGCATGCCGGGACCGGAGTGAACCCGGTGGATCGGCCGGGGCTCGCGAGCATGACGGCGCGGATGCTGCAGCAGGGAACGGCGACGCGTTCGGCTCTGCAGATTGCGGATCGGGCGGCGGATTTGGGATCCACACTGAATTCGGGCGCAGGGATGGACACGACCGGAATCTCCACGCGCTCACTTTCGCGAAGTTTTCCCGAAGCGCTGGAATTGCTGGCGGACGTAGCGTTGCATCCGAGCTTTCCGCAATCGGAGATCGAGCGGGTGCGCTCCGAACGGCTGACCAGCATCGTGCAGGAAAAGGACGAGCCATTCTCCCTGGCGTTCCGCGTGCTGGATTCGGCGCTCTACGGCGCGCATCACACTTATGGATATCCGGACAGCGGCACGACGGAATCTGTTAAGGCCATTTCGCGCGACGATCTGGAAAAGTTCTGGAAGCAGAATTATTTTCCAGATGATGCGGCGCTGGTGGTGACGGGCAACATTAAATTGGCAACATTGAAACCGCTGCTCGAAAAACAGTTCGGTGCTTGGAAGCCGGGAAGGCCGGCTCCGGCGGCGATGGGTTCACCGGAAACGACCGACGCGAAGTTGATTCTTGTGGACCGTCCGGGAGCGCCGCAGACGACGCTGGTGTGCTTCTCGATGGGGCTGGCGCGCTCGACGCCGGACTACGCGCCCGTGGAGGTGATGAACACGGATCTCGGCGGTCTGTTCTCGAGCCGCATCAACATGAACCTGCGCGAAGCGCACGGATACACTTACGGTGCGTTTTCGTTCTTCTCTTATCACCGCGCTCCAGGGCCGTTTCTGTCTGGTGGAGATGTGCGAACGGACGTTACCGCTCCTGCGACAACGGAGATTTTCAACGAACTGCGGCGCATGCGCGACACGCAGATGACTCCGGCGGAAATGATTCTTTCCAAGGATTCCATCGCGCGGTCACTTCCGGGGAGGTTTGAGCGCGGAACCGAAGCAGCGGCGACGTTCGCGGAGCTATTCACCTACGATTTGCCGTTGGATTACTTCTCGACGCTGCCGGTGCGCATTAATGCCGTGACCGCCGAACAAGCCCAGGCCGTGGCGCAGAAATATATTCTGCCCGACAAGATGATCGTTCTTGCGGTAGGCGACCGCGCGAAGATCGAAGAAGAGATGAAGAAGCTGAATCTGGGCAAGGTTGAGATTCGAGATACGGATGGGAAGGTCGTGCACTGATTGCAATGTTTGAGTTATTGACTCGGACTTGGTGCGTCGCTAAGATTTGATTCAGGGCATTGCCGCAGGACATGGCGGCGTTGCTCAATTCAGCCATGGAGGCGCCTGTGCGAACCACTAACAAAGTTCTTGCGGGCGGGTGTGTCTCCGCGGCTGGCGCGATCTGACCGCTTCACCCCCTCCCGCAGTTCGAATCCACTAGGACTTAATGATGTTTTCTTTTTGGCGCTAGCGGCGGCCATGTGTCTCGTCATGGCTGCGGGAGGATGCTTCCGTGTCGATAACTTTGTGGGGATGGAATTCGTACTTTGAGGCGTTCTGGCGCGGCGGGGAGAGGAAGAATGCAGTGCCGGCGCGCGTGATTTCGCAGCAGAGGAAATTCTGGCGCGTTGCTGGAGACTTCGGCGAATGCTCGGCGGAAGCGAGCGGGAAACTGCGTCTTGCGGCGGACGAGGGCGCGGACTGGCCTGCGGTCGGCGATTGGGTGGTGGTGGAAGTTCACGGTGCGGGCACGACCGCCATGATTCAGGAGGTTTTGCCGAGACGGAGCAAGTTCGTCCGAAAAATGACCGGAAAGAAAATAGAGGAGCAGGTGATTGCGGCGAATGTGGACGCGGCGCTGTTAGTGACGGCGTTGGATGGCGATTTCAGTCCGCGGCGCGTGGAACGATACCTCGCGCAGTGCTGGGAGTCTGGAGCAAGGCCGGTGGTCGTGCTGAACAAAGCGGATGCTTGCGGAGACGTGCGTGAAAAGGCCGCTGAGATGGAGCGCGTTGCTGTGGGCACAGTGGTATGTGTCGTCAGCGCGAGGACCGGGCAGGGATTTGGCGAACTGGAAGAGTTTCTGAAGCCGGGGCAGACTTTGGTGCTGTTGGGCTCTTCGGGAGTTGGCAAGTCTACGATTGCGAACCGGCTGTTGGGCGAAGCGGTGCAGGAAGTGCAGCCTGTTCGCGAGAGCGATAGCAAAGGGCGGCACACGACGACGGCAAGGGAACTTTTCGTTTTGCCGGGTGGAGCGCTGCTGATGGACACGCCAGGACTTCGTGAAATGCAACTCTGGGACTCGGAGCAAGGGGTTGCCCAAACGTTTGCGGACATCGATGCCTTAGCCACACAGTGCCGGTTCGTGGATTGTCGTCACGAAGGGGAGCCGGGATGCGCGGTGCTGCAGGCGGTTAGCGCGGGAGTTTTGGATGCCGCGCGCCTGGAAAACCGGCGGAAGCTTTTGCGTGAGCAGGAATTTCTGCAGCGGAAAGTGGATCCCGAAGCGCGGCAGGAGCATAAGGATCTGTGGAAAAAGATGCATCGGGCGCAACGGCAAAAATATGAGCAGCGGGCGAAAGACGGAGGGAAGCGGTGAAAGTGGTGGCTTTCAGCCCGGGTAAAGCGTCGAGAATCAGGAGAGAGCGAAGCGTTTATGGATGAACTCTACGATGTCCTGGGTGGAAGTTCCGGGCAGGAAAATTTCGGCGATACCGGATTGTTTTAGAGGGGCGATGTCGGCTTCGGGAATGATGCCGCCGACGAGAACGGTGACGTCGGTCATGCCTTTGTCGCGGAGGAGTTTCATGAGCTGGGGGCAGATGGTGTTGTGGGCGCCGGAGAGAATCGAGAGGCCGATGACGTCGACGTCTTCCTGGACGGCGGCGGAGGCGATCATCTCTGGCGTCTGGCGGAGGCCGGTGTACACGACCTCCATGCCGGCGTCGCGTAAGGCGCGGGCGATTATCTTTGCGCCGCGGTCATGGCCATCCAGCCCCGGCTTGGCAATCAATACTCTGATTTTTTTCACTGGCATAAGTTAGGTGATGGCAACTTCTTCGTAGGTGCCAAAGACGTCGCGGAGGGCGTCGCAGATTTCGCCGAGGGTGGCGTAAGATTTGACGGCTTCGTAAATGAACGGCATGAGATTGTCTTTGCCTTTGGCGGCGTTGCGGAGAGAGTTGAGACGGCGAGTGACTTCGGCTTGGGATCGATCGGCGCGTAACTTGTTCAAGCGCTCGGCTTGGCGGTGCGCCACGGTTTCGTCAATCTGCAAAACGTCCAAGGTTTTTTCTTCGGAAGCGAAGTCATTCACGCCGACGATGATTTTTTCCTTTTTGTCGACGGCCATCTGGTAGCGATAGGAGGCTTCAGCGATTTCGCGCTGCGGATAGCTACGTTCGATGGCGGCGACCATGCCGCCCATGGCGTCGATGCGATTGATATATTCCCATGCGCCGCGCTCAACTTCGTTGGTGAGAGTTTCGACGAAGTAGGAGCCGCCGAGGGGATCGACGGTGTGAGTGACGCCGGTTTCGTGGGCAATGATTTGCTGCGTGCGCAGGGCGATGGTCGCGGCAAACTCTGTCGGCAAGGCCCAGGCTTCATCGAGCGAATTGGTGTGCAGCGACTGCGTGCCGCCCAGGACGGCGGCGAGGGCTTGAATCGCGGTGCGAACGACATTGTTGTAAGGCTGCTGCGCAGTCAGAGAGCAACCCGCCGTCTGCGTATGGAAACGCAGCGCCCAGGAGCGAGGATTCTTGGACTTGTAGCGCTCGACCATGGCTTTGTGCCAAATGCGGCGGGCGGCGCGGTACTTGGCGATTTCCTCGAAGAAATCATTGTGCGCGTTGAAGAAAAAGGAAAGCTGCGGCACAAATTGGTCGATATCGAGGCCGCGGCGCATTCCCCATTCGACATATTCCAGGCCGTCGCGCAGCGTGAAGGCCAGTTCCTGTATAGCAGTCGAGCCGGCTTCGCGAATGTGATAGCCACTGATGGAAATGGTGTTGAACTTCGGCGTGTTCTTGACACCGAACTCGAAGGTGTCGATCACCAGGCGCATCGAAGGTTCTGGCGGATAGATGTATTCCTTTTGCGCGATGTATTCCTTCAGGATGTCGTTCTGCAGCGTGCCCGAAATTGTTTTCCAATCCGCGCCCTGCTTTTCGGCGACAGCCAGATACATCGCCCAGATGACCGCGGCGGGCGAATTGATGGTCATCGAAGTGGTTACGTTGGCGAGGGGGATCTTGTCGAAGAGCACTTCCATGTCGGCGAGGGAGCTGATGGCTACACCGCACTTGCCGACTTCGCCCTCGGAGAGGGCGTGGTCGGAGTCGTAGCCCATCAGCGTGGGCAAGTCGAAGGCGGTAGATAAGCCGGTTTGGCCTTGCGCAAGGAGATAGCGGAAGCGCTGGTTAGTGTCTTCGGCGGTGCCGAAGCCCGCGAACTGGCGCATAGTCCACAGGCGGCTGCGGTGCATGGTGGGATGAATGCCGCGGGTGTAGGGAGGCTCGCCGGGGAGGCCGAGATCGCGATCCGGATCCCAATGGGGTAGATCCGCTTCAGTGTACAGCCTGCGAATCGGATGACCCGAAATGGTGGTGAATTCGGAGTGTCGTTCGGGGCCTTTTTCCAGCGCCGGTTGAAGGGTGTTTTTCTCCCAAGCCTGTTCTTTGGGGGAGGGCTTTCGATTGGATGGGGAAGCTTCCAAAGGAGGCGCGGCCTGCGTGGTGCCTTTGTATTGTTCGCTCATGCTCATCGCCCCCGCAGTGATTCGAAAAAACGAATCGCGCCATAACCAAGTTTAATGCTATGCGAAAGGCTCAGAAGGGGCAAGCCCGTGGTAGTTGCAAGGCCGCGAGTAGAGAACCAGGCTGGATTCGAGAGGAAAAAGGAACGGCCCGGACATCAGTGCCCGGGCCGTTGGGAAGAGGGAAATGCCGGGAAACTATTTTTGGCCAGCGTTGGAGAAAAGTTTATCGGTGCCGACAACTTGTCCGTGCAAAGTGCCAGGAATGAGCGAGTCGCGTTCGACTTCGCCCGATTTGGCATCGGCGATGGTCACACGATTGGCTTCGAGCGTTCGCCCAACGGCGCGCTCGTAATTGGCCTTGGCTTCCTCCAGATTGGCCAAAGCGCGTATCTCCTGCCCTTGTGCATTGATAAGGTCGCGCTGCGTCTGAATGACGAGGTAAACAGTGGATGCGCCGAGTTGGTACTTCTTTTGCTCGGAATCAAACGTCTGCTGCTGCAGTTCGCGGGCCTTGCTGGCGGCTTCCACTTGGGCGCGACCCTGCGTCAGCGCAATGTAAGTGTTGCGGACGTCGAGAAGGGCGGTGTTCCTCAATTGCTGCATTTGCGTTTCGAGTTGGCGCTGAACCAGCAAGGAGCGGGCGTTATCGGCCTGAGCGGAGCGGTTGCGCAACGGCAGAGTGAGGGTCAACTGCGCGGCGTACTCGGGAAATTGGTTGTGGAAGATTTGGCTCTGCGCCGTGGAGAACCCATCACGATTTGTTCCCGTAGTGGGCGCGGTGACCGTGGATTCAAAGATGGGTACGCCACCGACCGAGATCGGATTGCCGTTGGCATCCACGATGGGAATGCCGGTGCTGACTAGAGTGGCAGTGCCCTTGGTCGGAGAGTTGCCGGCCAATCCATTCGCTTGGTAAAACCCGCCGAGGGCGAGCGATGGAAGCAATGCATTGCGCGTAGCCTTCACGTCAATCTCAGAATTCTTTAAATTGAGAACTTGTTCCTGAAGGTCCGGGCGTTTTGCGAAAGCTTCCTTGACGGATTCCTCGAAGGAGGCCGTCTCGATGGCTGCGGGCTGTTTCGGCTGATCGGTGGTAATAATTTCAACGTTGATCAGGTTTGGCGCAAGGGGATCTTTTGAAATGGCGTTTTTCAGAATCTGTTCATCCTGCAACTGCACTGTCTGCGCGAAGATGAGGTTCTGGCGGTCGGTGGCAACTTCGGATTCAGCGCGTGTCACGTCCAGAGGCGCCATGCTGCCGATTTCAAGCTGCTTCTTGTTGTCTTCGTACAATTTTTGCGCCACGGTCACGGCCTGCTGCTGCACTTTGACGTTTTCGCGGGCGAACGCCAGTTCCCAGTACGCGGTGATGGTGTTAGTGACGGTGGTGATGGCTTGTTGTGCGAAAGCCAAATCCGCAATTTTGCGATTGTTTTTCGCGATGCGGATGTTGCGGGTGCCGACGGCCAGGCCGAAACCATTCAGCAGCGGCTGGGAAAAGGAGACTGACAGGAGGGACTGAACGAAGGGATTGAAAAAGTTTGCAGCAGAGGAAGAACTGCGCGTGTTATTCCAGTTCACAGTTAAGTTGGTTCCGGTCTCGAAAGTTTGTGAATACTGCTCGTTGAACTGGGAGGAATGCGACTTCAAGCCGGAAAGGCTGCCAACGCCGGTACCCGAAAGAAAGGGGTTGTTGACTGGCACGGAAACGTCAGCGATCGATACGCTGCTGGTGACAATCGGATCAAAGGTCACAATGTTTTGGGAAAACGGGTTGATGTTCGCAGTCGAAGAGGAAAAAGCCCCACCTGGGGTGCCGTATCCAAAGCTTCCGGAATTGGCCTTGAGGATGCTGTCGTCCGCGATCCAGGGATAGTAGCGTTGCACGGCGATGTCCAGGCTGTTTTCCAGCGCGAGCTCGACGGCGTCCTGCAAACTGATATGCAGCTTGCCATCGGAGATGAGCTGATCGATTCGCGGAGAATTCGTGAGCACGGTAGGTTCGATGCGGGTGGACTGGTAGGGCTTGAAGATATTGGGAAAAACGCGAGGGCCCTTACTGTAACTGTGTTTCGCGAGGCCCAAGGATGCGACGGGAGCAATCGTCGAGCCCTGCGGTGTTGAGGACGCGGCCGGAGCAGGATTCGCCGGTGGATTTTGCGTGTCATTTTGCGCGTATGCGGGCGAGACGGGGCCCACCACAAGCAAAACCGCCAACAGGGCCGCGAGCAGCGGCCTCATCAACTGTGGAACCACCCGCTTAGCCGCACCAAGGGATCCAAGCCCTTTGGCAGACGGCAGCAGAATGGACCCCTGAGCGGTCCCCCTGAGAATTCTCATAATGATATTCCCCCCTCGATATTTCTGTCCCATTGGGACGTTTTCATTTTGGCCTAACTCTGTAAAACGCTAGAACTAGTGAATTTGTTTCACGAAGCCGGCCTGTTTGGGAGCAGGCACGCCCATAAACCTTGTGGAGTGAGCCAGAACCGCGATCACCTGGCGGCGTTCACTACGGCCCGTTAAGAGCGCCGCTGCAAGGCTTTAGGCAACCCACAAGCAGAGGAGGAAGTTTAGCAGGCGAGGCTGGTTCGGCAAAGGACGAGCCGCGAGAGGTGGCCGGCGGACTCGCAAATGCGCAGGGAAGGAATGGGGGCGGAACCGGCCCGCTCAAAATTGAAGACGTGTCCAAACTAGTCTAATTTAGACTAGTGCAGACTAGTCTAAATTAGACTAGTTCAGGGAAGAGTCAGTCCCGCCCGCGAAACTAGCGACGTCCGTGGTCCCGGAAGAGGTCGTCTGTTCCCACCACCTTTCCATGGAGTGTTCCGGGGATGAGCGTTTCACGCTCGACATCGCCGGACTTGGCATCAGCGATCGTGACGTGGTTCACCTCGAGTGTGCGGCCGAGGGCGCGTTCGTAATTGGCTTTGGCTTCTTCCAGGTTGGCAAGCGCGCGGAGTTCCGTGCCCTGGGCGGTGATGAGGTCTCGCTGGGTGAGAATGACGTTGTAGACGGTGGAGGCGCCGAGCCGGTATTTCTTCTGCTCGGCGTCAAAAGTCTGCTGTTGGAGTTCGCGGGCCTTGCTGGCGGCTGCCACTTGCGCGCGGTCCTGAGTGAGCGCGATGTAAGTGTTGCGCACGTCGAGGAGCGCGGCATTTTTCAATTGCTGCAACTGGGTTTCCAACTGCCGTTGGACGAGCAAGGCGCGGGCACTGTCGGCCTGAGCCGAGCGATTGCGGAGCGGGAGATTCAAGGTCAACTGGGCGAAGTACTCCGGAAACTTGCTGTGAAAGACCTGGCTCTGCGCCGACGTGAAGCCATCCTGATTCGTGCCGGTCCGTGACGTGACTTTAAGTGGCTCGAACACGGGTACGCCATTGACTGAGATGGGGTTGCCGTTGGCGTCGACGATCGGAAGGCCGCTGCTAACCACGGTTGAAGGGCCGTTGATCGGAGAATCGCCGGCGAGTCCGACGGAGTTGTACTGGGCGCTGAGAGTAGCCGTCGGCAGCAAAGCTTTGCGCGTGGCTTGCACGTCAATTCCAGCATTATTTAAATTGAGGGCCTGCTCCTGCAGGTCGGGCCGCTTGGCGAAGGCTTCTTTGATGGAGTCCTCGAAAGAGGCAGATTCGATTGCTTCCGGCTGCTTCGGTTGGTCCGTGGTGATGATTTCCACATGGATCAGATTAGAGCCCATTGGGTCTTTCGAGATGGCGTTCAAGAGGATTTGTTCGTCCTGGAGCTGCACAGTTTGGGCCACGATTAGGTTTTGGCGATCGGTGGCGAGTTCGGACTCGGCGCGGGTAACATCGAGCGGCGCCATCGTGCCGACGCCGAGTTGTTTTTTGTTGTCGTTGTAGAGCTTTTCCGAAACGGTGACGGCCTGTTCCTCGACTTTGACGTTGGCCCGCGCGTAAACGAGTTCCCAGTATGCCGTGATGGTATTGGTGATGGTGGTGATGGCCTGAAGCGCGAAAGCCCAATCAGCGATGTGACGGTTATTTTTCGCGATGCGGAGGTTGCGAGTATTTACCGTAATGCCAAAGCCGTTGAGCAGCGATTGAGATAACCCGAACGAGAGCGTGGATTGCACCGCGGGGTTGAAGAAGTTGGCGGAAGAAGTAGAGCTGCTGCGCGTGTTGTTCCAGCTCGCGGTGAAGTTCGTTCCCGTCTCGAAACCTTGTGAATACTGGTTCGTGAATGTAGTCGTATGAGTGATTAGGCCGGTGAGATTGGCTGTGCCAGTGCCAGAGATGAACGGGTTGTTGACTGGCGTGGAGCGATCATCGATGGACACACCGCTGGTGACAATGGGATCGTAGGCAAATGAGTTTAGGTTTGCTGTCGAGGAGGCGAAGCTCCCTCCGGGAGTGCTGTAGCCGGCGCCGCCCGCCTTGGTTTTGAGGATGCTGGCATCGGCGACCCATGGATAGTATCGCTGGATGGCGATATCGAGGTTGTTCTCGAGCGCCAGTTCGACCGTGTCTTGAAGGCTGAGCATAAGTTTTCCGTCGTGAATCAGCTGCTCAAGCCTCGGCGAGTTCGCAAGCTCGGGCGGTTCAATGGAGATGGTCTGGTAGGGTTTGAGCAGATCGGGGAAAGCACGTGGACCATTTGTGAAATCGTGCTTGCCGAGGCCGAGGGAAGCGACTGGAGCGATCGTCGAGGCCAGGACAGAATTTGGCGCAGGTTCTTGCGCCGGACTCTGCGCGAAAGCGGGCGAGATCGGACCAGTAGCAAGCAGGAACGCCAGGAAAGCGGCAAGCAAGGGCCGTGCACCTGCGACAGCCGGAGGTTTTTGCCCTGCCAGTGAGTTGCGTAACGGAAGTGTGCGCGGCAGGATAAAGCGCTTGGCGGTTCCCCAGAGAGTCATCATGATTGTTTTACTCCTCGAGATTCTGTCCCGGCGGGACGTTTAGATGTTCACGGATTCGCAGAACGCGCTGCGAACTCGTGCTATTGCATGGAGCTGGCCGAGGTGCTGCGACAGGGATTGATGAATCCTGGAGAGCGACCGGGAGATGGGACCATTCCGAGGGTAGCCATCGTAATTTGGCTCGGAAGGCGGTCACAAGGTCTTCATCTTTTTTTGTGCCGGCCGGAAACGGAAAAGGCAGTCTAACAAGGGCTCCATTCCTTGACAAATGAATGAGACGGCAGCTAGGCTGCTCACATTTGGACGGTTAAGAGTTAGCAGCGGTTACCGGGAGAGCATGCTGAAACGGGAAGAGTTGCTGAAGCTGTTTGAGACGGCGGGTGCTATCCGCCATGGCCACTTTGAGCTGTCCAGCGGACTGCACAGCGGCACGTACGTCCAGTGTGCGATGGTGCTGCAGTATCCGCGCTTTGCAGAGAAACTGGGGCAGGCGCTGGCGGCGCTTTTTTCGGATGCGAGGATTGATGCGGTCGTGTCACCGGCGATGGGCGGGCTGATCATCGGGCAAGAAGTGGCCCGCGCTCTGCCGGAGCAGAAGAGCTCGACCGGCGGAGGGATCCCGGCACTTTTTGTGGAGCGGGATGCCAGCGGCATGATGACGCTGCGGCGGGGGTTCTCGCTCGCTCCCGACCAGCATGTGCTGGTCGTCGAAGACGTCTGGACTACGGGCGGCTCAACCCAGGAGGCGATTCGCGTGGTGGAAGAGGCTGGCGCGCGCGTCGTTGCGGCCGGCGCGCTGATTGACCGGAGTGGCGGGAAGATTGATTTCGAGGTGGAAACGCAATCGCTGATTCAATTGCCCATTGCCAGCTACGAGGAAGAAGATTGCCCGCTCTGCCGCGGTGGTAGCGTGGCCGTGAAGCCGGGGAGCCGCTTCGTTCGCAGCGCCATGTAGCGCCAATCAAAAACTTGCCAAATCCTAGTTCCTCTACTGAAGACGCAAAACTGAATCTGCTAACGTGTCCCCTATGCGCTATTTCAAGCTCACCATCGCGTACGACGGCACGGATTTCCACGGCTGGCAGATTCAGACCGGCAAGCCCACAATTCAGGGTGAAATCATGGATGTGCTTCGCCGGCTCACGCAGGAGCAGGTTGTTTTACACGGCACCGGGCGCACAGACGCCGGTGTTCATGCCCTTGGCCAAGTCGGCAGCTTTCGCACGCAGTCGCATCTGGCGGCTCAGGATTTTCAGCGTGCGCTGTACGCACTGCTGCCTCCCGCCATTCGAATCGTTGGTGCTGAGGAAGTCGGCCCGGACTTTAATGCGCGCTGGTCGGCCCGCGGCAAGACGTACCGCTACCGGTTGTATCGCGGAAGAATCGTGCCGCCGATGATTTGGCGTTACGTGCTGCACTATCCGTTTCCGCTCGATGAAGACGCCATGCGCGATGCCGCGGCCCGCTTTGTGGGCATGCACGATTTCGCTTCGTTTGCGGCTTCGACGGGCTCCGAAGAAGACGACAAAGAAAGGGCCACCGAGCGCGAAATCTATTCAGCCGAGTTGGTGCGCACGCCGGACAACGAAGAGCTGGTCTTCACCGTTCGCGGACGCTCTTTTCTTCGCTACATGGTTCGCAAGATGGTGGGGACCTTACTCGACGTTGGACGCGGAAAACTGGCACCTGCTGACATCGACCGCTTGTTCGAACTGCGCGACCGCTCCAAATCCGGCCCCACTGTGCCTCCCCACGGCCTCTTCATGGTCGAAGTCGAGCACGAAGAAGCGTGGCGGTTGGGCAGGCCCTGAGATTTTCCGTGTACGAGGGAAACTATTTTCGACTCCGCTCCGTACCTTGCCTGGAGCCCTGAATCGAAGGGAACACTGAAAGCTTTCCCCTGGCCCGCCACAAGGGTGTGGTGGCTCTTAAAACGATTGTCTGCTCAGGAGTGACTATGACATTTCGCAAGACGATCTTCGCCTTACTGGGCTTGCTCGCGCTGCTTGCATGCGCGAGCGTCTCCCGCGCACAGGAATCGCCCGGTCCCGGCGCAAAGCCGGCCACAGTAATGCCGGACGTGATTCAAGTTCCCGCTGCGGCGCAGCCTTCCGAGCATTTCGACGTGGATACCGCGACCGAAGCGTACCTCGCGCAGATTCCTGCCAGTGCGCGCACGCACTCGAACGCGTACTTCGAGGGCGGGTACTGGCTAATCCTTTGGGATTTTCTCTATGGGGTGGCGATTTACACTTTGCTTCTGAGCATCGGTTGGTCTGCGGCAATGAGGAATTTCGCCGAGCGCCTGACGCGTTTCAAGCCTTTGCAGACGTTCTTATATTGGACGGAATTTCTAATAGCAACGACGATTCTTGGCGCTCCTTTGGCGGTCTACGAGGGTTTTTACCGGGAGCGGCAATATGGGCTGGCGACACAGACTCTCGGGCCATGGTTAGGAGACCAGCTTATCGTTCTCATCGTGAACCTCGTGCTCGGCGGAATTCTCGGGATTTTCGACGGGTTGACGGCGCTCTTCACCCCGGAAGTGCGGTCGCAGATCGTCGGGATCGTGATCGGTATCTGGATTAGTAAGTCCTAGCCATCGCCATTTGTCGAGCGCGCGGCGGTCTGCTAACTCAATGTCGGTCATATATGAGAACCTTTGGAATCATCGTTGCTGTAGTTGGAATCTTGGCCTGTGCCTTCGCGATTGTTGTGGCTTTGGACACGGTTCGAGGCGAGTACGCGGGCTTGGGAGCTATCGCGATTGCGATTGCAGCCGTCGGCATGCCGCTGACACTCTCGCCCAAATACTGGGCCGAACACATGGGGTTGCCCTACCACCAGGCAGCTATCCGGGAACTGGAGATGCCGCGCGAGAAATTCGATTCGGGAAGCTTCTCTGCGCTCAGCACCGGCGCGAGAATCGTCACGCGCTACGGCTATGCGGATTTTCTCCGGTCGGATCGGCCTTACAAGATCACGTATCGCATCTGGCCGGGCACTCACCGGTTCCTGCTTTGGGGCGACCCGGTTTCCACCGCGGCCCATGCCCGCGCGTTTGGTTTCTGCGGGAGCGATGGCGTGGAGTTGTTCGAACCTTTGTCTTTCAAAGGCCGCCGTGGATCGGGCATTCCGGGCGGCCGCTGCGCTTACGCGGATTCGTCCCTAAGGCCGCGCTGGGATTGGGAGAAATATCTCTACACCTACCGGGTCTGGGGACGTCTGATGTACAACTCCGAAGCTGCGCCTGACGTTTGGCAGCGCCATCTGCGGCACCAGTTTCACGAGGCTGCGCCCGCGGTCGAAGCCGCTCTGGGAAGCGCTACGCGCATTTTGCCGCTGGTGACGACTGCGCATCTTCCGTCGGCGGCCAACGAAACGTTTGGTCCCGAGCTTTATGCGAATCAGTCGATGGTCGATC
>Ga0137412_10001981_pt1 | contig 16134 bp, 9 predicted proteins | sample CZODoug2_1_16fun_FD_122160 | JGI IMG/M metagenome (GOLD analysis project Ga0137412, IMG submission 122160) | Vadose zone soil fungal communities from Angelo Coast Range Reserve, California, USA - CZODoug2_1_16fungal (Hybrid Assembly) | ecosystem: Environmental > Terrestrial > Soil > Vadose zone...
CCAGGAAATGAGACCACCTATGCCCAAAAATCCCGTGACCGATCCTATCACCGATCAGGAAATGGCCTTTGCTCACCTGATCCTTTCCGGAACCATGAATGACCGCCGCGCCGCCGAAGCCGTCGGTCTCAACCCCGAAGCCGCCGCCTACACCAAAGCCAAAACCCGCGTCCGCGCCTACATGATCGAGCACCGCGCCGCCGTCAGGGAAAAGCTGGTCGACCAGGAAGCCAACGGGCTCCGTAAGCTGAATCTTGGTCGCGACCAAGTCCTGGACCGTCTCTGGGAACTGGCCACTCTCAGCCACGAAGCAACCAGAGGCAGCATCGCCGGCCAGATCAAGGCTCTCTCGATGATCGTAGCCATCGAAGGCCTGATTCCATCCGGAATGAATGCCCGCCGCCTTTCCCCATCCGCTGCGCAACCCGCGGCTCCGCCCATCGAAGCACAAATCTACCCCGCTGAGTGGCTCCGCAAACAGCAGCACCAACCCGCGGCTGAGGAGCCAGGCGATCCCGTTGCCGCCACCACGGAAGCCCAACCCGCCGCGCCCCAGGTCCCCGACCCGGTGCCTGCTACCAATCCGGCTAACGACAAGTCGTTTCCCAACTTTGACCGGAACGAACCCAGCCAGATCAACCCCTTCATCAATCCCCCAAAGCTGAACCGGGTTCCCGGCGCAACCGATCTCATCTTCGACGCCGTTCTCGACAACCCCAACTCCCTCAGGCTGTCCTTCTCCCCAGATAAACGCTTCTCTGGGCCGCGCCGCTGAGGTCAATAAAAGCCAAATTTTATCGAATTTTATAAATATCCCGCCGACTTCACTCGGATAAAGCATATTCGGAAGGGTGTGACCACCACGTTTCGCTTACGCCGGGCCAGTCCAGGAAGACTTCGCCGGGATCGACGTCAGCGAAAGGAACCAGGACCATTCCGGCCTGCACCTCCACTGTTCAAGCCATTACAAACAAACGGGTCAGCGATTTACCTGGCGACTCCATGCCCGAGCCGCATCCGGCGAGTTTTAGACCGTAATGCGGAGGATTTCCGGCGGGTAACCACTGGAAGCGTACTTTCAGGAGCGAGATCCTGTACAAAAAACCACCTTATCTGTCGATTCGGCGCATACTAAATACATGCCCGGAGACAAGGTCCCGTTATGTGACCGCCATCATTCCAGAATGCGGCCAGAGCCGTCCTCGTTTTCACCAACGGTCCTTTTCAGATGTGCATCGCAAGGCTGTAGCCGCTACTACGGGCGGCGGTATGGGTATTTCGATTTGCTCCCAAACGCGGCGCCGTTTCCAGAAGTAATCGACCCGGTCAGCCGCTTCATGAAGGTGTGTGCAACACGGCAAACCCACTCCTATATGGCCATCACGCGGCCCAAAAACACCGCTTCCGACGCCAAAAATCTTTGGCGCTGGCACTGCTACGAGTGCAACAAGGGAAAGTGATGCCCGCGGTCATGGCTTCGGTCGACCGGCATCTAGTGAGAGTACTTTTCCGCTTCTTCTGCGTTGCGCAGCCCGGCCTGGGCTTGCCGGTTACCTGGTTGACAGCCGAGCACTAAGTTATAGTTCGAAATAGCGCGCTCGTATTTGCCACTGTTTCTGTATCTTTCCGCCAGGTTGAGATAGCTGGGTATCTCACTGTCTTCGAGTGTGCAGTTGCGCCCTCTCGCCGGCTTGGACGCCGGCGATGGAACAGCAGGAGGATGATCCGCGGCGACCACAGGCGGCTTTTGTTTGGCGATGGGAGCCGGCGTTGGGCTGTGCGTTGGGCCGCTGGGTTTGGGCGGGACCTCCGTGTTCGATCCGGATTGCACAGTTGGAGGCGGTGACGGCGGGATCGGTGAGGATTTCTCCACCTGTGCTGCCGCAGGCCTGGCGGGTTTATTAAGGACGTTCGAGTACACCAGATAGCCGGCAACCAGCAGGACCGCCACGACACCGCTGATCATCAGAATTTTCCCCGTAGACAGCCAACTGGCGGGTCGCGGCTCGTCAATTTCGAGCACGGGCAGGGGTACGGGTTTTGGGTCCGGTTCTTTCCAGCGGGGCTCGGGGGGCGGCGTCTTGATTACGGGGACGATGACGGTATCCGCGACCGAGTCTGCCGCTGGTGGGGGCTGCATCAGAGTCGGAGCGAGCTCCACTTCGGCCTGTAGTTCGTCCAATCGCTGCGCATTCGTCCATAAGAATTCGTAGACGCCGGCGCGCAAGGGAAAAGTACGCAATGCCGGCTGGTAATGCGCGATTCTGTCGTAGAACGCCTGTGTAATCAGCACCTGGGACGGCTTCGCAACGTCCAGCAAGTCTTTCTGCTCGACCGAGAGGCTGGCTTGGCCTGACGCCGCTTCCTCTGGCAAAGACGAGTCGAGAACCACCGAGACATTGGCCCGCGCCGCCGGAACCACGGTACGGAAGCCTTCAAAGGCAACCTGCATAGCACGGCTCGCAGCCAGCGCCCTACCCAAGTCGTCGAACCCCTGGGTGTGGACATATTCCTGTGCGTTTATCTCAGCCTCGACCTCCAACCTGCTCATCAGGATGTCTTTAAGCAGCGCCTGGGCTCGCAAACGCAGCCCAGCGTCCGCCGGCTGGTTGCCCCTGGACTGCTGCAGCCGGATCACCAACTCAAAGCGATCTTTGGCCGTTCGGCCCTTTTGCGTGACATTCTGCATAGGCATCCGTGTCTTAACAGTTCGCCCGCAAAGCGCAGGGAGAGGAAAGGGAAGTATGGGTAAGAACTTTGGTTGCAAACGGAATAGTGGAAATGATAGCTTCGGAGTCGATCCCGCGGTTAGCCAATAAGTAAATCCCCCTTTGGTCGCAGCCTCCTCATGCGGTAAAGCAAATCTATGCCGAGGAAGTATGGCGTCGTCAAGGTTTTTCGTTTGTTGGGTACCATTTTGCCGCACCACGGTCGCGGTTGTGCTTCTTGGTCTCTTGTCAGGTTCGGCCTTCGCGAAGGGGCCCGAATTGTCAGCGATCGAGGTGTATCCAACCGGCGATGCGCGGGCGTATGTCCAGATTTCTGGCTTTACCCTGAACGCAAAAAACGAGGTGCATCTCTGCACCGGCGTGCAGACCATCAACAAAAACAGCTACGGAAAGCTTCCCAAGTTGACCCTGGGCCCGGGCATGACGCTCGAACGGGGAAAGGATGGGATTCTTCTCCTGAGCCGCGGGGGAACTCCTGAGTGCGTCGTCCCAGCCGGCCTGAAGTTAGAGAAAGCTGAGGGAGCAACGCCCTCCGAACTAGCCGACCAGACGGATCTTCAGGGGCAGATTGTAGCCAGGTCGATCAGCTCCACCGATACCATTCCCCGGGTCGTTCCTGGCGTCAAGATTGTGCTCGTGGCCACCCTGGATACGGAGTTGGCCGAGTTCCTGCTGGCCCAGAGTTCCGCTACCATTCCGGCCTGGAAGACGTATCTAAGCAAATATTCCTCCAGTCCACACTCCGGCGAAGCGAAAGCAGCCCTGTCGACCCTTTACGTCAAGGATGGACAAACTGACCTTTCGGCCTACCAGGCATCTCTGCAGGGTGGTCAGCCAAACTACGGGAAGTTGTTGGCGGCAAAGTCTTCATTAGACGCGGGCATGGCCATTACGCCGGCTAACGAGAGTTCCGAGGCCCTGGCTAAAGCGATAGGCAGCGAGTCCAAAAACCTCAACGTCAAGGGCTTGGGCGAGATCGCGATGTATCGGGAAGCACTGGAAAAACAGGTAAGCGGCTATTCCCACCTGGTTGCTGCGGAGGCGATTTCCCAACAGACCCTGGGTTTGGACCCAAGGTCACCGGAGACGGCCTCGCTGAGCCAGGCCTGCATCCAGGAAAGAACCAACCTCGATCACCACCTGGTGGATTTTGCCAACAAACTATCCGCACGCCGCCCCGACGAAGCTTATGAAGCGATCAAACCGCTTCGTTCTTTCGCCCAGGAATACCCCAAGGTCCAGGACTCGCTGCATGCTCTGTACTCCTATTATGTCCAGCAGGGAAAGGCTAACGGCGCGAAGAGCGATCCGCAAGGCGCAGTGGATCAGTTCCAAAAGGCGAAAGATGTAGAGTCAACGCCGGAGATTGCCGAACTGCTGCGCAACGCGCAGCAGACCCTGCAGGAGACAACCGATAAGGCGGCCATCACCAGCGCTTCCACCATGAGCGCCGCCGCGGAAGATGACAAGGACTTTGTAAGGGCCTACGAGGTGCTCGCCGACTTGACCCCGTCTCAGCAGAAAGCGGTTGCCGAGCGGCTCGATGCGTTAAAGGATCGCTATATTCAGGCGGCTTCGCAAAGAGCGAAGGACCTGGACCGGATCAACACTCCCATCAAAGGAGTGGCAAACGAATCACAAATTCAGCGTGCCTACGATCTTCTGAGCCGTTGCCGTGCGCTCACCAACGACCCTGGTATTGAGGATCGGATGTCAATCCTGGGCGGCCGGTTGAGCGACTATTACCTGGCCCAGGCGAAGCACTACCTCGATCGTCCCGACGGAACCGGCGCCAATGTCGGCTGGGCTTACCTTGACGAGGCATTAGCGTACAACAGTGCAGACGCGGGCGCCATTCGCGATGCAAAAACCCTTGCCACTCCCGCTCATCAGCTTCGATCCAGGCTATCCCTTCGAATTAAATTCTTTGACCGCACGTCGCGGCGGGAGGCGGTTGCCTTCGCCGAGCAGCTTAGCGATTCTCTGGCCGCGGGCCTCGAATCCTCCGGCTTGAACATCAAGGTCGTCCGGCCAACCGAAGAAGCAAAGGTGCAGCCGAACTTCTCCCTGGTTGGAGATGTGCAGCAACACACAGTCTCGAACTCTGTTGAACAAAACGTAAAGTCGTCCAAGTACCGGTCAGCGGAACAGGATCAGATTAACGACGAGTGGAACGTGGTCGACCGGGAATATGAGAGCGCCAATAACTCTCTGCACACCGCACAACTCGCCCTTCAGGGCGCCATGGCCGGAGGCAAGAAGAATCGAATTGAGGAAGCAAAAAGGCAATGTGACGAAGAACAAAAGAAGGTAGACCAGGTGAGGATTAAGTTGGATAGCTTACCGAAGTTCCGTCACATAGCCGTCCAGACGCCTTACACCTACGTCGAGAAAGTCAATCATCTCAAAGCGACCGTCGAACTGGGGTTCGTTATTCAGGACAGCTCCGAAGCTATCATCATCCCTACGGTGCCAATACTTGAAACCCAGGAGAAACCGTTTACGATTCTGGAAAATGTAAAGGCAGACGACTCCATGGGCGTGCGTGCGGAAAGTAACGCTCCCAGTGAGCCCCAATTTCTGGAGAGGGTTGAAAATGTAGCGCGTGATCGTCTGCTCGCGGAATCCAAGGAGAAGGTGAGCGGCCTGCCGGCTCACGTCCTCCAGACCGCCGACCGTAAGGCCGCTGAGGCGGACAACGATGGGGCCGCAGAGCTATATATGCTCTACCTCAACTCCACCCCGAGCCAGCCCACGCCGGAGAGGAAAAGGGCGCAGAAGTTTTTGTTGGACAACTACAATTTTCGGGCCTACGGTGAATCGTCAAAATCGTGATTTGCCGCCTTTCCTTCGGCGCGCCGATGAAGCTCCGAAAGCTCAATTACGGGAAACTGACTTGAACACGCAAAAGCCAGAGAAGATCGGCAAATACGACGTGCTCGACATTCTCGGACGCGGGGGAATGGGCGTTGTCTATCGTGCCCGTGATTCCCGGTTAGGCCGCATCGTTGCCATCAAGATGTTGACCGAGGGCTTCAGCGGCAATGCAGAGATGCTGCAGCGGTTCTACCGTGAGGCAAGCCAGACCGGCGCTCTCCGCCACAACAACATCGTCATCGTGTACGACGCCGGCGATCAGGATGGCGAACCGTACATCGTCATGGAATACGTCGAGGGAGAACCCCTGGACAAAGCCATTAAGCGGCATCGCCTCCAACTGGAGCATGCGCTGAGCGTGGTGGAGCAGATTTGCCTGGCCCTCGCTTACGCTCACCGTAATGGCGTCATCCATCGCGATATCAAGCCGGCGAACGTGATTGTGCGCGCAGATGGATCCGTCAAACTGCTGGACTTCGGCATCGCCCGCGATGAAACCCGCGTCGATACCAGCATCACCAGCACAGGATCGTTGGTGGGCACGCCACCCTACATGGCTCCCGAACGGTTTGGGGGCGGAGCGATAGATAGCCGGTCTGATATTTTCTCCGCCGGCGTGTTGCTTTATTTGCTGGTCACCGGAAGGCTGCCGTTCGATGCTGATTATCCCGCGGTGATCGATCAGATCATGCGCACGCAGCCGCCGGCTCCCTCGCAACTGGAACAGGATTGTCCTGCCGCTCTGGACACGATTGTTGCGCGCGCACTGGCCAAGTCTCCGGCGGACCGGTATTCCAACGCGGATGACATGGCGATGGACTTGCACGAGGTGGCCGAAGGCATCACGCGCGCACATATCGCCGAATCGTTAGCCCTGGCGGAACAGCACGTGAACGAACGCGACTTTCTGGGAGCGCAAAGCGCTCTCCGCCAGCTGCTGCGTCTGGATCCTCAGCATGTTGCCGGCAAACGTCTGTTATCCGTGGTGGATCAGCGATTAACGCAGCAGGAAAAGGAACGCAAAGCCCAGGACCTGGCGCGGCTGGCGGAGCGTGCGGCAGGGGAGCGGGAATGGGATAAGGCGCTCGCGTTGTGTGACGAGGCTCTTGGCCTGAGTCCTGCGAGCAGCACATTGACCACGCTACGAAAATCCGTGGTTGAGGGTAAACAAACTCAGGAGAAGGTCTCTCAACTTTTGGCCGAAAGCACGAACGCCAGAAAAGTAGGGGAACTTACTCGAGCCCAGGCACGCGCAGCCACAGCGCAGCGGCTCGATCCGCACAACTCCCAGGTACTGGCTCTGTGTCGATTGTTAGAGCAGGAGATTGAGGACAAACGGCTAAAAGAAGAGCTTCGCAAAGTGATGGCGTCTGCTAGCGAACATCTGGCGGCGCGTGAGTACGAAGAGGCCTTCGTGTTGCTGGATAAAGCGGGGACGATTGCTCCGGACAACACTGAGGTGCTGCGCGCAAAAGATGAACTGACCGCCGCATTGAATGAAGAGAAACGCAAATCGATCGTGCGCAGGCTGGAAGAGAAGGCGGCTTTGAGCACAACCGTAGATAAGCTGCGCCTGGTCTCTACAGAATTGTCAGAAGCGCTCAAGGAATTTCCCAATGATCCTTCGCTCCTCCGCCTCAGGCTGAATCTTGAACCTCGCATCAAACAGCTGGAAGACGAACACTTCGTCAAGGAAGTTTGCAGGACCTCCGCAGAAATGCCTCCGGAACAGGCCGTCGGACATATTCGGGCGGCTCTCCAACGAGTACCCGGGAACGAGCAATTGTTTGGCCTGGAGTCGGCACTCTCTGAGCGCCTGGCCCGGCAGGCTCGGGAGCAAGTGCTGGCGCAAAGGTTAGGCCAGGCTCGCCAGGCGATCGATGATCGTCTCTTTCTCGAAGCGGTAAAAATTCTGGAGCGCTGCAAGGCCGAAGGCTACTCCTCGTACGAGGTGGACGGCCTGCTTGAATTGGCAAAGACTGCAGCCTCGCAACGCATCTCCCAGGAGCTTCTCGAGCGCACCTACAGTCAAGGCAAGCGATTCATCGATGAGGAAGACTACGAGAGTGCGGTGCAGCTGTTGCGCCGCGCGCTTCGCCAGGTGGATGAGCCGGTTCTGCACCGGCAACTGGAAGAGGCCACACGAAAGCAAAGCGCGGTCGAACAAAGAGCGGATACTGCGCTGGAACGGGCAGAGAATTTGACCCGGATGGAGTTGTTTCCTGAGGCAGCGCTTCTGCTGGAGGAGCAATCGCCCGGCGTGAAGCGGCTGCCGCGAGTGGACCAGGCGCTGGGCCGCGCCAGGAAGCTACAAGAGGCAGAGGCCGATTTCGCCGCCTTGACTGGGCGCTGTTATGCGCAGATGGGCACCAGCCAAGGCATCGCAGACCTGAAGCGCGCCCTCGCCCTTCCCCCGAGTTCCGATTCTCCGAGGTCACTCGAGACCACGAAAAAGCAGTTACGACGGCGGTGCGAGCAGGTGTACGGGGAAAAGGCGTCTTCCGCAGTCGCCGCTGCCCGCGAGTTGCTCGGCCAGGATGACAGTGCAGGCGCGGAAGCCCTCTTAAAGCAGACGGCGCCATGGCTCGAGCTGGCCCCTACGCAATCTCAGGAAGAGCTGCGCGCCCTTGAAGCGGAAGCCGCTGCGGCCAAGAAAGTTATACGTTTCCGCCGAGGCTCCTGGCGCTAATCACCCTCACCTTTGTCATCCCGAGACCCAGTGCCCTGTCTCTCGGCAACGGTCCTCCCCTTTCAGCAACGGTCCTCCCCTTTCAACAACCCTCTCCTTTTTGTCATCCCGAGCGAAGCCGAGGGATCTGCAGTGCGCCCTTCGGGTGCCCCACATTTACTCTCCTGGATATGTTCGGGGCAGCGGCCCTCCCGGGATTTGTTGACGGGATAAGCCCCTAGGCAAGTGAGTTTATTAACCGGATACATACCTTTCCATGAGCAGCGGAAGGCCTGGATTTACGCCAAGGTTGTAGAGGATTCTCTTGTCCATGTCAGGAAGCGAAGCCTATAGTATTGGTGGCTTTACGGGTCCTCACGCAGTTCGCAGGGGTCTTGCTGATACGAAAGACACTCGATCTGCACCATAGTTGAGGTGAACGACCGGAGGTACCTTGTGGCTTTCGATATAGGTCAACGGGTTGGCGACTACGAGATCGTCAGCATGCTGGGCGTAGGCGGCATGGGAAGCGTCTACCGCGTACGCAACGTGATCTCTGACCGCACCGAGGCGATGAAGGTTCTTCTTCCCAATCTGGTCGCAGAGCCGGATCTGGCCAACCGGTTCATCAGTGAAATTCGCATGCTCGCCAGTTTCGATCATCCCAACATCGCACAACTGCATACCGCCTTTCAGGTCGACAACCAGCTGGTCATGATGATGGAGTTTGTGGAAGGCCCCACGCTGGAACAAATCGCAAAGCAGGGACCCACCCCTCAGAGCGACGTCATCAACTATATGCAGCAGGTACTGGCTGCGTTGAGCTATGCGCATGGCCGCGGCGTGGTCCACCGTGATATCAAACCCGCCAACATCATGGTGACTTCCCAGGGGATTGTGAAGCTCATGGATTTCGGTATCGCCAAGTCGCGCACGGAGCAGGATCTGACCCGCCCAGGCACGACTATGGGATCGCTCTACTACATGTCTCCGGAGCAGGTGCGCGGCGGAACTGTCGATGCGCGTTCCGACATCTATTCCGTCGGCGTCATGATGTATGAGCTCCTGGCAGGGCGCCGCCCCTTTGTTGCCGATTCCGCCTACGAAATTCTGAACCAGCAGTGCAACGTTATTCCGCAACCGCCGCTGGAAGTGAATACCCAGTTGCCTCCGCCACTGAGCGACCTCATCGTCTGCGCCATGGCGAAAGATCCGGCAAATCGCTTCCAGAACGCACAGGCGCTCGGCAACGCGTTACGCCAGGTCGCTGCGATGCAGAACGATCCAACAAAAAGGGAAGAGCCTGCGTACACGCCAGTAGCTATCCCTGGCGCCGCTCAGCCCGCCGCACAGGGCTTTGCGCCCGTTGCACCCGCTGTGCCTTTGGTCCAGCCTTCATCGGGACACCGCGGAGTCTGGATGACCGTGGGGGCGCTTGCAGTTCTGGTCGTGGTGGCCTGCGCTGCTATCGGTCTGCCGCGCCTGTTGCACACCAGCGCCAAAACCGAAAGCGACGGCGATCGAGCTGCCCAGACGTCGCAGGCAGCGCCTGCAACACCCGCTCCGGAACCAGCAAGCGCGGCTGCCGTTCCCGATGCAGCCACCCCTGCGGTTCCACCTCCCGCGCCAGACGCTACCGCTCCTGCGAGTTCTGTGCCCCCCGGCACTCCGCAAACACCAGTTCCACCCAGCACGGAAAAGTCTACCCGTCCCAAGGTTGAAGTCACCGCAAAGGCGCCCAGGCCGGAGTATCACCCGGCCGCGCAAGCCAACGTTCCCGCCCAGCCCGACAGTACAAAGCTGCCCGCAAACACCGGTCCCTCGGCTGAGGAAGCGGCGCAGGTTCATGAACAGATGACCGGCCTTGATGCCCGTGCCAGTGCGGTTTCCGCAAGCGTGGAAGGCCTGAAGCGTCAGCAGGAAGCAGACGGCCTGGGCCTCCGCCGGGACATGGCGGCTGCGTATGCTCGCATGAACAGTTATCTACGCGCAGCAAACGATGAATTGAATAGCGGCAATATTACTGCTGCCCGCAGCCATATGGATAAGGCTGATAAAGAGATCTCAACTTTGGAAAGTTTCCTCGGCAAATAGGAGCAGAAAGATTATGCGCAAGATTCTTCTGTCGGTCTTCACTTTGTTGGTAGCGATTCCTGGAGTGGCGCAGGAAAAGCGCAAGGTGGCCGTGCTCGACTTCGGATACGGGACGGTCATGACCAGTGTTCAGGCTATCTTTGGTTCGAACCAGGATGTCGGCAAGGGCATTTCTGATTTGTTGATCAGCGAACTGGTCAACGATGGCAACTATAGGGTCATCGAGCGCAGCGCGCTGGATGCGATTCTGAAAGAACAGAATTTCTCCAACAGCGATCGAGCCAATCCGGCCACTGCGGCCAAGATCGGCGGTTTGCTCGGCGTAGACACGATTATCATTGGCGACGTCACCCAATTCGGCCGCGATGACAAGCACTATGGCGGTGGCGGTGGCGGCGGAAGTATCTGGAGCCAGGGCGCCGGCTCTTTGGGCGTGAGCAAGTCAAAGGCAGTCGTAGAAGTGACCGCCCGCATGGTCGATGTGAACACCGGCGAGATCCTGGCGTCGGTAACGGGTCACGGCGAATCGCAACGTAACGGACTGACCAGCAGTGGTTCTGGATTCTCCGGGTGGAAGGGCGGCGGCGGCCAGCTCGACATGGGCAGTACCAACTTTAGCCAGAGCATTCTTGGCCAGGCCGTGAAGCAATCCGTCAACGATACGGCTAAGGGACTGGAACAGCATGCCAGCAGTCTTCCGGTGAATGCACCTGCCCCTCCAGCTCCGATCGACGGCCTGGTTGCTGATGCGTCCGGCGGCGAGATCATCGTCAACGTCGGATCGAGTGCCGGCGTGAAGGTAGGAGACAAGCTGGTAGTGACCCGCGTGCTGCGTACGGTGAAGGATCCTGCGAGCGGTAAGGTTCTGCGCACCATCGATTCGCCGGTAGGGATGCTGACCGTTACCAGCGTTGATAGCGGTTCCGCTGTAGGAAAGTTCGACGGCGCGGGGACTCCGAAGGTCGGGGATGCAGTGAAGCGCCCGTAGTGATTACACACTACCCCGACTCACATTTTTACTAGCAACAAGTCCCGGGTGCCCCACATCTCGCTCGTTTTTCGCGAGATGTGGGATACCACTGCGCTCAACCCGAAAGCATTCGGCTCACGATTAAAACCTAATGTCTAAATCTGTGGCACCCGGCCGCAACAGGCTGGGCAAACACTAAAGCCCCCGGGGTACGCTTTTCTCCGCGGTCCTGCCGGGTGACCTCTTTGCAACCGCATCCAGATTGGCTAGAGGATTATCAAAATCGAAGCCAAACAGTCGCGGGTTTTCTCCGATGACCGCAGCGGAAGCAATATAGAAAACATAGTCGTAAGTTTCCTGCGGTATCTTGTCGCGATGTTTTGACAGCAGCTTCCAGAAGTTACGATCACGCGGGTTCGCCGGCATGCTTCGAATCAACGGCAGAATCTGCGTTTCCCCCCAGTTGTAGCATGCCATTACCAACAACCCTGAAGCCTGCGCATCCGTGCCATAGAGATCCTGAAGATAGAGAGCCGCCGCTTTGGTTTCTTTGTCAAAATTGTGGCGATCGTCTGCGGGGTCGGTTCGCGGTTGGTCCACTAACGGTCCCAAATGCAAGCTGTACTTAACCGCCGTGTCAGGAATGAACTGCCACATCCCTTTGGCGAAACCCTTCCTCGTGAGTGGTCCCACCGCATAGGCATTAAAGTTGCTCTCCTGCAGCGCGAGGTAAAAGAATTGCGGAGGAAGACCACGCGCGAGCATATCGCGAGAAATAGTTGCCGTGTATCCGTTCTGCTGAGCGGTGAGGATCGCTGCTTTGAGCCGTCCGGACGATTTCCATCTCTCGATGTAGCGATTGATTTCCGCTTCAAATTCAGGAGGCATATCCAGCTCGCACTCGCCGAATATCCGGGCCACGCGCAATACCAGCCGCTGCTTCTCGGTGAGCTTAGGGTTATAGATGTGCAGCGTTGCCAGATATTTGTCGTAGCTCTTTTCCATCTCCTGCCGGCGGGCACGAAACTTGGCGAGTTCTTCCGCTCCGGCTGGATTGTTTGTATTGGCAAGGGCCCGATCAAGGTTTGCAAGATCGATGTCTTGCGCCTTAATGGCATAGAAGAGCTCCTCGGCCGTCGCTCTTTGCTGGCGTAGCTGATTGTGCTCCCAGTAAGCCAGCAGACCTGCTGCGAGAATCAGCGCCACCAGGCCTGCAACCACAACACCGAATTTCTTCTTCTGCTTCTTTTCGACATGGGCGTATGCCTGCCGGATGAACATGGTGTGCTCGCCCACTGGTTCGTCGGCGGCAGGCTTGGCGAAATAGTGATCGATATAGCGGTCCAGGGCGGGGTCTTTTACGCGCACAGTCTTCTGCGGCGGAGGCTCGGGCAAAGGCTTTTCCACTTCGAGTTTGACTTCGGGACCTTCTACCCCGAGCCTTACAACCGTGAGACCGTCTACTAAAACCGACGGTACCTGCGTGCCGCGGAAGAAGAGCCCGTTCGCGCTGCCGAGATCACGAATCGTCCAATGGCCATCTTCAAAAGCAACGGCCGCATGGACCCGGCTGACAAAGGAATTGTCGATGAAGAGATCGCAGTCTTTGAGACGGCCAACCTTGAACGGTTTGTCGAACCGGAAATTACACCATGTACCAGGGCTCACTTCCGCAGTGACCTTTAGAGCTGGCACGGCACCCTTGCTGGCCTGGGTCATGGTTGTCATTCAGGGTACTACCTTTGGTCGTCGAGCAATACGATCAGGCTCATCTCCGGCGATGGGATGTCGCCGGGCACGTACACTCCAGCCCTGCGGGTTTGCATGATGTTCTCCCAGCACGGCCCGCTCCTGTTGATGGCAAAATATTGGCTTTCCACTTTGACCGCCACCTCAGCCGGCGGCGCAAGCAGGTGGTTGAGCGCGAGGCCGGGCAGCGCACGCTTGACCAGCTCAACCACAAATCGCGAGGAGCAGACTTTCACCAGCTGCGGTACGCGCGAAATCAAGTCGGCTTCACCGATGGGGGAGCGAACTTCAAGCAGCCAGCGGGAGGCCCCGATACAGCGTTCATCCTTGATCTCGCCATCGTAGATAGAATTTCCCACCGAACGCAACGGAATCGTGATTGCCTTGGAAGGCATCACGATCTCCAGATGGCGGCGGATGTGCTCGTCCAGGGCTGCGAAACAGGCTCCGATATTGCGGTGGTCGTAGACCGGTAACGATCGCGGATGCACTTCCAGGCCGAACGTACAAAGAGCTCCCCCAAGCCGCGACATCTCGCGAAACAACTCCTGCGGATGTACGTGCTTCGACAGCAGGAAATGCCGAAGCATGGACACGCTCGAGTTCAGCGTGTGCAGGAACCAGTATTGCGCTACATGGCGCGGAGACAAACCAGCTTGAAACGCTCCATGACGCTGCTGTTGCTCACGTGCAAAAGCAGTGCTCTTGTCGTCAAGGATGTCTACCAGGCGCCCGAGCATGGCAGTGAGGGACCCACTGGCGCTTAACGTGAGGCAGGGCGGCACAAACCCAGGATCGCTTTCGAAACGGCCGGAGCCGTCACGCACGATACGTAACAGCGGTAAGCTTACAAACTGATCGGTGACTTCGTTTTCGGCAAGCAGTTGCAGGTTCTTCCGTCCGACCTTAACTTTTTTCTCATCGCGCCCGGTGTTTTCATCGGGAAGCATCTGCTCCACGCTGTGATAGCGAACCGAGCCCGAGGCTCCGTTCTCCAGGCTGGTGTTTCGGCCCTCCTGCAGATTGACAGGGACGGCAAGGTGCATGGTCAGGTGATCGGCAACCGGAGAGAACAGACCGCCGAACTCGCGGGGTGGTGGAGCGGCATCCGAACCCGGCAAATCAAACGCCAGTCCATCTTCAAACAATCCGCGCCCGCCGGTCATGGTGAGTGTGCCGTTGCGCAGAGCGTCGTTGTCAAATTGCAATCCGGCGAAGCCATACGCGTCACGCCAAAGACTGGTGGTGACGAAGTTCAGCGAGTCTTCAAAATAGCGGCTCTGCGCCTGAAAATTATGCGGGCCGAGATACATGCCTTCTGCCCAGACGGGTTTGTTCAAGAGTGTCATGGCTTTCAACCCGCCTGCGGCAACAGGATAAGCAACTCCATTTGCGGATTTGGGAAATCTCCCGGAACATGTACCGCGAGATTGCGCGCGCGGGTCACCGCCTCCCACGCGGGTCCGGACTGGTTCAGACTGAAATATTGATACTTCATCTTAACTGGAATCGCACTGGGCGGGCTGGGCAAGTGACTGAGGACGACCCCGGGCAAAGCAAGGCTAATCAACCGCTCGATGTCGGTTGCGGAGCACACCTTCACTAACTGGGGAACCTTTCGGATGATGGATTCTTCGCTTGTTTCGGTGGAGATGGCCAGGTACATCCGGGTGTTATTCAGGTATTTGTCCTGGTCGATCGCGGTAGCGTAGATGGCGTTCTTCACGTGCTTGAGCGGCAGGGAGACGACGTTGGTCGGCACCACAGTTTCGAGCAAGAGGCGTAGCTTCTGATCCAGATCGTTGAAAACCTTGCTCAACTCGAGGTGGTCGTACAAGGGAAGATCGCGCGGGCGTATGGTGGCGGAAAATGTGGTGAGGGAAGCGCCGAGCGCGGTGAGGGCGGAGAAGAGTTCTTCCGGATGGCAGCGCTGTCCCTGGAGCAGATGGCTAAGCACGGGAATATGCGAATTGACGGTATAAAGGAGCCAGAAATTTGCAATGTCTGACGCCGTGAAGTCTGCCAGGCTGAGGTTCTTCTGCCGGCGGCTGGCGGCCAGCTGCGTGCTCTTGGCGGAGAGAATTTCCAGCAGCCCGTTGACCACGCCAAGCAGGAAGTCGCTGGCTCGCACCTCCAGCAGCGGAGGGACAAAGCGCGTGTTCAGGCGGAAAACCCCGGCATCGGTGCGTTCCACGTTGGCGATGCGCAGGGCGGAGCTTCCTTCGCGCGTCTCATTGGCCGCCAGCAAGCGCAGGTTCTTGCGCGCGATCTGGATCGGCTTCTCACCCGTCCCTGTGTTCTCGTCGATGACCGACTTGATCTCCGCCAAATAGCGCGAGCCCGCGGAGCGGCCCACGGGCGAAACGTTCAAGCCTTTCTGCCGGTAGTCAGGCACGGTGAGATAAATGTCGAGGTCGCGAACGCCGGGATCGAAGAATTCCGCCAGGGCTTTCGAGGGAGGCGGCTGATCTGACCCGGGGATATCGAAAAGCAGTCCATCGGGGAATATGCCCGAGGCGCGGGAAACCGCCAGGTGTCCGTCCGCCAGCAATTCCTGGTCGAGCACGACTTCGCTGAAACCCCAGGCGCAAAATTTGAGCGCCTGCAGCCGGAAGTTCAAGCTGTCTTCGAGGAACCGGTCCTGCAGTTGCAGGTGCTGCGGTGTCAGGAAGGTGCCTTTGGTCCAGAGAACGGGTTGCAGTTGTTTCATGTCAATCTAAGCGCTGCGAATAAGGATAAGGGATCGTGCCTTAATCACAACTTTTATTCTCTCGACCGTAATTCGCTTCGCAGGGAAGAATCGAAGGGTGCCCCAGGTCTCGCGTTTGAGACCTGGGATCCCTGCAACCGATCCCTGATGGAAGGGCCACCCTCCCCTTTGTCATCCCGAGCGAACTCGGGTTTCCTACCTCACCGATTTCACCAGGGCCGCGGGTGTGGTTCTCTCCAAAGAGAACCACATGCGACTAACCGAAGCCGCAACTTTGTGACAGGAAATCCGGGGTAGCCGAGGGATCTGCAGTTTCACTCAACCTCAAACCAATGCG
>Ga0137412_10001982_pt1 | contig 16128 bp, 15 predicted proteins | sample CZODoug2_1_16fun_FD_122160 | JGI IMG/M metagenome (GOLD analysis project Ga0137412, IMG submission 122160) | Vadose zone soil fungal communities from Angelo Coast Range Reserve, California, USA - CZODoug2_1_16fungal (Hybrid Assembly) | ecosystem: Environmental > Terrestrial > Soil > Vadose zone...
AAGAGCCGCGTGATGACCTTCGGCACCGCGTCGGTTCTCGGGATGGTCGCGGGCTCGCTCGCCTGGTCGCTTGCGAGCCGCACGTTCCGGCTGGAGAGCTTTCGCGACGCCTGGGACCTGATCAATCACCTGGCCGGAGGCGCGCTGATGGGATTCGGCGGCGTGCTCGCGCTCGGCTGCACCATCGGCCAGGGAATATCGGGGCTTTCCACGCTCGCGCTCGGCTCCTTCCTCGCGTTCTTCGCCATCGTCGCCGGCGCGGCGCTCACGATGAAGATCCAGTACTGGCGGTTGATGCGGCAAGCGTGAGCGCCGAGTCGCCGAATGAGCGTGCATTTACATTGACGCTCGCTCGCGCGACATACTAGAATCGCGCTCCTTTCCGGGGCGTTAGCTCAGTTGGTAGAGCAGCGGACTTTTAATCCGTTGGTCGCAGGTTCAAATCCTGCACGCCCTACCAGAAATATCAAGGTGTTAGTCCTAAGCTGGTCCGATCCGGTTCGGCCGCTATCCAGCATCGATGGATTGCCGCGCAGAGCTTCAGCGGCTCGCGACGCGCTGGACGCGTAATGCGGCGAGGAACAATCGCATGCAGGTCTCGCGCTCGGATACGAATGCTTAATCGGCGCAGGCGCGCTCGGCGATGACGATTTGCGCCAACGGGGTACCGTCGCGCTGGAACAGTCCGGCGACCGCGCTGAGAAGTCCGATCGCGATAAAGGCCGACAGTACGGCGGCGACAATGGTCGTGGCAACGCGGGGGTGGGTAAGGATGGGCTTGGCGCTCATGGCGATCTCCTTGCAGTCGTGTTTCAGTCGGGGGAGGTCCGGTGCTGCTGGGACGTACTTTCCTAGCCGCGAGGTGCTTCAGTCCTTTAGCCGGCCTTAAACGTTCTGAAAGGTGTGACCTTCCATCGGTTTTTCGGGCACCGACGAGCAGCCATCACGCGGCCCGCCATGTCTTCGACTGCTGGTTAATCCACGTCTCGTAGAACGACACCGGCTGACGCCGATCTCGCCGCGCCAACCCGGTGGAACGAATGATGGGTACTATGTCGTCCGCATTGCCCTCAGCGACTGGCCATGGGCACCAACCCCGTACGATTTGGATCCTTTGAAGTGCAACCCGAGGCGCGACAACTGCTCGTGAACGGGGTGCCCGCCAAACTGGGCGCTCGCGCCTTCGATGTGCTGCTGGCGCTGATCGAGCGCCGCGATCGGGTCGTGGGCAAGGACGAGCTGCTCGATCTGGTCTGGCCCGGGCTGGTCGTTGAGGAAAACAACCTGCAGGTGCAGGTCTCGGCGCTGCGCAAACTGCTGGGGCCGCACGCGGTGGCAACGATTCCGGGGCGAGGCTATCGGTTCACCGTGTCGCTCGGCGCGGACGAAGCGGCGCCGGCCGCTGCTTCAACGTCTCCGGCGATCCCGCATGGCCTGCCCGAGCAGCGCACGCGCTTCATCGGTCGCGAGCGGGAGTTAACCGAATTGCGCGGCATGCTGGCCGGCGGCGCGCGTCTCGTCACGGTGACGGGCGCGGGCGGGAGCGGCAAGACGCGGCTGGCACTGCAGGTCGCTGCCGGGCTGGTCGACGACGTCCGCGGGAGTGTCATCTTCGTTCCCCTCGCGCCGGTTCAAGAGCCGGCGCTCGTCGCCGCGACGATCGCGCTCGCCGCCGGAGTGCGCGAGCTGAAGGAGCTTCGCGGCCGGGACGCGCTGCTGGTGCTCGACAACTTCGAGCATTTGCTGCCGGCGGCTGCCGAGGTGAGCACGCTTTTGTCCCTCGCGCCTGACCTCAAGATTCTCGTCACGAGTCGCGCGCGGCTCCGGCTTTCCGGCGAGCGCGAGTACGCGCTCGATCCACTGCCGCCGTCCGATGCCGCCGAGTTCTTCCTCGATCGAGCGAGAGCTGTGCGGCCCGACTTGCGCTCCCATCCGGACGTCAGCGCGATCTGCGAGCGTCTCGACGGACTTCCGCTCGCGCTCGAGCTCGCGGCGTCGCGCGTCAAGGTGCTCGACCCGTCGTTGCTGCTGGAGCGGCTCGCTCACAGCCTCCCGCTGCTGACCGGCGGCACGCGCGATGCGCCCGAACGGCAACAGACGCTCCGCGCGACGATCGGTTGGAGCTACGCCCTCCTGGAGGAGCCGCTGCAGCGAGCCTTCCATCGGCTCGCGGTCTTCCCAGGCAGCTTTTCGCTCGAGGCGGCAGAGGTCGTCGCCCGAACGGACCTCGACCAGGTCACCGCACTCGTCGACTGGAGCCTGTTGAAGCCCGTCGGCGAGGGCCGGTTTCTCATGCTCGAGACGATTCGCGAGTTCGGTCGCGAGCGCATCGAGGGGAGTTCCGAGCGGGACGAAATCCGCGACCGGCACCTGGGGTTTTTCCTCCAGCTGGTCGAGCAGGCCGAGCCGAAGCTGACCGGGCCCGAGCAGCGTCAGTGGTACGACCGTCTCGTGGTGGAAAACGACAATCTCCGCGAGGCGCTCGCGTACGCCTGCGAGAGTCGCGACGGTGAACGCGCGCTGATGCTGGCCGGGACGATATGGCGTTTCTGGTGGAACCGGGGACGCATCGCCGAGGCGTCGCTCTGGTACGAGCGGGCGTTCGCCGTCGGCCAGAACGCATCTCCGACGGCGCGAGCGCGAGGCCTGTTCGGGATGGCCCATATGGTCGACGCCGGCGGCGATTTCGAGCGCTCCCGAGCCCTTTTCGAGGAGGCCGCCGATGTTCTGCGGCAGATCGGTGACACGCGCTGGCTTGTGCTCGCCCTCACCCACCTTGCGGGGACGTACATCTGCCTAGGCGATACGCTGCGTGCAGCGGCAATAAACGATGAAGCGCTGGACCTTGCAGACCGTAGCGGGGATGCTCGAGGGGCTGCGGTCGTCCGGTCGAACCTCGGCTACATGCTCATGAGCGTCGACGACCGGCGCGCAGGTCCACTGATCGAGCGCGCGCTCGAGGGCTACCGCTCCGTCGGCGACACGTACGGGATAGCGAGCTGCCTCGGAAACCTCGCGGTGATCGACCTGCACGGCGGCGAGACCGAAGCCGCGGCGGCGAAGCTGCGCGAGAGCCTCGGGCTCAGCAGCTCGATCGGAGACGCACACACTCTCACGTGGAGCCTCGCCGCAGCCGCCGCCGTTGCGCTCGCGCGCGGCGACCCGGACGCGGGTGCCCGGCTCGGCGGCGCGGTCTCCAAGGCGTGCAGCACGCTTGGCTTGGCGCTTGAACCGATCGACGCGCGACTGATGACCGACACGACTGCCAAGCTGCGGGAACTGCTCCGCGGTAGTTTTGACGACGCATGGACCGCCGGCGCGAATATGGATCTGGCGGCCGCGGTCGACCTGGCTGTAAAGAAACTTGGTGGGTAGCCAACCGAGCAGATCGCGCGCGCGCATAGCCGCCGACAGCTGAGTGGCCGCTTCTGGCCGATTGCCGCCCTAGCGATCCACGCCCCCCATGCACAAATACTTCACAACGAGGTAATCCTCGATCCCGTACTTCGACCCTTCCCGCCCCATCCCCGATTCCTTCACGCCGCCGAAAGGCGCGACTTCGGTGGAGATGATTCCGGTGTTGATGCCGACGATGCCGTATTCGAGGGCTTCGGCGACGCGCCACATGCGGTTGAGGTCGCGGCCGTAGAAGTAGGAGGCGAGGCCGAATTCGGTGTCGTTGGCGAGTTTGATGGCTTCTTTTTCGTCTTTGAATCTGAATAGCGGCGCGACGGGGCCGAAGGTTTCTTCTTTCGTCACTTTCATGGTGGTGTTGACGTTGGCGAGGACGGTGGGCTCGAAGAACGTTCCGCCGAGGGCGTGGCGCTTGCCGCCGGTGAGGACTTTTGCGCCTTTGGAGAGCGCGTCCGCGATGTGTTCTTCGACTTTTTCCACCGCGGCCTTGTCGATGAGCGGGCCCTGCACGACGCCGGGTTCCATGCCGTTGCCGACTTTCATCGCTTTCACTTTTTCGGTGAGTTTGGCGGCGAAGGCGTCGTAGACCTTGTCGTGAACCAGCAGGCGGTTCGCGCAGACGCAGGTCTGGCCGGTGTTCCTGTATTTGGAGGCGAGGGCGCCTTCGACCGCGGCATCGAGGTCGGCGTCGTCGAAGACGATGAAGGGCGCGTTGCCGCCGAGCTCCATCGAGGTCTTCTTCACGGTCTTCGAGCACTGCTCGAGGAGGATCTTGCCAACCGCGGTCGAGCCGGTGAAGGTGACTTTGCGCACGATCGGATTGGAGGTGATCTCGCCCCCGATCGCGGCGGAGCTGCCGGTGAGGACGCTGAAGACGCCTTTCGGAATTCCTGCGCGCTCCCCCAGTTCCGCCATTGCGAGCGCGGAGTAGGGCGTCATCGTGGCGGGCTTGAGCACCATGGTGCAGCCGGCCGCTAGCGCGGGGCCCGATTTGCGCGTGATCATGGCGTTGGGGAAATTCCACGGCGTGATCGCCGCGCACACGCCGATCGGCTCCTTGATGACGACGATGCGCTTGTCGGCCTGGTGTCCGGGAATGGTGTCGCCGTAGATGCGCTTGGCTTCCTCGGCGAACCATTCGATGAAGGAGGCGCCGTAGGAGATCTCGGTGCGCGCTTCCGCGAGCGGTTTGCCCTGCTCGGCGGTGAGGATCTTGGCGAGGTCTTCCTGGTTCGCCATCATCAGGTCGAACCATTTGCGCAGGATGTTGGCGCGCTCTTTCGCGGTCTTCGCGCGCCACGCGGGAAACGCGGCGTTCGCCGCCTCGATCGCGCGCCGCGTCTCCGCCGCGCCCATGTTGGGCACGGTGCCCAGGATCTCGCCCGTCGCGGGGTTGTTGACGGGGATCGACTTGCCGCTGTCGGCGTCGGCCCACTTTCCGTCGATGTAGCACTGCTGGCGAAAGAGGGACGGGTCCTTGAGATTGAGGGCGGCGATGCCGGAAATCTTGGGGTCGTTCATGGGAGGCTCCGATGGGAAACTGGAAGGCCGATAGGGCCGGGAACGCAGAAATTCTACCGCAATCCGTGCGCCGCTTCAGTATCCGCTGCAGGCCGCTGTAGTCCGTCCAGAGGCTTGCCCCGCCCTGGCGGCTGGAATAGATTGCCTCGTGATTGGCGGCTGGATATGCTCAAATCTCCCGCGGACGGAGAAGCAAGCATGAACGCAACGCCGGTGGTCTCGTCTCTGCTGCTCCGAAGCGTGCCGCTGTTCTCCTCGTTGTCCGGAGATCAGCTCCTGCTCCTCGCCTCGGTGCTGTCGCGCAAACCGTATCCGAGGGACTCGGCCGTCATCGCAGCCGGCGATCCCACCGATGCGCTTTACATCGTGATTTCCGGGCGGCTGAAAGTCGTGATGAGCGGCAACGAGGGGCGAGAGGCGATTCTCGCGATCCTGAACCGGGGCGATTACTTCGGCGAGATGGGACTGATCGATCAGGCGCCGCGATCGGCGAGCGTGGTGACTCTCGAAGCCTGCGAGCTGCTCACCATCACACGGGCGGATTTCATGAAGTGCCTGCAGAAGAACTTCGACCTTGCCATGAACGTGATACGCGGGCTCGTGGGGCGGCTGCGCGAAGCGGACCAGAAGATCGGGAGCCTGGCGCTGATGGACGTCTGCGGGCGCGTCGCGCGACTTCTGATGGACATGGCCGAGACCGTCGACGGGCAGAGAGTCGTGACCAGGAAGCTGCCCAAGAAGCAGATCGCGAAGATGATCGGGGCGTCGCGCGAGATGGTCAGCCGCGTCATGAAAGAAATGGAGACGAGCGGACACATCGAGGTCCGCGCGCATGGAATCCTGCTTCGCGAGTCGCTGGAGCTGACGAAGTAGCCCGCCGGAGCGGCGGCGCGGGCCCTACTTCAGTATCCGGTACAGGTCGCTGTAATCGTCGGTCCACAGCTTCACGCTCGGCACGGCGTCGAGCCGCTCCCCCGCTTCCTTCAGCAGCTGTCCCTCGAAGGCGGCGGGCGAGGTGGAAAGAAGCATCCAGTCGGAGCGGTATACCCCCGCGTCGTCCTCGTCGTCGTTTTCCACCTGGCGCAGCTCGAGCGAAAGATGCCGTGCCGCCTGCTGCACCACGGGAACGAGGTCGAGGTAGCGGTTGGAGATATGCACGGCCAGAACGCCTCCGGGTTTCATGTGGCGGAGGTAGGTTTTAAAGGCCTCCACCGTGAGCAGGTGCACCGGAATGGCATCGCTCGAGAAGGCGTCGAGCGCGAGGATGTCGAAATTCTGCGCAGGCTCGCGCTCCATCGACAGCCGCGCGTCACCCAGGGCCACTTCCACCTTCGCCGCGCTGTCCTTGAGAAAAGTGAACTCCGTGCGCGCGAGCTCGACCACGTCCGGATTGATGTCGTAGAAGCGGAAGACGTCGCCCGTTCTGCCGTAGGCCGCGAGCGTTCCCGCGCCCAGGCCCACCACGCCCACGCGCAAGGGGCCGTGCCCGCGCGCTTCGAGCAGAGCGAGCCCGACGCCCGATTTCAGTCCGTAGTAGCTCGTCGGCCAGTCGCGCCGGTCGGGCTCCAGGAACTGCTTGCCGTGAATGATGGTGCCGTGCGAGAGCGAGCGCATGGCGTCCGGGCCCTCGCCCGTATCGCGCACGTTGAGCACGCCGTAGAAATTGCGGGAAGTGACCCGCGTATCGGCCGAGTTCTCCGCGTAGGTCCTGTACAGGGCGACGGCGAGCGCGGCGGCGAGCGCGAGGAGCACGATCCGGGCGGCGATGCCAAAGCGCCGGTGGAGCACGCTCGAGCGGTCGCGCAGCAAGGCGACCGTGACCAGCAAAGAGAGCGCGACCATGCCGATCGGCAGCTCGTAGAGATCCTCGAACACCTTGGGCGCGACGAGGCCCACGAGCACGCCGCCCGCGGCCCCGCCGAGCGCGAGCATCAGATAGAAACCGGTCAGATGCCGCGGATGGGGCTTGGAGCGTGCCAGCTCTCCGTGGCAGACCATGCACGCCGCGAACAGCGTGGCTGAGTAGAGCGGGATCAGGGTCCAGATGCTCGGATTGGAGCGGGTGAGCGTCACGCAGACTCCGGCGAATCCCGCAGCGAGCAGGGGCAGAAAGAGCCAGCGCCGGTACCAGCCCGAAGCTTCGAAGCACAGCACGAAGCTCAACAGATAAAGCGCGAGAGGCAGCACCCAGAGAAAGGGAATCGCGGCGATATTGAGCGTCATATGGCTGGTAAAGGCGAGGAGCAGCAGCGAAGCGCAAGCCGCGAGCGCCGCCCACAGCGCCTTCAGCCCCGCTCCGGGCGCAGCCGTATCGCCTCCCGCGAGGGGCAGCGCCTCGGCGGCTTTGCTGCGCCATGCGAGCATCGCGCACGCCAGCGCGAACAGGACGAAGCCCGCCGACCACACCGCCGCCTGATGGCCCAGGGTGAGGAGCGGCTCGACGGCGAGGGGATAGGAAACGAGCGCGAGCATCGAGCCCAGATTCGAGAGCGCGAACAGGCGATAAGGCGCCGCGCCTTCGTGCGAGCGCGCGTACCAGGCCTGCACCAGGGGGCCGGTGGTGGAGAGAACGAAATACGGCAGCCCGACGCTGGTCGCGAGGAGGCCCAGTATCCGCCACGTCGGGTCCTCGCCGCCCTCGGGCTTCCAGGCGGCGCTCGCGGCGAGCGGCAAGGTCGCCGCCGCGAGTACCAGGAGAGCGATATGAATGTGGCGCCGCGCCGGAACCCGCCAGCGGACGTAGGCGTGCGAATACACGTAGCCCGCCAGGAGCAGCAGCTGGAAGAACAGCATGCAGGTCGTCCACACCGCCGCGGTTCCGCCGAACCACGGGAGGATGATCTTGGCGATCAGCGGCTGCACCTGAAACAGCAGAAAGGCGCTCAGGAAAATCGTGACCGCGTACAGGATCATGGGTTGGGCGTATGAAAACGAAGCACTGTCATTCCGGGGAGCTCGGGATGACAGCTAGAACGTGCCGGGATAGATGCCGCCGTCGATCAGGAAATTCTGGCCGGTGATGTAGCCCGCCTGGACGCTGCACAGGTAGGCGCAGAGCTCGCCGAACTCCTCGGGCGTGCCGAAGCGGCCGGCCGGGATCTCCTTTTCCCGCTCGCGCTTGATCTCCTCCGGAGTCCTGCCCTGCTCCTTCGCCGCAAACTCGGTGTTGCTGATCAGCCGGTCGGTCCAGAAGCGCCCCGGGAGCAGGTTGTTGATGGTGACGTTGTGCGCGACGGTTTTGCGCGCGAGGCCCGCGACGAAGCCGGTGAGGCCGCTCCTCGCGCCGTTCGACAGCGCCAGCTCCGCGATCGGCGCCTTTACCGCGCTCGAGGTGATGTTGAGGATGCGCCCGAAGCGCCTCGCCATCATTCCGTCCACCGTCGCCTTGATCAATTCGATCGGCGTCAGCATGTTCGCGCCCAGCGCCTTCTGCCAGTCTTCGCGCGAGAACTTGCGGAAATCCCCGGGCGGGGGGCCGCCGGCGTTGGTGACGAGGATGTCCGGCTGCGGGCAGGCGGCGAGCGCCGCGATGCGGCCCTGTTCGCTGGTGATGTCCGCCGCCACCGTGACGACGGTCGCGCCCGTGACGGCGCGGATTTCATCCGCGGTTTTTTCCAGCGCCTGGCGCTCGCGCGCGATGAGGGTGACGCGGCAGCCTTCGCGCGCGAGCGAGGTGGCGCAGCCCCGGCCCAGGCCCTTGCTTCCCCCGCATACGAGCGCGGCCTTGCCGCGAATTTTCAGGTCCACTATCGGTCTCCCGGAAAAATCATCTCGCCGGCCGCAGCGTCACCAGCATCACGCCGCCCAGCACCAGAGCGCCACCCGCCAATTGTACCGGGGTCATGGTCTCGTCCAATCCCATCCAGCCGAAAAAAATGGTGGTCACCGGACCGAGCGCGCCGATCAGGGCAACCTGGTTCGCGCCGATGCGGCGCAGCGCCTCCGAGGTGATGAATACCGGGAGCACGGTCGAAAAAATCGCCATGGCGATCGCTATGCCGTATACGGGCAGCGGCAGCGCGAGCGCCGCGAGCGGCCGCAGCAAAAAGAACTGCGCGATGCAAAAAATGCTCGCGACCGTCATGGCGTAGGCGGTGAAACGGATCGAGCCGACCCGTTGCACCACCTGGCTGCCGGCCACGAGGTAGACGGCGTAGCCTGCCGCGCTCGCGAAGCACAGCGCCGCGCCCAGCGGCAGGTCCGCGTTGCCGTCCCCGAGCAGGGTCGACATCACCAGCGCAACGCCGGAGTAGGTGATTCCGAGTGCCACGATCTCGCGCATGCTCGGGCGCTTGTGCAGAAAAATAATCGACAGCACGACGACCAGCGTGGGATACAGGAACAGGATCAGGCGGCCCAGTCCCGCCGAGACGTACTGCAGGCCCAGAAAATCGACGAAGCTCGCGAAGTAATACCCGATGAATCCCAGAAAGACGATCGCCCGGACGTCGCGGCGGGTGAGCCGGTCGCGGGTCGCGTCGCGTCCCACCCAGGTTGCGGCCGCGAGAAAGAAGGGCAGCGCGAAGATCATCCGCAGCGCGAGCAGCGTGACCGGATCGACGACGTAGCCGTAGGCGAGCTTGATCAGGATGGGGCGCAGCGAGAAGCACACCACGCCCGCGATCGCCATCGCGACGCCGATGGCGCGGTAGGAAGCCGCGAAAGTCACCGCGAGGATTCGGTCATGGAGCGATTTGTCTTGGCTTTGCGCGAGGAGCGGATAAAATTATAAGCTTTCCCGAACTCGAGACGCGCCGCTCCGCCATGTCAGGACATTCCAGATGGGCCAACATAAAGCACAGGAAGGCGGCGTCCGACGCCAAGAAAGGCAAGACCTTCACGCGGCTGATCAAGGAGGTGACGGTGGCCGCGCGCATGGGCGGGGCCGATCCGGCGATGAATCCGCGGCTGCGCCTCGCGATCGACAAGGCGTACGACGCGAACATGCCCAAGGACACGATCGAGCGCGCGGCGAAGCGCGGCGCCGGCGGCCTGGAGGGCGTCAACTACGAGGAGATCCGCTACGAGGGCTACGGGCCGGGCGGGGCGGCGGTGATGGTGGACTGCCTGAGCGACAACCGCATCCGGACCGTGGCTGAGGTGCGCCACGCCTTCGCCAAGAACGGAGGCAACCTCGGCACCGACGGCTCGGTCGCGTTCCTGTTCAAGCACTGCGGCCAGTTCGTCTTCGCGCCCGGGACCAGCGAAGAAAAAGTCCTGGAAGCGGCGCTCGACGCCGGCGCCGAGGACGTCTCCGCCAACGACGACGGTTCGGTGGAAGTGGTCTCCTCGCCCGCCGATTTCGTCGCGGTGAGAAACAGCCTCGCAAAAGCCGGGCTGAAACCGGACCTCGCCGAAATCACCATGAAGCCCACCTTGGAGAACGCTCTGAAAGGCGATGAGGCGGGGCGGATGCAGAAGCTGCTCGAGGCGCTGGAGAACATCGACGACGTGCAGGAGGTCTACACCACGGCGGTGATCGATCAATAGCAGACTATAATGCGGGGCAATGGCCGGTCCAGCCCTGAGGATCCTTGGCATCGACCCGGGTTTGCGCATCACCGGGTTCGGGATCATCGAGAAAAACGGCGGCAAGCTCGTCTACGTCGTGAGCGGTTGCATCAAGTCCGGGGACGCCGGGTTGCCGGACCGCCTGAAAATCATCCTCGAGAATCTGCGCGAAGTCATCGCGCAGCATCAGCCGCACCAGATCGCGCTGGAGAAAGTCTTCGTCAACGTCAATCCCGCATCGACGCTCGCGCTCGGCCAGGCGCGCGGCACGGCGATCTGCGCCGCCGTGGACGCGGGGCTGCCCGTCTCCGAGTACACCGCGCTCCAGGTCAAGCAGGCCGTGGTCGGCAACGGCCACGCGAAGAAAGAGCAGGTGCAGCAGATGGTGAAGCGGCTTCTCGGGCTTGCCGGCGTGCCTTCCGCCGATGCCGCGGACGCGCTCGCCTGCGCCATTTGCCACGCGCACGGCGGTCAGGGCCTGGGCGGGATCGATACGCGCGGATTCCGCGTGAAGCGGGGAAGGCTCATATGATCGGCCGGCTCGCCGGGGTGCTCCTCGAAAAAAATCCTCCCCAGATCCTGGTCGAGGCGGGCGGAGTCGGCTACGAAGTCGAGGTGCCGATGAGCACCTTCTACAACCTGCCCGTGTCCGGGGAGCGCGTGACCCTGCTCACGCATCTCGTGGTGCGCGAGGACGCGCACCTTCTCTACGGGTTCGGCACCGACGCCGAGCGGCGCGCGTTCCGGCAGCTGCTGAAGATCTCAGGCGTCGGTCCTCGCATCGCGCTCGCGGTGCTTTCCGGAATGAGCGTGGCGGAGCTCGTCGCGGCGATCGCCGCGCAGGAATCCGGGCGCCTGGTGAGAGTCCCCGGCATCGGCAAGAAAACCGCCGAGCGCCTGCTGCTCGAGCTGAAGGGCAAGCTCGGCGCAGAAACGCTGAGCGGGGTCGCCGTCAACCGGCCCAGGCCCGTGGCGAGCGACGTCACGACCGCGCTCCTCGCGCTCGGCTACAGCGACAGGGAGGCGCAGCTCGCGGTGAAGCACCTGCCCGAGGGGCTTTCCGTTTCCGAGGGCATCCGCCAGGCGCTGAGATCCCTGTCGAAGACATGAAGCCGCTAAGATAGCGGAAATGGCCATCGAAACCGACCGCCTGATCTCGGCGGCCCCCGTCTCGCCCCAGGAAGAGGCCTTCGAACGGTCGCTGCGTCCCAAGTCGCTCGCCGAGTACGTCGGCCAGGAAAAGATACGCGGGCAGCTTTCGATCTTCGTCGAGGCGGCGAGGAAGCGCAAAGAGGCGCTCGATCACGTGCTGCTGTTCGGGCCGCCGGGCCTGGGGAAGACCACGCTCGCGCACATCATCGCGCGCGAGATGGGCGTCAACCTGCGCCAGACCTCGGGCCCCGTGCTCGAGCGCCCGGGCGACCTCGCCGCGACGCTCACCAACCTCGAGCCGAACGACGTGCTGTTCATCGACGAGATCCACCGCCTCGCGCCCGTGGTCGAGGAAATCCTCTACCCCGCGCTCGAGGACTACCAGATCGACATCATGATCGGCGAGGGCCCGGCCGCGCGCTCGGTGAAGCTCGACCTGCCGCCATTCACGCTGGTGGGCGCCACCACGCGCGCGGGCATGCTCACCAATCCGCTTCGCGACCGCTTCGGCATCGTCGCGCGCCTGGAGTTCTACACCGACGCCGAGCTGCAGAAGATCGTCAACCGTTCCGCGGGGCTGCTCAAGGTGGAAGTCGCGGCGGAAGGCGCGTTCGAGATCGCCAAGCGCTCGCGCGGCACCCCGCGCGTGTCGAACCGCCTCCTTCGCCGCGTGCGCGATTTCGCGCAGGTGCGCGCGCAAGGAGCGATCACGCGCGAGGTCGCGGACGCCGCGCTGAAAATGCTCGACGTGGACGTGCTCGGACTGGACGTGATGGACAGGAAGCTTCTCCTCGCGGTGATCGAGAAATTCTCGGGCGGCCCGGTGGGCCTGGAGAACCTCGCGCATGCGATCGGCGAGGAGGCCGACACCATCGAGGACGTGCTCGAGCCGTATCTCATCCAGCAGGGCTATCTGCAGCGCACCCCGCGCGGGCGCGTCGCGACCGTCTCCGCCTACCGCCACCTCGGCCTCTCCGCCCCGAAGCACTCCGATTCCGGGGCGCTGTTCGGACAATGAGCGGAAGCCAAAAGCCCTTCTCCTGGCCGCTTCGCGTCTACTATCAGCACACCGATGCCGGCGGAGTGGTGTTCCATGCCAACTATTTCTCGTTCATGGAATGCTCGCGCACCGAGCTCCTGCAGTCGCAGGGGTTCGATCTGGGGGAACTCGCGCGCCGGGACCGGGTCCTTTTTGTGGTGCATTCCGCGCAAATCGCCTACCATAAGCCGGCGCTGCTGAATGATCTGCTGACCGTGACGGCCGAGGTGAAGCACGTAGGCCGGGTGCGGCTCGAGTTCGATCAGGCGGTCATGCGCGGGGAGGAGGTGCTGGCGAGCGCCCGGTTGAGCCTGGCGTGCGTCAGCGCGAAGAGCTACAGGCCCGTCGCGGTGCCTGAGGCGATTCGAAAAAAACTAGAAGGATTGCGATGAGCACTGCCCAAGACCTCTCGATCCTCGCGATGGTTTCGAGCGCGAGCCTCGTCGTTCAGCTGGTGATCCTGCTGCTCGTCGTCGTGTCGTTCATGTCCTGGTACTTCATCTTCCTCAAGCTCTTCACCATCGGCCGCGCGCAGCGCAGGACCGAGCAATTCGAGCGCGATTTCTGGAGCGGCTCGGACCTTGCCGCGCTGTACCAGAGCGCGGTGAACCACCGGCATACGACCGGGAGCCTCGAGCGAATTTTCGAGGCCGGGTTCAGGGAGTTCCAGAAGCTGAAAAGCCAGCGCGGCGTCGCCGACCCCAGCCTGATGGTGGACGGGGCGCGCCGCGCGATGCGGGCGACCTATCAGCGCGAGATGGACCGCCTCGAATCGAGCCTCTCCTTCCTCGCCTCGGTCGGCTCGGTGAGCCCTTACGTAGGGCTGCTCGGCACGGTGTGGGGCATCATGCACGCGTTCCGCGGCCTCGCCAACATGGCGCAGGCGACCCTCGCGGCCGTCGCCCCGGGGATTGCCGAGGCCCTGGTCGCAACCGCCATCGGCCTCTTCGCCGCGATACCCGCCGTCGTCGCCTACAACCGCTTCTCCCACAGCGTCGACCGGCTCGCCGTGCGCTTCGAGAGCTTCATGGAGGAGTTCTCCAACATCCTGCAGCGGCAGGCCCAGGCGAGACTCGCAGGCGGGTACGAAGCGAAGGGGGCCTGAAGGCCGTGCGCTCGCGCCGCCTGATGAACGAGATCAACATCGTCCCGTACGTGGACGTGATGCTGGTGCTGCTCGTCATTTTCATGGTCACCGCGCCGCTGGTGAATCCGGGCGTGATCGATCTGCCGAGCGTGGGCAAGTCCGCGGTGCCGCCGGCCGCGCCGCTCGAGGTGATCGTGCGGCGCGATCAGTCGCTGATGCTGCGCGAGCGCGACAAGGGCAGGGCCGACGAGCGCGCGGTGTCGAGCGCGCAGCTGGTGGCCGCGTTGCAGGAGCTGCAGAAGAAAAGCCCCGATCAGCCGGTGGTGATCTCCGCGGACAAGGACGTGCGCTACGAGGCGGTCCTGAAGGTGATGGACGAGCTGCAGCGGCACAACATCCGCCGGGTCGGGCTGCTGGTGAAGCCCGCGACACAGTGAGCTACGCGATTCCCGCGGACGAACCGGGGGGCGCCGCGCCGGCGGCTTTGTCGCTGCTGGTGCACGGGGTGCTCTTCGCTCTCCTGGTTTTCAGCCTGCACTGGCAGTCGAAGCATCCGGATCCGGTCGTGGCCGAGCTATGGACCGAGTTGCCGGCGTTCGAGCCGCCCGCGCCCGAGGTGCAGCCCAAGCCCGAAGCCAAGCCGCAGCCCGAGCCCAAGATCGAGCAGAAGGCGCCGAAGCCCGACATCGCGCTCGAGCGGGAAAAGAAGGCGAAGAAGAAGGAGGAGCCGCCGCTCAAGTTCGATACGACGCAGCGCATCCGCGAGCAGCTCGCGCAGGAGACGCAGGCGCTCAGCCGCGGCCGCGAGAAGCAGGAGGCGGTAAAGCAGTTCGCGCCGCCGGCCGCTTCCGCGGGCGACCCCCGCTACATAGAAAAAATTCGCGCGCGGATCTGGTCCAATATCATTCCGCCGTCCGAGCTCAAGGGGAACCCGGAAGCGATCTTCGATGTCGTACAGCTCCCCACGGGCGAGGTGCTTTCCGCGCAGCTCAGAAAATCGAGCGGCAACAAAGACTACGACGACGCGGTCGAGCGGGCGATATGGAAGAGCTCGCCGCTGCCCAAGCCCGACCGCCCCGAGCAATTCCAGCGGGAACTGACCCTCAAGTTCAGGCCGAAGGAATAGGGGAGATGATGAAGGTATACTGCGACCCCTGATGACACGGCTCGCAACGCTTCTCGCGGCATGGCTCTTTGTGACCGGTGCCGCTCGAGGCCAGCTCACCATCGAGATCATTGGGGGCGGCGCCAACCAGATCCCCATCGCGGTGCTGCCCTTCGCGGGCGAATCGGCGCTGCCGCAGAGCATCACGGAAATCGTGGAGCAGGACCTGTCGCGAAGCGGCCGCTTCCGCGCGATATTCGTCGGCGGAGTCAGCCCCGTGCCTACCGATATCGCCCAGGTCGATTTTCCGGAATGGAAGAGCCGCCTTGCCGATGCCGTGCTCATCGGGGAGGCGAAGCGGCTCCCCGACGGCAGGTTCGAAGTGCGCTTTCGCCTGCTCGACGTGCTCAAGCAGTCGCAGATCGGCGGTATCGCTTTCACGCTCACGGCGGCGCAAGTCCGGCTCACGGCTCACAAAATCGCCGACTTCGTCTACGAGAAGCTGACCGGGGAGCGCGGCGTGTTCAGCACCCGCATCGCCTACATCGTCAAGCAGGGCCCGCGTTACGAGCTGCGCGTCGCGGACGCGGACGGGCAGAACGCTCAGTCGATCCTGATTTCCCCCGAACCCATCATGTCGCCCGCCTGGTCGCCCGACGGGACGCGGATGGCCTACGTGTCGTTTCAGAACAAGAAGCCGATCCTCTTCGTGCAGAGCCTCTCGGCGAACAAGCAGCCGGCGCCGGTGGCGAACTACAGGGGCTCGAACAGCGCGCCGGCCTGGACCCCCGACGGCAAGCAGCTCGCGGCCGTGCTCACCAAGGACGGGGGCTCCCAGATATACCTGATGAACGCCGACGGCACGAACTTGAGGCGCATCACATTCTCCGGGGGGATCGACACGGAACCCTTTTTCACCCCCGATGGTCAATCCATCTACTTCACCTCCGACAGGGGGGGCAGCCCGCAGATCTACCGCATGCCGGTGAGCGGGGGGGAGGCCGTACGCATAAGCTTCGAAGGCGACTACAATGTATCCCCGCGCGTCAGCCCGGACGGCAAGACCCTCGCGTACATTTCGCGGGTCAGCGGGCGTTTCCAGCTGATGGCCATGGACCTGGAGAGCAAGCAGATTCAGACTCTGACCGACGGCCAACGCGACGAATCTCCGAGCTTCGCGCCGAACGGGCGGATCATTTTGTATGCGAGCGACGTCGACAATCGCGGCGTGCTCGCCGCGGTATCGAGCGACGGCCGCTTCAAGCAGCGGCTCGGCATCCAGGCGGCCGATGTGCGCGA
>Ga0137412_10001983_pt1 | contig 16127 bp, 16 predicted proteins | sample CZODoug2_1_16fun_FD_122160 | JGI IMG/M metagenome (GOLD analysis project Ga0137412, IMG submission 122160) | Vadose zone soil fungal communities from Angelo Coast Range Reserve, California, USA - CZODoug2_1_16fungal (Hybrid Assembly) | ecosystem: Environmental > Terrestrial > Soil > Vadose zone...
ATCTATACCGCCCCGCGATTTGACGACGGCAGCAATCTCCTCTCGCCCGCGCGCGTCACCGTCCTCCACAACGGTGTGTTGGTCCAGAACAATGTCCAATTGACCGGCCCCACTAGCTGGCTCGAACGCGCGCCTTACAGTCCGCATCCGGAGAAAACTCCCTTCTCCCTCCAGGATCATGGCAACCCCGTTCGTTATCGAAACATCTGGGTTCGCCCGCTGGAAGCGTCGCAAGGAATTTTCCCGCGCCGGTGGGATCGCTGCCGGACCAGCGCGAGAGAACATTCTGGACTGCGTTGTTGCGCGTGTTGTCGTCCGTCAAACCCGAAGCCCACGCGGCGGCGCTGTTGGAGGCGGTGCGCTGTGAAACCGTGACGCATATTCTCGTCACCCACACCCACCGCGACCACTCGGTCAATACCGCGCGGGTCAAGGCAGCAACGGGCGCCACCGTTTATGCCGAGGGTCCGCACCGCGCCTCGCGGCCGCGTTTTGAGAGCGAGAAGCATAATCCGGAATCGGGCGCCGACCGCGACTTCAGGCCGGACGTGCGGGTGAAGAATGGCGAGGTGATCGAGGGCGCCGGCTGGAAACTGGAAGCGGTCGCCACCCCCGGCCACACCGCCAACCATCTGGCGTTCGCCTGGCCGGAGCGAAAGATTTCCTTTGTCGGCGATCACGTGATGGGCTGGTCGACCTCGATCGTGGCGCCGCCGGACGGTTCGATGGTCGACTACATGGCCTCGCTCGATCGGCTCGCGGCGCGCGATGAGGATTTATATTTCTCCGGTCACGGCCCGGAAATTCAGGACGCGCCGCGCTATGTCCGCTTCCTGATCCGCCACCGCCAGGCGCGGGAAGCCTCGATCCTGCATCGTCTGGCCAAGGGCGACGCCGATATCCCGACCCTGGTGCGCGCGATCTATATCGGCATCGACCCGCGGCTGACCACAGCCGCCGGCTATTCCGTGCTGGCCCATCTGGAAGATCTGGTCGGGCGCGGCGTGGTGGCGACGGACGGGGATCCGGTGATTGGCGGGACGTACAGAATGGCGAATGGCGAGTAGGGAGTGGCGAATAGGGAAGAAGGGACGGCAGCGACGCTCTTCCATTCGCTATTCGCCACTCACCATTCGCCCTCTCACTTCTTCACCGTCTTCGCGGGCGGCTTCACCGGCACGACCGGCTTCTTCACCGGCTTCAGATTGTCGGCGTCGGCGGCGGTGTTGAGCTCATCGATGAACTTGGTGACGCGCGCGGCGTTGCTGCCGAGATCGCTCTCGAAATAGCGCGAGGAGGAGCGGATATCGACCCGCGAGTCCTCGCCGTCCGGCGAGACGCGGATCGAGACGTCCTCGCGGAAGCCCATGATCGGCGTGCGCGCCACCGCCTCGATGCGGCCGACACCGCGCGGCGGCTGCGGCGCGCGCTCGTCGATCACGAGCCATTTGCGCTTGTTGACCAGCCTGAGCGCGATCGCAAAGGCGCGGTCGACGGGAATTTCCAATTGCACCGGCTCGATGTCCGGATAGGCATGGCGCTGCTGCTCGGCGGAATAGAGCCCGGCATAGACCGCGGTGTTGGCGCCGTCGCCCGTGCGCAAGGACGCCAGCGCCTCGAAGCGCGGCGGATCGATCGGGTCGGTGGTGATGTCGTGGATCGGCGGCAGCTTGCGGTATTGCAAGGCGAGATAAGCAGGATAAGCAAGCACGGCGGCGTCGAGCACGAAAGCGATCAGGATCCGGCTCATGCCGCGCGTGCCGTTCTGCCAGATCGCGGCGAACGCCGCGAAGCCGATCAGGATCGACAGTCCCGCGCAGGCCAGCGCGCCGAAAAACGTCGCCAGCGCCGGCTTCATTTCGAGAAAGCCGAAGCGCAGGATCAGGATCGAGACCACCACCGCGACCACCGCGAACACGGCAAGGTTACGCGTCCATGTGGCGAGGCTGGACACGGGCTCCGAAAGATAGGGAGCAGAAAACCTGCGGGCCATCGGTCAAAATCTGCCGGGGTAAGGTCCTGCCGGGCATTCGCGCCGGGCCTGTTGCGACGTGCGTTTGAGACCACGCCCCTGCGGCAAATTCAAGGGAGTTTGGAGTGGTTACCCTCCCCCTCGAGGGCTCGCTCGAGGGTATCTTGGGGAGGGTAAACCGCGTCAGGCCGCGGCGTTCGGGAAGCGATAGGCCTTGAACTGATCGCGCAGCGCGGTCTTGAGGATCTTGCCCGTGGCGGTATGGGGAATGCCGTCGACAAAGGCGACGTCGTCGGGCATCCACCATTTGGCGATCTTGCCGTCCATGAAGTGCAGGATGTCCTCGCGGCTGGCGTTCTGGCCGGCCTTGAGCTGCACGATCAAAAGCGGCCGCTCGTCCCATTTCGGGTGACGGATGCCGATCACGGCGGCTTCCGCGACCGCGGGATGGCCGACTGCGAGATTTTCCAGATCGATCGAGGAAATCCACTCGCCGCCGGACTTGATCACGTCCTTGGAGCGGTCGGTGATCCGCATATAGTTGTGCTCGTCGATGGTCGCGACGTCGCCGGTGTCGAAAAAGCCGTCCTTGTCGAGAATGCTAGCATCGACCCGGTAATAGGCCTTCGCCACCGAGGGCCCGGCGACCTTGAGGCGGCCGAAAGTCTTGCCGTCCCACGGCAGTTCCTTGCCCGTATCGTCGGCGATCTTCATCTGCACGCCGAAGGGCGGATAGCCTTGTGTCTGCAGGATATCGAGCCGCTCTTCGCCGGAGAGTTCGCCGAACGGCGGTTTCAGCGCGGCCAGCGTACCGATCGGGCTCATTTCGGTCATGCCCCAGGCATGGCGCACCTTCACCCCCATGTCGGTGAAGGCCTTGATCATCGAGCGCGGCATCGCCGATCCGCCGCAGACCACGCTTCTCAGATGCGGCAGTTTGAGGTTGTTGTTGGCCATGTGGGTGAGCAGCATCAGCCACACCGTCGGCACGCCGGCGGTATGGGTGACCTTCTCGGTGTCGAGCAGTTCATAAACCGAGGCGCCGTCGAGCTTGGGCCCGGGCATCACCAGCTTGGTGCCCATCGAGGGCGCCGAAAACGCGATGCCCCAGCTATTGGCATGGAACAAAGGCACCACCGGCAGCATGGTGTCGGCCGCATTGGCGCCGAGCGAATCGCCGTTATTGGCGATCAATGCGTGCAACACGTTGGAGCGATGCGAATACAGAACGCCCTTGGGGTCGCCCGTGGTTCCCGACGTGTAGCACATCGCCGCCGCGGTGTTTTCGTCGAAGGTATGCCACTTGAAGTCGCCGTCCACCTCGGCGATCCAGTCCTCGTAGGGAACCGCGTTCTTCAGCGTGGTCTGCGGCATATGCGCCTTGTCGGTGAGCACGACATAGCGCTCGACGCTGGTCAGTTTGTCGGCGATCTTTTCCAGTATCGGCACGAAGGTGATGTCGGTCATCACCACGCGGTCCTGGGCGTGGTCGATGATCCAGGCGATCTGGTCGGGGAAAAGCCGGGGATTGACGGTGTGGCAGATCGCGCCGATTCCCATGATGCCGTACCAGCATTCCAGGTGACGCCAGGTGTTCCAGGCGATGGTGGCGACGCGGTCGCCGAGCTTGATGCCGTCGCGCTCGAGGCGTTGCGAGACTTTGAGGGCGCGGTCGCGGATTTGCCGATAGTCGGTGCGATGGATCGGGCCTTCGACCGAGCGCGTCACGATCTGCTGCGTGCCATGGATCTCGGCCGCGTGTTCGATAATCCGATGACAAAGCAAGGGCCAGTCTTGCATCAAACCAAGCATACCCGCGTTCCTCCTGAAGGTGTTGTCCCCACGCGCATCATGCGCCAGCATGCGTGGATGGCCGGCGACAAGATCATGGATTTGACATGAACTTTAGCGCGGAGACGGCGCGTCGCAAATGGCCTATTGCCGCGCCCGGTCGCGGCAGCGCACCCATGGTTACCGTTGCGGTCGCGCTTGCGGCATGCTTCGCGCTGGCCGAGCCCGCTTTCGCGGCGCGGCGGCACCCGAGCCTGTTTGGCGACCTGTTTGGCGGCCGACCGGCAAAGCCGCGCCGCAGCAGCGTGCATTCCGCAGCGGCGCCCGTGCCGCTGCCGAAGCCGCGCCCGGTGGAGGCGCCATCTGCCGCGCCGCAAAACCCCGCCACCGCGACAACCGTGCCGCTCCCGCACGAAAGACCAGCCGGGCCGGCCGCGACCGCAACGCCTGTGCCCGCGCCGCCCCCGCAGCCGTCAGCCTGCCGGCTGGCGCTGACCGAGGAAATCGCCATCGCGCCCTCCGTTCCCGATATCCATGGTCCGGGCGGTTGCGGCGGCGAGGATCTGGTGCGGCTGGAAGCGATCGTGCTGGCCGACAAGCACCGCGTGTCTCTCAAGCCGGCGGCGACCTTGCGTTGTGGAATGGCGACAGTACTCGCCGACTGGGTGCGCACCGAGGTCGAGCCGCTCGCCGAGGGCAGTGGCAGCGAACTCCGCGATTTCGATAATTTCGATTCCTATGATTGCCGGGGCCGCAACGGGGTCGTCGGTGCGCAGCTCTCCGAACATGGCCGCGCCAATGCGATCGACGTGCGCGGATGGAAACTCGCCAACGGGCAGTCGGTCGAGTTGACCGACCGCAACGTGCCGCGCGTCTTGCGCGAGACCGTGCTGCATTCGGTCTGTGCGCGGTTCACGACGGTGCTGGGGCCGGGTTCGGACGGCTACCACGAGGACCACATCCATCTCGATCTGATGGAGCGGCACAACAACTACAAGATCTGCCAGTGGAACGTCTGGGATCCGATGCCGCAGATCGCGCCGCTGATGCCGGCCGAGCGGCCCGCCGAGGCGCCGCGGCGCCAGGTCGCCGATCACGCGGACAAGAATGACGAGGCGAAGCCGGAAGCCAAATCCGAGAATAAGCCCGAGAATAAGTCAGACGCGAAGCCGAAGGGATCCGGCGAACCGGAGGCGGCGCAGGACGACGGGCCGGACGACGCGCAAAAGGCCGATTCGAGCAAGCCGGACGCCGGCAAGTCCAAGTCGGACAACAAGTCGGACAAGTCGCAATCCGACAAGCCCGCAACAAAAAAGCGCCGGCATAGCCGGCGCTCTTGAAAACCTGGAGATAGAAGCGAGAGCTTACTGGAACAGCGGGAGACCGCTGCCGCCGCCCTGCAGCGCCATCTGCGAATTGAACGGCGAGTCCCCATGATGCGGCTCCAGCACCACCACGATGGTGCCGATCTTGGCCCGGCCATAGAGATCGATGACGTCCTCGTTGGTCATCCGGATGCAGCCCGACGAAATCGAGGCGCCGATATACTCCGGCTGGTTGGTGCCGTGAATCCGGAACAGCGTGTCCTTGCCGCCCGAGTAGAGATACATCGCGCGCGAGCCCATCGGATTGTCCGGTCCGGGCGCCACGAAGGTCGGCACGCCGAGCCGTTCGATCTCGCCCTTGGTCGGATGCCACGCCGGCCACTCGGTCATGCTGCCGATCTTGGCGATGCCGGACCAGGCCATGGCTTCCTCGCCGACGGTGATGCCGTAGCGGATCGCCTTGCCGTCGTTGAGCACGTAATAGAGATAGTGGTTGTCGGAATCGACCACGATCGAGCCGGGCGCTTCCTTGCGGTGATAGTCGACAAGGGCGCGGCGGAACGGCTCCGCCACCGGCGTGTTGGTGTAGCGGACCTTGGCCAGATACTCCTTGTCGCGCGGTTTGAAGGCGGTGGAATTGGTGGCCTCATAAGTCGTGGACTGCATGCAGCCTGACAGCATCAGACCGACAGCCAGCAGCCCCAGCTTTACCTTAAGCGACGACACCTTGAGCGACGACATGGCGTAATTCCAATCAAAAACCTTAGCGTTAATAGGCCAGGATTGCGCCCTAAACGCGATGATTCAGTTAAACGCATTATCGTCAAAATTGACCATAATTCCAGAGCCCAGACAGCCATACCGCGTTGCGGCTGCCGGATGTGGCTTTTTTGCCGCAAGATATGACGTTTCGGCCGGTTTTTTGGGCAAATCCGGGCCGAGTCGCCCAATCCGTGCCCCGCTACCCCCCGGCGGGTCCCCCTGTACCCGCCCGGCGGCTTATCGGGCCGTCATCAGCCGGCGGCCAGAATCAAGCTAGAGCATTTTGCAGCAAAGCCTGCCCGGTACCTGAGGCGGGGGTGAGCTCCGGTTTTCCCTCGCGATGGAAGCGTAGCAGTTGCGCTGAAATCGTGTCCAAGCAACAAGCTCAGGCAACAGGCTGGAGCGCTGCCCGCACGCCCAGGTCATCCGGCACAGGTCGGTCCGGCTCTCACGGAGTTTTTGATGCTTTCGGTGTTTGTTCCCGCTGACTCCGCCCTGAAAAAGACCAAGGCCGAAGATCTGACGACCCTTCCGGATGGGGCGGTCTGGGTCGACCTGTTCAACCCGACCGCCGCCGAGGACAAGGCGGTGGAGCGGCTGGCCGGGATCGCGGTGCCGACGCGGGAGGACATGCAGGAGATCGAAATCTCCAGCCGTCTCTATATGGAGAACGGTGCCCGCTACATGACGGCGACCTTGATGTGTCATTCCGACACCGACATGCCGCGCACCACCGCGGTGACCTTCATTCTCACCGGCCACCGGCTCGTGACCGTGCGCTACGACCAGCCGAAGCCGTTTGTACTGGTGGAAACCAAGCTGGCGCGCGGCTGCCCCTCCGGCATCACCGGCGAGATGGTGCTGATGGAATTGCTGGATGCGGTGATCGATCGCTGCGCCGACATTCTGGAGCGCATCGGCGCCGACGTCGACACGGTGTCCCACGACATCTTCGAGCCCGAGAGCGAGCGGCACGGCAACGCCAAGCGTTATTCGCAGATCTTGATCGCGATCGGCCGCAAGGGCGACCTGACCTCGAAAGTCCGCGAGAGCCTGGTCTCGATCGGCCGGGTGGTCACCTTCCTGTCGGCGGTGGTGGAGGGGGTGAAGTGGAGCAAGGACATGCGCGAGCAGCTCAAGACCCTGCAGCGCGACGTGGCGTCCCTGACCGACCACGCCTCCTATCTCGCCGGCAAGATCACCTTCGTGCTCGACGCCATGCTGGGCGTCGTCAATCTGGAGCAGAACAACATCATCAAGCTGTTTTCGGTGATGGCGGTGGTGCTGATGCCGCCGACCCTGATCGCCTCGATCTACGGCATGAACTTCAAGATCATGCCGGAATTGGAGTGGTCCCACGGCTATCCGTTCGCGATCGTCCTGATGCTGATCGCGGCGATCGTGCCTTACTGGATTTTCAAGTTGAAGAAGTGGTTGTAGGACAGACTACGCCCTTCGTCGTACGGGGTAGGGAAGAGCATACCACGTTGCGCTTGCACGAACTGGCCACAATTCCTCCGGTAAAATTTGAGTGGTGCGCTGAACGTTTGGTCGAAACTTGTCTGCGATAACCCGGCCCGACAGCATGACCAGGAAACAGCTTGCCCCGCGCTTCGACAACGACGCGACGTCCAGCTTTTCCGAAAGGATCATGCCTAGGAAAAGCTGAAGCGCGGTAGCAAAACCACGGTGGCTATCGGGCTTCCGCCAAGAGGGCCGCAATGGTTGAAAAACTTATAATGTCATCGAATAACGTGGTCGACCTTGCGGGTTACCGCGGGCGCAATGGCGGCGCGAGCGCGCCTGTTGCGCGGACTTGCCGGCATTGTGGCGCGGCGCTCCATGAGGGCGAGCGTGAGGAGGAATGCTCCAGCACGTTCAATGTCGATGCCGCGCGGCTGCGCTGGCAGGCCGCGCAGATTTTGCGCGGGTTGATTTGAAGGGGGCACGCAATGACGAGGTGGCTGGGGCGCTTTATCCTCGGACCACCTGCGCGGACGACATCACGATCTCGTCAATCCGGCCGTCGCGGCTGAAGGGAATAAGCCGCGCCTCGACATCGCGCAGCATGGCGTCCGCCTTGTCGCCGAGCGCCTGCGGCGAAGACGACGAGAATGTCAGCACGCGCCGCGCCAGGTCGCCCATGCCGACGTCGTGGCTGGTCTCGACCGTGATCACCTCGGTGACGTGAAACCGCGTGCCGCGGAAAAATTCCGCGAGGTCCCGATGCGTCCGCTCGCCGCCGCCGGCTTCCGACAACAGGCGCGCGTTCGACCAGGCGCGCCGTGTCGTGTTGTAGTCGTCGAGCCAGACGTTGCGGCCGTCGCGCGCCGAGAATGACGCGCAGACCAGGATCGCACCGCCAGGCGCAACCAGCCGATCGAGCCGCGCCAGCACCGCGTCGCGATCCATCCAGTGCAAAGCTCTGCCGATCGTCACGACATCGAAACGGCCGATATCGTCGGCAAGCGTCTCGGCCTTGCCCTCGATCAAGGTGAGGGCCTGCGCGCCGCGCGCGGCCGCCTCTCGGGCGGCGGCGATCATGCCCGGTTCGGGATCGACGCCGGTGACGTGGCCGACATAGGGCGCAAAGCCCAGCGCCAGCAGGCCTGGCCCGGTCCCAAGATCGATCAGGGCGTGCGTTTTGGTGAGCGGCAGCCGCGCCGCCACCTCGCGAAAGAACAGCGGCGGGTAGGGCGGCCGCAACTTTTCGTACAGCGCAACCGTGCTGGCGAAGCGTCCTGTCATGACTTGCTGTTTTGCTTGATTTCCATGGCTGCGTCTCCTCTGCTCGCCGTGATTTAAGGCGAAGCCTTTGGTTTACCTCGCCCCGCTTGCGGGGAGAGGTCGGATTTTACGCGTAGCGAAAAATCCGGGTGAGGGGGACTCTCCGCGAGTCGCACTCTCACCGTCTTCGCGGAAAGTCCCCCTCATCCCGACCTTCTCAGAGCGAGCTTCGCTCGTCTCGGCCCCGCGCGCGGGGAGAAGGAGGAGGCTGACCACCGTTGTCGCTTTGGCGAAAAACGCGCTATGCGTCTCGCAAGTCGCCGCGCTTGCTAACCTCGCCCCGCAAGCGGGGAGAAGGAGCGGGCTACACGTGCTGGCCGCCATTGATGTGGATCTCGGCGCCGTTCACGTAGGAGCTGGTCTCCGTGCACAGCACGTAGATGATCTTGGCGACTTCGTCGGGCGTGCCGAGCCGGTGCATCGGGATCTGCTGCTCGACGATCTTCTCGGTCCCCGGCGAGAGGATCGAGGTGTCGATCTCGCCGGGCGCGATCGAATTGACGCGGACGCCGACCTGGCCGAAATCGAACGCCATCTCGCGGGTCAACGCCGCGAGCGCGGCCTTCGAGGTGGCATAGGCGGCGCCTGCGAACGGGTGCACCCGTGAGCCCGCGATCGAGGTGACGTTGACCACCGAGCCCTTCACCGCCTTCAATTCCTCGATCAGCCCGCGCGCCATCATGATCGGTGCGAAGAAGTTGACGTGGAAAACGTGCGTCCAGGTGTCGAGGTCGGTATCCATCGTGCCGAGCCGCGAGCCGTTCGGTCCCTTGGGCGAGATCGCGGCGTTGTTGACCAGCGCATGCAATTCGCCGCCGTCCAGCCGCTCACGGATTTCGTCGATCGCGCGCGCGGTGTCGGCGGGATTGGCGAGGTCGACCTGGACGTGGTCTTCCGGGCCCGCGCCCCATGGGCATTCCTCCGGGAAGGCATGCCGCGAGCAGGTCAGCACGCGCCAGCCGGCCGAGGAAAAGCGGATCACGGTGGCGTGCCCAATGCCGCGGCTGGCTCCGGTGAGGAGCATCGTGCGTCGCGGCGCGTTGGTGGAGCTGGGCATGCGGTTCCTTCGAAGCGTTCGACGTCAGGGATAGAGCCGCGTCTTGGACCAAACCTGGTCCGGCGCGTCGCGGCGAAATTCGATACGGTCGTGCAGGCGGAACGGACGGTCGTGCCAGAACTCGAACCGGGCGGGCGTGATGCGCCAGCCGCTCCAGCCCGGCGGGCGCGGCACCTCGCCGATGACGTATCTCGCGGCAACCTTGGCGATCGCCTGTTCGAAGGCGAAGCGGCTTTCGAGGGCTTGCGATTGCTTGCTGGCCCAGGCGCCGATCTGCGCCTGCTTCGGCCGGGTCGCGAAATAGGCGTCGGCCTCGGCCTCGGTGACCGGCGACACGTTGCCGCGGATGCGGACCTGCCGGCGCAGCGATTTCCAGTGAAATAGTAAAGCCGCCTTAGGATTTGCGGCGAGTTCGCGGCCTTTCTGGCTCGCAATGTGGCTGTAGAACACGAAACCCTCGGCGTCATAGCCTTTCATCAGCACCATCCGCACGTCGGGCAGGCCGTCGGCGTCGACGGTCGCAAGCGCCATGGCGTTGGGATCGTTCGGCTCGGCCTTGCAGGCCTCGGCAAACCACGCGCCGAACAGCGCAAAGGGTTCCCCCGCCTCGGTAAAATCGGCAAGTGTACCGAATGTTAAGGTTGTCGGGTGTTTGATGTCGGTCGTGTCGCTCATGTCAGGAGTCCGAGTTGCGTCCGCCCGCGGCCCAGAGCGCGTTGCAGCGCCGCCAAGATGGTCTCGCCCTATATAGGGTATGGAGGCGCGTTGGCCTATCGGCGATCCGAGCCGAAGGGACCGCGCTTACACTGATTCTTGTCGGCCTTGTCACCTGTCTTGGCGGCTGCGGCGTCTCGCGCAACGATGGTCCCTTCGCCAAGATGACCGCCAAGGATGTCACCAGCTCGATCGGGTCCGCGAGCGAGCCTGTGCCGACCGAGAGCGATCTGGCCTTCGCCCGCAATGCCGCCTCCGATGTGCTGACCAAGGGGGACAAGGATTCGAGCCAGCCCTGGACCAATCCCGAGACCGGCGCGCGTGGCTCGGTGACGCCGCTGGCCCAGGTCTATGCCACGGATGACGGTCGCACCTGCCGGGATTTTCTGGCAAGCTACGTCAACGGCAAGACCGAAAGCTGGCTGCAGGGCGCGGCCTGCAAGACCGGCCGCGACCGCTGGGAAATCCGCACCTTGAAGCCTTGGCGGCGGAGTTGAAGGGGAGCATGATCCGGAAAAGTGGATGCCGGGTTTCCCTCGCGACAAACGCGGAGCGTTTGCGCGGAGATCATGCTCAAACAATAAACTAGAGCGCGACGGGAATCGCGTTCGAAATCCAGTTGCAAAAATACAACGGGCACCCCAGATGAGGTTCGGAGCGGGCGGGGAGCCCTTGGGTTATCATTCGACCATTCCTGAAGGAGACGTCACGGATGCGCGACCCCTATGAGGTCTTGGGGGTGCCGCGGAGCGCTAGTGCTGCGGCCATCAAGAGCGCTTATCGCAAGCTCGCCAAGAAGCATCACCCGGATTCGAACAACAACGATCCGAAGGCCGCCTCGCGTTTTTCCGAGATCAATTCCGCCAACGAGATCATCGGCGACGAGGACAAGCGCAAGGCGTTCGATCGCGGTGAAATCGACGCCGAAGGCAAGCCGCGCTTCCAGGGTTTTCCAGGCGGCGGCCCGGGCGGTCGCGCCGGCGGTCCCGGTGGGTTCGAGAGCCATACCTTCCGTAGCGGCGGTGCGGGGCCCGGAGGCGCGGGCGGCTTCGAGGACATCCTCAACAGCATGTTCGGCGGCGCCGCGCAGCGTGGCGCGCGGCCGGGCGGCGGCGGGCCGTTTGAATTCGATACGGGCGGGATCGGGGTCGATCTCGACCTTTCCGTCGCCATGTCGGTGTCATTGGAGGAATCGGTCAACGGCACCGAGAAGCGCGTGCGGCTGCCGACCGGCAAGGAGCTCAATGTCAAGGTGCCGGCAGGCGTCACCGCGGGCCAGCAGATCCGCCTGAAGGGGCAGGGCGAAACCGCGCCCGGCCACCGTCCGGGCGACCTTCTCATTACCATCAGCATCGCGCCGCATCCCTTTTTCAAGGTCGATGGCAGTGACTTGCGCGTCGATCTTCCGATCACGCTTTACGAGGCGGTGCTCGGCGGCAAGGCCCGGGTGCCGACGCTCGGCGGCACGGTGGAGCTGTCGATCCCCAAGAACACGTCGAGCGGGCGGATTTTTCGCCTGAAGGGCAAGGGGCTGCCGAAAGGGGCTGGTGCGGCCGGCGATCTGTTCGTCACGACCCGCATCATGTTACCTGACGGCAACGACGCCGAACTCGAGGCCCTGATGCAAAAGTGGCGCGATTCGCACCCCTATAATCCGCGCGGCGATCTCTGAGTCGCGAAGCGATTTCGCGCTGATCGTGGCGGCTTTTTGTCCGCGCCATTTTCGTCCCATATTTGACGAGGAATGCCCAAGCGATGACGCGATGGGTCGGTATCGCGCCCGCCTTTCGCTGGGAATAAGGCGCGTTTGCGCTTCACGGCGCAACGGCAAAGTCTCCCGCGATCAGGATTCATCCTGAGATTGCGCCGTTCCGGCCGCGTCCAGGCCTGCGAGCCCGGTTCCGATGGAACCGCCAAGCTTAAGATTCTGTTAAGCTTTTTGATTTTGGCATGGCGCTGTTGCGGACGCGGTCGATTGACGTGCCCGCCAAATCAGGGGCACAAGGTGCGAGAGAGGCTGGAAATAAAGGTGCGGCCTCGAGAGGGGGACCAGCGCGGTACCAAACCCCAATCGAGGCCGCTTGCGTCGATCGGCGGATCGAACGCTGCTCATTTTCTCGTGAGTATCCGGAGCTATATTGAGACGCGGCTATGACTTCATTCCAGATTTTCGATGTCGGAATTGGGACACGGGGCGTGACTTTTCGTCACCCTCCATCTGACTCGCCGCTTTATCCGCCGTTTTTCTCGATCTGATCATAAACCAGCCGCGCCACCTGGGTCAGGCGGTCGCGGTCGCTGCCGCCGCTGACGACATAGCCGACGCCGTTATCGGCCCAGAACAGCGCGCCTTCGTTGTTCTGGGCGGTGTAACGCATCTGCGTCGCCTCGGTGGCGGCCTTGGCGGTATACACCGTGAAGCGTTCGCCTGACGCGCTCTCATACATCAGGAAGGACGCCGGTCCGGTGGGGCCGGGCAATAGTCGCCCGCCCACCAGTTTCAATCCGGTCGCGCCCAGTTCCGGCGCGCGAACGTCCCAGCCGCAACGCTTGGTCAGCCATTGCTGAAGATGCGTGCGCTCGTTGCCGGGAACCTCGACGGGATGGCGGACTTCGACGACATAGAGCCGATGCGCGTCCAGCGCGTCCACCGTGAAGCTCTGGAAGATCGAGGGCGAGACGGCGGCGCCATGCGCCAGCCAGCCGGTTCCACCACCGACCACGAACGCCGCGAAGCTGGCGGCGATGGCGCCATAGACCCATTTGCGCGGCGCGCGGTCCAGCCGTTCGATCTCCAGCCGCGCGGGCACCGGCTCGTTGGCGACGGTGTCGTAGCGCGCATGCAGCGCGTCCGCCATCGTCCGCCAGGAGTGCACCCGTTCGGCATCGTCAGCATGTGTTGCGAGCCAGGCCTCGACATCTCTGCGGCGCTCCGCCGGCAGTTCGCCGTCGACATAAGCGTGCAGCTCGTCTTCGGTGACGGGAATCCTCGGATCGGTCATGGTTATCTCTGTCCAATTCGGGTCGAAAGTCGGGTATGCATAACGCCTGCCATTACTTAACGTGTTATTTGACTTAACGTGTTATTTGACCCGGCGCAGTGCGGGGCGCTCGCCTTCGAGCGCAGCCTTTACATGAGCGCGGGCGCGCGCAAGCCGTGACATTACGGTGCCGATCGGCACGCCCTGGATGTCGGCGACCTCGCGGTAGCTCAATCCCTCCAGCATCACCAGGAGTAGCACCGCGCGCTGTTCCTCCACCAGGGTAGACAGCGCGCGTGCGATGTCGCGGCCTTCCGCCTCCGTGCCGCTGGCGTCTGGATTGTTCTCCAGCAGCGGCATGAATTGCGGCCGGCGCGCCAGCGAGCGCCGCCGGTTCTTGTTGAGGTTGGTGAGGATGGTGTAGAGCCAGCTCCTCACGTCACCGCCCAAGAACAGCCGTTCCGAACGCAACGCCCGCACCAGCGTGTCCTGCACCAGGTCGTCGGCCACATCGGCATCGCGCGCGAGCGCGCGGGCGTAGCGGCGCAACGCCGGAATCATGGCTTCGACACTCTGGCGAAACGCGGTCATGAAAGTTCGATCATCGGTTTACCTGAGTATGATCCGGAAAAAGGCTGCCCTCGGGCAACGACCCGATGGGCGGGGTGCGATTTTCGGAAAAGATCATGCTCAAACAGTGAGAGTGTGTGGCGCGGGCGCCTCGCTCGATATAACACCAAAATGACGACGCTATTCCGCCCGTTCAAGTTTGCGGTAAACAGCCCAAACGGTGGCCCGATTTGGGCTGTACCGCGATGGAGGGCTGGTGTACCCAGAAAAATCCTGTCGAGTTCGGGTGGAAGAAGCGTATGGCGCAAAATTCAGGTCTGATGCAGGGCAAACGCGGGGTCGTTCTCGGCGTCGCCAACAACCGCTCGATTGCATGGGGTATCGCCAAGGCCTGCCATGCGGCGGGCGCGGAAATCGCGCTGACCTGGCAGGGCGACGCGTTGAAGAAGCGGGTCGAGCCGCTCGCCGCCGAACTTGGCGGCCTGTTGCTCGGCCATTGCGACGTCACTGATTCCGCAACCATCGACGCCGTGTTCGACGTGCTGAAGGAGAAATGGGGCAAAATCGATTTCGTGGTGCACGCGATCGCCTTCTCCGACAAGGACCAGCTCGACGGCCGGTATCTTGAAACCACGGCGGACAATTTCTCCAAGACCATGCTGATCAGCTGCTACTCGCTGACCGCGATCGCGCAGCGCGCCGAGAAGCTTCTTGTCGACGGCGGCTCGATCGTGACGCTGACCTATTACGGCGCGGAAAAATGGATGCCGCACTATAATGTGATGGGCGTGGCCAAGGCCGCGCTGGAAGCCAGCGTGCGTTATCTCTCGGCCGATCTCGGCGAAAAGAACATCCGCGTCAATGCGATCTCGGCCGGACCGATCAAGACGCTGGCCGCCTCCGGCATCGGCGATTTCCGCTACATTCTGAAGTGGAACGAATACAACGCGCCGCTGCGCCGCACCGTGACGATCGACGAGGTCGGCGACAGCGCGCTCTATCTGCTCTCGGACCTGTCGCGCGGCGTCACCGGCGAGGTGCATCACGTCGATGCCGGCTATCACGTCGTCGGCATGAAGCGGCCGGACGCGCCGGACATCTCGCTGATGAAGGACTGATCGCAGCTTCGATGCCGACGCCCACGATCTATTATATCCGCCATGGCGAGACGTCGTGGAACGCGGAAGGCAGGCTGCAGGGCGCCCGCGACATTCCGTTGAACGATCTCGGGCGCCGTCAGGCGGCGCAGGCCGGCGGCATCCTGGCGGAGCTATTGGCGCGCGACGGGCACGACAAGGCGCGGATTCCCTACATCGCAAGCCCGTTGGTCCGGGCGCGCGCGACCATGGAACTGGTGCGCGGCGCGCTGCAATTGCCGCTGCAGGATTATGCCGTCGACGATCGGCTGCGTGAAATCGGCTACGGCCAGTGGGAAGGCTCGACCCTCGCGGAGATGCAGCTTGCCGATCCCGCCTTTTATGCCAGGCGCCTGACCGACAAATGGGCCCTGGCGCCGGAGGGCGGCGAGACCTACGCCTCGGTGCAGTTGCGGATGCGCGACTGGTACGATTCGCTGCTCAGTGACACCGTCGCCGTCGCCCATGGCGGCACAGCGCGGGCCTTGATGGTCGCGCTCGGCTTCGAGACCCCGCAAAGCGCGGCCGACCTGCCGATCGCGCAGGGCGCGGTCTACGTCTTCAGCGCGGCCGGGCTGAACCGGTATAGTTAATAGGAAAGTCGACCCGGCCACCGTCATGGCCGGGCTCGTCCCGGCCATCCACGTATTTCTTTGCGGAGCCGAGGACGTGGATGCCCGGCACAAGGCCGGGCAAGACGACAGAGAATTGGTCGACGCCCTTTACGAGGCGTGGACAATCCACATAAATGCGGATTGTCAACACCGGCGAGCGCAGGCAGGACGCCATGTCCTTCAACACCTTCGGCCATATGTTCCGCGTCACGACCTTCGGCGAAAGTCACGGGGTTGCGATCGGCTGCGTGGTCGATGGCTGTCCGCCGCTGATCCCGCTGACCAATGAGGACATCCAGCGCGATCTCGATCGCCGCCGTCCCGGGCAGTCGCGCTTCACCACCCAGCGCCAGGAGCCGGACGCGGTGAAGATCCTGTCCGGCGTGATGGCGCATCCGGAAACCGGCGTGCAGGTGAC
>Ga0137412_10001986_pt1 | contig 16110 bp, 15 predicted proteins | sample CZODoug2_1_16fun_FD_122160 | JGI IMG/M metagenome (GOLD analysis project Ga0137412, IMG submission 122160) | Vadose zone soil fungal communities from Angelo Coast Range Reserve, California, USA - CZODoug2_1_16fungal (Hybrid Assembly) | ecosystem: Environmental > Terrestrial > Soil > Vadose zone...
CTGCTCGCCGAGCTGGCCCAGATCGAGCACATCGACTACGTCAAGCAGTCCAACAACGACAACCTGGCGCTGGTCGACGGCCTGGGGCTGTACACCGGCAACGACGAGACCTTCGCCCGCACCCTGGACCTGGGCGGCTGTGGGGGGATCTCGGTGGCCAGCCACGTGGTGGGCGACCAGATGCGCCGGATGGTCGACGAGCCGGAGCGCCGCGCGGAGATCGACGCCTCGCTGCAGGAGATCTACCGCGTGCTGTTCCTGGACAGCAACCCGATCATGGTCAAGGCCGCGCTCAACCTGCTCGGGCACCGGGTCGGCGGCCTACGGCTGCCGCTGGTTCCGGCCGAAGAGGCGGACGTGGCCGTGCTGCGCGTCGCGCTGGAACACCTCGGCCTGCTGGACAACGTCCCCGCCTAGTCCGGGGCGGGGGCCGCGCCGTTCGTCGGGTGGCGAGCGTCCGCCTGCTCGGCGACCCACAGCAGCAGGTCCTCCCGGCCGGGCGGGGCGACCAGCTGCAGCCCGACCGGCAGGCCACCCACCTGGCCGGCCGGGATGGACAGCGCGGGCAGACCGGTCACGCTCCATGGCACGGTCAGCCCGAGCAGCGCGTCGCGGACGTGCAGCCGTTTGTCGCCCACCCACACCGACCGGGCACCCACCGGTGGCGCGACCACCCCTACGGTGGGCGACGCGAGCAGGTCGTAGTCGCCCAGCAGCGCGGTCACCGCCTGCCGGGCCGTCCGCTGCGCCGCGCGGGCGTGCTGGTACTCGCCGGGGGAGATCCGCCCCCCGGCGCGCAGCCGGCCGAGCACCTCGTCGTCGTACTGGTCCGCGGCCACCGCCAGCCGTTCGGCGTGCACCGCATGCGCCTCCCAGGCCTGCACCGTGGAGTAGGTGCGGCCCATTGTCTCGGCGTGCGGCAGCTCCACATCCAGCACCTTGGCCACCACCTCGGCGCCGAGCTCGTCCAGCCGGGCGCGGGCCGCCGAGCCAACCGCCGGCTCGGTGGGGGAGACCGCGTCCGGGGTGAGCCAGCCGACCCGCAGCGAGCCGCGCGCGGGTGCCGCCCGCCGCTGCTCGGCGCAGGCCAGCACGTGCCACAGCAGGCCGCAATCCGCGGCGGTGCGGGCCATCGGGCCGACCGTATCCAGCGACGGGGCCAGCGGGAACACCCCGTCGGTCGGCACCGCCCCCTGGCTGGGACGCAGCCCCACGATGCCGCACAGCGCGGCCGGGATGCGCACCGAACCGCCGGTGTCGGTGCCCAGCGCGAGCGGCACGATGCCGGCGGCCACCGCCACCGCCGAACCCGCGCTGGACCCGCCGGACATGTGCTCGGGCCGGTACGGGTTGCGCGCCGCGCCGTTCGCCGAACGGTCCCCGGTGGCTCCCAAGGCGAACTCGTGCGTGGTGGTCTTGCCGATCACGATCGCCCCGGCCGCGCGCAGTCGCCGCACGCACTCGGCGTCCCTGGCCGGAACGTGCGAGGCGAAATGTCGGGCGCCCATGGTGGTGCGCAGCCCGGCGGTGGCCACGATGTCCTTCACCGCCACCGGGATGCCGTGCAGCGGCCCCCGGTCCAGGCCACTGGCTAGCTCGGCGGCGGCCCGGTCGGCGGCGGCCCGCGCCGCGAACGCGTCGATTGTCACGAACGCGTTGAACACCGGGGCCAGCCGAGTGGCACCGAGCAGCGCGTGTTCGACCAAGGCGCGCGGGGTGAGCTGGCCGGCGCGCAACGCCGCGCCGAGTTCGGCGACGGTGTACTCGGTGAAATATCCCGGGTGGGCCGGGCCGGGCAGCGCTGAAGTCACGCCGACCAGCCCGGTCGCGATGACCCCACGATGTCCCCCTGGACGGCCGTTCGCGCGCCGGTCGGCCAGCCGGTCGCACCGATGGCCCAATCGATTGGGCACTGATATAACTCCGCTCGGCGCGGCGGTGTCAAGCGACCGCGCGAGATCAACTCGGGGCGATGGCGCATCGGGTTCCGTCCGGTGGCAGGGCGAGCTCGGTGAGGTATCTGGTGACGATGTCGTCCACGCACGGGGTGCCCTGCAGCGCGACGGTGTGCTGGGTTCCGTCCACCCCGAGGAACCGGGCGTGCAATGCCGAGGCCAGCTCCACCCCGGCCTGGTAGGGCGTCGCCGGGTCGCCGGTCACCGCGATGACCAGAACCTGGGGCAGCCCGCTCACGTTCGGCAGGTGGGCCTCGCTGGTGTGCGGCACCGGCCAGAAGGCGCAGGAGTCCAGGGCCGCGCTCGGGCCGCGCCCGGAGTCCATGAACGGCGCCGCCGTGCTGTATCGAGCGTTGGCCCGCAGCGCCATGGCCGGGTCGGTGATCGGCCGTTCATCCACGCAGCGGACCACCTCGAGCGCGTCGTGCAGGCGACTGTAGGCACCCAGCGCGGTCCGGCCCTCCTGGCCATCGGCGAGCCGCATCAGGCTCTCGCCCTTCCCGCTGGCCAGCTCGGACAGCGCGATGCGCAGCGGCTCCCAGTCCGCGCGCCGGTAGAACGCCACCAAGGTGCCGCTGACCGCGTCCCGGTGGGACAGCTTGCGGCCGTCGGCCAGCGGGAGCGGGGTGTCCAGCAACGGCAGCACCAGCTTGCGATAGGTCGCCGTGGCGGTGTTCGGATCACCACCGAGCGGGCACTGGGCCTGCTGGGCGCACCAGCCGGCGAACGCGTTGAATGCCCGCTGGAACCCGTCCGCCTGGGCGACCAGCTCGTCGGCCCGGTTCCGATCCGGGGACAGGGCGCCGTCCAGCACCAACGCGCGGACGTTGTGCGGGAAGGCCTCGGCGTAGGTGTAGCCGATCCGGGTGCCGTAGGAGTAGCCGAGGTAGGTCAGCTTCGTCTCCCCCAGCGCCGAGCGCAGGACGTCCATGTCCCTGGCCACGTCCCGGCTCCCGGCGTTGGCCAGCAGGTCCGTGCCGGAGCGCTGCCCGCATTTCGCGGCGTGCTCGCGGGCTTGCCGCTCGTACTGGGCGTCCCGTCTTTCCGCGTACCGGGGGTCGTTGGCCGGCGCCACGGCCTCCGGAGATTCGAGCCGTTCCCGGTCCCGTTCCCGCGCGTTCAAGCACTCGATCGCCGGCTCACTGCTCCCGATTCCGCGCGGGTCGAAGCCCACGATGTCGAATCGCTGGCCCAGCGGGCTGTGCTCGAGTTTCTGGGCCAGGCCGGCCGCCGCGCTGGTCCCGGACCCTCCCGGGCCACCCGGGTTGATCACCAGCGAGCCCAGGCGGTGGTCCGGTTGGCCGGCCCGCTGCCGCAGCACCGCCAGCCGCGCCGTCTTGCCGCCCGGCCGGCTGTAGTCCAACGGCACCCGCAGATAGGTGCAGTCGAAGCGCCCGCACGTGCTCCAGGTCAACTCCTGCGCGTAGAACCCGCGCAGCTGCTCGGCCGGCACCGGGCCGACCGGGGTGCCCGTGCCCACCGTGGCGGCGGACGAGCAGGCCAGCACCGGGAGCACCATGGCCAGCAACGCGGCCAGCAACGCGGCCAGGAGCATCGGCGGGTGCGGCTGACGCCGCCGTGCCGGGACAGTCATCGCTCCGCCCTCCCCGGGTCAGGTGATGTCGCGGCGTTGCGCGGCGGCCATCCCGGCCACGCTGGCCAGCGCCGTGTACCCGAGGAAGAACAGCAGCATCACCCACCAGGGGTGTGCCGCGACGCCGAAGCCGCCGCCGAACTGCTGTCCGCCGCTCAACCCCTCGATGGCGGCGACAGCTGACCCGGCGGGCAGGTAGATGGCAAAGCGCTGCAGGCCAGCCAACTGGGCCAGCACGGTGATGATCGGTTCGACGAACGTCAGGTAGAACACCACCGCCAGTACCGCGAGAACCTGGTTGCGCAGCAGGGTGCCCAGACCGACACCGAGCATGGCCCAGAGCGCCAACACCGGCACCGCCCCAGCGCTCACCTGCAGCACGACGGACAGCTCGCGCCCCGGATTGGTGTCGCCGAACAGCATGCCGACGATCCCGAACCCCGCGCACACCACCGCGTATCCCGCGCCCACCATCCCCGCCAGGATCAGCTTTGCGACCAGCAGTTTCGGCCGGTCCGCGGCACCCAGGTAGCTGGTGGTGATCGTGTGGTGCCGGTACTCGGCCGAGGCGCTGACCGCCCCGAACAGTGCGGTGAAGGTGACCGCGAACGAGGCCAGCGCCATCGCCTGGGCGTGCGCCAGCTGCCCGTCCCTGGCGACGATCCAGGTGACCGCCAGGCTGAGCAGCGCGGCCGGGACAAGCAGCGCCCACCAGGCGGAGGTGGACCAGGTCTTGCGGACCTCGGCGGCCACCAGGCCGCGCAGCTCGCGGCCGGACCAGGTGGAGCGTTGCACAACGGGGTCGAGCGTGGGAGCCGACATCACCGGTCCTCTTCCTGTGCGCCGGCCGAATCGGGCCGGAATTGGCTGACCGTCAGCGCCAGGAAGCGCTGCTCCAGGTCGTGGTCGTCCGGGACCATGTGATAGATCGCCACCCCGGCGGCCAGCGCCACATCGCCCACCGTGGTGGTCGTCGCGCCGGTGATGCTCAGCCAGCCTTCGGGCTGGGCCTGGACGTCGGTGACACCATGGGCGGCCAGCGCCTCGGTCAACCGGGCCGGGTCCGAGCACCGCGCGCGCACCCGGTCCTGGCCGCCGGGCAGCTGATTCACCGGGCCTTCGAACACCCGGCTGCCCTGGCTGACGATCACCACCTGGTCCACGGTCTGGGCGATCTCGGCCAGCTGGTGGCTGGAGACCAGCACGGTGCGTCCGGTGGCGGCGAAGGAGCGCAGGAAGCCGCGCAGCCATGCCAGGCCTTCGGGATCCAGGCCGGAGCCGGGTTCGTCCAGGATGAGTACCCGAGGGTCGCCCAGTAGCGCGGTGGCCAGGGCCAGGCGTTGGCGCATGCCCAGGGAGAAGCCGCCGATCTTGCGGTTGGCCGCGCCGGTCAGCCCGACCAGGGCGAGCACCTCGTCCACCCGCCGGTCCGGCACACCGATCGCGGCGCTGTAGATCCGCAGGTGGGACCGGGCTTTGCGGGAGCGGTGGAAGCCGTTGGAGTCCAGCACCGCGCCCACCACCCTGGCCGGATTGGCCAACTGGCGATACCGCAGGCCGTCGATGGTGACCTCACCGCCGCTCGGGGTGACCAGGCCCAGCGCGGCCCGCAGGGTGGTGGTCTTGCCGGCGCCGTTGGGCCCCAGGAAGCCGGTGACCTGGCCGGGCTCGACGGTGAAGCTGAGGTCGCGGACCGCCTCGACCTTGCCGAACCGCTTGGTCAGGTTACGTACCACCAGCCGCCCCGCCCGGTCGCTGTCGGACCGGGTGGATCTCGCGGGAGGGACGATGGATCGCTCCATGATGGACATGCCTGATCTCCGTGCCTCGAGAGCCGCCGCGCTGGTCCGCGGCGTCGGGTGCGGGTGCGACGGCGGTCCGGCTGGCCCGCCGGTCCGGCACGTCTGCCCAGGTAGGGCGTATACGAACGACAATGTCAGCGGCGTGCGCGGCGATCCATGGGGTCCTCCCCCGAGGGACAACCCCCGTGCCGGGTAGGGCCCCCTCCGGGGTGAGCCGGATTTCCTCGAGCGGGTCGGCCGGGCCGGATCTAGGGTCGGACCATGCCCATTGACCCCGTCATGCAACTGGTGTTGGACGCGCTTCCCATGGCCCCGATCTCCGAGGTCGGTTACCAGCAGGTCCGCGCCACACTCAAGGAGCGGATGGCGGCCATGCCGCCGCCCCCCGAGCTGCCCCGGGTGGCGGACCGCCGCATCGCCGGCGATGTCCCGGCGCGGATCTACTGGCCGGTCTCCGAGCCGGACGGCCTGCCTGTGGTGGTCTACTACCACGGCGGTGGCTGGGTGGTCGGCGACCTGGACAGCCACGACGCGTTCGCCAGGGCGATCGCCATCGGGGTGGGCGCGGTGGTGGTCGCGGTGGACTACCGGCTGGCCCCGGAGCATCCGTTCCCGGCCGCGGTGGACGACGCGTTCGCGGCGCTGCGCTGGGTCGGCGAGCACGCCGCCGAACTGGGCGGTGACCCGACCCGGATCGCGGTGGCCGGGGACTCGGCGGGCGGCAACCTGTCCGCCGTGGTCGCCCAGCTGGCCAGGGATGCCGGCGGCCCGGACCTGAAGTTCCAGCTGCTGTTCTACCCGGCGACCACGATGGACCGTGCGCTGCCGTCGATGGCCGAGAACGCCACCGCGCCGGTGCTGACCGCCGCCGACATCGACACCTTCCTGGAGCTCTACCTCGGCGGCCAGGATCAGGCCGCGCTGCCGGCCACGTTCGCCCCGGCTCGCGCGGAGAGCTTCGCCGGGCTACCGCCGGCGTACATCGCCACCGCCGAGTACGACCCGCTGCGCGACGACGGGGCGCGCTACGCGGAGCTGCTGCGCGGCGCCGGCGTGCCGGTGGAGCTGCACAACGCGGACACCCTGGTGCACGGCTACGTCTCCTTCGGTATCGCGGTGCCGGCCGCCGCCGAAGCTCTCGCCACCGCCCTCGCCGCCCTCAAGACCGCGTTGTAGACCCGTGAGTGGCAAGTGGTCCTATAGGACCACTTGCCACTCACGGGCCAAGCGAAATGAGGAACCGGCCATCAGCGTGGATGCGGGATCGAGAATCTTGCGGGCAGCGGTCGAGCTGCTTGCGTCGGCGGGTTTCCCAGGCTTGACGATCAGTGCGGTCGCCCGGGCGTCAGGGGTGTCCCGGCCCACCGTGTACGCCCACTTCGGCAGCCGGGAAGAGCTGGCCGCGGCGGTGCTGAGGCAGGTCACCGGCGAGATCGCCGGCCGGGTGGTCGCACAGGCACAGCTCGCGGCCAGTGGGGCTGACTTCGTCGTCGAGGCGATCATTGCGCTGCGCCGTGAGTTCCGCCGCGAGCCGGCGCTCGCCCCGTTGGCGTTCCCGCAGCGCGGCACGATCATCTTTGATGCCGACACGCTGGGGCCCGAGGCTCTCGGGATCGCCCGGGAGGCGCTACTCCCGCTGCTGGACTTCCATCCCGAACTTGCCGCCGAGCTGGGCGAGATCACCGAGACCGTGGTGCGGGTGTTCTTGTCCCTGCTGATGTTCGACAGCGAGATCGCGGCATCGGATACCGCGCTGCGCGGTTACCTGCACCGTCGTCTGGTGCCCGCCCTCGGGCTGCCGCCGGCCAACCCCACTGCTTGACACTTTTGGTCCATCTGTAAGGTTCGCTCACTGTTAGTGGTGGGGGGATGACAGATGGTGAGTGGAATTTCTCGCCGGGCGTTTCTCGGCGGAGCCGCCGGAGCGGCCGTGCTCGGACTCGGGGGCACCGGAGTCGCGGCGGCGTCGACGCTGGATCGAGGGCTCGGGGCTGGGCTCTTGGGCGCGTCGGTGACCGAGGAACGGCGTCGAGCGGTGGTGATCGGCTCCGGGTTCGGTGGCGCGGTGACCGCGCTGAGGCTGGCGAAGGCCGGTGTGCCGGTGCTGCTGCTGGAGCGCGGTATTCGGTGGCCAACCGGGCCGAACGCGGAGACTTTCCCGCACATGTGGTCCCCGGACAGGCGGTGTTCATGGCTGTCGCCGACGCCGGCGTTGGGCAATGTGCCGCCGGCCGTGTACCGGCCGTACACCGGCGTGATGGAGCGGGTGCCCGGCGCGGGTATGGACATCGTGTGCGGTGCTGGCGTCGGCGGTGGTTCGCTGGTCTATCACGGCATGACCATTCAGCCCACTGAGGCGAACTTCGCCACGTCCATGCCGTCGTGCATCGACTACGAACCCTTCGACCGGGACTATTACCCCCGGGTCAAAGCTAGGCTGCGGCCCGCGCCGATCCCCGATGACGTGCTGGGCGCGCCGTCGTATCGCGCGTCGCGGATGTTCCTGGACCGGGTAGCCGCGTCAGGGCGTCAGGGATTTCGAGTACCGCTCCCGGTGGACTGGGATTTCGCCCGTGCTGAGCTGCGCGGGAAGATGAAACCCTCCTACACCACCGGGGATGTGATCTACGGGGTCAACAACGGGGGCAAGCACAGCCTGGATGTCACCTATATCGCCGCCGCCGAAGCCACCGGATGCGTCGACGTGGCGATCCTGCACCTGGTCCGGGACATCGAGCGGGACGCCAAGGGATGCTGGGTGGTGCACGTCGACCGGATCAATACCGACGGCGACGTCCAGGAGCGCAAGCGGATCACCACGGACGCGCTCTTCCTCGGTGCCGGCTCCGCGGGTACCACCCGGCTACTGGTCAAGGCGCGAGCCAAAGGCTTGATCCCCGACCTCCCGGACGGAGTGGGTGGCCGCTGGGGCAACAACGGTGACCGAATCTTCACCTGGACCCCGCTCGGAAGCAGCCCCGGCGCCCTGCAGGGTGGGCCCGCGTGCGTCGGCCACAAGGACTGGGACAACCCGGCCGGCGCCCTCACCATCGTGCTGGGCCCGGTCCCATTCCCGGTCGACGCCAATACCACCACCCTGATCGGTTTCGGCATAGTCAAGAACCCACGGGGCCAGTTCATCTACGACTCGGTGCGTGACGACGCGGTGCTGCAGTGGAGCCAGACCTACGACTCTGACATGACCAGCGCCATTCGGGCCCGGATCCGGAGCATCGTCGGCGAAGGGCCAATCGCCGAGCTGACCAGCCTGACTATCGACACCACGGCCCTCGACCCGTCCACCTACCATCCGCTGGGCGGGGCGACCATCGATCATGTGTGCGACACCCACGGCCGAGTCCTCGGGCAACGCGGGCTGTATGTCACCGACGGCGCGCTGATACCGGGCTCGACCGGCGCCTGCAACCCCTCATTGACCATCGCCGCGCTCGCCGAACGAAACATGGACGCGGTGATCCGCGACGACGTCGACAAGATCTTCTGAGCCTGTTGGTCGGCTAAAAGTTGATCATTCCGTGGCCCAGGCCGTGGATGGCTTCCTGCAGGGCCTCGGACAGCGTCGGGTGCGCGTGCACGTTGCGGGCCAACTCGTTGACCGTCAGGTCCCACTTCTGCGCCAGGGTCAGCTCGGGGAGCAGCTCGGTGACCTCAGGGCCGATCAGGTGGCCGCCGAGCAGCTCGCCGTAGGTCTCGTCGCTGATCAGCTTGACGAAGCCGCCGGGGTCCGCGAGCCCCTGCGCCTTGCCATTCGCGGTGAACGGGAACTGGGCGACCTTGACCTTCCAGCCCTTCTCGTCGGCCAGCTCACGGGCCTGCGCCTCGGTGTAGCCGAAGCTGGCCACCTGCGGCTGACAGAAGGTGGCGCGCGGCATCATGACGTAGTCCAGTTCCATGGTTTCCGCACCGGCGATGGTCTCCGCGGCCACCACGCCCTGCGCCTCGCCCACGTGGGCCAGCATGAGCTTGGCGGTGACGTCGCCAATGGCGTAGACGTGCGGAACGTTGGTGCGCATCCGGTCGTCGATGGCGATCGCGCCGCGGTCGGTGAGTGCCACGCCGGTGTTCTCCAGCCCGTAGCCCTTGACTCGGGGCGCGAACCCGATCGCCTGGATGATCTTGTCCGCATGCAGCTGCTTGGTGGCGCCGTCCTTGCCGGTGACCGTGACGGTGACCCCTTGCTCGGAATCGGAGATCGACTCCACCCGGGTGGAGGTGAGCAGCTCGACGCCGTACTTGCGGTACCGCTTGGCCAGCTCCTTGGAGACGTCGGCGTCCTCCAGCGGGAGCAGCCGGTCCAGGAACTCCACGATGGTGACCTGCACGCCGTAGCAGCTCAGTACGTAGGCGAACTCCACGCCGATTGCGCCGGCCCCGGCGATGATCACGCTGCCGGGCAGCTCCCTGGTCAGGATCTGCTCCTCGTAGGTGACCACCCGCTCGGAGAGCGAGGTGCCGGGCAGCAGCTTGGTCTCGGTGCCGGTAGCGATGATCACGTCGTCGAAGGTCACCGTCTCGGAGCCGCCCTTGGTCAGCGCCACGTCGATGGTGTGCGCATCCCGGAACGTGCCACGCCCGTCGAACTCGGTGATCTTGTTCTTCTTCATCAGGAAGTGCACGCCCTTGACCCGGCCGTCGGCCACCGTGCGGCTGCGGTCGAACGCCGCCCCGAAGTCGAAGGACACCTCGCCGGAGATGCCGAAGGTTTTCGCCTCGCTGGTCACGATGTGGGCCAGCTCGGCGTTGCGCAGCAGGGCCTTGGAGGGGATGCAGCCCACGTTGAGGCACACCCCGCCCCAGTACTTCTCCTCCACGACGGCCACCTGGCGGCCGAGCTGGGCGGCGCGGATGGCGGCGACGTACCCGCCGGGTCCGGCACCGAGAACGACGACGTCGAAATGCGGCATGCCCGCAACGCTATGCGGTGTCCCCCGGATCATCCAGTCGGCCGGGCGGGCCGGTCAGCGGATGGTCAGCAGCCGTTCGGCGGCCGCGCGCGCGTCCGTGCCGGCGGCCGGGTCGCCGTCGATGGCGGTCACCACGCTGGCCCCCTCGATGAGCAACAGCAGCTGGCGGGCCAACGCGGCTGGCTCGCCGGCATCGGCCAGGCCGGCCTCCTGCAGCCGCCGTTGCAACAGGCCCCGGTAGCGGGTGAGGTGTCGCCGGGCGATCGAGGCGATCCGAGGGTCGGCGCGGGTGTCGGTGACCGTGTTGATCACCGCGCAGCCGTGGTAACCCGGCTGCGCGAACCAGCCCATGAGCAGATCGAATACCGCGAGAACCCGGGGCGGCCCGGGCGGGGCGTCGGCCGTCTCGCGCTCCAGCCAGGCGTGGATCCGGTCGCTGTGCTCGGTGAGCATCGCGGTGACCAGCTCCTCCTTGGACGGGAAGTACCGGTACAGGCTGAGCTTGGACGCGCGGGCCCGGGCGGTGATCTCGTTGACTCCCACCGCGTGTACGCCACGCTGGTAGAACAGCTCGGTTGCGATCTCCAGGATGCGCGCGCGGGTGGCGGAGAGCGGTTGGGCGGCGGTCACGATCTAGACGATACCGTCTTGTACTCTGACAGTACCGAACTGTACTGTCCTGTTTATGGCGGCTGGGGGATCGGTTGCGGAGGCCCAGGTTGTTGAACTGGCGCCGGTCCGTCGACTGTGGGCCGCGGTGTTCTGCGGGTATCTGGCGCTGGGGGCGACGCTGCAGGAGTTGCCCGGTTACCTGATCGGCCGGTTCGGCTCCGGTCCGGCGCTGGCCGGTCTCGCGGTGGGGCTCGCGTTCGCCGCCACCGCGCTGGTCCGGCCGTTCGCCGGGGCGGCCGGAGATGCCGGGCGGTCCCGCCCGGTGGTGATGGTCGGCGCCTGGCTCACCGTGCTGGCCGCGCTGGGTCATCTGTTCGCGCCCGACGTCGGTGTGTTGCTGGTGGCCCGGTTGGTGATGGGGGCGGGCGAGGCGGCACTGTTCTCCGCCGCGCTGCCCTGGGTGCTCGCCGGAATGCCGGCCGGGCGTGGTGGCCGGGTCGCCGGGTGGTTCGGGCTGTCCATGTGGGGCGGGTTGGCGCTCGGGCCGCTGCTCGCCGTGCTGGCGCACCGCTGCGGTGGGTCGGCCGCGGTGTGGTGGTTGGTAGCCGCCCTGCCGGTGGTGTCCGCGGTGCTGGTGGCCACCACCCGCCCGCCGGTACGGCCAACGCACCTGGCGCGGTCCGCACGCCGGACGGGGCTGGGTAGCTGGCGGGAGTTGGTGCCCCGGGGCGTCGGGCTGCCCGGACTCTGCCTCGGGCTGGCCGCCTACGGTTACGGCACGGTGACCGCACTGCTGGTGCTGTACCTGGGCGGCCAGGGCATCGGCGGCGAGTCGGCGGCGCTGACCGTCTACGCGGCGGCCTTCCTGTTCACCCGCGCGGTCGGCAGCCCACTGATCGACCGGTACGGCGGCGCCCGGGTGCTCCGCGTGGTGCTCTGCGTGGAGATCGTCGGGCTTGCCCTGCTGGCGGCGGTGCCGTCGGAGTCGGTCGCGCTGGCCGGCACCGCGCTGGCCGGGGTGGGCGTCGGCCTGGTGTACCCGTCGGCAGCCGCGATGACACTGCACCGCGCGGCCCACTCACCCGGGCTGGCGGTCGGCGCGCTGACCTCGCTGTGGGACCTGGGCATCCTGGTCGCCGGCACGGTCGGCGGATTGCTCGCCGCGCACCTGGGCTACCGGGTGGCCTTCGCGGTGGCGGCCGGGGCGGGGGCGCTTGCGCTGGCCGTCGCGTCACGCGCGCGGGCGGGCGGCCCTACCGGATCGGCACCCGGCTGATCGGCGATCGGCGTACCTGGGTGCACAGATCCGGCATGGAGCGCAGGTAGTTCGCCCCGCACTCGGCGCAGAGCAGCTCGAAGACCGGCTCGCCACCCTGTACCCGCAGGTAGTTGATCTGCCGGGTGGTGTGTTCGATGAAGCAGGGCAGATCCGGGTCACGGTTGAACAGCGGATCCTCGGCGGCCTCCTTGGCGCTGGTCAACCGCGTGCGCGCCACGGCCGTGGCCATCCCCTCGCGCATCGGAATCACCTGGTGCCCGGTCACATGTCGCACCGTGGGGTGCCGCAGGGGCCGCAACTCGATCCAGGCCATCACGCTCGCGCAGTACCCGCAGACCAGCTCGCGCTGATGACCGCGGAAGATGGACCGGAGGTTGTCGAGCATGGTTCGCACGAACATCACCTCAGCTCGCGGTGGTGTGGAGACACGGTCCTCGCCTCGCCCCGCGAAGGGAATCGCGATCCTTCCGACGGAGTACGGCTTATCGGACGACCCTGACAATATTCCTTGACACGTATATACTGGCTCCAGCATATTGATGGCATGCCTGACAAGACTTACCTGCCCAGTCCGCTCGCCCCGGTACAGCGGATCGAGACGGCGGACGGCTGGTGCCTGGTGGTCACCCGCCACCTGGCCCACCCGATCGCGAAGGTGTGGGCGGTGCTGACCTCGCGTGATCAGCTGCGCGAGTGGGCCCCCTACATCCCGGACCGCGACCTGACCAGCGAGGGCCCCGCCACCGTCGGCATGCTCGAAGCCGACGGCACCGTGGCGGAATCGATGCCGGGAACGGTGCTGGCGATCGACCCGCCCCGGTTGCTCGAGCACGCCTTCGGGGACGACCTGCTGCGCTGGGAGCTGTCGCCGATCGCCGAGGGCACCCGCCTGGTGCTGCGGCACACGTTCGCCGACGGCACCCTGTCCTCCGCGTTGGCCGCCGGTTGGCACATCTGCCTGGACGTGTCCGACGCGCTGCTGGCCGGCGCGCCGTTCGGCCCGGTGGTCGCCGAGAAGGCGCGCAACTACGGCTGGGACGAGCTCAACGGGCAATACGCCAAGGTGCTCGGAGTGCCGCCGACAAACCCCCAGTAGCCACCTTAGGCACGCGGCGGCTTGGTTCACACCAGCGAGTACCGCCAGAGCAGGTGCCGGCGGAAGCGTGTGCCGGGCAGCGCCCGCGCCGAGATCCGCCGCATGCCGCGATAGGTTTCCGGCGGCGGCCAGACCGTCGGCGCCGAGTGCTCCCAGTACGCCTTGGTAACCCGGTGGAACCGGTGCGCGACCATGGCGGAGAGCTCGTGGGGTAGGTCGGCCGGCAGCCGGGCGCGGGCCAGCCCGACAACGGCCAGCCGGCCGCCGGGGCGAAGCAGCGCTGCCATCCGAGCCAGCGCCGTCGACGCGGGCAAGTGGTGCAGCGCGGCGACCGAGGCGACCAGGTCGAACGACTCCGGCGCGAAGTCATGGGTCAAGAAGTCGTCCCGCAGGTAGTCGATCTCGCCGCGCGGGTCCTGCCGCCGGGCCAGCTCGATGCTGGGGACCCGGCGTGGGCCGAGCCACCCGGCGTGGGCCGAGCCCGGCGGCGTGGGCTGAGCCCGGCGGCGTGGGGCTGTAGTTACCCAACTCCACACGGCTCGGGCTCTGAGCGCGGCCAGCCTGCCTGGTGTGCAGTTCGGTAACAACCGGCCGGTCCGCCGGGGCCTGCGCTTGTTGCCGGGACGCCGCGAGGTGCGTTCGCGATCGCATACGGCCGCGCCGGTTCGGGCCATGGGTGGCAGCCGCCCGGTGTCCCCTGGGCGACATGTCATGGCCCGGCTACCGGTCTGCCACTCCGGCACGCGACCTGGTGGGGCGAGCGGCTGTGCTGGGCGCCGCGCTGATCGCGGTCGCGGGGGTCTTGCTGGCGCTGGTTGCGGTGTTCGGGCCGGTCGCCGAGGGCCCTCGGTCGGTCGACGGATCCGCCGCGCCGTCCAGTTCGGTGCCGGCCGGGCGGGCCGAGGCACTCACGCAGGGTGCGGGTCAGGACGGGCCGTCCGGCTCGAACGCAGCGGATCCAACCGACGCGGCCTCGGACTGGGCACCTGGCTGGGAGGCGCCCGCACCTGCCCCGTCCGCCCCAGCCGATTCCGGTGCGGGCGGTTCGACCGGCACCGGTCCTGACGCCGACGACAGTGCCGGCGCCGACACGGGTGAGCGCGGCGAGACGGGGCCAAGGGTGTGCACGTGGGAGATCGCCGACCTCAGCCAGCTGCACGCGGCCATGGTCAACTCTGGACCGGAGGAGATCATCTGCGTCCGGGGACCACAGGTCCTACCGGCGGCGCGGGCGGCGGTGGCGTTCGCCCGCTCCCAGCTGGGCCAGCCGTACCGCTGGGCGGGGAACGGGGCCGCCGACGGCGGGTTCGACTGCTCCGGGCTGACCTCGGCGTCCTACGCGGCGGCCGGCATTCCGATCCCTCGGACCGCGCAGGCGCAGTTCAACGCCGGCCCCCGGGTGCCGCCCGATCAGCCGATCCGGGCCGGCGACCTGGTGTTCTTCGGTAGCGGCCCGGTCGGGGTGGGGCACGTCGGGTTGGCCATCTCGAGCACCAAGATGATCAACGCGCCAGACCTCGGCCAGGTGGTCACCATCGGTCCCATTCGGCGGCGCGACTTTGTCGGGGCGACCCGCCCGGTGGCTGGTTCACCGGGCCGAGCCGCAGGCTGACGTCGCCCCTGGCGCGACTCTCGGATCGGGTCGACTGGCCGGATAGTCGGCGGCGCCGCAAATTACCTAGGATCGGCGCGCTCCCCCTCTCTACGATCCCGCTACGCGAGCGGCGGCGTTCGTGTCAGCCTGAGGGGGCTTGATGTCCGGGATTGTTGTCGCGGTAGTTCTTGTCGTGCTCGTCCTGCTCGTCATCTTCGCGATCATGACTTTCAATCGGTTGGTCAGTTTGCGGAACCGAGTCGATTCGGCATGGGCGCAGATAGACGTTCAGCTCAAGCGGCGGCACGATCTGATCCCGAATTTGGTGGAGACCGTGAAGGGTTATGCGGCGCACGAGCGGGAAACATTGGAGCGGGTCATTCAGGCGCGCAACCTCGCCATCGCCGCGCAGGGTCCGCAGGCGCAGGCCGAGGCCGAGAACAACCTGTCCGGCACGCTGAAGTCGCTGTTCGCGGTGACCGAGCGGTACCCGGTGCTGAAGGCCAACCAGAACTTCCTGCAGCTCCAAGAAGAGTTGACCTCCACCGAGGACCGAATTGCCTACTCTCGACAATTCTTCAACGACAGTGTGCAGAAGCTGAACACCACAATCGAGACCTTCCCCTCGATGTTTTTCGCCGGCCCGGCCAAGGCCACTCGGCGGGAGTATTTCCAGACCGACGAGAACGATCGGTCGAACGTTCAGGTCCAGTTCTGAGCCAGGGTCCATTTCCGTGCTGAGGCTGGGTGAATGCGATGTTCGATCAGGTCGGCCAGAATAAGCGCCGCACCGCGCTGCTCATCTTTGTTTTCGTGATCCTTACGGTGGCGGTTTTTGCGGTCGTCTTGTACGAGATGAAGTTCGGGTCCGCCGCCATTGGCCTGGCCGTGGTGGCCGCCGGCGCCCTGTCGTTCATCTCCTACTGGACGTCGGACCGGATCGCGCTGGCGATGAGCCGGGCTCGTCCCGCGCCGCCGGAGGACTACGCCCGGCTGCACAACCTGGTCGAGGGCCTGTGCATCGCCGGTGGCTTGCCCAAGCCGAGGATCTATGTGATCGACGACGACGCACCCAATGCGTTCGCGACCGGCCGCAACCCGAAGAACGCGGCGATCGCGGTCACCAGCGGGCTGCTCGCCAAGATGAACCGCGCCGAGCTCGAGGGCGTCCTGGCGCACGAGCTCGCGCACATCAAGAACTACGACATCCTGGTCTCCACGCTCGCGGTCACCATGGTCGGGATGATCTCCAT
>Ga0137412_10001987_pt1 | contig 16102 bp, 16 predicted proteins | sample CZODoug2_1_16fun_FD_122160 | JGI IMG/M metagenome (GOLD analysis project Ga0137412, IMG submission 122160) | Vadose zone soil fungal communities from Angelo Coast Range Reserve, California, USA - CZODoug2_1_16fungal (Hybrid Assembly) | ecosystem: Environmental > Terrestrial > Soil > Vadose zone...
GCACCCGCAACACCTCGGAGGTACGGGCGAAGCCGCCGGCCGATCCCGCATCCTCCGAGCGGCTGTCCACCCGGCCGTCGGCCTTCTCCACCAGAACGGCCGCCTTGTCCGCGGCCTCGGAGGTGTTGGCCACCGTGATGGTCATCGACGCCGTCTTGACGACGTCGCGCGGGAGTTCCGCCGGTGGCGCCGTCGGCGGCGGCGCGCCCGGCGCTGGCCCGGACTCCGGCATCGGCGCGGTGATGCCGTCCTTCATTCCGGCCACCGGCGCTGTCGTCATGCCGGCGCCCTGCGGCGCGTTGTTGTCATACGGTCCCGCGCAAGCCGTCAGCACGCCCAACACGGCGAACCCCGCCGTTCCAAGGGTCAGCAACCTGCTCGAAACGCGGTTCATGATCACCAACCTTGCCATCGCCTGTGAAGTCCGACAACGACGCTGGTCACGCCCCATCGCTAGGCAATCAGCGGCCTGAGCGCCTCTCCCACCTTGGTGATGACGCCCGGCGTGTAACCGTGGGTGGGCAGGTTGACGATCACGCCGTCGACGCCGACGTCGAGCACGTTGGTCTTGATCTGCTCGGCCACCTGCTCGGCGGTGCCACGCACCGCGCGTCCGCCCGTCGCCTCGGAGACGTCGCGTCGGGTGTCGTGGCCGTCGAGCACGACGGTCAGCAGCGTCGAGGTCTCCAATGTCGAGGGATCGCGCCCGGCTTCGTCGCAGCGCTGTTTGAGCACGTCGAGTTTGTGCGGCAGCTCCGAGATCGGCGTGATCAGGTTGAGGTGATCGGCGTAGCGCACGGCGAGCCCGAACGTCTTCTTCTCACCGCTGCCGCCGAGCATGACCGGGATGTGGTCGCGGTAGCGGGGCTCGTTGATCGCATTCTCGGTGCGATACCACTTGCCCGAGAAGGTGGGCCGCTCGCCGTGCGTCATCGGGACGATGATCTGCAGGGCCTCTTCCAGCTTCTCGAATCGCTCGGTGAACGTGTCGAATTCGAAGCCGAGCTGCTGGTGTTCGAGTTCGAACCAGCCGGCACCGAGGCCGAGGACCGCCCGGCCGCCACTGATCACGTCCAGCGTCGTGATCACCTTGGCGAGCAGCGTCGGGTTGCGGTAGGTGTTGCCGGTGACCAACGTCGAGAGCTGGATGTTCTCGGTCGCGCTCGCCAGCGCGCCGAGCGCCGTGTACGCCTCGAGCATCGGCTCGTCCGGTTCCCCGAGCGTCGGCAGTTGGTAGAAGTGGTCCATCAGCAGCACCGTGTCGAAGCCTGCGGCCTCGGCTTCCTGAGCCTGTGCCTTCACGGCTGGGAAGAGTTCGGTGACTGGGGCGTCGTAGGAGAAGTTCGGAATCTGTAGTCCGAGTCTCGTCCCGTCGCTTCGCTCGCCCTGGTGTCGAATCGTCACGCAACGGGTCAACAACCGGGCGGGGCGATTCGATTCCGGCCGCGATGGCCGTCCCGCACACTCGTGTCCATGGAATCTTCAGGGTCTTTCGGGGGTACGGTAACCGTCACCGACGCGGGGTCTGGGACGTACACCCAGGAGATCACCGCGGGCCACCACCGGCTCATCGCCGACGAGCCACGACCGATCGGCGACGACGCGGGGCCGACGCCTTACGATCTGCTGCTTGCCGCGCTCGGGTCGTGTACCTCCATGACGGTGCGGATGTACGCCGAACGCAAGGCCTGGCCGCTCGAACGGGTACGAGTGACGTTGCGGCACTCGCGCATTCACGCCGAGGACTGCGCCGAGTGCGAGACCACCAAGGGATTGATCAGTCACATCGATCGCGACATCGAGTTGGTCGGCGACCTCGACGACTCTCAACGGCAACGGTTGATGCAGATCGCCGACCGTTGCCCGGTGCATCAGACCCTGACCTCGGAGATCAACATCACCACAACCGCGGTGTGACGCCAGGCGCTACTCCGCGGAGCTGAGCGGGTCGTCTTCGACGAGTCGCGGTGCGCGAACCCTGCGGCGAACCAGATGTCGGCGCCGCCGAACCCTCCAAGAGCTCCACTCGCCGAGCGTGACGCCTGCCGCGAGCGCAGTACCGATCGCCAGCGCACCCAACACCGACGCGAAGCCGACGGCATGCTGGTCGTTGAGGATCGCGTAGATGCCGTGTAGCAGGGCCAGGCCCGGCAACAGGGGCACGATGCCCGCGATGGACACGACCATGGGCGGCGCGAGATTGCGGCGTTCCATCAACATGCCAACCAAACCGATCGGCACGGCCGCAAGGAACGACGCAATCACGGCACCCAAACCCGCACCCTGAGCGAGCAGGAACGCAATGGTGCCCGCGGCACCGCCGAATGCCGCGGCTATCGCTGCGGTCCGTTCGGCATAACAGGCAAGGGCGTAGGCCGCTGCGCTCGCCGCGCCGAACGCGACGCGTGCGGGCAGCTCTGCCAGGGCGGGCGGTGCGCCCGCACCAAGGGCGACGAACGGCGCGCCGAAGCGGTTGGCGAGGTGCAGTACCAGCGCCACGCCTGCGATCGTCGCAGCCGTCATCATGAGCAGTTCGAAGAAGCGGCCCGCGGCCGTGACCGGGGCTCCACTGATGACGTCGCCGACCGAGCTCACCAGCGATAGCCCGGCAAGCAGTACCACCAAGCCGGCGGCGATGGCCACCGTCGGTTCGAATTGCAACCCCAACTTGGGGCCCAGCCAGTACAGCGTCAGCGGAGGTGCGGTCGCAATCGCCCCCCCGATCGCGTACTGGAAGAACAACGGCAGTCCGTGCCTGTTGAGTTGTCGGTTGACGAGATAGATCGTCATGGTGCTCAGAGCGCTGACCAAGCAGGCCAGCAGGCTCGCGCCAAGGGTTCCCGCCGTCGCGAATGCCAACGCACCCCATGCCAGGGTGGCGATCCAGCGCTTATAGGGGTGCGGCGCGACGATGATCGCATCGAGTTCGTCGCGGGCTTGCCACGGCGATACCTCGTGGGCCTTGATACGAGCGATCAAGCGGTCGACGGCAGCCAGCCGGCTGAAGTCGATCGACCGGGCCTGCACGGTATGCAGCGTGGTGGCTGCCGACGAGGTCGGTCCGCGGTAGGCGGCGACGTGGATCGTCGTGCTGATGACGTCGACTTCGCAGCGCTCGATACCGAACGCGTTGATGATGCCCGTGACCTGGTCCATCGTGGCCGTCGTCGGCATCCCGGACGCCATCAGGATGGCGCCGATGTTCCCGGCCACGTCCAGCACCTCGCCGACCCGTTCCAGGTAGGCGACATCCAGTTCCGTGCTCGTCGACGGGGTGATCCGCGGCAGGCTGTCCGTCGGTGCCTCGGTTTCCCGAACGATCCGGTTCAAGACCTCGCGGCGACGTTCACGCCATGGATGGCCCGCACGATCACGGGTCGACTGCACAGCACTTCCCTCCGTCACAACACCGTCTGATTCCGTGATGCGCAACGAGCACGGGTCGACGGACGTTCCCTCTTTCTCCCCAGAGCCATCGGTGTTTTCGCTCACATCGTCAGAGTAGGACTGACATTTGCACCTGCGTGGGCGTTGGCTGCAGTCGACGAAAAGTGGGCTCCACCTGACGTCGAACGATTGTTCTCGCGAGGGTGATCAGTCGCCGGTCATGCCGTCGACGCGCTCCCGGAGGAGGTCCGCGTGGCCGTTGTGCCGGGCGTACTCCTCGATCATGTGCAGGTAGATCCACCGCAATGACCGTTCACCGTGCTGTTCGGTGGTGAAGGTGTCGTCCAGCGACCTGCCCGCAACGCCCTTGCGCACCAGACCCCATTCATCGGCCAGCGCGGCGAATTCCGCCTCCGCGCGCGCCGGATCGGTGTCGAGCAGATCGGCGTCCGGGTCTTCAGGTGTGGAATAGAGAGGTTGGACCCCTTCTCCGAGGAAACGCTGCCGGAACCAGACGCGCTCGACATAGGTCATGTGGCGCACGAGACCGAGCAGGCACAGCGTCGACGGCGGTACGGATCGTTGGGCCAACTGCTCCCCGGTGAGGCCAGCGCATTTGGTCAGTAGGGTCCCTCGATGCCAGTCAAGCCAGCCGTCGAGCATCGCCCGCTCATCGCCGACGAACGGCTCGGCGGTCCGGGTGAACTCAGGTGCGATCCAGGCCATGAGGCCATCTAACCGTCGAGCGGGTTGGCCTTGATGCGTGCGGCGGCGTCATTGGCGATCGATCCGGCGGCAGCGCTGCCCGGCTTGCGGCTCGCCTGGTCTTCGAAGCACGAAACGAACTCGTCACCGAATCCGAGCCTTGGATAGCGCGCCAGTATGTCCGGCCACATCTCCGCCGGGAACTCCTCCGGCCGCAGCCCTGCGACGTCCCAGCCGGTGGCGATCTGCAGGAGGTGCGACTCGGGGTCGTCGGTCGCAGCGACGTCGTCGCGCATGTGCAGCACGATGATCTCCTCTGCCCTGGCCGCTCGGTCGGCAGACCAACCGGCTGCGACCCCGAACACCCAGGCCAGGTCCCCGCCCGCCACCTCGAAGGCCAGTCGCTGGCTGTCGAATGGGTCGGTGAGACCGAGGTCGTGAAGCAGCGCCGAGACGTAGTACAGCTCGTCGTCGAACGCGATGCCGTGCGCGCGAAGTCATTCGTCGATCCCACCTCCTTCGGTGACGCGAATGATCGGCTTGCCGTGACTCCGGCGGCTCGGGTCGAACGCTGTGGCAGCGTCTTCGAGTGTGTATGTCGTTCCGACGACGGGACGCAGCCGGCCATCTCGAAGCCTGCTCTCCAGTTCGACGAGCTCCCCGCGATCGGGTTCGACGACGAAGAAGACGGCCCGTCGGTCGTCGGGCTGGATTGGCGGTGGTTCAGCGATGCTGACGAGCGCACCGCCCGAACGGACCAACGTCGCTGAGCGCTCGAGGATTTCACCGCCCATCACGTCGAACACCACATCCACTTCGCCTACGCTCTCCAGCTGATCGAGCTCCAAGTCCACGAAGACTTCCGCGCCAAGATCGAGCACGGTCTGGCGGTGGGCCGTGCGGCCGGTACCGATGACCCGAGCCCCCGCCTCGTGCGCAAGTTGCACCGCGACCGAACCGACGCCGCCCGCAGCGCCATGAATCAGGACGGTCTGCCCGGCAAGGAGCTGCCCGTGAGTGAACAGCCCCTGCCATGCCGTGAGGCCTGAAATCGGAAGCGCTGCAGCCGTAATGGGGTCGACACCGTCTGACAGCGGCGCAAGGTTTCGCGCCTCCACTGCCACGAATTCGGCCAGCGTGCCGTTGCGGCACCAGTCGGTCACCCCGAAGACCCTCTGGCCGACGGTCAGGCCGGTGGTCCCGTAACCCAACTCCGCAACCACCCCGGCAACCTCGTGGCCGGGAATGGTCGGGGTCCGGTCGCGTCCGGCTCGGTCGGTCCAGGTGCCCGGCCAGTCGAGTTCACCAGGGGTGAAACCTGCCGCGTGCACTTGGACGACGACGTCGTTCTCGGCGGCGTGGGGGTAGGGCACATCCGCCAGCTCAAGCCCATCGACACCGGCATTGCGGTCTCGGGAGATGATCGCTCGCATCGTCGTCACGGCGCGTGCCTGCGAACAGCGGGGTGGCGCAAGGAATCGCGGGACAGGATCTCTCGCGGTTCGAGCATGGTGATCATGTCGACGCCGGGAGCGCAGATGCACACCGCGAGGAAGCGACTCCAGCCGCTGGCATCCAGATTCCTCATCTGATAGTGCACCACGTCGCCTCCCGGCTCCCAGAATGCCTCCCCCGCAACGATTTCCCGTGGCGCTTCGCCCTCGAGCTCGAAGAGGATTCTGCCCTCCAGTACGTAACCGAACACCGGCCCCGAATGTCGGTGCGGGCCCAGTCCTGCGTCCGCGGGGGGAAGCTCGACGAGCTGTGTCATCGCGTGTGCGCCCTCGGGGATCGGGGGCGGTGTGACGCACAGTAGGTCGGTGATCTTGGTGTTGCCTGCGGCGATCATGGTCTCCACGCTAATCGCGGGATCACACTCGTCGTGGGCCACTTGGATACGGTGAGCGGGGGCCAGTTGTGCCGAACGCATCAGGGCAGCAGCCGGATCAAGGCGTCCACGGCTGCCGACCACGAGCTCGGCGCCGGCGCCGCATACCCGATCACCACCCCGTCGCGCTCGTGTCCGATTTCGGGATGGCGATAGTGATCGAGCCCCTCCACGCCGAGCCGCCGCCACGGGAGTCGACGAGCCAGCGCGCTCTCGTCGCCACTGGCGAACTCGAGCATCACGTGCAGCCCCGCAGGCATCCCGGCCACGGTGGTCTTCGGCGATGACCGGGCGACCGCTGCGACGAGTTGCTCACGGCGGCGCCGGTACTCGGCGCGCATCGTGCGGATGTGCCGGTCATAGGAGCCGGACGTGATGAACTCGGCCATGGCCAGCTGTTCGACGAAACCGGAGGTCTCCTCGGTTTCGCCCTTCTGCCGGACGACCGGTTCGACGAATCGTTCCGGTAACACCAGCCAGCCGAGCCGAAGCCCCGGCGCCAGCGACTTGCTCGTCGTGCCCATGTAGATGACGTGCTCGGGATCGACGCCGTGCAGCGCACCGACGGGGCTGCGGTCGTAGCGAAACTCGCCGTCGTAATCGTCTTCGATGATCACGGAGCCGGTGCGCCTGGCCCAGTCGATGACCGCCGCGCGTCGGTCGGAGTGCAAGGGCATCCCGAGCGGGAACTGGTGTGACGGTGTCAGCAGTACCCCGCCTACGTCCGCCATACCATCGAGCGCCGTGACGTCGGCGCCGCAGGAGTCCACTGTCATTGGGGGGCAACGCATCCCCGCCCTGGTGATCGATGCCCTCTGCGCGGGCAGGCCGAACTCCCCGCGCTCGAGCGAGGTACTGGGCAAGGGCGTGGCGGAGTTCCGGTCGGCCATGCGGGTCGGCGTAGCCGAACGCTCCGAACGGTGCGGCCTTCAGCGCGCGGGTGACCGCGCGGCTCCATTCGATGCGTGGGAACGACGACAGGTCCGGATGACCAGGCCGCAAGTCGTGGTCCAATCGGCGCGACGACGGTCGCTTGGCCGGTGCGGCGACCGAACGGACGACCTCGGCCGCGCGTTGGGAGACCAGTGTGCTCGAGCCGTGTTGTGCGGTCAGCCAGCCTTCGGCGATGAGTTCGGCGTATGCGCGCGCCACGGTGTTCCTCGCGACGCCGAGGTCGGCGGCAAGCGCGCGGCTCGACGGCAACCGGGTCCCAGGCACCAACCGCCCCGTGCGGATCGCGTCGCGGATGGCGTCCATGACGCTGTCGCGAACCCTGCCGCCTGGGCGATCCAGGTGCAGATCCACGTCAGTGCCCGCGGAGTGCCTCGAGCGCAGCGGCTGATGCGCTGCCGGGCTCGGCACGATAGGTCAACATATGCTGCCCGCTGGAGTGCGGGATGTTGAATCTGTTGCGGTGCAGGTACAGATCGCCCACCGTCGGGTGCCGCATGTGCATGACGCCGACGCGATAGCCGACGTCCGCCCGCGCCCACAGTTCGCGGAATCGCGCGCTGGCCGCCGACAATTCGTCGATCACGGATCGCAGCCGGGGATCGTCGGGGTCGTCGACGGCCGCCTCGCGTAGCCCGCTCACCGCGACGTCGGTCGCTTCGTCCCAATCCACGTACCGGTCACGCGCGGCGGGCTCCACGAAGCGCCAGAGCAAGAAGTTCTGACCCGGCTCGAAACCCGCCGAGAGCGCGCGTGCGAGCGAATTGGCAGCCAACACGTCAAGGCATCTGCTGGCCACCACCGCAGGCATGCCGAACTGCTCGATCAGCTCGTCGACGCCATCAGCGACGGTCTCGACGCGAACGTGGTCGCGGCGGTTGCCCGCGGCATTGGCCAGCTGATGCAGATACGCCGTCGCCTGAACGTCGAGCAGCAGGACCCGCGCCAGCGCATCGAGGATCTGGGCCGACGGATTCTTGTCGCGGCCCTGCTCGAGGCGCAGGTAGTACTCGGAGCTGATACCCGCCAACGTCGCCAGCTCCTCGCGGCGCAAGCCCCGCACCCGTCGCCGCGCGCCTGCGACCAGTCCGACGTCGTCGGGCTGGACCTGACCGCGCCGGGCGCGGAGGTAGTCGCCTAGGTCGTTACCGTCCGTGGCCATCCCACGAGCCTAAGGCTGTTCCTCCCACTACCAGGGTCATTGCGGTCTCCCCTTCTTGGACGCGATGGGCCCATCGTCGATGTTGTGCCGGGTGCAGACGCAGGGAAGGAGACAGAAATGGTGCAGCGACAGAACGTCGAGTTCGCCGTCGAAGGCGATGTGACCCTCCGGGGCTGGTTGTTCGTCCCCGACGGTGCCGAACCGCACCCGGCGATCACGATGGCGCACGGATTCGCCGGCGTGAAGGAGCACGGGCTCGAGCGATTCGCCAGGGCTTTCGCCGACGCGGGATTCGTCGTGCTGGTGCATGATCACCGCGGTTTCGGCGCCAGCGACGGCTCGCCGCGCTACGACATCGACCCGTGGGTGCAGATCGCCGACTGGCGACGGGCGATCTCCTTCCTGGAGAGCCGAACCTTCGTCGATCCCGCCCGGATCGGCCTGTGGGGCAGCAGCTACGCCGGCGGCCACGCGATCGTGTTGGGAGCCACCGACCGGCGCCTGCGTGCGGTCGTCGCCCAGGTGCCCACGATCAGCGGCTATCAGCAGAGCCTGCGGCGCGTAGACCCCGACCAGGTTGCCGAGTTGGAGGCGGCGTTCGCCGACGACGAGCGGCGCCAGTTCCGCGGTGGCCAGCTGGCCACCCAGGCCGTGGTCGGCGCAGATCCCGCGGTGCGGGCCGCGTACCGCGCGCCCGATGCCATCGCGTTCTACAACCAGCCCGCACCCGCCGGGGTCTGGGACAACGTCGTCACGTTGCGCTCCACCCGGGCCGCGCGCATGTACGAGCCGGGTACCTGGATTTCGCGGGTGTCCCCCACACCGCTGCTGATGGTCGTGGGCCTGCACGACACCATCACCTTGACCGACCTCGCCCTTGGCGCCTACGAGGCGGCGCTGCAGCCCAAGAAACTGGTCACCATCGACGGTGGCCACTTCGACCCGTACGTGTCGCAATTCGCCAAGGCGAGCGGCGTCGCGGTCGTATGGTTCACCGAACACCTCGCCGTGCACGAAAACCACTGAATCCGAAGGGAACAACCATGTCCGAGTTGCAGTACGACGTTCTGGTCCACGACGGGGTGCGGCGCCACCGGGAGCAGCGCCTGCCCGACGGCAGCCCGATCATCTCCTCCCCGGTCTCCACGACGCTCGTCTACGGCGAGCACGACGCCGTCCTCGTCGATCCGCCGATGACTTACGAGCAGGTGCAACGGGTCGGCGACTGGATCGAGCGCTCTGGCAAGCACCTGACGGCCGTGTACGCGACGCATGGGCACGGTGACCACTGGTTCGGCACCGACCTTCTGCTGCAACGGTTTCCCGACGCCGTCGCGTATGCGACCGACGGGACGATCGCGATGATGCATCAGCAGGGCACTGTCGGCCGCGCCGAGATGTGGGACGTCGACTTCCCCGACCAGATACCTCCCAGCCCCGTGACCTATCGAACCGTTCCCGCCGACGGCATCGAGCTGGAAGGCCACCGGCTACTTGCCGTCGAGGTCGGTCACACCGACACCGACGACACGACGGTGCTGCACGTGCCGTCCATCGGGCTGGTCGTCGCAGGCGACGTCGCCTACAACGGTGTGCACCAGTATCTGCTGGAAAGCGCCCACGGCGGTATCGAATCCTGGCTCGCCGCACTGGACCAGGTCGCCGCACTGCAACCGCGAGCCGTCGTGGCCGGCCACAAGAACAAGGAGCTGCCCGACGACCCGGCCATCATCGGGCGGACCCGCGAGTACCTGCTCAACGCGCGCCGGCTGCTCGACGAAACGCCGAGCCCGCGTGAGTACTTCGACCAGATCACCGAGCTGTACCCGGACCACCTCAACGTCGGCCCGGTCTGGTACAGCGCCGTCGCGCTTCTACCGGAGACGCCTGACGACTCGTCGATCGGCGACGAAGTTGCGAGCTGGTTCTTCGACGATTATCTGGCCACCTGGATCGGCGTCGGTGCCGGAACGATCCAGCGCGGACCCGAATTCATCCTCGACTACTGGTCCGCGCCGCTGCATTGGAGCGACGAAGACGTCAACCGGTGGTTTCTGGACGGGCCTGCCGTGGTCGGCGCCCTGCAGCAGCTGCACGGCCGACTGCGTGACGCGGGCTACGCACACACCGCGGTACCCGACTGGCGGGTTCGGGTGTACCACGACGACGGTGCGGCGATCGAGGTGATCTGGTCACGTCAACGGGCCGACGGCACCGAGATCGAAAGGATAGCCGCGCATTTCGAGGTGGCACGCGGGACCCGAGGATGGCGCATCGTCGGCATCCAGGCCGTATCGACAACCAGTGACTCACTCAAGGCCGTATGGCCGCAAGCGAATTGAAGGAGACAACGATGATCATCGACCCCGCAGATCTCGACCCGACGTCGAGCTACAAACTTCTCATCGGCAGCGTGCTGCCCCGCGCCATCGCCTGGGTGAGCACCAGCTCCGCCACCGGAGTCGGAAACATTGCCCCGATATCGTTCTTCACGGTCGTCGGCAGGTTCCCACCGGTGCTGTCGATAACCCTGCAACCGCGGGCCGACGGCGAGACGCTCAAGGACACCTTCGTCAACATCCGCGACACGAACGAATTCGTGGTGAACATCGCCACGATCGGTCAGGCCGACGCGTTACATCGCTCGGCCTACGAATTCGGTACCGACGTCGACGAATTCGAGGCACTCGGTCTGGAGAAGGCCGCATCCGAGACCATCTCCGTTCCGCGGATCGCCGGTGCGCCCATCTCGTTCGAATGCGTCGTCGACCGCATCATCCCGATGCCGCCGCTGCCCGACCACGTCGTGTGGGGCCGCGTGAAGCGCATCCACATCCGTGACGATCTCTACCTGCCCAACGGGCGCATCGACATCGGCGCGTTGGGAGTGTTCGGCCGGCTCGCCGGCGAATACACCCTCGTCGACAACATCTTCAGCACGCCGCTGCCCGACGAGCTCGTCGATTCCCTCGGCTCGCAGCGCGCCGCACGGCTCGATGAGCGTGCCACCGACTACTCGCCCATCGACACGGCCGAATGGTCACCGTCGGGCTCGACTCTGACGGTGGCGAAATGACTACGCCAGGTGCGCCGACGCTCTTGCTGATCCACGGCTTCCTCGACGACGCGTCGGTGTGGGATGGCCTGGTCGAGTCGCTCGGGGGTGAGGTCGGCGCCCTGCGCTACGACTTGCCCGGGTTCGGCAACCGCAGCGGATCGATCGCCGAAGCGCTTGGCGCGACGCTTGATTCGCTCGCCGATGAGGCCAGCGACGTCGTCGGTGGGATCGACGGACCGGTGATCGTGGTCGGCCAGAGCCTCGGCACACAGATCGCCGAGCTCGTCGCCTCGCGGCACCCCGACAAGGTTCACGGGCTGGTGCTGATCACCCCGGTGCCGCTGGGCGGTACTCGGTTACCCGACGAGGTGGTCGCGCCATTTGGCGCCCTCGGTGGTGACCGCGTTGCCGGCCTCCGCGTCCGGGCGCAGCTGTCACCGCACATGAGCGAGGAACTGCTCGATCGGCTCGCGGACATCGGGGTACCCGTCTCGGCCGACGTCACCGCCCACTACGCCGACATGTGGAACACGGGGGTTCGCACCGCGCCAACGACAAGCGCATTCGACGGCCCCGTGCTCATCATCCGCGGCGGCGCCGACGGCTTCGTCAACCAGCAGCTCGTCGATGCGATCACCCCGCGCTTTCACCAGGTGGAAGTCAAAGTCCTTGAAAGGGGCGGGCACTGGGTACACGTCGAACGCCCCGGCGCAGTGGCGACGATGATCCTGGACTTCGCCGACTCGGTCACATTTCCCCCCGTCGCTTCGCTCGCCCCGGTCTCGCAGGTGACGACATGAACCGTCAGCTGCGGCACGAGGTCTTCGTCACGACGCAGATTCCGCAGTCCGGGCGCGGACCGCTACCCGACGGCAGTACCCGGATGTGGTCACCAATCAGCTCCACCCTGATCATGGGACGGCGCGACGCGGTTCTCGTCGACCCGCCTCTGACCACTGCGCAGGCCGCCGACGTCGGCGATTGGATCGCGGCGTCGGGGCGCGAGCTGCGGCAGATCTACGTCACCCACGGCCACGGCGATCACTGGTTCGGTGCCATACCGCTGCTCGACAGATTTCCCGGCGCAACCGTGCTTGCCACGGAAGGCACCGCCAAGATGATGGCGGCGCAGAACGATCCACGGTTCCGTTCCGACTTCTGGGATCTGGTGTTTCCCGGGCAGCTCCCCGTCGGCGAGGTCGACGTGAGCGTCGTCGACGGGCGTGGCTTCGACCTGGAGGGCGTTGCCCTCATTCCGGTCGACGCCGGCCACACCGACACCGACGATACGACGATGCTGCACGTACCCGAGATGGGTCTGCTCGTCGCGGGCGACGTCGTCTACAACGGGGTGCACCAGTACTTGACGGAATCCGGCGGCGCCGAGGGTATCGACCAGTGGCTCGCCGCCCTCGATACCGCCGAGGCGCTGAACCCCGCAACGGTCATCGCCGGTCACAAGGATCCCCGCGCCTACGACAACCCGTCCCAGATTCAAGCGACACGGCGCTATCTCACCGACGCTCGCCATCTACTGTCGTCTTCGGGATCCGCCAAGGAGTTCTACGACGAGATGCTGCGTCTGCACCCCGACCGGATCAACCCCGGCGCGTTGTGGGGTGCGGCCATCACGCTGTTTCCACCGGCTCGCGCGGACTGCTCTTCATCTGTGGGCTGACGAAAACGCCCCCGGCCCAACGGGACCGGGGGCGCTTCCGTGCAGTACTTCTAGTGGGCGTGGCCGTGACCGCCGTGGCCGTGGTCCGGCTCCTCGGCCGGCTTGTCCACGATCGCGGTCTCGGTGGTGAGGATCATCCGCGCCACCGATGCGGCGTTGAGCACCGCGGAGCGGGTGACCTTGACCGGGTCGACGACACCGTCGGCGAGCAGGTCGCCATAGGTTAGCGTCGCCGCGTTGAAGCCCTGCCCGTTGGACAGCTCCGACACCTTGTTGACCACAACGGAGCCATCCAGCCCCGCGTTTGTGGCGATCCAGTACAGCGGCGAGGACAGCGCGGAGGCGAACACGTCGACACCGGTTGCCTCGTCACCCTTCAGCGACTCCTTGAGCGCCTTGAGCACCGAACCGGCCTGAACGAGGGCGGCGCCACCGCCGGTGACGATGCCCTCCTCGACCGCGGCCTTCGCGGCGGAGACGGCGTCCTCGACGGCCTCCTTGCGCTTCTTCAGGTCGGTCTCGGTGGCCGCACCAACCTTGATGACCGCGACGCCGCCGGACAGCTTCGCCAGCCGCTCTTCGAGCTTCTCGCGGTCCCAATCGGAGTCGGTGGCCTCGATCTCGGCCCGCAGTTGCGACTTGCGTCCCTCGATGGCGTCCTTGGTGCCGCCGCCGTCGACGAGCACGGTGCTGTCCTTGCTGACCACCACGCGCCGCGCGGTGCCGAGCACGTCGAGGCCGACCTCGCGCAGCACCAGACCGACGTCGGGGTTCACCACCTGGCCGCCGGTGACGACGGCGAGATCGTCGAGGAACGCCTTGCGGCGGTCGCCGAAGAACGGTGCCTTGACCGCGACGGCCTTGAGCGTCTTGCGAATGGCGTTGACCACCAACGTGGAAAGGGCCTCGCCCTCGACGTCCTCGGCGATGATCAGCAGCGGCTTGCCCGACTCGGCGATCTTCTCCAGCAGCGGCAGCACGTCGGGCAGCGAGCTGATCTTCTCGCGGTGCAGCAACACCAGCGCGTCCTCGAGCACCGCTTCCTGGGAGTCGAAGTCGGTGATGAAGTACGCCGAGATGAAGCCCTTGTCGAAGCCGACGCCCTCGGTTACCTCGAGCTCGGTGTTCAGCGTGGAGGACTCCTCGACGGTGACGACGCCATCGGTGCCGACCTTGGTCATCGCCTCACCGACGAGTGCACCGATCACTTCGTCACGCGACGACACGGTGGCGACCTGGGCGATGCCGTTCTGGTCCTTGATCGGCGTTGCGGCCGCCAGCAGTGCCTCTGACACCGCGTCGGCGGCCTTGGCGATGCCAAGACCCAGCTCGATGGGGTTGGCGCCGGCGGCCACGTTGCGCAGGCCTGCCTTGATGATGGCCTGTGCCAGCACGGTGGCGGTGGTGGTGCCGTCGCCCGCAACGTCGTTGGTCTTCGTCGCCACGGACTTGACCAGCTGTGCGCCCAGGTTCTCGAAGGGGTCTTCGAGGTCGATCTCGCGCGCGATGGTGACACCGTCGTTCGTCACCACCGGGCCGCCGTAGGCCTTGGCCAGCACCACGTGGCGCCCGCGGGGCCCCAGCGTGATGCGGACCGCATCGGCGAGCTTGTCGACGCCGGCTTCCATCGCCCGGCGCGCAGTCTCGTTGAACTCAATCTGCTTGCTCATGAATGTACTTTCTGACTACGTAGTCGAGATACAACGCATGCCGCCCCGGAAATCACCCGCGTGTGCGGGGATCTCCGGGGCGGGCATGTCGGTTTTACTTGGAGACGACAGCCAGCACGTCGCGTGCCGACAGGATCAAGTACTCCTCATTGTTGTACTTGATCTCGGTGCCGCCGTACTTGCTGTAGATCACGGTGTCGCCCTCGGCGACGTCCAGGGGGATGCGCTTTTCGCCATCCTCGTCCCAGCGGCCGGGGCCAACTGCGACGACGGTGCCTTCCTGCGGCTTCTCCTTGGCGGTGTCGGGGATGACCAGACCAGAAGCGGTCGTAGTCTCGGCCTCATTGGCCTGAACGAGGATCTTGTCCTCGAGTGGCTTGATGTTCACGGCCACGATGGAGCCCTCCACATTTGTTGGGGTGCGATCCGGGATAGATCCCGGACCTTCACGGATTACCAGCATTTACCAGTTGTTCGGCAAGCGTCCGTGACCTCACGCCGTCGTCGCGGGAGCCGGAGCGAGGTTTGGGCCGCCTGCCACCTAGCACTCTATACACGCGAGTGCTAGCACTCAAGGGTGGGTCGGTGCCTATTGGTTTTCGAGTTATCCACAGGCCTGAAATCGGCTGCAACGCGGTCGGGCCGTCGGAGTATAGTCGAACACATGTTCGAGGCAGTCGAGGACGCGGCCCTGGTCGACGTCATCGTGGCCACGGCCCGGGCCAGCGCCGCTTCGGATGCCCGCAAGTATGCCGCGATCGCCGAACTCGAACGCCGCCGCAACACCGGCGAGCACGAAAAGTGGGCGTGCGACGACCGGGATGCCGCCGCCGCCGAGATCGCCGCCGCACTCAACATCGGCCACGGCCGCGCCTCCGGAGAAATCGACCTGGCCGTCGCCCTGCGCGACCGCCTCCCGAAAGTGGCCGCCCTGTTCGCCGCCGGTGAGATGAATGGCCGCCGGGTCTGGTTGATCGACCAACGCACCCGCCTGGTCACCGACGCCGAGGCGTTGACCGCGATCGACGCCGCGATCGCCGAACGCATCACCGAGTGGGGACCGCTCCCGGAATACAAACTCATCGAGTCCCTCGACCTCTGGGTCGACTCCATCGACCCGGGCGCCGTGCGCCGCACCCGCCGATCCGCCCGCAGCCGCGACCTCACCATCGGCGAGGAAAACGACTCGGGAACCACCCCGGTCTGGGGGCGGTTGATCGCCACCGACGCCGCGATACTCGATCAACGACTCGACACGATGGCCCGCAGTGTCTGCGACGATGACCCCCGCACCCTGCCCCAACGCCGCGCTGACGCGCTCGGCGCACTCGGCGCCGGATCACAACACCTGTCGTGCACGTGCGGCGACCCCGCGTGCCCCGCCACACTCGACGACGGCCGCGCCACCAGCATCACCGTGTATGTCGTCGCCGAACAAGCCACCACCGAGACTGAGCCCGACCCGCAACTCCACGGCGACGAACGTGCTGCTGCCGAGACACCCGAGGCGCCGCAGGCCCCCGAACCGCAGCCGACGCCACGGAAGAAGGCCGCACTGATCGTCGGCGGCGGGATTCTGCCCGCGCCACTGCTGGCCGCACTG
>Ga0137412_10001988_pt1 | contig 16100 bp, 17 predicted proteins | sample CZODoug2_1_16fun_FD_122160 | JGI IMG/M metagenome (GOLD analysis project Ga0137412, IMG submission 122160) | Vadose zone soil fungal communities from Angelo Coast Range Reserve, California, USA - CZODoug2_1_16fungal (Hybrid Assembly) | ecosystem: Environmental > Terrestrial > Soil > Vadose zone...
AGCCGCGACGACGTGCTGAATTGCGCGAGTTTCTCCGACACCATCGGCGTCAACGGCTGGCCGATCGAGAAGCACGTGGCGGGCGACGTCGAATGGCTGTGGCCCGCGATCCCGCAGTCGCGCGGCTTCAACCACCTGCCCTATCGGATGCTGCTGCCGCTGCGGGTGCGACATGAAGCACCCCCACCGACCCAATAAGGACAGCGGCCGCCGCTTCTGGGCCCGGTTTGCGCAGTGGACAACCCGGGAACACACCTGCCATGTTGATCCGTAGAATCGCTCGTCCCTTGCTGTCCGCAGTCTTCATCGGCCAAGGTGTCGAGACATTGCGAAACCCCAAGGTCACCCTCGAGGCGACGGAACCCACCATTGCAGCCCTGCGAACCCTGCCCGAGCCCCTCGGAGACAAGGTTCCGTCGAACCCTGAGACCGCCGCGAGGATAAACGCGGCCGTCCAAGTGGGGGGCGGTCTGTTGCTCGCTACCGTTGCCCTCCTACGTTCTCTGGCTTCGCTCACATGGCGTCATATCCTACTTATCGCCGCATTGAGCGTCCCACTACGCGTGAACTTCCAGCTCGGCCAATATTATGTCTTGTTGCTTTTCCTACTGACGCTGGCATGCTGGCTCTACCTTAGGCAAAAACGATTTGCGGCCGGACTTCTAGTCGGACTTGCGGCAGGGTTGAAGATATTTCCGATTGTCTATTTCATTTTATTCCTTCGGAAGAGAGACTGGAGAGCCTTCGCAGGTGGAGTGGTGGCATCTGTAGGCAGTTTTGCGGTCTCCATCTGGCTATTCGGATGGGAACTCAATTGGATTTATCTCGCCCAGGTGTTGCCAGCGACGTTCCGAGGCGAAGCCCTCGCCCCATACAACCTTCAGGCAGCATCTCTCTCGTCGCTCTTGCATCGGCTTTTCATCTATGAGCCACAGTTGAATCCACACCCTGCGGTGAATATTCCGTGGATGTTTTCGGTCGTTCACCCTCTATTGCAGATGGTCGTGGTGGCACCGGCAATTCTTTTGGCCGTTCCCGAAGAGTATGGTCCACGCCGCGTCCGACTCGAGTGGGCAGCGGTTCTGCTCGCTACTCTGGCGATCTCGACATCACCCGCACCGATGCCTTCGATCGCTATTTTCAGGCCAACATCGCCGGGCATGGCGAACTCGCCAATGCGCAGGCGACGCTGACCGTCGACAAAGGCGTCAACTACATCAAGACGAAAGCTGTCGCCTCGGCGGTAGGGCGCGAACTCGATGGGCATGGGTTCGCGCCCTGCTGACTCCCACACCGAGGCGGCCTGGGCAGCGGATTGGGCGCGCTCGGCGAGGATCGGCACTGGAGCCGACACGCGCGATCCGGCGCACGTACCGAACATCGTGCGCGTCCTGGTCGGACAGCGGACCGACGTCGCCCGATCCCCCAAGGCCGCGAACCACTCTTCGCCAGTTTGAACTGAGTTCAAGAATTCCTTGACCCCAGTTCAAAGACGGATGTAGCGTCACGTCCGGGCGGCGCACCCGGCGCACCCAGGCCTCTCCCGACGTCACCGGAGGTGCTCTCACGTGTCGCGGCTCGTTTTCCGATCGGCCTGCACGGTTTGCCCCGGGGGTGTGTCCGCGTGAGCTACCGGTCGATGCTGTTCGTGCCCGGCAACCGGGCCGCGAGGGTCGAGCACGCCTGTGAAAGTGGCGCTGACGCGGTTGTCCTCGACCTCGAGGACTCCGTGCCCGAACATGAGCGGGAGAGTGCGCGTTCGATCATCGCTCGACGACTTCTGCAGGCCGGTGCCGAGGCTGATCCAGATCTTTGGGTGCGGACCAGCCCGGCCACTGCGTCTGGCTTTGGTGACGACCTACGGGTCAGCATCCAGAGTGGGCTGACCGGCATCGTCCTCCCCCAGGTGGATCACCCCGAGGTGGTGCGACTGGCGGACGAGGCGATCCTCGCCTTCGAGCGACTACATGGGCTACCGCTCGGCGTCGTGGCGCTCCTACCCGTTGCCGAGAGTGCCTTGGGCATTCGCAACCTCTTCGACATCCTGTCGGCCAGTAAGCGGGTTCGTGTTGCCGCGTTTCCGGGGGCGGCGGGTGGAGACCTCTGCGCGAGTTTGGGCGTGACCTGGACGGCGGGTGGCCAGGAGCTGCTGTATGCCCGCTCCAAGGTGCTGCTCGATGCCCGCGCCGCCGGGGTCGAGGTAATTCTCGACAGCGTGTGGGCGGATATCGATGATCTCGTCGGTCTGCGTGACGACTCGGCGCTGAGCCGCCGCCTCGGCTACACCGGGCGCTTCGCTATTCACCCTCACCAACTCAACGTGCTGCACAACGTGTTCACGGCGACGGGCACCGAAGTTGCCGAAGCCCATGCACTGCTTGCCGCATACGACGACGCACGGCGCAACGGACACGGCGCGATTCGACACCGCGGCCGCCTCGTCGACGCGGCGATGGCGGAGAACGCCCGGCGCCTGCTCGCGACCGTCGACCTGTCAGGAGACTCCCGTGGTTGAACATCCCTCGCTTCCGCTCGCCGGTATACGAGTCCTCGACGCGGGCCAGGTGATTGCGGGCCCGTTCGTCGGCCAACTGCTGGGGGATTTCGGCGCCGACGTCATCAAGATCGAACGCCCCGGCGCCGGCGATCCCTACCGGCTCTACGGGCCACGCAAGGACGGCGTTGCGTTGGGCTGGACGTCCATGGCACGCAACAAGCGTTCCGTGTCCCTCGACCTGGGCAAACCGGCCGGAATCGACCTGTTCAAAGACCTCGCGCGCACCTGTGACGTCGTCATCGAGAGCTTCCGCCCCAGCACCACCGAGCGGTACGGGCTCACCTACGACGATCTTGCGGCGATCAACCCACGCCTGATCGTGGTGCTGGTCTCCGGCTTCGGCCAGACCGGTCCCTACCGGGACCGGGCCGGCTTCGGCACGCTCGCCGAGGCCATGAGCGGATTCGCCGCCATGACCGGCGAGGCCGACGGCCCGCCCCTGCTGCCGCAATTCCCCCTGGCCGACAGCGTTGCCGCGCTGTACGCCGCATTCGGCACCATGAACGCCCTGTACTGGCGTGATGCCCGGGGATCCGGTCGCGGTCAGCTCATCGACGTCAGCCTGATCGAGCCGCTGTTCTCCGTACTCGGCCCGATTGCCACGAACTTCGACCAGCTCGACGAACTCCCGCAACGTCTGGGGAGTCGGAACGGGGTCAACGCCCCCCGCAACGTCTACCGGGCCAAGGACGGCCGGTGGATCGCGATCGCGGCGTCGGTGCAGGAGATCGCACGCAGGTGCTTTGCCGCGATCGGGCGCCCAGAGTTGATCGAGGACCCTCGATTCGCCACCGCGAAGGATCGCGTGGCTCACGTCGAGGAAGTCGACAGCATCGTCGCGGACTGGGTAGCCGACCGGACTCGTGAGGAGGCGCTGTCCACGTTGGTGGACGCGGGCGTGGCAGCCGCGGCCGTCATGGACGTTCGGGATCTCTTCGAAGATCCCCACGTCGAGGCGCGCGACATGATCCCCCGGGTCGAACACAAGCAACTGGGCTCGGTTCGGATGCACGGCGTCGTTCCCCGCCTGTCCGGATCCCCCGGGGCGATCAGGTCACCGGGGCCGGAGGTCGGCGAACACACCGACGAGGTGTTGCGCGAGCTCCTCGACATCTCCGACGAGCGTCTGGCCCAGCTGCGTGCCGACCAGATCATCTAGCCGAGGGGGCCCGATGGAGCTGTATGACGTGGTGATTGTCGGCTACGGCCCGGTCGGCCAGGCCCTCGCCCTCGCGCTGGGGCGGCGCGGTCACCGGGTGGCCGTCCTCGAACGCCATCCCGAGCTCTACGGGCGAGCCAGAGCCGGCCACATCGATGGCGAGATCATGCGCATGTTCCAAGGTCTGGGCGTGGCCGAGGACCTGGAACCGTTGATGTCGCCGGTGCACGGCTACGAGATGGTCGATGCCGACTGGCGGGTACTGCGGCGGATCGAGGCCGGCGCACCGAGCACCGGCTGGCAGCACAGCTACCTGTTCTACCAGCCGGATCTGGAGGACGTGCTGCACAAGGCGGTCGAGGAGATGCCGAGCGTGTGGGTCCACCAGGCCCGGGAGGTCACCGCGGTCACCCAGCACGCCGACCGCGTTGAGGTCACCGCGCGCGAGACCCGCTCAGGCTCGACCGAAACGTTCTCGGCCCGGTATCTCGTGGGCGCGGACGGAGCCCGCAGCTTCGTCCGGCGTGCCGCCGGCATCACGTCGAGCGATCTGGGGTTCGCGCCCACCAGCTACCTGGTCGTCGACATCAAGCACCGCGACCCCGGGGTCTCGATCCCCCGCATGGGCGAGCTGCGCCAGGTCCTCGACCCCACCCGGCCCCGACACGCCTCCCGCTGGAACGGCAGCGAACATTCCCGCACCGAGTTCATGATCCTCCCCGGCGAGAGCCTTTCGGAGCTGGAGTCGACTGACCGCTGCTGGGAGCTGCTGGAACAACACTGGGGACTGGCCAGGGACAGCGGTGAACTCGTCCGCCACGCGGTGCACACCTTCGAGACAACACTGGCCGACAACTGGCGGCGCGACCGCATCCTCTTGGCCGGCGACGCCGCGCACGTGATGCCGCCGTTCCTGGGCCAGGGCCTGTGCTCGGGCCTGCGCGACGTGGCCAATCTCGACTGGCGGCTCGACCTGGTCCTACGTGAACGGGCCGAGCACACCCTGCTCGACGACTACCAGACCGAACGCCGCCCGCACGCACAGGGAATCATCCAGGCCTCCGCGCAGATCGCCGAGCAGTGCACGATTCTGGACCCTGAGGCGGCCCGCCGGCGTGACGCCGAACTCGCCGCCGAACCCGAGCCTCACTCCTTCGACCGGGACCTCGTCGCCGGCACCCTCGCTACCGGGGCGCCGAACGCCGGCGAGCTGTTCATCCAGGGCCGTGTCCACGACGGCGGCCGCACCGCGCGGCTGGATGACGTGCTCGGCGACGGCTGGCGGGTACTGACCCGGCACCCGATCCCCACCGAGTTGATCGACGCCCGCGCGCGTACCGCGCTCAACGCCCTCGACGTGACTCTCGCCCACGTGACTCGCGGCCGGGTCCCTGGGTCGTTGCTGGACATCGACGCCAGCTACGACCAGTGGTTCACCAGGTCCGGCAACGAGGTCGCCGTGGAACGGCCGGACCACTACCTGTTCGGCGCGGGACAGATCGCTGACCTGCCGGCGCTGCTCGCCGATCTCGGCCGGCGAACCCACGTCCATCTCTAGCGGCAACCACCTCGACTCCAGCGATGCATCACCACCGGAAACCGGGAGACAACGATGTCCACAACGCTCGACGGTGCGCACACGACCAGCACGGACACGACCAGCACGGAGGAACTGGCACTGCGTGCCGAGCTTGTCACTCGGGCCACCTCACTGCACGCGGTCCTGCGGGAGAACATCGCGCAGGCTGAGCAGGAGCGCCGACTCCCTCAGGCGAGCGTCGATGCGCTGACCGAGGCCGGCATGCTGCGGCTCCTCACGCCCAAGCGGTTCGGCGGCTACGAGGTCGGCCTACGGACCTACCTCGAGGTCACCGCCGAAATCGCGCGCAGTGGGTGCTCTGCCTCGGCGTGGTACGCATTCATTCTCAACCAGAGCGACTGGGTCCTGGGCACGCTGCAGGACGAGGCACAACAGGCGGTGTGGCAGACCGGGCCGGACACGAGGCTGTGCGCGCAGCTCAACCCGATGGGTCCGGTCGAGATCACGCCGGTTGACGGCGGAGTCCGACTCAGCGGCAGGTGGGGGTTTGCCTCCGCTGGCCTGCACTCGACCTGGACCGTCTTCGGTTGGCCGGTGTTGGACGCCCGGGGCGCACCGGTTGACCTGAAGATCGGTCTGGTCAGGATCGCCGAACTCACGCTGGAAGACACCTGGTACTGCGCCGGCATGGCCGGCACCGGCAGCAACACCTTCGTCGCGCACGACGTCTTCATCCCTGACGAGTACCAGTCGGTGATCTCCCTCGCCCTGAGCCACCAGTACCCAACACCGCACAAGGACGAGTACGCCTACCAGCAGAACGCGGCGGGCATCTACTCCCTGGCCGCGTTTCCGCCCGCCCTCGGCCTCGCGCAAGCCGCCTTGGAACAGACCTTGGCCAAACTGGCTCGGGGTGGGAAGTCGATCTCCTACACCCGTTACGCGGACTCGAGCAAGGCGCCGACGACCCAGCTGGCCGTCGCCCAGTCCGCCACCCTGATCGACTGCGCATTCCTCCAGGCCCGTGCGGCGGCCGACGAGCTCGATGCGGTGGCACGGACCGGTCGGGACATGTCTCGGCTGGACAGCGCCAAGAACCGGATGAGGGTGGCCAATGCCGCACGCAATGTCCGCGAGGCCGTTGATCTGCTGCTCAACGTGCAGGGCGCTGGTTCGTTCGCCCTCATGAACTCATTGCAACGGTTGTGGCGCGACATCAATACCTGCACCCGGCACGGGCTGGTCAACCCCGAGATGAACCACGAGGTCTACGGACGAGCGCTCGTCGGCGCCGATGAGCAACAAATGCACCTGCTGATGTGACGCCGACTCAATCACCTCCTCCCCTCCCCCCGAAGGCAGAGTCATGAATCTCGACCGGAACACGACCGCCGTGCTGGCACTGCACTGGATCAACGACATCGTCAGCGAGGGGGGCGCCTTCGGTGGGATGTTTGCCGGCGAGGTCGTCCGGACCGGTGTTGTCGGCAATGCGAGAAGCGTGCTGACCGCGGCGAGGCAGGCGGGCGTCCCGGTGTTCTACACCAGGGTCGTCTACCAGCCCGGATACCCCGGGCTCATCGTCAATGGGCCGCTCTTCGAGGGCATCCAGCCCGCCGGAGCGTTCATCGCCGGGGGGAAGGGCGTGGAGATCCTGCCGGAACTGACCCCCCAGGAAGGCGACACAGTGCTCGACAACGGCCGGGTCTCCGCATTTACCGACACCGGCCTGCACGACAAACTTCGGGAGCGTGGCATCGGGACCGTCGTCCTGACCGGGGTATCCACGCACATCACCGTTCAGTCGAGCGCGCTCGCCGCCAGCGACTTGGGCTACCGCGTAGTCATCGTCTCCGACGCGACGTCGGCCGACAGCGCGGCGTCGCACGAACACGCCCTCAGCGCTCTTGCTGTCCTCTGCGAGATCAGCACCTCGTCCGAAACCGTCGAAGCCCTGATGGGCTAGCCCGCCGGTACGGACCCGTTCACGCTAGGAGTGATCATGAGCACCTCTTCCGATGCCCGGCTATCCCGGTCCGCGGTCACTCGAATCGTTATTGCCTGTTTCATCGGATCGACGGTGGAGTGGTTTGACTTCTTCGCCTACGCGGCGGCGTCAGCTCTCGTTTTTCCCACGCTGTTCTTTCCGGGTCTCTCGCCCGTAGCCGCGACACTCGCCGCCTTCGCCACTTTTGGCGTCGGCTTCGTGGGCCGTCCGCTCGGCGGCGTCCTGATGGGGCACTTCGGGGATCGAGTGGGTCGAAAGTCGATGCTGATCATCTCACTGGTCGGCATGGGGGTCGCGACCTTCGGCATCGGCCTGCTTCCGACCTACGAGCACATCGGAGTGTTCGCGCCGATCCTCCTCGTCACCCTGCGGTTCCTGCAAGGAATGGCCGTCGGAGGCGAATGGGGCGGCGCGGTTCTGGTCGCCGTCGAGCACGCTCCCGAGAGGAAACGCGGCCTCTACGGCAGCTTCGTGCAGATGGGTATCCCCGCCGGTGTCATCTTATCCAACATCGTATTTCTCGTGGCCAGCGAAGCTCTCAGCCCGGAGAGCTTCCTGGCGTGGGGGTGGCGTGTCCCATTCCTGCTCAGCGCCGTGCTCGTCGGGATCGGGCTCACCATCAGGCTGTCTCTGACAGAAACTCCTCAGTTTCGCAAGGCACTGGCGGCACAGAAACTGAGTCGAACCCCGGTCGCGGAGGTGCTCCGAACAAGTTGGCGCCAGGTAATCCTGGCCGCCGGGACATTCGTCGCTCCGAACGCGATGGGCTACATCGTCATCACGTACTCCTTGTCCTACACCACAAGGATCCTGCAGCTGAACAGAAACACGGTCATCTGGGCAATCCTCGCCGCGTCGGCTGTCTGGCTGGTCGTAGCCGGCTCGGTGGCCGCGATGTCGGATCGCTGGGGGCGGCGACGCGTCCTGATCCTCTGTCTTAGCGCGCTCACGATGTGGTCGCTGGTGTTCTTCGCTCTGCTCGACACCGGTTCGTTCCCGCTCGTGCTCCTGGCGCTTGTGGTGCTCGCGGCGCTGCAGGGTGCCGCGAATGGCCCCCAGGCGGCGCTCTTCGCCGAACTGTTCGAAACACACGTCCGCTACAGCGGAATTTCGCTGGCGTATCAGGTCGGGTCGATCCTAGGAGGCGGAGTTGCTCCATTCCTGGCGACCGCCCTCTACGACATCAGGCTGAGCACTCTGCCCGTGACCGGGTACCTCGTACTCATCTCGATCGTGAGCCTCGGCTGCGCCTTCGCCATCCGTGAGTCCGGTCCCCGCCACCAGCAGATGTCGTCTCGGACCGAGAGTCGGCCTGGCCTGCACACACACGAGTAACCTGGACGTATGCCGATGCAGAGGGCCGAGCAAACCGACAAAGCTCTTGACCCCTCGCCGCGTTCGAGCCGGTCCAAGAGACGGACCATGATCCTCGACGCGGCGCTCCGACTGTTTCGCCAACATCCGTACGAAGAGATATTCACCGATGACATCGCCCGCGAAGCGGGGGTAGCAAATGGGCTTCTATTCTATTACTTCGGCGACAAGCGGGGCCTGTATACGGCGGCCGTACAACGCCAGGTCGAGGTTGAGCTGGATCTGTGGCGTCGCACGCGGCACGAAGGCGAGACCACCCTGGAACGCATCCACAGTGTGGTTTACGAACATTTCGAGTACCTAAAGGAGAATCCGCACACATTTCTCGGCATGATGCGGCGTAGCCCCTCGACCCCCGACGTTGAACCGATCTTCGAAGGGGCGCGTCAAGAATCGACCGACATCATCCTTGGCCATCTCGGGCTCGATATTCAGCTCGATGCGCTCGGATCCGCCGCGCTCCGCGGCTGGGCGGCATTCAACGATGAGACCACGGTGGCGCTGCTCACCGGTAGCGACCTGAATCTCGACCAGGTCACGCAGCTGTCGATGACGATGCTATTCGCGGCCCTGCGCACCCTGACCGACCGCTACCCAGATGTCGACCATATCCTCGGGGAACTCCAGAGGTAATCTCACTCTTCTCGAGGCGGCGCTGGCTGGCTATGCGCGCCGCCGCGTCCGATTGTGATCATCTCAGGTCCTCTCGCTACCTTTCCGCTCAGCTTCCGGACACAGAGGATGGAAGGGTCAGTCCAAGCCAGATCGAAATGCACCAGAGGAGGGGCACACCATGGCTCGAATCCCTTATCCACGTCAGGACGAGTACCCACCAGAGCTCTCTGAACTGCTAGCCAAGATGCCGCGCGTAGGTGTGGTTGAGATGCTTGCGCACGCGCCGCAACTTGCCGAGGCGCTCCTACGGCTGTTGCAGGCTCAGTTCACCTCACTCGAGCTATCGCTTCGTCACCGCGAACTGGTCATCCTCACCGTTGCCGGAAAGGTCGGTTGTGATTACGAGTACCAACAGCACATCCCGATCTCGACGGCGGCCGGCGTGGAACCCGCGCTGCGCGAAGCGCTCTGGACCGGCCACCTTGACGGCTCCCCACCCATCGCCGCCGACGACAACACACTCATCGAGTTCGTCGGCCTGATCGTGGACCACCCCACGATCAGCGAAGACAAGCTCGCCGAGGTCCGGTCCCACTTCTCCAATCGAGAGATCGTCGAGATCATCCAGCTGGTCGGCTGCTACTGGGGCCTGGGCAGGCTCTGCAGGTTCCTGGATGTCGACGTGGAGTTCTCTGACAATCTCGATGCGATCAATGCCATCTCCGGCCTGCCGGACCAGGCAGGTTGATTCGAGCGGGCATCCGCACATTCAGGACTAGCTATCGGGGGGCACCACCGTGGCGAGCCCCTGATAGCTAGTCGCGAGAAATTCTTATTGACCGGCGTGACTGCTGCTCGGTGCGGCGTCGTTCTCGGGCACCGCACCGCCAACTGGTTTCCGCAGCCGCGGCAGCAACGTGAGCGCGTTGCCGCAGAGCGATCTGGATGCCCAACTCGTCCATCGCCCTCAGGCTCAGTTCAGGAGTCCACGGCGTCCGGTCCCGCGGGTACGGCCAGCCTGATTCAATCCGGAAGCGCCGGCGGTCGTGCTCGCTGACCGGGCCGGGATCCAGCGCGAAATGATGATGGAAATCAACCCTCGCTAGGTCAGCTGCCAGGTGCTGCATTTCCTGGTTCTCCGATCGGAGTTACCGAGCCCAGTAGGCCCGCGGTCATGTGCGCGGCGGCCGCGTCGAGCAGCCGCTCGGCCACCGCGACCTCCCCCGGGTCGCGCGGCGAGTAGACCAGCACGTACGTCGGTGGTAGCCCCGCTGCGCGACCTTCCGCCGGATGCAGCTGACCCCAGCCGTGTTCGACGGCTTGGGCCGCGTCGGCCGGAGCAAGCACCAGGTGCAACGAGCCGTCGGCATGGATGTGGCCGATCTCGCCGCCGGAGATCCGGCCGTCGGCATGGACGGGGAACTCGGGCGAGGCGAACGCGGCATCGTTGTGCTTCTCGAAATAGCTCTGGCGCATGGTCAGCGCCGGTCGGGTAGCGACGAACGAGGCGATGGTCAGGGTGGAGGTGAACCCTGGGTCCGGGAATTGATCGAGCTGGCGGTGCGGGATCGGGTAATGGGCCACCTTCGGTCGCGGCCCAGAGCGCTCGGGAAGGCGGCCGGTGAGGTGGCCGCCGCCCGTCAGGCCTGTGGTGTCGAAAGGATCGAACCGCCACGCTCGGGCCCGCAGCACTGCCATGGTGCACCAGCCACGAGCGGTGTGGGGCAACCCGCCAGGGCCCAACGCCACCCACCCTCGGTAATCCCGCGCTACCCAGGCGCCGGCGAGCACGATCCCCGCCAACGCCGCTCGTGCCCACAGACCGGGCCAGCTACGACGAGCTTCTTTCTCTCGCTCGAGAGTCATGATCGGCAACTTTCGGTCAGGTGGTGAAGGTGTGGGTCATCTCGCCCAGTCCGTCGATGCGGGTGCGCACGGTGTCGCCGGGGGTGAGGTAGCGGGCGGGGTTTCGGCCCATGCCGACGCCGGAGGGGGTGCCGGTGAAGATCAGGTCTCCGGGGTAGAGCGAGCACACGGCGGACAGCTGCTCGATGAGCGCGGCGGGGGGCACGATCATCTGTGCGGTGCTGCCATCCTGAACGAGTTCGTCGTTGACCCAACAGCGCAGCCGCAGTGGGGTGTCGAGGCCGATCTCATCGAGGGTCACCAGCGCAGGTCCGGTGGGGCCGTAGCCGGCGAAGCTCTTGCCGAGTGAGAACTGTGGAGGCGTCCCGGTCATCTGTACCTCGCGATCGCTGAAGTCCTGACCGACGGTCACTCCGGCGACGTAATCCGCCGCATCGGCCGCGGCCACGTCGCGGGCTTCCGCGCCGATGACGACGACGAGTTCGACCTCCCAGTCCACCGACGACCCGGTCAAGGCGATGTTGCCGGTGGGGCCGGTCAGACAGCTGACGTATTTCGTGAACGTCGACGGGATCCCGGGGGTGGCGTGCATCCCGGTCTCCGCGGCGTGATCGGCGTAGTTGAGCCCGATGGCAAAGACCTGACGAGGGCGGGGTACCGGCGCGCTCAGGTCCTCGGGCCGGTACGGGACGGCGGGCTGGGTCGAGACGGTGCTGGCCCAGGTTCGGAATTCAGGCCACTGGGCGAACAGGTCCATCGGGTCGGGGCTGTAGCGCCCGCCACTGACCTTGGCGATGTCGATCGCGCCTTCGTCAGTGAGCAAGTGGGCGCGGCCGTGCAGGTTGGCGATGCGCACGTAGTGCTTCCTTCCGGGATGTCCGCCGGGTGGGACCGGATTTGTGGCCGCTCGGCGGTGGGGTCAGCTCGCCGCTGGTGGGAGCTCTGCCACGACGCGGCATCGATGCCCCGCTCTTGTGGCGGTGAGGGTGATGACCTGGACGGTGCAGGGTTCGCTGCCGAGCACACCCGAGTCGTGGCCGACTCGCCCGTACTCGTCGGGCATCGAGTCGAGATCGTCCCCGAGGTGCATCTCGCCTGGCCCCATCTCGACCCGGGCGCCGTCCTGGGTCTGGACGAACCAGCGGCCGCTGAGCGGGATGACCCACTGTCGGGCCGGGTTTCGGTGCCAGCCGCCGCGCCAACCGGCCGGCAGCACCCACATCGCTCGACTGGCGACGTCGTGCTCGGCGGGCGCCCGCCAGACCGGGGGAACATCGGGTACGACCACGGCGAGGGTGAGACCATCGACCGCGCAGCGGTGAATGTGGCTGCGACCGCTTGCGTCGGTGAGCACGTGCAGAACTGTCGGTTCGGGCGTTGCTGGGGGCGGCAGGTCCGCACCGAGGCCGCTGTTCATCGGTTCCCGGTCGGGCTCGCTGGGCGTGTGGTCGGTTCGGCCGGTGTTTCGGCGGTGGCGGTCAGGATCGCGCGCCCCAGGATGTGGCTGGAGGTGTTGAAGCCGAGGAAGGCTGGGGTGGCGAATTGATCCACGCCGATCTTCTCGACGTCCAGGGCCTGCACCACGATGAGGTAGCGGTGGACTCCGTGGCCGGCCGGTGGCGCGGCGCCGATGAAGCGGGCGGCGCGGGCGTCGTTGGGTAGTTGGATCGCTCCCGGCGGGAGCGAGTCGCACTGTCCGTTGCCGGCGTCGGTGGGCAGCTCAGTCACCGAGGCGGGGATGTCGGCCACCGCCCAGTGCCAGAACCCGGAGCCGGTCGGGGCGTCCGGGTCGTACATCGTCACCGCGTAGCTCTTGGTGCCTTCCGGGGCGCCGGACCAGGACAGCTGCGGAGAAATGTCGCCGCCGCCAGGGACACCGAAGATGCCGGACAGCTGCGCGGCGGGCAACGGCTGCCCCTCGGTCAGATCCTTGCTGGCCAGTGTGAAGGCGGGGACCTCAGGCAGGCCGGCGAACGGGTTGTTGTGGGTCATTGGGAGCAGCTCACTCCTTGATCGGGACGGCGCGGCGCGCATAGACGCTCCGGCGTCAGCTCAGCTGAGAACCTGATAATCGATTATCTGCGTATAATCGATTGTAAGAAGATCGTCTTACCGGACGGGGGGCGACACGGGTGCTTGGCGAACGGGCCTACCAGCAGTTGCTCGAGGAGATCCTTGGCGGTGCACACCCTCCCGGAGCGCCCTTGCGTCCCCAGAGCATCGCCGATCGCCTAGGGGTGAGCCTGGCGGTGGTCCGGGAGGCGCTCACCCGGCTCAGTGGCGATGGGCTCGCCGAGCGTCACGCCAATCGCGGCTTCACCGTGCCAGCGGCCAGTGACGAACGCTGGCAGGCGCTTGCCCACGCCCGTTCCCTGCTGGAGCCGGTCATGCTCCGCGACGCTGTCGAGTCTGGTGATCTGGAGTGGGAGAGCCGCGTCGTGGCCGCCCACCATCGCCTCGCCGCCACGCCGATCGGCACCGAGACCGGCGGCCAGGTCAGCGAGCAGTGGTCCCTCGCCCACGGCCGTTTCCATCGCGCCCTGATCGAAGGATGTGCCAACAGCGTGATGCTTGGTGTCTTCGACCGACTCTGGCGCTCCAGCGAACTCGCCCGCCGCTGGTCGGTGAACGTCTCCACCGACCGCGACATCGCCGGTGAGCATGAGCAACTCGTGCGTGCCGCGTGCGACCGTGATGCCGACCGAGCCCAGAACTTGCTGCGTGAGCACATTCTGCGCACCGTCCGCAGGCTCCAGCCATGACCGGCCGTCGCCCGACCACGGCGCTCGAACATGCGTGTGCTGACTCGTCCGAGGCCTGGGTCGCAGACGGGCAACTCGAGGCCACTCCGATCCCGCGACGCGGGTTGAGCGCACCACGACGTCGCTCAGTAGCCCGCGGTAAACCGGGTGTTCAGGAAGCTCGACCGCTCGATCTCGTCGACGATGACCACAGCCATGTCCTCATAGCTCAACCTGGCCTCCCCGTCCGCACCGGTGACGGGCTGATCCAATCCGGTGCGGTACGTCCCGCTGCGCACTCCAGGGGCGAAGTACACCGGCGGGGGCGAGATATATGTCCAGGTCACGCCGGAGCTGGCCTGATAGACCTGCAGTGCCTGGGCCTGCCCGGTGGCCATGTCCAGGTACTCGGCGGGAAAGGACGGCAGATCCAGAAACCGGGTGCCGTCCGGGGTGGTCAGCGTGGCTCCTCCACCAACGTGCACGATCCGGGGAGTCGGTTGAGGCAGTGCCCCGGCGATGCTGACCAGCGTCTCGGCCGCGGTGCGGTAGATCTCCCGGCCCGGTGCGGCCACAGCGGCCACCAGCGCATCAGCGTCCTTGGCCACTGCCGCGACCGACTCCGCCGAACTGACGTCCCCGGCCACTACCGCCACTGCGTCAGCGAAGGCCGGCGCGGTCGGCAAGTCGCGCACCACAGCGGTCACCTCGTGCCCCCGGCCGGCGGCTTCGGTCACGATCCGCTGCCCCAGCCGCCCAGGGGCGCCGAACACAACAATCTTTTTCATCGAACTCCCTCCTACCTCGGTTGCGACTTCGATCTTGCGTGTTCGCGAATCGGGGCGGAAAGGTGACGAACGGACCCGACATGGTCATATCCGGACGCAACGGAGTGCGGTGCGTCAGATTCAACGCCCCCGACGGACCGGGCCTCGAGCTTGAGGTGCTTACCCGTGACGAGCTCGGCCGCCGAGCCTCGCACGCACTCGACCAGCCGCACCGCACCGAGTTTCACCGGCTCATGCTGGTCGATGCCGGGCACAGCTGGCATGAGGTGAACCTCACGCAGCACCCACTCGACCCCGGGACCGTCCTGTGGGTTCGGCCCGGCCAGGTCCAGCGCTTCGGCCCCTCGGTGGACGGCGAGCTGGTGCTGTTCACCCATGGAGTGCCGGCCGCCACTTCGGGTGGGTTGGCGCCGGTGCCCAGGGACTGGCGCGGCGGGCCGGTCTGGCACCTGGAGCGGGACGCCTACGCCGGCGTCCAGGAGATGGTCCGCCAGCTACGCCTGGAGGCCGGCCGCTCCACCGCCTCGGCCGACGAGGCTCGGCGACACCTGCTCAGCGTGCTACTGCTGCGCATCAGCCACGCCGACCCGGCCCGGCTGGCCTGCGCGAACACAAACGGCCTCGCCGCCCGGTTCGCCGCCGAGGTCGAACGCGACTTCGCCCGCACCCACCGGGTGGCCGACTACGCCGATCGACTCGGGTACAGCGTCCGCACGCTCTCCCGGGCCAGCACCGCCGCCACCGGGCATTCCGCGCGCGAGGTAGTGGAAGCCCGCATCACGCTGGAGGCCAAGCATCTGCTCGCCTACACCAACCTCGCCGCGTCGGCGGTCGGTCGCCGACTCGGCTTCAGCGAACCGACCAACTTCGGCAAGTTCTTCCTGCGCCGCACCGGACTCACCCCGGGCCAGTTCCGCCGTTCCCTGACCCGCTGACCGTCGCCGGCAGTTAGTCGGACTCGTCTATCACTCGGCGGCCCGCCATCCGAACGAGCCGGAACGCCTGGGGATCACTCTGGGAGCGGACGGCCCCGGGTCTCCGGGCACAACGGGGCAACGACCAGTCCGACCAGGTAGATCGAGCCGACCACAGTGGCCGCGATGCCGTAGCCGCCGAGCTTGGAGATGATCACGCCGGAGAGCAACGGACCGAGGAACGCGACGAACCTGGCGGCGTTGAACACGAATGCCACCCCGGTGGCGCGCAGGTGGGTCGGGTAGAACTCCGGCAGCCATACCGGCATCCAGGTGTACTGGCCCAGCGTGAAGAAGCCGTTGACGATGAGTACCGCGACGATCAGACGCAGGTCGTGGGTCCACAGGAACAGCACCGGCGTCAGTACCAGCGAGCCGGCGAAGTAGAACAGCACGGTGCGTTTGCGGCCGTACCGGTCAGCCAGGAAGCCGAAGGCGACGTACCCGGCGATGGCTCCGACGTTGTAGATCATTCCGG
>Ga0137412_10001989_pt1 | contig 16100 bp, 11 predicted proteins | sample CZODoug2_1_16fun_FD_122160 | JGI IMG/M metagenome (GOLD analysis project Ga0137412, IMG submission 122160) | Vadose zone soil fungal communities from Angelo Coast Range Reserve, California, USA - CZODoug2_1_16fungal (Hybrid Assembly) | ecosystem: Environmental > Terrestrial > Soil > Vadose zone...
TGGCGGCGCCGGCTGTCCGGGCGCGGCCGTCCGACGCGGCGGCGCGGATGCCGGTGGCCGTTGCAGCGAGCCGGACGCGGGCCGCTGCGGCGGGCTGGACGCGGGCCGCTGCGGGGCACCGGCGGCTGGCCGCTGCGGCGGGGCGGACGCGGGCCGCTGCGGCGATGCCGGCCGGGATGCGCCGCCGGTCGGTGGCTGCACGGCGGTGTCCGGCCGTTCGGTCGCGGCGGGCAACTCGCCGGGGCCCGGCAGCTGCTCGGCCAGCGCATCGCCGAACGGGTCGCCGGCCGGCAGCGTGTAGGCGGTCGAGTCGGTACCGGTCCAGCGCTCCGCGGTGAAGAAGTTGGTCCCGTCCGCGGCGGTGGCATCGCTGAAGCCGTCGGCGAAGTCGGTGAACCCACCGGCCGTGGCATCGGTGAAGCCGCTCGAGCGGCCGGGTGCCGACCCGGTCGAATCGCCGAACGACCCGTCGAACGGTCGGGTGCCGTCGTCGTAGCTCTCTGCGTCCCGCGCCATCCCCTCAGCGTGCCAGACCCGGCCGCGAAACGCTGCCCCTGGCGGTCACGTTCCCGCACCACCCGCTCATGATCGACATCGGCTCCTGGTCGCCATGGCAGCCAGAACTCGATGTCGATCATGGTTGTTGGCCCACTCGCTCATGATCATGAGTGCCTGACCCTGCGGAATCCGACGCTGAGCGACTCACGATCATGAAAGTCCGGCCACCCCGCCCAACGCTGTGATCGACATCGGCTCGTGGTCGTTATGGCAGCCAGAACTCGATGTCGATCATGGTCGTAGGGCGCCGTGATTGCTGAGGCGGCAGTCAGACAGTTAGAGGTTGCCGCGGCGCTCCTGCTCCCGCTCGATCGCCTCGAACAGCGCCTTGAAGTTGCCCTTCCCGAAGCCCTGCGAGCCATGCCGCTCGATCAACTCGAAGAACACCGTCGGCCGGTCCTGCACCGGCGCGGTGAAGATCTGCAGCAGGTAGCCATCCTCGTCCCGATCGGCCAGGATGCCCAGCTCGCACAGCTCACCCAGCGGCACCCTGGTCTCGCCGACCCAGTTGCCCAGATCCTCGTAGTACGAGTCCGGGGTGCGCAGAAACTCCACACCGGCGGCCTTCATCTCGCGTACCGACTCCACAATATCCACAGTGGACAGAGCGATATGTTGTACGCCGGCGCCACCGTAGAATTCCAGATACTCGTCGATCTGCGACTTGCGCTTGCTGATCGCCGGCTCATTCAACGGGAATTTGACCTTGCGGCTGCCGTCCGCGACCACCTTGCTCATCAGCGCCGAATACTCTGTAGCGATATCGTCGCCGACGAATTCCTTCATGTTCGTAAAACCCATTACGCGGTGGTAGAACGCAACCCATTCATCCATCTTGCCGAGCTCGACATTGCCTACGCAGTGGTCGATCTCGGTGAAACGCGGCGACGTAGGCGGGGTCAGCATCGGCGGCCGGCCAACGTATCCGGGCAGATAGGCGCCGGTGTATCGCGAGCGGTCCACGAGAGTGTGCCGGGTCTCGCCGTAGGTGGCGATCGCGGCCAGCGCGACCGTGCCGTGTTCGTCGGCGAGCTCGTGCGGCTCCGACAGCGAACGTGCCCCGGCCGCGGTGGCGTGCGCGTAGGCCGCCGGTACGTCGGGTACCGCGATCGCCAGGTCGGTCACCCCATCGCCGTGTCGGGCAGTGTGCGCCCCTAGCTCCGACCCGGCGCGGACCGGCGCGGACAGCACGAACCGGGCGCTTCCGGACTCCAGAACGTAGGACGCGATCTCCCGGCTGCCGGTCTCCGGTCCGCGGTAGGCCACCACCCGCATCCCGAACGCAGTGGAGTAGAAATGCGCCGCCTGCTTGGCATTCCCGACGGCGAAATGCACCGCATCCATGCCCAGCACCGGAAATGCGTCGGTTACCGCGCTCGCCTGGTCGACGTTGACCTCGGTCGTTGTCATCGGAGTCTCCTCATGGTCGCCTGTGTAGCGAGCATGGCCCCGACCGGACAGCTTGTGCAACGCGCCAGCGACACGCTATGCATTTCGTACAGTCAACAGACACGGCGTTGGACAGGAGTGCGCAAGATGAGCAGTGACGCGCTGGATCGGCTCGACGGCAGGTTGCTGGTGCTGCTGACCGAGCAACCGCGCATCGGGGTGCTCGAATGCTCCCGCCGGCTCCGGGTCGCGCGCGGCACCGTGCAGGCCCGGCTGGACCGGCTGCAGGCGCGCGGGGTGATCCGCGGTTTCGGACCGGACATCGATGTGACCGCGATCGGGTACGACGTGACCGCGTTCGTCACGCTGGAGATCCGGCAGGGTCGCGGCGAGCCCGTGGCCGCGCATCTCGAGGGCATCCCGCAGGTGCTCGAGGTGCACACGACCACGGGTCAGGGCGACCTGCTGGCCCGGATCGTGGCCCGCTCCAACGCCGACCTGCAAAGGGTCATCGATGACGTCGTCGCCGACGCCGACATCGTGCGCGCCTCGACCACGATCGCGCTCTCGACGCCGATTCCCTACCGGATGCTGCCCCTGATACGCCGAAATTAAGCGTGGAAGGGGGTGGCCTCCACCAACGAGACGTGCATCGTCTTGCCGGTCGGCGTCTGGTACTCCCGACGCTCGCCGACCCGGGCACCGGTCAGCGCCTTGCCCAGCGGCGAGGCAGACGAGTACACCTCAAGATCCCCGGCCATCGCCTCCTCGCGGGAGCCGATCAGGAACTTCTCGGTCTCATCGTCATCGTCGAACCGGACGGTCACCAGCATGCCGGGTCCGGCCACGCCATCCTCTGTGGGCGCCTCGCCCACCTTTGCCGAGCGCAGCAGGTCTTCCAGCTGACGGATGCGGGCCTCCTGCTTGCCCTGCTCCTCCTTGGCCGCGTGGTAGCCGCCGTTCTCCTTCAGGTCGCCTTCCTCGCGCCGCTCGTTGATCTCGGCGGACATCGCGGGCCGGTTGGCGACAAGCTCGTCGTGCTCGGCTTTCAGCCGGTCATACGCCTCTTGAGTGAGCCAGGTCACGGACACGTCGTGTGAGGTCGTCGACACGTGCTGCTCCTTGCTGGGACGGATTTGTGCTGAACAACGAAGCTAACATCTCTGGGCCGCCGCGTGCACAGTCTGTGGCGCCCGAATGGCCGCTGCACTAATTCGTGATGTAGCGACAGCTTTCCACTTCGCCGCCGTACGGCCTGGATCTCGTCGTGATCGTATGTGACACGGTCGGACGCTTGCCGCCGGCCGGCAGTCGCACCGTCGCCGTACCGAGGATGCCGTGGTCGTGGGCCTGCGCCTGCAGTACGCAGGAGACGGCCCGATCCGAGTGGTTGCGGGTCACCGTCACGGTCAGCGCGATGCTGTGGTCCTCGATGTGGAACGCGGTCACCTGCGGATCCAGCGCTTTTTGGCCGTAGATGCGGTAGTAGGCGACCGTGCACGCGAGCCCGGCGACCAGCACAACCGTCACCAGGGTCGGCAACACCCAGCGCGGGCCGCGCCGATATGCCCGGGCCCGATATTCATCATCCGGCATCATCCGGGCCGCCCGCGTACTGGTGGCGGGCTGGGGTGGTCGCGATGTGGTCATAGCCCGTCGACGGTATCGTCAAAACCCTGCAGCACCGCAACCGCCCCGGAAGACTTCTGGAGTTCGTCCTGTTGACCGACGCATGGATTCGCCTCAACTCCGGGGTCGCACGATGAGCGACCGGTCACCGCTACGCATGATCGCCGTACACGCCCACCCCGACGACGAGTCGAGCAAGGGTGCGGCGACGATGGCCAAATACGTGCGCGAGGGCGCGGACGTGCTGGTCGCGACCTGTACCGGCGGCGAGCGCGGCTCGATCCTCAACCCGGCGATGGAACGCCCGGAGATCGCCGACAACATCGCGGCAGTGCGCCAGGAGGAAATGCGGCATGCCCGCCAAATCCTGGGCGTACGGCAAGAATGGCTGGGTTTCGTGGACTCCGGGCTGCCCGAGGGCGACCCGCTGCCACCACTGCCCGAGGGCTGTTTTGCGCTGCAGCCGCTGGAGGTTGCGGCCGAGCCGCTGGTGCGGCTGATTCGGAAGTTCAAGCCGCACGTGCTGACCACGTACGACGAGAGCGGCGGCTACCCACATCCAGACCACATCATGTGTCACAAGGTGTCGGTGGAGGCGTTCGCCGCGGCCGGTGACCCGGATCGCTATCCGGACGCCGGCGAGCCCTGGCAGCCACTGAAGCTGTACTACCAGTGGGGCCACACCAAGGAACGACTGCAGGCGATCGACGACGCAATGCGGGCCGCCGGCCTCGAGTCGCCGTATGAGGAGTGGCTGGCCAAGTGGGTGGATGAGAACGACAAGAGCCGCGGCCGGGTCACGACCCGAGTGCCGTGCGGCGACTACTTCGAGGTGCGTGACCAGGCGCTGCTGGCGCACGCGACCCAGATCGACCCGACCAGTCGCTGGTTCGCTATTCCGCTGGCGATCCAACAGCAGGCCTGGCCGACCGAGGACTACGAGCTGGTGCGCTCGTTGGTCGAGACCGCGACCCCGGAGGACGACCTCTTCGCCGGGGTGGACGGCCGGCCCGCGATACGGGCGACCGCAAGCGGTACCGGTCGGGGTCGATCATGATCGCGGCCGGATATGTGGCCGCCGCGGATTCCCAGGCCGGGCCGATCGGGTTGGCTCTTGTCGTGGTGCTCGGCATCGCGGTCGCGTTGCTGGGTCGGTCCATGAGCCGACATCTGGCCAAGGTGCCCAAATCGTTCGATAAGCCGGCGGAAAAGACCACCACGGATTCCGTACCGCAGAACGAACCCGACGACCGCAGCTGACCCGGCACGCCGGATGTCGATCAATTCGTGCTGTTACTCACTAGTCGATTTCGCTACCTAATTTCGGATAAGCGATACCAGGTCGACTAGATGCCTCCTCGCTATCGCGGGAATTCCCGACCCGCGCCGCGCCATCTTCGGCGAATTTCTACCTGTTACTAGTTCCTACGATGTATGGTCTCGACGCAGATCGACTCCGGGGGGAGCGGTCACCGGGGGCGTTATGTTAATCCGTTTGCTTTAGGTCTCGAGTAGTGATCCAAAGCTGCCTGTCGTTCGTATACATCGGGGTCGACGAAGCTGTCGTCTTGGGGGGCCGAGATGAAAGCCGCGCACGAGCACGTCTTGCCGCGGGCAGGGAAAGACCTCGTCGAGCATGCCCGAAAGTTGATCAATGCAGACGACGGTGAGTGGTATCTGCGTCCGGGCGAATTGTTCTGCACCGTAATTCCGGGAAATGCCGCACGTCCGGGTGAATATCAGACACCCGAGCAGGGCTGGAAGCTACACATTTCAGCCACTCCGGTATCGGCCCGCCCGATATTGGACCGGGTGATGCCGGTGCTATTCCGCCACCGAGTTGCGTTCAAATTTGCCGGTACGACCGAATCGGTGCAGTGGCTGGGCGGCCGGGAATGCGATCGTGCCGCGGCGGGCAAGTTCATCACCGTGTATCCGGCCGACGATGCACAATTCACCGCATTGGCCGCCGAGCTGCATGACGCGACGGCCGGCTTGCCCGGTCCGCGCATCCTGTCCGACCGGCCCTACCGGCCCGGCGGTGTCGTGCATTACCGGTACGGCGGATTCGGCGGCCGAGCCGAATTGGACAACGACGGCGTGCTGCGTTATCTGCTGACCGCGCCGGACGGCTCCGTACTCGAGGACCGGCGAGAGGCCTGGTTCACCCCGCCGGACTGGGCCCAATGCCCGCTGCCGGCTGACCCGCCGGCCACGGCCAAACCGGCCGCCGTCCTGCTCGGTGGGCACTACGTGGTCCGCCAGGCGCTGCGGCATTCGGCCAAGGGCGGGGTCTATCTGGCGGTTGACCGAAATACCGAATCCGAAGCGGTGATCAAGCACGCCCGTGCGCACGCCGAGACCAACCTGCGGGGCGCGGACGCGCGTGACCGGCTGCGGCACGAGGCCGACATGCTCGAGCTGCTGGCCAGGCACGTGCCGGCACCGCGAGCGTTGGAGATCTTCGAGCAGGACGGCGACGTGTTCCTGGCCGAGACCCGGCTCCCGGGTCAGGCGCTGCGGTTCTGGGTCGGCGCCGCGACCGGCAGCGGCGCCGGAATGCCGGCCTCGCAGGCGATGGACATGGCCCGTCGACTGATCGAGCTCGTTGGCGCTGTGCACGACGCGGGCGTGGTGCTGCGGGACCTGAGCCCCATGAACGTGCTGGTCGCACCTGATGGCACTCCGCAGCTTGTTGATCTCGAGATGGCCGACCGGGTCGGCGCGGTGGGCGCGCGCACCGGAACCCCGGGATACCGCCCGCCCGAGCTGCAGGGGGCGCCGCGGCACGCGGCGGCCGCCGTTGCCGAAGACCTGTTCAGCCTCGGTGCATTGCTGTTTCTGCTCGCCACCGGCAACGACCCGCTGCTGCCGGACGACGCTGACCCGGCTCGGCCGGCGGGCGATCGGCTGGCGAGTTGGCTGCAGCAAGTCGGCGATGATGCGCCGGCGACCGCACCGTTGCGCCCACTGATTCTGCGGCTGACCGCCGATGTGCCCGAGCAGCGCGGCAGCCTGGCCGAGGCGCGGGCGATGCTGGCAGCGCTACCGCAATCGAGCGCCGGACCGGGTGCGCCGGCGCCGACCGCCGCGGCCGAGCCGGTGCCGACCCCGGAGCGGCTGCTCGCCGACGGGCTGGCCCACCTGGTGCGCACGATGACGCCGACCGCGGATCGGCTCTGGCCGGCCGGCGCCTTCGGTGCACAGACCGATCCGGGCAACGTCCAACACGGCGCGGCCGGCGTTCTCGGCACAATGCTGCGCGCACTGTCCATTATGGATGCAGCGGGCGTAGAGGCGACCCGGACGGCCGCGACCTGGCTGGCGAAACGCGACACCCCACCCGGGCCGGTATTGCCCGGCCTCTATTTCGGCCGGGCCGGCGTGGCCTGGGCACTGGCCGAGGCCGGCGACGTACTCAAGGATGGGGCCCTGCTGCAGCAGGGGATCGCATTGGCGCAGGAACTGCCGCGGCAATGGGGAAACCCGGACGTGACCCACGGGCTGGCCGGCGCCGGAATGGCGCAGCTGCGGATATGGCAGCTCACCGGCGATGCCGCGCTGCTGGCCAGCGCGGCAGGGTATGCCGACGAAATCGTTGCCGCTGCCCGTACCGGCGAGCATGGTCCACTGTGGACTGTGCCGGTGTCGTTTCCGTCGCGACTTGCCGGCAGCTGCCATTACGGGTTCGCCCACGGCACCGCGGGCATCGGCTATTTCCTGCTGGCCGCCGGACAGGCGACCGGGCAGCCTCGGTACCTCGACCTGGCCACCAAGGCCGGCGCCGCGTTGTGTGCGATCGGGCAGACCGACGAGCACGGTGCGACGTGGTGGGCGACCGGTCCGGCCGACCCGAGCCAGCTGCCGCACTGGTGCAACGGCAGCTCCGGCGTGGGCACATTCCTGCTGCGGCTCTTCGGCGCGACCAGCGACGAACGGTTCGCCACTGCGACGCGGGGCGCGGCCAGAGCCGTACACATGGCGCGCTGGCAGTCGCTGCCCAGCGCCTGTCACGGCCTGGCCGGCAACGGGCAATTCCTGCTGGACGCCGCCGAATCGCTGAACGAGCCGATGTATCACCTGTGGGCGGAGGACCTGGCCACGGCGCTGGCGATCCGGACGGCCCGGGTGGGCGACCGGCTGCTGGTTGCTGATGAGTCCGGCCGCTCGGTAACCGCCGAATACAACGTCGGCCTGGCCGGTGTACTGGACTTTCTAGGCAGACTGCTGCACGGCGGCTCGCGCCCGTGGATGCTCGACGCGCCGGCGGCCGAGGGGTCGGGCCGATGTTGACCCGAACGAGTTTCCGGTTTTCCCCGACCGGTCGACACGCGGCCTGCCTGAGCGTTGGGCATGACGGTCGGCTGGGCGTCGAGTCGTGGTGCTTCGATGCGGGCGCGGACCCGGCACCCCGGACCTTGCCACTCGTGCCGGTCAGTACCCACGCCCAGGTGTTACCGCTCGACGACGGTCGGGTGTTGCTCTGCCAGCCGGTCGAGTCCGGCCGGCACGAAATCTGGCTCTCCGATCACCCCGGCTTGCGATTGCTGGCCAGCCCGCCGGCCCTGGGTCTGCGGCTGATCGAGCACCCCAGCCCCACTCATTTGGCTTTGGTGGTCAGTACCACCGATGCACCGTCCTCGACGCTCTGGCGCCTTGACGAGACCGGCCTGCATCCCGTACTCACTCTGCCCGGGCTGCTCGCCGGCGGTAGCTGGCTGGACCCGGTCCGCGGTCTACTCGGCCTGAATCAGGCCCTCGGCGGCACGATTCGCGCACTGGTGGTCGACGTCAGCCGGGCCAGCGCCGACGTGCTGTGGCCCGAACACCCAACGCAGCGGCTGTTGCTGGCGGTGCCGCAGTCCGGCCTGGCCGTGGTCGCCGACGGCCCGGAACGGGTCGGCTGGATCCGCGACGGTGAGCCGCCGCGGTGGCCGGCGGCGATGGCCGCGACGCTCGTACTGGCCGCCGATCCAGCCGGCCGGCGACTGTTGCTGCGGACCGAGGACGGCGCCCGATCCGGGCTGGTCGAGTTCAGCCCGGACAACGATACGGCGACCGCGCTGTCGCTCCCGGACGGCGCCGTGGGCGGGCCGGCGTCGTGGACTCGGGACGGAGTGCGCGTCCCGTTCGCCCGGCCGGGTCATCCCCTCGGTATTGCCGAGATCCGCCCGGACGGGGCGTTTCACCTGCCGGCGGATTCGGCGCCGGTGGACGGCCCGCGGTCGCGGCTGCACCGTTTCGCCGGCTCGATCGAGGCCGTGGTGTACGGCGACTGGAGCACCGCGCCGGCTGTGCTCGTGGCCCTGCACGGCGGTCCGGACGCGGCCTGGCGGCTGGATTCCGACGTGCTGCTCGAGCGGCTTGCCGAAGCCGGCCTCGCCGTGGTGGCGGTGAACCCGCGGGGCGGCCGCGGCTCGTCGCAACTCCTGCACGGCGCCTGGGGTGGGCCGGATCTGGCCGACGTGGCGGCCGTCGTCAACGAAATCGGCCGGCCGGTGCGACTGCTCGGCACCAGCTATGGCGCATTCCTGGCGCTGCTGGCGCTCGGCCTGCATCCGATGCTATGGGAGCGGGCCGCGGTGGTCGCGCCGTTCCTCTCCGGGCCGCGGCTCTACGCCGACGCCGGGCCGCGGGTGCGGGCGCTGCTCGATCGTCTGGGCGGCCGGGAGGTCTATGTCGATGAGCGGGGGCCGCGCGACGTCACGGCCCTGGCCGACCGAATTCGCACCCCCTTGCTGTGCATTCATGGGGACTCGGACGAGGTAATCCCGGTGGCGCATTCACGGGAGCTGTCCCGCTTGTTGCCGACCGCGGACTACCTGGAGGTAGCGGGTGCCGGACACGACCCGTTCACCGGCCCGAATAGCCCTGCCCTGCGCCGGCTGGTCGAATTCCTGACCGCCGCCCCCACAGACCTCGCCCCGGAATCCCGCGGCGAGCCGTACGAATTCGCAGGAAGGAGGTGAATCACGTGACGGAACTTACATTGGACATTGCTGCCCTCGAGGCGCTGCCGGAGATCGACTCGGTCGAGCTCGGCGGGCACGGGCACGGTGGCGGTGGCTGCTTCATCAGCTGTGTGATCACTTGTGTGATCACATTCCTGGGCCTCTAGAAACAGTGAGGGGCCGGCCGCGTCCATAACGACGCGACCGGCCGGCCAAGGGTGCGGGGGTGGCTAATTGGGGTCGCCTCCGCACCCCCACCAAGAACCATCGCACGACCCAAAACAATCCGGTGCGGAATGGGGGCCAAAACCGATGTCGGATCGCGTCCTGCTCACCGCCGCAACCGCCCAACGGCGCTGGCTCATCGTCGCGATCGCCACTGCAGCGCTGTCCGCGACGGCCGCCCTCTTGCTGCCGACCGTGCTGGGCTGGGCGCTGGATGCGGCCCTGCGCCAGCACCACCTCACTACCGCGATTATCAGGCTCGCGGTTGTGCTGGCCGCGATCGCCATTGCCGACGTGGTGGGTCAACTTGCCGGCACCGCGGGCGCCGCCGGGACGACGGCGTGGCTGCGTCGCCGTATGGTGCGCTCGCTGCTGGATCTCGGCCTGCCCGGGCAGCGCCGCTATCCGCCCGGCGAGGCCACGTCCCGGATCACCAGTGGTGCTACCGCTGCCGGGCGGGTGCTGCCCTTGGCCCTGTCCGTAGTGACCACCTTGTTGGGCACGATCGCCGCCTTGATCGTGCTCGGTCTCATCGACTGGACCCTGCCGGTGACGCTGCTGGTCGGGTTGCCGGTGACCGTGCTGGTGCTGCGACCGTTTGCCCGTGAGGCGACCGAGGCATACACCGATTATCAGAATGCACAGGGCGAGCTCGCCGACCGGTTCGCCGAGGGATTGGCCGGCCTGCGCACCATCCGAGCCAGTGGCACCGTCGCGGCGGAGGTCGAACGGGTGCTGGTGCCGCTGTCCCGGTTGCGGGCCGCCGGCGTGCGTACGTGGGCGCTGAACAAGCGGATTGCCTGGGCATTCGGGCTGTTGGTCGCGGTACTGCAGGTCGCGATCCTGGCGATGGCCGGGTGGTTGGTCAGCCAGGGCCGGATTACGCCGGGCGAGCTCGTCGCGGCGGTGGGCTACGCGACGATCGTGCTGGGCGCGATCGAGCAGGTCGATACGGCCGCCGAGCTGACCCAGGCGCGGGCCGGGGCCGCCCGGGTCGCGGAGCTGGTCACCCCGCCGACACCGGCCAGGCCGCCGGGCGAATTCGGCGATGGTCCCGGTGCGGTGGAATTCCGCGCGGTGACTGTGCTGGCTGACGACCGGGTCGTGCTCGACCGGTGCTCCCTGTCGGTGCCCGGCGGTGCCACGATGGCCGTGGTCGGGCCGAGCGGGGCCGGAAAATCGACCCTGGTCGCGCTGCTCGGCCGGCTGGTCGAGCCAGCCAGCGGTGACGTCCTGATCGACGGGTACTCCGTGTCCACATTGGACAGCGCGCAGCTGCGGTCCGCCGTGGCATATGCATTCGAACGGCCGGTGCTGGTCGGTGCCACGGTCGCCGAGGCGATCGGCTACGCGGCGAACAGCAGCATCGAGGTGGCCGCCGTCGCGGCGCACGCCGACGGTTTCGTACGAAGGTTGCCGCGTGGGTACCGCACCGCGATAGCCGACGCCCCGCTGTCCGGTGGCGAGCAGCAGCGGCTCGGTCTGGCCCGGGCGGTGGCCCAACAGGCCAGAGTGCTGGTCCTCGACGACGCTACGTCCAGTTTGGACACTGCGACCGAGGCCGACGTCTCGGCCGCGCTGGCGACCGTACTGCCCGGGCACACCCGACTGGTGGTGGCACACCGGGCGGCCACCGCGGCGGCCGCCGATACGGTGGCGTGGCTCGCTGACGGGCGGATACAGGCGGTCGGGCCGCACGCCGAGCTCTGGGCGGACCCGCGCTACCGGGCGCTCTGGTCATGAGAGCCGGCTTTGCGCTGCTGGCCGCGGGTCTGCGCGGCCATCGCCGGTCGATGCTCATCCTGCTCTTCTGGTCCGGCGTTGAGGCGATACCCGCGCTGCTGTCCGGCCAGTTCCTCAAGGAGGCGCTCGATCACGGCTTCCTGGCCCACGATGTCGGCGTTGGGTTCCTGTGGCTGGGCGCGCTGCTGGCGGCCATGGTGGTCGCCGCCGCCGCGACCCGGGTGGTCTACCCGCGGCTTGCCACGGTGATCGAGCCGCTGCGCGATGCGTTGGTACGCCGAGTGGTCGTCGGCAGCCTGACCGCGCCGGGACACCGGTCCGGTGGTGCGGATCCGGCCGCGATCGCCCGGCTCACCGAGCAGGTGGAATTAGTGCGCCGGCTGCTGTCGGCGCTGATCCGCAGCGCCCGGCAGTTCGGTCTGGCGATTGTCGCAACCGTCATCGGGGTCACGGTGATTGCACCCGTGTTGGTGGTGCTGGTCGCCCCACCGCTGGTGCTGTCCCTGGGCGTGTTCGCGCTCCTGCTGCCGCGGCTGGCCGGCCGGCAGCGCGCGGTCCTGCTCGCCGACGAGGTGGTCAGCCGGGATGCCACTAACATGCTGCACGGGCTGCGCGACGTGCTGGCCTGTCAGGCCGCCGATCGAGCCGGCGCGGAGCTAGGCGCCGTGGTGGAGGCGCAGGCGACCGCGTCCCGCGAGCTGGCCCGGGTCTCCGCCTTACGGGTGCTCATCGTCGCGTTGGGTGTGCAGCTGCCGCTGGTCGTGCTGCTCGCCGCCGGGCCCAGCCTGATCCACAGTGGACGGTTGACCGCGGGCGCGCTCGTTGCGGCGGTCAGCTATCTGACGGTGACGCTGGAGCCGGCGCTGCGGGCGTTGGTCCAGGTCGCCGGCACGTGGGTGCTGCAGCTGGCGGTGGTGCTGTCCCGGCTGGCGGAGGTTGCCGCCGGACCCGAGATCACCGCCGCGCCCGAGAAGTCGGCCACGGGCGCGGCGGGCTATTCCCCGAACGGGTCGGGGGCCGGCTCTTCGGTCGCCTCTTCGACCGCCGGGTACGCACTGCGCACCGCGGGTCTGACGTTCGGCTATGGCCCGCACGCCGACCCGGTGATCAGCGACCTCGAGCTGACGGTGGCCGAGGGCGAGCACCTGGCCGTGGTCGGGCCGAGCGGCGCCGGGAAGTCCACCCTGGCAGACCTCGTGAGTGGGCTGATCACCCCGTGGAGCGGGCAGATCCAGCTCGGCGGGCTGAGCCTGCAGCGGTGGGAGCGGGCCCGGCTGCACGAGGCGGTGGCGCTGATCCCGCAGGAGGCGTACGTGTTCGCCGGCTCGGTGGCGGACAACGTCGGCTACCTCAACCCGGGGGCCCGGCATGCGGAGCTGGCCGCGGCGGTGGATGCCGTGGGAATGTGGGAGCTGTTGGACCGGCTCGGCGGTTGGGACGCGACCGTGCACCGCGGCGATCTCGCGGCGGGGGAGCAGCAGTTGATCGCGCTGGCCCGCGCCTACGCCAGCCCGGCCCGGCTGGTCATCCTGGACGAGGCCAGCTGCTATCTCGACCAACCGCACGAGGCGCTGGTCGAACGGGCCTTCCGCGACCGGACCGGCAGCCTCATCGTGATCGCGCACCGGATCGGCTCGGCCCGCCGGGCCGATCGCATTCTCGTGCTTGACGGGGTCAGCGCGGTGACCGGCGGACATGAGGAGCTGCTGGAAGCCAGTCCGCTCTATGCGGAGCTGGTCGGACACTGGGATCGCCGCCCGGACGTGCCGGCATCCCAGCCGAGCTGAGCTGCGCTCGGTCTCGATCGAAGTGCGCCCTACCGTCGAATTCGCGGCCGATTCCGCGGTTGGGCGCACTCTGATCGGAGGCTCGGGGGCGGGCAGAGTGCGCCTTGCCCGGTGGAATGGGGTGCTCGAGCGGGCAGAGTGCGCTGTGCCCGGTGGATTGGGCCGAGGCCTTAGAGCCGGGGGTCGACGGGCTCGGATTCGGCTGCCAGCACGGCGAATACGCACTCATGCACGCGCCATAGCGGCTCACCACGGGCCAGCCGGTCCAGTGACTCCAGCCCCAGCGCGTACTCCCGCAACGCCATCGACCGTTTGTGCCCGAGTGCGCGGTTGCGCAGCCGCTCGAGGTTGGCCGGTTCGGTGTAGTCCGGGCCGTAGATGATCCGCAGGTAGTCCCGGCCGCGACACTTGACGCCGGGTTGGACCAGCCCGCGCGGACCGCGCACCAGGTTGGCCAGCGGCTTGACCACCATGCCCTCACCGCCGGCGCCGGTCAGCTCCTCCCACCATCGCACCGCCGCATCCACCGACGCGGTGTCCACGATCAGCCGGCGGGTCGTTTGCAGCAACTCAGGATCGGCCGCGACCAATCCGTCGACCAGCTCCAGGTGCCAACCGTGATCCCGCTCGGCATAGGTGGCGCCCTCGGTCGCGAGCAGCTGGAACGGTGCGATCCGGATGCCGGAAAGACCTTCGGTCGGCCAGCAGTATCGGCGATATGCGGCGCTGAATGCTTCTGCATTGTCCACTCTGGACCGGGTACGGGCCAGCAGGTCGGTCACGTCCCGACCCGTCGCGGCCGCCTGTTCCAGCGCCGAAACCGCGGCCGGCAACGCGGATCGGGCCGCGGCACCGACCGCCGCGTACTGCTGTCGGAGCAATTCCAACGCCTTCGCCGACCACGGCAGCAGCTCGGCGTCCAGCAGCAGCCATTCGGTGCCGAGTCGCTCCCAGAGCCCGGCTTTGTCGGCGGCGGCGCGCAGCCGGGCGAGCAGCTCCTCGGTGATGGCGGCATCGAAGAACGGCCGCCCCGTGCGGGTGTAGACCGCACCGGTCACGTCGGTGACCCCGAAGCGGTCGGTCGCGGCCCGCTGGGTCCGGCACAGCAGCACGACCGCGCGGGAGCCCATGTGCTTCTCTTCGCAGATCACCTCGGTGATACCTGCGTCCCGGAAGAATGCGAGCGCTTCGGCCGGATGTTCCAACAAATCGGGCCGTTGCGAGGTGGCGCAGGGGCTCATGGTCGGCGGCAGATACGGCAACAGTCGCGGATCGAGCGCAAATCGGCTCATTACCTCGAGGGCGCCGGCCGCATTTTCCTCGCGAATGGTGATTCGCCCGTGGTAGGCGGTTTCCACGACCCGCCGACCCATTACGTCGGTGATTTTCAGCTCTGCCGGGTCGCGCTCTTCGGGCGGCGGCCGCAGCGGTTTGACCGGCTCGCACCACACCTTTTCGGCAGGTATGGCGACGATTTCGCGCTCCGGGTAACGCAATGCGGAAAGCTGCCCGCCGAATACGCAACCGGTGTCGAGGCACAACGTATTGTTCACCCATTCCGGCTCCGGGATAGGCGTATGTCCATAGAGGACTGTTGCCTTTCCGCGGTAGTCATTGGCCCACGGGTAGCGGACCGGGAGGCCGAATTCGTCGGTCTCGCCGGTTGTATCGCCGTACAACGCAAACGACCGCACGCGGCCCGATGCCCGGCCCTGATATTCCTCCTTCAGCCCGGCATGTGCGACCACCAGCCGGCCGCCATCCAGAACGAGATGCGAGACCAGCCCATCGCAGAATTCCAACACTTCTTTACGGAATTCCGCCGGCTCGTTTGCCAGCTGGGCAAGGGTTTCCGGCAGTCCATGCGTCTGTGTGACCTGACGCCCGCGCAGTGCCCGTACCAATTTGTTCTCGTGATTCCCCGGCACCGCAAAAGCCTCGCCGGCCGCAACCATCCCCATCACCAGCCGCAGCACGCCGGGCGTATCCGGCCCGCGGTCGACCAGATCGCCGAGGAATATCGCCCGCCGGTCGGCCGGCGGGACCGCACCGACCGCGCGGCCGGCATCGTCGCGGCGCAGCTCGTAGCCCAGCCGCTGCAACAGCGCGGTCAATTCGCCGAGACAGCCGTGCACATCGCCGATTACATCGAACGGACCGGTCTGGTCGCGGTAGTCGGTGAGCAGCCGCTGCCGGTCGATCGTCGCCGCCTCGACCTCCTCGACCGAGGTCAGCACGTGCACCCGGCGGAAGCCCTCGCGGGACAGTGACCGCAGCCCGCGGCGCAGCTGACCGCTCTGCCGGTGCACCACCGCGGCGCCGAAATCCCGGTCCGGCCGTTGCGCATTGCGCTGTACGCACACCGACTCCGGAACGTCGAGCACGATCGCGACCGGCAGCACGTCGTGATCACGGGCCAGCGCGACCAGCAGGGCGCGGGCCGCCGGCTGCACATTGGTAGCGTCGATGACTGTCAATCGCCCTGCCGCCAAGCGTTTGGCGGCGATGTAGTGCAGTACGTCGAACGCGTCGCCGCTGGCCGCCTGGTCGTTCTCGTCGTCGGCGACCAGCCCGCGGCAGAAGTCGCTGGAGAGCACCTCCGTACCTCGGAAATGCTGGTGCGCGAACGTTGATTTGCCGGATCCGCTGGCCCCGACCAGAACGACCAACGACAGCTCCGGAACGGCCAGCTCACTCACGGCCGAGCCCCCTCATTCCGCGCCAATGTGACATTGGGGCGGCTAGCCTCGATTTTTCGCGCTGGGGTGTGGTGACATGGGGGTTGAATGCACGGAAGTGCCTGTCCTGTGAGGGAAAC
>Ga0137412_10001991_pt1 | contig 16095 bp, 17 predicted proteins | sample CZODoug2_1_16fun_FD_122160 | JGI IMG/M metagenome (GOLD analysis project Ga0137412, IMG submission 122160) | Vadose zone soil fungal communities from Angelo Coast Range Reserve, California, USA - CZODoug2_1_16fungal (Hybrid Assembly) | ecosystem: Environmental > Terrestrial > Soil > Vadose zone...
CATTGCAGGATGCCCATTCGTCGGGTGCCGCGATACGCAACTACCCGGCATTTTCTCTAAATAAATCAATGATATAGGTCGCCACCGTCGGCGCGGCGGCACGGGCCAGATGGGTTGGTGGTCTACCCGCGATCCACACGTCGATCCGCAGTGGGAAACTGAAAGTTCCGCCGGCATCCGTTCACCGGCCCCAGCCGAGCTATAACCAAATGATTTGGTTGGCTTTTTCACCCACTCCCAATTCGTTTTCGAAGCCGAAAACTGCTAGACTGGCGGGTCGCAATGTAGGGACCCGCTATGGCTCAAAACGATGTTTACGATTCCAGCAAAATCAAAGTTCTCAGGGGACTCGACGCCGTTCGTAAACGGCCCGGAATGTACATCGGCGACACCGACGACGGCAGCGGACTGCACCACATGGTGTTCGAGGTTGTGGATAACGCCATCGACGAAGCCCTCGCGGGCTACTGCGATCGCGTCGTGGTAACCATTCATGCGGACGAATCGGTGACCGTCTCCGACAACGGCCGCGGAATCCCCGTCGACATTCACAGCGAAGAAGGAATCTCAGCCGCCGAGGTCATCATGACCGTACTCCACTCGGGCGGTAAGTTCGATGACACGTCGTACAAGGTCTCCGGCGGCCTGCATGGCGTCGGTGTGTCGGTGGTCAACGCGTTGTCGGATTATCTTGAACTCAACATACGGCGAGACGGAAAGCTGCACCGTCAGGAATATCGTCTGGGCGAGCCCCAGGCGCCAATGGTTGCCGTCAGCGATACCACCGAGCGCGGCACCACGCTGCGCTTCAAGCCGAGTTCGCTGATATTTACGCACATCTCGTTCAACTACGACACATTGGCGAAACGACTGCGCGAATTGTCATTTTTGAATTCGGGCGTGCGCATCGAATTAGTCGATGAACGCGACGAGAAATCGGAGGTCTTTCAACACGAGGGCGGATTGAAGGCCTTCGTCACTCACCTCAATCGCAGCAAGACGGCGGTACATCCTACGGTGCTGTGGTTCCAGACCCGCGACGGCAACACTCAAGTTGAAGTCGCCATGCAGTGGAACGATTCGTATCAAGAAAGCATGTATTGCTATACGAACAACATTCCGCAGAAAGATGGCGGCACTCACCTCGCTGGGTATCGGGCTGCGCTGACGCGCACGCTCAACAACTATATTGAAAAAGAACTCGCCGCCAAGAAGGAAAAAATTGCGACCACCGGCGACGATTCGCGTGAAGGACTGACGGCTATTCTGTCGGTCAAGTTGCCCGACCCGAAGTTCTCGTCGCAAACCAAGGATAAATTGGTTTCCTCGGAAGTGAAGGGCGTGGTGGAATCCGCCGTCGCAGCGCGCTTGGAAGAGTTCCTCTTGGAGCATCCGCAAGAGGCGCGCGCCATCGTCAACAAGATCCTCGAAGCCGCCTACGCGCGCGAAGCGGCGCGCAAGGCACGTGAAATGACCCGACGCAAAGGCGCGCTCGATATCGCGGGGTTGCCCGGCAAGTTGGCCGACTGCCAGGAAAAAGATCCCGCGCTGTCTGAAATGTTCTTGGTCGAGGGCGACTCAGCCGGCGGCTCCGCCAAACAAGGACGCGATCGCCGCACTCAAGCGATCCTGCCGCTCAAGGGCAAAATTCTCAACGTCGAAAAGGCGCGCTTCGACAAGATGCTGGCCTCTGCGGAAGTCGGTACGCTCATCACCGCATTGGGTTGCGGCATCGGGCGCGACGATTTCAATGTCGACAAGCTTCGCTACCATCGCATCATAATTATGACAGATGCGGATGTTGACGGATCTCACATCCGCACGCTGCTGCTGACGTTCTTCTACCGGCAGATGCCGATTCTGATCGAACGCGGCCACATCTACATCGCGCAGCCGCCGTTGTACAAGGTAAAGAAAGGAAAGCAGGAAACCTACGTCAAGGACGATCTCGAACTCAACGCCTTGTTGCTCAATACCGCGATAGACGGCGCCGCGCTGCATGTAAACGCCGACGCGCCGGCGCTGTCGGGTCTGGGACTCGAATCCTTGGCCAGAAAGTATGTGGAGGTGCAGGCCATCGTGCATCGATGGGCTCGCCGCTACGACGAGCGCTTCTTGGAACAGTTGCTCTATGTCCCGAAGCTGAGCCCCGACGCCTTCGATCGCATCGACGGCCTCCGAGACTGGTGCCGCAATCTGGAACTGAGACTCAACGGTCTGGATGACGTATCGCGGCGATATCGCGTTACCGTGGAGACGCTGCCCGCGGGCGGTCATCGCATCAATCTGCAGCGTTTCGAGCACGGCCTGAGTTCGGAGAAACACATACCCCGCGAATTTTTCGACTCGGCGGAATATCTGCGGATCGCAGAACTTGCGCAGACTTTGAGCGATTTGATGGGCCCGGGCGCGTTCGTCAATCGCGGCGACGATAGGCAGGAAGTCGCCAGCTTCAAAGTCGCAATGACATGGTTGTTCGATCAGGCTAAGAAAGGTCAGAGTATTCAGCGCTACAAAGGCCTCGGCGAAATGAACGCCGATCAATTGTGGGACACGACCATCAATCCGGAAACACGACGCTTGATGCAGGTGCGAATCGAAGACGCGGTCGCCGCGGACGATATCTTTACGACGTTGATGGGCGATGCGGTCGAACCGCGGCGCGAGTTCATCGAGAAGAACGCGCTGCATGTGTCGAATTTGGACGTGTAGGTTCGCGACTGACCCAATTGCCGTAGGCGGCTCACCCGATCGCCGCTCAGTCCGTATTCTTCAGCGCCTCCCGGCAGCTCAACGCACTCAGGCGGCTGCGATTGAGCCGCACGTATTTCTTTATCTCAGCGTCGTCAATCCAGGCGTACTGGCGGAGCGCCCAGCCGATCGCCTTCTGCAGGAAGAATTCCTGCGAACCAAGCGAGGGCTCGATGCAGGCGTACAATAATTCCAGATCCGTTTCCGCCTTGAATCCGAGCTGGCATATGATCGCGGTGCGCCGCTTCCACAGATTGTTCGACTTGCTCCAGGACAGCATCTTGCGTCGCATTGGCGCGGGATAGTCCCGCAGGATCGGACCGACGCGGTGCGATGCAATGTCATCCACGTAGTCCCACCATGCGCCGGTGACGATCAACTCGTCATACACTTTCATTGCCGATAGCGTCTGAAAAGGCCGTCCACGTTTGTCACCTGCCAGATACAAGGCCGCGTAACGCTCTTCTCGGAAACGCGCGTCGCGCCATAGACCCAGCACCTGCGCCTGCCAATGCGATGCCGTCGCAAACTGCACGTCTGCAAACGCCGTCTTGCATACCTGGCGCAGCAATGGCGTTGGCACGCCGTGGTACGGCATCGAAGATTTCATGTACGCCTGCATTACCGGTGCCTTGACCGGATCACGAGCCTGCTCCAATGCCTGGCGCAACTTTGGCAACAACATCGGCAAATCCCTGATGAACCGATCAGGCCATGACCGGATCGCTCTTCCCTGCAGGCATCCGTTTCACGCTAGGCAGGGCATTCATCGCTGAAGCCGACCGGCGAGTCCGTATGCGGCGCATCGGGAGGCGGAAAGGCATGGCGGAACGTGAACGCTTCCGGGGTCGGGCCTTTTGCTCGCAGAAGATCAAGTTTCGCAATCGCCTGGTCGACGCTCGGGCGATGCCCCATACGCACCCACCACAACACGAGAAAGACTTCGCTCATGCGTTCGAACCACTCTCGGCGCCGGCGCATGATGTTCACGTGATCCGAACTGTAGACGTACGCGTTCAGGGACTCAACATCCCGCCACACCGACATGTTGACCAGCATGTTCTCGTTCTCGAACGGACGAATCGCCGTGGCGTCGCCCTCTTCGGTTTTGAGGCGCCACACGAAGCCCGCGGAACGCTCGGCCAGTGCATTGATTCGCTCGAGATTATTAGCGAAATCCGCCATGACCGGCGAATCCATCGGCCCCTTGATGATTCCGATATTTAGTTGGGCAAGCTCGTAATTGGACATATTGACTCCTCGGGACCCGCGGCAAATAGTACCGGACCGGAGAGGCCCCATCCACGAGCGAGCTTCTCGCCCCGCGATTTTCGCCCTTAAGCTGCACCCTCCGGGGTCGTTCCCTACGTATTGATAGTTAGACACTGTGCGATACCCAGAAAGACCCGAACAGGAGAACCGCCAAATGAAGTCAAAAGTCATTGCGCTCGCATTCGCCCTTTTGATACGGCCCGCCCTATCGGCGGCGCCGGATGGACATCTGATCTTGCCTGACTTTCAGGCGCTCCAGCACCGTGCGACCGACTCGGTCAATATTAGCTTGGACCCGTGGCTCTTACGTATGATGTCCGCATTCGTGGACGAGAAGGATCCGGATAGCGCGGCCACGAAGAAATTGCTGGGGGGCATCAAGTCGGTACAAATCCGCAATTTCGAGTTCGACACGGATTTTGCCTATTCCACCCACGACGTCGACGCCGTCAGGAAGCAGCTGACGGCACCCGGTTGGACCCAGATGGTGCGGGTCCACAATCGCGCGAATCACGAGGACGTCGACATCTATATGATGATAGAAAATAATCGGACCAACGGCTTTGCGCTGATTGCGAGCGAACCGCGACAGCTCACGATCATCAATATCGTCGGTTCCATCAGCGTCGAAGATTTACCGGCGCTGGCAAATCACTTTGGTTTGCCAAAGCTCGGCGCCTCAACCGCCGCACGGATTCCCTTCGTTCTATAGTGTTCCCATGCGCGCCAATGTCCTTGGACGAGCAACTGGCAAAGGCACGGGCGGGAGATCTGGCTGCATTCGGCGATCTCGTGCGAGCACATAAGCGGTCTGTATACAGTCTGGCATTGCGAATGCTCGGCCGGCGCGATCTGGCCGAGGACATGGCGCAGGAAGTATTCATGCAACTTCACGGTAAGCTGCAATCGATCGAATCGAGCGCGCACCTGGCATTTTGGCTGCGCAAAGTGACCGCTCACCGGGCGATCGATCAGCTACGGCGGCGGCCGCCGGTGGAAATGACATCGTTGAATGACGAGGCGCAGCTGGTGAGCACGGTCGATGGCAGCGATCCTCTGTTGCAACGCCAATTGCGGCAGCTCGTGCTGAACCTGAGTCCGCCCGCGCGCGCCGTGGTGATGCTGCGATATCAAGAGGATTTGGACCCGCTCGAGATTGCGAAAACGCTTGATATGCCGGTCAACACGGTAAAGAGCCACTTGAAACGTTCGCTGGAAACCATGCGGCAAGAAATACTTGGCCAGGTAGAAACTCGCCGGGAGGGCCATTCAACATGAAAGACGATCTTGAAACCGAACTTCGTCAAGCGCTGCGGCCGGTGGCGCCGAGCGAGGGTTTTGAGGAGCGGCTCCTGGCGCGCGTGACCGCGGAACGGAGTTCGCCGCCGAAACCGAGTCGGCTCAAATGGCGCCGCTCGCCTGCGACCAGGTGGCTCTCTGCCGGTCTCGCCGCATCCATACTCGCCGCCGTGGGGATACAACACCATTTGCATGCGCAACGCGAACGCGAGATAGGTCTGGAAGCGCGACGGCAAGTCATAGAGGCCCTGCGCGTCACTGAGGAGAAATTGGAGCTCGCCTATCGCGTAGTCAAAGATCAATCGTCGTCGGTGAGCGATGAAAAGCCCGGCGTGTAGTTCGCGATCGAGGAAACATGATTAGACGTTTCATGCCGGTCATCGTGTGCGTGCTTCTAGCGCCCTCTTTGACGTTTGCCGCTCCCAATCCTAGGCTGCTGCTGCCGGAGTTCGGCGCGCTGGCGGACAAAGCCAGCGAGTCGGTGACGATCACATTGGATCCATCGATGCTTGCCATGGCCGGACGCTTCTTGGATTCGAACGATCCGCAAGACGCGGCGACTCAGGAGGTCATCAAGGGACTACAAGGGATCTATGTGCGGAGCTATACGTTCGATCAGGATTATTTCTACAAGCAATCCGATATCGATGCGGTGAGAAAACAACTTTCCGCTCCGGGTTGGAATCGTTTGATGGAAACACGCAGCCGTAAGACTCATGCGAACGTGGAGATCTACATCATGACGGAAGGCAACAAAGCCATTGGGCTCGCCTTGATCGCCAGCGAACCACGCGAATTCACGATTGTGAACATCATTGGCTCCATCGACCTGCAAAAGCTTCACAAACTAGAAGGTCAGTTCGGTGTTCCAAAACTCGATCTGGATGCAACGAAGGCCCCGGCCCTGAACAAACAAAAATAGCGCGGCCGGTACAGGCTCCTAAGGTCAGTCCGTCGGATAGGGGCCCTTGGAAAATGATTCGGCATGGTACCCCTTGGAACCGACCGACCGAGCCAAGGGACTTCGATAATCCTCTGAAGCGCACAGACGCCGAATCACGTAGCCGAAATCGTACCGCGGCTTCCATTCCAGTTGCGCTCTGGCCCGTCCGTTGACGTACACGCGATCGACAGTCGGGACCATGGACCAACCACGTCGTGCGTATTCCCCCTCGTAGTCCGGGAAGCATCGCCTCACGACCGATGCCGCATCCCTTCCCAGCTCAGGCAAATCGTCGCGGATGAATGGCGAGGTCGCGCTGATGATGTATCGATCGAAGCCGATTACGGGCGCCTTCTCAACTGCCAGCATGTGGGCCATGACCGCGTCTTCGATGTCTATCCGTCGATACAGATATTCGTTGATCTTGAGGTTGTCATTATCGTAAGTCCGCCGTGCCACTACGTCGTCCTCTTCAGGAAAGAATCGCGACGTCCGCAGCACGATACAGGGCAGGCCATTCTTGTAATGGAACAGTTCACACAAGTGCTCGGCAGAAAGCTTGGTAGCGCCGTAAATGTTTTTGGGCAGACATGGCACCTCTTCAGTGATCCAGACGGCGGGCGCGCCGGCAGGCGGCGTGAGCGCGCGACCGAATGCGCTGGTGGTGCTTGTGAAAACAAAAGACGCGACGCCGGCCGAGACCGCCTCTTCGAGCAGATTCAGGGTGCCGGTGATGTTGGTGTCAACGAAATCCTGACGCGCGTGGGTCGCAACGTGGGGCTTGTGGAGCGTGGCGGTATGCAGAACCGCCTCCACCCCCTGCATGCACTCCTTGACGAAACGCCCCTCCGTGATGGATCCCACGTGATGAGTAAATGGCGAGGCCTTGACGTCCAGACCTACCGCTTGGTGATGCGACGTTTGCAGGTGTCGCATCAGCGCTTCGCCCAAGTGACCGGCACTGCCGGTGACGAGAATTCTCATGTCGTCCTCGCTAACAAGTCCTAGACGCACCCCTACGTTACCGGAGCCGTGCATTTTCGTGCAGTACGTCCGCGAACCGCTCGGCGCAAGTCCCCGCCCAATGGAAACTGTTCCGGTCCGGCGGCCGGCACAGTCTGCCAAACGCAGGTTCCGGTTCTTGCATCGCGCTGCTTGACATGACTATGTAAGAAAACTGTCAACATTGGTCTCTATCCTTCGACGTCTCCAAACAATCACGTACGGGAGCCGTCGCCATGTCTAGACTGACCGAAGTCATCGCATTTACCCTGAGTCTATCCGCGCTTGGTGCGCCATTGGCGATCGCCGACGACGGTGATGGCGATGCGACAAGCCGTCATGTGCTGCTCATCAGCGTCGATGGCATGCATGCGCTGGATTTCCACAATTGCGTGCTCGCCAACACTTGCCCGAATCTGGCGGCGTTGGGGAGCAACGGCATCAACTACACACGTACGTCGACTTCCAAGCCATCCGATTCCTTTCCGGGCCTGATGGCCATCGTGACCGGCGGGACGCCGAAATTGGTCGGCGCTTACTACGACGTCGCTTACGATCGCGTGCTGGCACCGCCCGAGGCGGATACGGGCAATGGCGTACTTCATGGCAGTTGCCTGGCGGGACAAGTCAATGGAACTCGTACCGAATACGAGGAAGGCGTGGAAATCGATCAGACCCTGCTAAACGGCGGGGGACCTTATGGCACTTACGACGGAAGTTTCAAATCAATCGATACCAAAAGGCTGCCGCGTGATCCCTTTAACGGCTGCGCTCCGGTGTATCCGTGGAACTTCATCCGGGCAAATACAATTTACGGCGTCATCCACAAGGCCGGCGGGTACACGGCTTGGTCGGACAAACACGCCGTCTACGCGGCGGTATCCGGACCGACCGGCACGTCATTGCCCAGCAATGTGGACGATTACTACTCGCCTGAAGTCAATTCAAATTCGATCCCCTTGCCCGGCGTCAAGACGGCGACTGGACTCGACTGCAGCGCCATCCCGAATAACAACGGCGGCGATTGGACCACCGATTTCGACAACATCAAGTGCTACGACCAGCTGAAGGTGAACGCCGTTCTCAATTGGATTCAGGGCAAGACCCACCTGGGCGGCGCCAAGGGCACGGTCCCTGCGATTTTCGGTATGAACTTTCAATCCGTCAGCGTCGGTCAGAAATTGCTCGAAAAAGGCGTCAAGGGTGGCTACTCGGATGCGGCCGGCACGCCGACCTTCACCATGCTCGGAGAGATCAAGTTCGTCGACGGTGCGATTGGCCAATTCGTGAGCGAACTGAAGAAGCAGCATCTGCTCGACTCGACGACCATCATCATCACGGCGAAACACGGACAATCGCCGATTGACACGAATCGCTTTTTTCCGATTCCGGGTCATAGCGGCACGAACGGTCTTCCGCCGTCCGCCTTGCTAGGTCCGTCGTTCCTGCCGGACTCCGAATTGAACCAAATAGGGGCGACTGAAGACGATATCTCGCTGCTCTGGCTGAGCCCCAACACCAGCACCTTGGCCGCGGTCGGTCTGCTCGAGGCCGGCGCGACATCGGCGGGCATCGGCCAGATTTTCTACGGTCCGTCGCTCGAAGCGATTTATGGCAAGCCGGGTCTGCCCGCGAACGGCGGCGATCCGCGCACCCCGGACATCATCGTCCAGCCGAATGTCGGCGTGGTCTATACCGGTAGTCTGGCGAAGCAAGCAGAGCATGGCGGCTTTGCACAGGACGACACGAATGTCGTCTTGCTGGTTTCGAACCCATCGCTCCGCGCCCGAACCGTAACGAGCTTCGTCGAGACCACGCAGGTGGCTCCGACGATTCTGAAAATCCTCGGGTTGGATCCCAATGAACTGGATGCGGTTCGCAAGGAAGGCACACCGGTTCTGCCCGGGCTGCATTTCCAGAAGGATTGAAATACGCGGCGGTGGCGGGCCCGTTACCGGGTTCGCCATCGCCAATCCCGCATCCCAGTCGTTGAGGCCGGCACCGTTCAGTCGCGACACGGCGCCATTCCGGCCGCACCGTCCGGCGATCCACCCCGGCACGTTGCGACTCCCGAGTAAGTACCGAGTCGGCGGTACAACATCGCGCAGTGCCCATCGAGAATATCTTGCCCGCTCAGCGATTTCGTCCTCGAGCGCGGCCGGCGGCGCGCGGCAATCGGACGCTCGACGACTTTTCGCTAGCCCTCACTCGGGGTCCGTGGACCGCTTGCGTGCCGAAGGGGTTGGGAATACTTTGATCGACCCAGCCTTTCGCTCCGGAGTCTTTTGTGGTTAACGAGTACATTCGCTGATGACCGAACGTCCACAGATGACTCTGCATCGCCTCGCCGAGATGCGCACGGCCGGCGACAAAATAGCCATGCTTACGTGTTATGACGCCGCGTTCGCTCGCGTACTCGATGAGGCCGGCGTGGATGTGTTGTTGGTCGGCGATTCGCTCGGCATGGTGATCCAAGGTGCATCGAGCACGTTGCCGGTTTCAATCGGCGACATGATATATCACACGAAAAGCGTGGCCGGCGGCAATCGTAGGGCATGGATTATCGCCGACATGCCCTTCGGTAGTTATCAGGAATCCCACGAGCAGGCCATGCGCAGCGCCGCGTTATTGATGCAGGCCGGGGCGCATATGGTCAAGCTCGAGGGGGGCGGTTGGACTGCACCCGTAGTCCGCTTTTTGATCGAGCGCGGAATTCCCGTTTGCGCCCACCTCGGGTTCACACCGCAATCGGTACATGCGCTCGGCGGTTATCGTATTCAGGGGCGCGAAAATCAAGCCGCAGCCACTCTGCAGCGCCAAGCAGCGGAATTGGCAGATGCCGGCGCACAGATGCTGGTCATCGAACTCGTGCCGACCGCGCTGGCACGCGAGCTCACCGCAAAGTCATCCATACCGGTGATCGGCATCGGTGCCGGTTCCGGATGCAGCGGCCAGGTGCTGGTGCTGCACGACATGCTCAATCTCACTCATGGGAAACTACCGCGCTTTGTGCGCAATTTCATGGAAGGCAGCGCGAACATTCAGGACGCAGTGCAACGCTTCGTGCGCGACGTCAAGAGCGGCGCCTTTCCCGATGACGCACGGCACGGGTATTGACGGATACTGGCGGTGCAAGTCATTCACAGCATCTCGGAACTGCGCGAAGCGCTGGCCGGCCGCGAAGGCGTCGCCCTTGTCCCGACCATGGGAAATTTGCACGAGGGTCATCTATCGCTGGTACGCCGCGGAGTCAAGTGCGGCGGTCCCGTGGTGGCGAGCATTTTCGTCAATCGATTGCAATTCGCACCTCACGAAGATTTCGATCAGTACCCCCGCACGCTTGCTCGTGATTGCGAACTGCTGCAGGCGGCAGGCTGCGACGTTGTATTCGCGCCCAGCGAAAGGGATTTATATCCAGAACCGCAGAACTACAAGGTTCACCCGCCCGCGAACCTGGCCGATACTCTTGAAGGCCAGTTCAGACCGGGCTTTTTTGTCGGCGTATGCACCGTCGTCCTCAAACTACTCAATGTCGTGCAACCGCGATTCGCCGTTTTCGGCAAGAAGGACTACCAGCAGTGGCGGGTGATTCAAGGCATGGTGCGTCAATTGGCGTTGCCGACCGAGATCATCGCCTGCGAGACGGTGCGCGAGGCGAGCGGACTCGCGATGTCATCGCGCAATGGCTATCTGAGCGCTGCCGAGACCGTCGAGGCCGCCCAGTTGCAGACCGCGCTGCGTCGAATCGCCGCCGCTGTCAGAGCAGGACAAAACAATTGGATTGGCCTCGAGCGCGAGGCCTCTGATGGCTTGGCGGCACGAGGATGGGTGCCTGACTATGTGTCGATTAGACAGCAAGAAAATCTCCGCGAACCGGTCGACGTGGCTCCGCTGGTGATTCTGGCGGCGGCGAGACTCGGCGCCACGCGATTGATCGACAATGTGGAAATACCGCGATTCGGTTGAGAGCGCAAGTGCGCGAATGCCTGACAGGCTCTGCGGCATGGCGCTCGACGCTTTTGCCGCCTAAAATAGCAAGATCCCTATGAATCAACCGATCAAATTTCCTGATATGCGCCCGCCGAAGGATCGGGCCGCGTCGATCGACCTGCCTACCCCCGCGGGCTATCGGCAAAGGGTGCCCCTATTTCCGACCAGCGATGCGACCCACAAGAATCGACGGGTGGAGCGGAAGCGGCTCGTCTTCTGGTTTGGCCTGGCGGTGGCTCTGCACGCGGCTTTGTTGCTGGGCTTGTGGTTGACACCGCCGCTGCGGCTCAAGTGGGGCCCCTCCCCGGATGCCTGGGTGCAGGTAATGTCGCTGCCGAAGAAAGAGCCGGAAGTGCCCATTCTTGATGTACCGGAAGCGTCGAAGGCGGCGCCGACGAAGGCAAAGAATCGGGAGGCTCAGACGGCGGTTCAGCCGAGCCATGAGGAGTCCCAATGAAACTAAGCGCTCGCAATGTTCTTGTCGCTACGGTCAAGACGGTTACCGCGGGAGCAGTCGACACCGAAGTCGTGGTCGAACTGGCCCCGGGAATCGAGATCGTTTCAATCATCACCAAAAAGTCCGCCGAGACGCTTGGACTCAAGCCCGGTGGGAAGGCTTACGCAGTAATCAAGGCGTCCAGCGTGATGATCGGGGTCGACCACTGACGGCGAGCGCGATCGGCAAGTCCGCCTCTCACGCCGCAGCGATTTTCGCCAACCCGGCTTCGATGGACTGCCGGATTTCTTCGTTCAGTTGGCGAGGATTTTTTCCGAGGGAGGCGATCGGTTCGCCGATCACCACGCGAATCGTACCGGACTTTTTTACAAAACTCCGGCGCGGCCAAAAACTTCCGGCATTGTGCGACAGGGGAATCACGAGCTTGCCGGTAGCGGTGGCGAGCAACGCACCACTCACGCCGAATTTCTTCGTCTCACCGGCCATGACTCGCGTGCCCTCGGGGAAAATGATGATCCACAAGCCGTCGGCAAGGCGTGCCTTGCCCTGTTCCACCACCTGATTCACGGCACGGTGGCTTTCGCCCCGGTTGATTGCAATGGGCCGCAGCACCTTGAGACCCCAACCGACGAAAGGTATCCATAAGAGCTCCCGCTTCAGCACCCACACATGCGGCGGGAAGATTACGAACTGCGCGATGGTCTCCCAGGCCGAAGCATGGTTGCTCATCACGATATGCGCCCCCGGGGGAATCCGCTCACGCCCCTCGACGACGAATTTCAGTCCGCAAAGGCGTTCCAACACCCAGAACAGGCCGCGCGCCCAGCCTCGGGCCATGGCGAATCGATGGCGGTACGGCAGCCAGAAACACATCCCCATGAGCCCGCCGACCACGCAGGCCGAAAGCATCATGTAGGTAGTGAACAACAACGATCGAAACGTCTGCATGGAGCGTCAGCCGGGCAATCGCGACAAGTCCGCTACGCCGCCGAGCAGTGCTTGAACATTGCGCAGCAGCGCCAGCCGGTTATTGCGCCGCTCGAGATTCTCGTCCATCACCATGATCCGCTCGAAGAACTCGTCGACCGCGGCACGCAGGCCGGTCAACGAATGCAAGGCGTCCGCATAACGCCGCTCGGCAATCGCCTGTTCCACCGTACCGCTCAGTCCATTGAGCACCCGGTGCAGCGCGAGTTCGGCTTCCTCCGTGAGCGCCGCGGCCTGTACCGGGAGATGCGCGCCGGGCGCTGCCTTACGCAGAATGTTGACGATGCGCTTGTTGATGCCGGTCAATACGCCGGCATCCGGCAGCAACAGAAACACTTTGAGCGCCTGCAAGCGGGTTTCCACATCCAAGGGCGAGCGTGGGCGACCGGCGAGAACCGCATCGATCATTTCGGCGGTGGTACCGTCGGCCCGCTCCAGCAACAGGCCGCGGAGCCGGTCGGCAATGAAATCGTAGACCTCCTCGACAACCTCGGTTCGCTGCACGGGCTGAGCGGCCGCCGCTCGCCGGAGCAGGTCGATCAAGTCCACGTCCAGGCGGCCTTCCAACAAAATGCGCAGCACGCCGAGCGCGGCGCGGCGCAGGCCAAAGGGGTCTTTGGTGCCCGTCGGCCGTTGCTGGATGGCAAAGATTCCCACCAAGGTGTCGATCTTATCGGCGAGCGCCAGTGCTTGACCGGTCTTGCTGGCGGGCAGCGTATCGCCGGCGAACCGGGGTTTGTAATGCTCCTCGATAGCGAGCGCGACTTCGGCCGGCTCGCCCTGCGCCTCCGCATAGTATTTACCCATGGTTCCCTGCAATTCAGGAAACTCGCCCACCATCGCGGTCATGAGATCAGCTTTGGCGAGTTGGGCGGCGCGCGCGATGTCGCCTTCTGCACTTATACATCGGGCCATCCACACCGCCAGATCCTTTACCCGCAAGGTCTTCTCGGCGTAGGTTCCCAGCTTGGTCTGAAACGTCATTCCGCTTAGGCGCTCAGCGTGTGCGTCGAGCGGGACCTTTCGATCCTGTTCCCAAAAAAAAGCGGCGTCGCTCAACCGAGGTCGCACGACGCGCTCGTTGCCCTCGCGCACCTTCGAAGGATCGCGGCTTTGGAGGTTGCTCACCGTAACGAAGCCGCCGGTCAGCCGGCCGTCGGCGCCCTGCACCGCGAAGTACCGCTGGTGATCCTGCACCGTGGCAATCACGACCTCGCGCGGCAGCGCCAGAAATCGCTGCTCGAATCGGCCGGCGATGGGCACCGGCCATTCCACCAAGGCGGTCACCTCGTCGAGCAAGGCGTCCTCGATCAACGCGGTACCGCCGGACTCGGCCGCCGCGACGTTGACCTGGGCGCGTATGAGATCGCGGCGCTTGCCGAAATCGGCGATCACCTTGGCGCGGCGCAATTGACTCTCGTAGGACTTTGGCGATTTCAAAACGAGGGGGCGAGGCGCATGGAACCGATGACCCACGGTGATCCGGCCGGACGTCAATCCAAGTAAGGTCGTTGGAACCACGTCGCCGCCGAAAAGCAGGACGACACTGCGCACGGGCCTGACGAATTCTGCGCTGTGCGCGCCCCAACGCATTCGCTTGGCGATGGGCAGGGCCGCAATCGCTTGAGCCACGATCGCACCGATCAGGCTTGTGGTAGCGGCGCCGGGCTCCGTGCCGCGAAACGCCAGCCAGGCACCTTTGTCCGTCGTCAGGCGCTCGAGGTCGGCAACCTGGACGCCGCAGCTTTTGGCAAACGCGGCGGCGGCCGACGTGGGTGCGCCGGCCGCATCGAAGGAGCTGGCGACCGGTGGTCCGCGACGCTCGACCCGACGATCTGGTGCAAATTCTGCACAGGCCTCGACTCGCACGCCGAGGCGTCGCGGCGTCGCGAAGCCGTGCGCGAGCCCATGGGGAATGCCGGCGGCTTCGATGCCTTTGATCAAGCCGTCCGTGAGCGCGCTCGACAAGCTCAACAACGTGCGCGGCGGCAATTCCTCCGTGCCCAATTCGAACAACAGATCGTGGGCCGCCATCAGGCGACCTGCGGCGGCGCGAGATTCTTCAGCAACGGGAACCCAAGTGCTTCGCGGCTTTGGCGATAGCCTTCGGCGACGCCGCGAGCCAGCGTTCGGACCCGCAATATGAAGCGCTGGCGCTCGGTGACCGAGACCGCATGGCGCGCGTCGAGCAGGTTGAAAGAGTGCGATGCCTTGACCATCTGTTCGTAAGCGGGCAAAACCAGTTTGTCCTCGAGCAGGCTTTGGCACGCCGCTTCGTGGGCATCGAATTGACTCAACAAAATTTGCGTGTCGGCCTTTTCGAAATTGTAGACGGATTGTTCCACCTCGTTCTGATGAAACACGTCGCCATAGGTGATGCTGCCGAACGGCCCGTCGGCCCAAACGATATCGAAAATGCTTTCCTTACCCTGGATATACATTCCCAGGCGCTCGAGCCCGTAGGTAATTTCGCCCATGACCGGTCGGCAATCCAGGCCGCCGACCTGTTGGAAGTACGTGAACTGCGAGACCTCCATGCCGTTGAGCCACACTTCCCATCCGAGCCCCCAAGCACCCAAGGTGGGCGACTCCCAGTTATCCTCCACGAAGCGAATATCGTGCGTCAGCAGATCGAAGCCGAGCGATCGCAGCGAGCCAAGATAGAGCTCTTGAAAGTCGTCCGGTGATGGCTTGATGCAAACTTGAAACTGATAGTAATGCTGCAGCCGAAACGGATTGTTGCCGTAGCGCCCGTCCGTCGGCCGGCGCGACGGTTGAACATATGCGGCGCTCCATGGCTCCGGCCCAACGGCGCGCAGAAATGTCGCGGTGTGAAAGGTTCCGGCACCCATTTCCATATCGTAGGGCTGCAAAATGATGCATCCCTGCTCCGACCAATATGTTTGCAGCGCGAAGATCAGATCCTGAAACGTCCTGGGCGAGGGGCGGGTTGCTTTGGCCATAATGCTCGTGGGCTTCAATAACGGCCCGCGAGTATAGCGACGCGCCACGCGCGCTGTCCTCCCGTTGCCCGGCGAGAGCGCCGGGAGCCGCACTTGTTTGGCACATTGACCCGTTTGGAGCGGCCAGATGGCGCGCCACGTTTACCTAGACGGTATGGGCGCACCATATTGGAGCGCTCATTTTTTAGATTTGCGCCATAATAGAGCGCCAATGCCTGCATCTGGTTGCAAGTACTTGATCCGTATATGGCCCGCAATGGCACATTTGCTGCATTGTCACAGAACCCGGCGCGACCGGGCCCAACAGAATTACCCACCTCGTGAGGATGCAAATGACTCCGGCTGAAGTTCTAAAATTGATCAAGGAAAAGGAAGCGAAGTTCGCCGATCTTCGCTTTACGGATACGATTGGCAAGGAACAACACGTGACC
>Ga0137412_10001992_pt1 | contig 16088 bp, 22 predicted proteins | sample CZODoug2_1_16fun_FD_122160 | JGI IMG/M metagenome (GOLD analysis project Ga0137412, IMG submission 122160) | Vadose zone soil fungal communities from Angelo Coast Range Reserve, California, USA - CZODoug2_1_16fungal (Hybrid Assembly) | ecosystem: Environmental > Terrestrial > Soil > Vadose zone...
GAAAATTACAGATGGGCAGAATCAATGCTGATGGAAAAAGAGAACAGGAAATATCTAAATACCTTAAGAGTAATGATTTATGAAAACCGAGTTGAATCTCCTGAGATCCCTGAAGGAACATATTATTATGATTCTTTGGGATTTCGCACTTGCTTTCAATCACTTTTAGAGAAGTTAAAGACTAAAGATTATACCAAAAATTTTGGAGCTCTAGAATGTTAAATAAATTAGAAAACCGAACTCAAATATCCAAACCTCTGGGACCTCATAGAGATTATCATGAAAATCTAAGATATGCAGAGCAAGTAAGTTTAAAAGAAAATACAAGCAGGATCAATGGACTGAGAGTGAAGATCAGTGATTCTGAACATCTTCAGAAGGCTCTTCTTATTATATCTTGGTGCCCTGGAACTACGGTGAAAAAAGGAAATTATGCTACTCCTATTTTCTTACACCAGTTCAATGAAGATTTTAAGAAGACGGCTTATAATGTATTAAATTTTTACAAGAAGGCAATTTTCGATCATGAAAAATCTAATCCCATACAGCCAGAGTTCCTTGATTCAAATTTTAAGGTTTAATGACTTAAATTTACAAATTCTCTAGATTCTCGAAGATCCCTAACACAAAACTGAGAGAAAAATATGAGCGTTGATGGTGCATTTAGAGCAGTTGAAAGAATAGCAGATCGTTTAAGTCAAAATCCCCAGGCTGTTGAACGAGGTGTCCACATGGCGGAAAGAATCGGATCGAATTTAGTCGGATCTGCTCCGCATTTTGTAGCAGCTGCTGAGAAGTTACCTAATTTAGTCAATGCTTCTAACAATGCCTTTAATGGAGGAGATCGAATCTGCCAAATCGCTGAAAGATCTTTTCAGATTCCTTTACATGCTTCTCATGTTATGAATAATTATCAAAGAAGTTCTGAAGTCGCATATACAAGATTCGCTAAGCACCATAGATCTGAAGCGGAGAAAAAAGCAGCTGAACAAGCGGCTCATGATAAAGCTGCAGAAAATCTTGAACAACTCGGAGAGGCTGCTCTAGATATTTTGCAAGCTATAGGGTGGGGAGCAGCTGGTAACAGTGATCAAGCAGCGGAACAAGCAACAGATGCTGCAGGAAGAATATGGGATGTTTTTACTGGTAGCTTTTGGGGTCCTGGTAATTCTTGAATTTTGAATTGATTATGAATTTTCTCATTACAACACTTTTTATTAATATGCCTTATGGCATTCACGATGGATCTAAATACAGACCGTGGTTTGTAATGTTGATATTGGGAGTTATATTATTTTTTCATCTATTTCGTAAGCACAAAAGATGATGGGATATTCATGAGAATTGAATCAAATTCATTCTCTCAAAGGCTATCAGTAAATTCTGATTCCCCAGCAACCACATCCCGGGTAAGTAACAATACTCGGGATACCATCAGTCAGCCTACCAGTAAGTCTGAAAAAGCCGTGGCCGAGTTTGCTTTTGCAATGGTTCTTTTTTTTACTTTGGGGTGTGCCTTTCTGTTCCTTATTTTTGACTTCATAAAGCAATGGGTGCAAATGAAAAGATGATATGCACTTTGTACTTACTGCATTTTTTTACTAGGGACTATCTTAGTTATTTCCATTTTTTACTTAACAAGGTATAAGTGAAAAAAGATGTAAGGAGATTTTTTATGAAGATTTTATTTGTTGTTTTTGGGGTCACTGCCCTCCTGGCCTTAAGGGCCTTAGCGATGCCATTACACTATCCCTCAATGGATGATTTCGTAGATGATGGTGAAGAAACCAGCACAGAACAGGAGCATTGTATTGATGGACCTGAGAATGATCAGGACTAAAACTTATAGAGATCGATCATGAGTACTCCTTGCTGATGTGGGATTCCTCGAACGTCTTGTATTACTTTATCTATTGTTTTAGCCTCGCCTTCTAATATATCTTCAGCGATTTCAAGTTCTTTTAGAGTACATGATGCTAGGATCAATAGAAAGATTATGTATTTCATATGGTTATTGGTTTCTTTATTATTCTTTTGTTGATTTTCTTGGTAATTCACTTTAGAAGTGATGATGAGGTTGATTAAGAAATAATAAATTCTGTGATGATTACAAGTCCTGCTGAACCAGCGCCCCCCGCGGTATTAGTATTTGCATTGGTAGCTGCGCCTCCTGCTCCTGTTCCAGGAATTACAGATGCGACTCCTGGCCCTGACCAATTTCCTATAGCTCCTGGTCCAAAAACAGTTCCTCCTCCATAGCCAGATATTACAAAATTATTGCCTGCTCCTTGATTTGACCATCCGCCCCCTAGACCAATTCCTCCAGAAATTTGAACACTTCCACCGCTTCCAGTTCCTGCTGCGCCTCCTGCTCCGCTATTGCCAATTCCTGAAGCTGCTTGACCAGCACTACCAGCACCACCGGTAGCTGATATCAAAATACCTACGCTTGTTGTTCCTCCTGTCCCACCAGCATTATTTCCTGCGGCACCTGCTGTACCTCCTGCACCTACTGTCACTACTTGAGAAACTCCAATCGCAGAAGCCGAAAAAAAGCCTCTTGCATAGCCCCCACCGCTTCCTCCACTAGTAGCTGCAGAATTGCTTCCAGCTGCTCCTGCTACGCCCCCAGAGCCTCCACCACCTCCAACTAATTCTATAATGCAAAAAGCCATTCCAGATGTCGGGGTGTATGTTCCTGAAGTGGAAAACTTTTGAATATTTACAGAAGAAAACCCAAGACCGCCAATGATGCTTACGAAGCCATTGGAATCTACAGTGAATTCAGTGCTATTGAAATGAGATACTCCATTGTCTCCTATAGTAGAACTTGCAACGGCCTGGGATCTTTGTATCTCTACCGTATAAGTGTTCGCTGCAAGGGAATCTGTTCTAATGACATTAGCAGTAGTACCTGCGGCTACCTGTCCTCCAGTTACTGTTATTGTGCCCGTTCCATCAGGTAAGACGGGGTTTGTGCCTGGACCTGTAAAAGCATCTACCTCGACTTTTTCTATAGCGGCTCCGCCACCTGTCATGGAAACAAAGCCATTGGCATCTACGGTGAACTGGGCATTGTTAAAGCTGGAGATACCCGCATTGTTTATATTAGAGGAAGCCACTGCATTAGATACCTGGAGATCCAGATCTTCGTTGGGGTCGCCACCAGATCTAAAGAACAAAGGCTTAGCATGAGTTGCATTGGCTACGGCATTGCCGATGAGGTTGATATTATTGGCTACCGGGTTAACGACGACACCATCATCACCCGTGACGGTCTCTACTGTTGAAGAGCCTGAAAAGGTGATCCAGTTTGCTAAAGTGACCCCTGAATTGCTGAGGAAGTTCTTTAGGAACCAGAATTGATTTGTAGTAGTATTTAACCATACCTTCTGGATAGGATATTGGATATCACTTGTCGTCGGATCTCTAGGCTGGAATTGCACCACAAAGGGATTGGAAGATGTAGTCCCATTAGATATGGGATAAAGTTCATTGGCTATTGTAGTGTTATTGAATGTCATATAAATTAAATATTTAATTTTTTTTCTTGTATCACTTTATCAAATATATTCTGTGACAACTATAAGCCCTGGAGTGCCGCTTCCTCCTGCAACAGATGAGGATGCTATACAAACAGCACCTCCTCCACCTGCTCCATATCCTAGAGCTGCTGCTCCAGCATTTGATCCTGCAGTCGCTCTAAAAGTATTTAAGCCACCTGAACCAACTTGGGAATTAGATCCTTGACCTGCTACAACAACGTCACTTCCATTTATAAATCCCCAAGATCCTCCTCCCCCTGGAGTTCTATAACTCCCTCCGGAGCCGCCCGTTCCTCCTGCTGCCCCTATAACTGCTGAAGGAACTCCAACCGACCCTGTTCTGCCTCCTCCCGTGCCCCCATTAGCACTGATCAAAGCCCCTAATGAAGTATTTCCTCCATTACCGCCAGCCGCTCCACTGCTTCCAGCACCTGCGGCTCCAATGGTCACTGTTTGGGAAACTCCAATTGAAGCTGCTGAAAAAACCCCGACAGCATATTCTCCTGAACCTCCGCCAGATCCTACATCAAATGCTGCTGCTGAGTTAGCTCCGCCTCCTGCTCCGCCTCCTCCTAAGGATTGGACAATACAATATTTCATACTAGCAGTTGGAGTGTAAGTACCAGTGGTTGTGAAAACTTGCATGTTTACCGTTGTAAAACCGCTACCTCCTCCGCCTCCTGATGTTAAAGCTCCTGCCTGTGACATATTTTACCTATATTGATAATCCATATAGACTAAAGGTCCCTGAGAAAGGCGTACCATCGTCAGCGACGAGCTGGAATGCGTTTACTATGAAATTAGGTATTGTATATCCTCCGGTACCACCACCCGTAGTAATAGCAGGCCCAACATCATTTACAAACGTTGTTCCAAAGCCTGAAGCAGTAACAAAATCCACTCCTGATGTGAAGTTGAGTAATACTGAGAATAATGATGCAACATTTGGAACTCCTGCACCGGCTTCCAAGCCTGTTAGAGGAATTAAAGTTATGTTAACTGTGTTCCCAGACGAATATCCTGTGTTAATATAGGTTGCTCCTCCGTCACTAGAGATCTGAAGTCCGAAATTTGCTCCTGCAAAGGTAGGATCAGTGATGTTATTGGATACCAAAAGATAATTATTAAAAGAGGGAGTTATCCCTGTGGTAAAAGGAAGAGACGTTACTAAAGTAGCGCTCTGAGTCTGTACTAATACTAATGCTCCAGGAGAGGATGGACCGCTTCCAGAGGATAATGATCCAGCTTGTGACATTTTACACCTGAACTATGTATTGAGTGACTAAATATACTAGTCCAGTTCCAGCAGTTCCTTTCACAAGATATTGAGTCCCTTTAGCTTTAAACACGCCATTGCATCCTTGTGGAGGAGTATTAGTAGTATAGTCGTATAACCAGAATGAGGATGCTGGCGCTATATCCACATCATTAATTCCGTCATCAGAGAAGGTCACCAATACTGTGCTGTTATTGACTAATTTTACTATTGAAGCGGCGTGGGCTAAGGGAGCTCCTAAAGCTTGATAGGTTCCACTTAATGATGCAGAATCTATACTTCTGAGAGGTTCATAAAAAATGTGATTTGTATATGCCATAGAATCCTTAGTTCACAATGAACCATGCAATTGTTGATGTGTCTGTAACACCAGCAGATGTGATCACAAAACTTGTACTTGCAGTTTTTGCTGTAATGGCTATTGCCTGAGCTGTAACCACTGTTCCTAAAGTTTGTACAGTTGCGAATATCAGAGAATTTGCTGTTACTGCAGTTGTTGCAACTGTTGCAGTTCCACCAACAAGATCCACGGTCCCAAAGGAATTAGCTCCAGCCGTTGTAGTAGTACCAACACTTGTACTTACGATCTTATTGCCAGCGGTTCCTAGAACAACATTTCCATTGGTAGCTGTGATATTTCCTAGAGTTGAAGTAATACTTGTCCCCGCTGTGACAGAACCTGTCACTGAAGGTGAGGCTGTAAAGGCAGGATCAGCTCCTGTAGCTCCTGCTAATAGAGTTCCTGTTGCGGCTACTCCTAAAGAAGAAACAGCATTGGTTGCGCCCCCTAAGAGAACTCCATGCTGGGTTACTGCATTAGCAGTGACAGCTGAAGTTCCATTGCCTGTTAGAACGCCTGTTAGTGTTGTAGCCCCTGTTCCTCCATGGGCCACATTCAATGGAGCTGTGACATCAATATTTAAAGTATGGGCTCCCCCTGTTAGAGTTAGAGTACTTCCTGAAGATGTGATAGTGGAAAAGGCAGGATCTGCACCCGTTGAACCAATAAGTACTTGACCATTGGTGCCTGGTGTTGTTGCTACAATAGAAGAACTACCTTCGCCTATCAAAACCCCATGAGCTGTATAGGTTGCAGGAGTATAAGGTCCTATAAGAGAAAACGTTATTGTAGAACCAGAGCCTGTAGTCGCAATTTGATCTCCTGTACCAGCTAATGTAATATTTCCAGCTGTAGGCGATATGGCTCCTCCAGAGTCTCCTGTAAGAGTATTTAGTGCGCCGCCTGTCGTTCCTAAAAGTCCCCAATTTGCAGTAGTTATATTTCCTGTAGTGGAGAAAGAAGTAAGAGAATATTCCGCATTTCCTACAGTATTAACCCAACGCTTCCCAACAGGATAATTGATATCTGCAGGTGTTGGTGCTCTTACATCAAGATGCGGTACCTCGACGTTTTCTGGCCGACTTCCAAAACTTTGGGTATAAACTGTTGCTCCAGGCTGAAAAGTCATAAAAATCTCCTTGATCTGTTAAATTAAAATTTAACTTATAATGTTTTTTATGCGCTACTTTGTTCAATTTATTTTTAGGATACAAATTTAAGGAGAGATATGGCAAACTATACTGGAGTTTTAGATGAGAATTTAATGGAAGAACCTGAACTTATTAAAACAAGCTCAAGAAGTGACTCGGCAAAGAAAATGTGGGTCAGAAGAAAGGCTGAGCAAACTCAAAAGGAAAATGCTATGGCGATAAATTCTCCTATAAAGGCTTGGGTATATCACACTGAATGGGCTACTCTAATGGCGACAGTTGTTGGCCTTTTCCTATTCGTCCATCATGAAAACGTTCATTTAACTGGCCGATTGGACACTAGCACTCAAAGATTAGATGCTCATATAGAGCAGATAAATCGGCGTGTGGATGAGTCCAATAGTCAGCTAAATAATAGATGTGATGAGCTTCATAAAGAATTTTATGATTTGCTCAAAGAGACTAGAAGGCCTCCACAATTATAGGAGTAAAGAATGGATATTGGAGTAATTATTGCTGTTGTTGGAAGCGCTATCGCCATCATTGGAGTGGTCATTGCAATGATGTTTTGGGTTAGGACAGAGTCCAATTCTATAAGACAAGAACAGAAAAATGATAGGAAAGATATTCTTGAATTGATTAGAGCTATCGATTTTGAAATGAAGGATTTTCACTATAAACTATTAGAGATAGAAAGGGGTAAAAAATGAGTATTACGGTTGTTTTAGCTGTTTTGATTTATTTGTTCTTCGAATGAAATCTTATCTTCCAATTCTTTTTTAATCATTTCAGATAATTTCAAAGCTTGAGGTAATCTATTATGAATTACAGCTTCCTGTAATTTCTTGTGCATATTTTGAAATCTTGGATTTACAAGCATTTGACGAAGAGCATAACTTGTAGCAGCACCTATAGCCATTCCTTTTAATCCTATACCCATGGTGGCGGGATTAAGCACAAGAGCTCCCATTATAATTTTTCCAGCATCTCCTAATTTAACTATGCCTTCCCAGTTTTTTTTCGACATTCTGTCAGTAAAATTCATCAGACTTGAATATGCTTTATCAGCAGATCTTAATTCATTAAAAAGAGAGGGATCTAACATTTTTTGAGCATCATGAGTTGCTGATTTTAATTTTCCTATGGAAGATTTTCCTCCTGTCGCTCCTTTAATAACATCATTTACTGCTACATTGAAATCATGAAGATTTGTAAATTCTATTGGATTGTTAAATAATTCTTCAATTTCTTTTTCAATGAGTCTACTATGTCGCTTGGGAAGTTTATCTAATGTTTTGTAAAATTTAGACTCAAAATCTCTCAATTCTGGACCTTGAAGAAACTTTCCGACTTGTCCTTGAGCTCTAATATCTTCATAAATATTCCCAAGTTTATCTTGTATTCCTTTTAAAAATGGAGATTTTTCTTGATACTTCATTGCAGCTTTAGATAAAATAGATAATTTCTTTTTATCTTGGATAATAGGAGTTATTTCTTTGTCTGACAATCCTTTAGACTTTAAAAAATTAACAATTGATTTTTGTTTGTTTGAAGGAGCAATAGATTTTGATAGAGCTTTTTCAACAGTAGAAGGAGCTGCCATCCCAAATCCCCCTACGATATCCTGTGCCCATTCTGGTAGATTTAATTCTTTTGCTCCAGATTTAGCTAATCCCCCTGAAATAGATTGTAAACCTTTTTTTACTAGACCCCCTTCTCCTAAAGCAGCAAGGGGAAGATTCTCACCGGTAAATTCTAATATATCTTCAAGGCCTCCCTCTTGTGTGGGAAGGAACTCCTCAGTCATTCTTTCTCCCAATTTCTGGGAAACAGGACCAAAAGAGGGAAGAAGGCTAAATTTATTTGCCCCTTTGATTAGCCCTTTTAAAGGAGCAGATGCAATGGACCTTCCTTTAGATGGCTCAGATTCCAAATCAGAAAAAAATGAAGATTCTTTTTTTTGTTCTGAAGGTAATTGATCCAGATCAGAAAAAAATGAAGATTTCATTCCTCAAACTCTCTTGAAAGGATTTCTGCGACTCTTTCTCTGTCTCCTTTAAATCTTTTCATGAGCTGATCTCTTTTAGCTTTATGTTGTGGATTGGAGACATTAAATTTTATCTTCCCCCTTTTTTCACTTTTTTCATCTTGAGATATTTTTGACTCAAAAATTCTTTCCAGTCCATTTAAAGCTCCCTCCATAGATGATATAGGAGAAGAAGGATCAGTAATGGTTTTCCTATATTCTTCAAATTCTTTTTGGTTTCTGATTGGAACTCCTGCAGCAACAAGAGGAATTAATGATTTCCCTAATTGCTCAATTTCTGCTCTATCCTTTTGGGTTTCCCCTGGGAAAAACCCAAGTAGGCCTGATCCACGACCAACATTTTTCCTTTTTAGTATTTCTCTCATTTCAGAAATAGTATTCAAACCAGTTTCAAATTTTTCTTTTTCCAATAGTTTATTTTTTCTATTTTGCTTTAATTCTTCTAATTTCATTCTTTCAGCAAATTCCTGAGATCTAGATACACCTTGTTGGAAACCTTGTCCAAGCCCTCCGCCAATAGATGTGCCTAATCTTTCACCGAAACCCGGAACTTTTTGAAGTATCTGTACCATAAATTTTACCCTAAGAATTTAGTAAATGCTTTGCTACCGAACCCTTGGCCTAATCCACCCGCCGCTCCTCCTAGTATTCCTTCTAACATCTTCTGCCAGAAAGGAGTCTGCTTTTCTGTTAGGAATTTTTCATATGGTCTCTGGCCAAGAAGGCTTTCGCTCATTCCCATTAAGTCCTGTATAGCTTGTCGCGTTAAGCCCATCCTTTGAGATTGAAGCTGCGATGCAAAATCAGTTGAGGCTTCGTTCATGGTATTTTGGAAACCACTACTATTTCTTGCTCCTGATCCCATGCCACTGAATCTAGAGGCTATATTGCCTTGCAACTGACCAAATTGCCTTAAAGCAGGAGCTTCCAGTTGCTCGAACATAGATTGATCACCAGATGCCAGTTTAGATAAATAGCTATCTGGTCCAAGATGGCCGAATATCCTCTCATATAGCTGCATCTGTTGTGGGGTGAATTGAGAGAGTTGACCCTTTTGATACCCTTTAGGAATAATATCTTTTTGCATCCCAGTCATTCTATTGCTAGGATTGGCTCCGGTTGCTACCATTGACATATTTACCTCATTTGATTTGAAGATAACATTTTTAAACAAATTTCTACTATATGTCCGACGGGTTTAATTGTTTTAAATGTCACCATAAATGCAAAGCGGGATGCTGCGCGGTTACTCCAATAGAGATAGATATCTATCAGAGGAATCTAGATAAGCGTCTCAGAATAGTCGTAGAAGAAGATACGACAATGGATAAGTGGATCGTTCCTATTACCGACGATCTAAAATGCACATTCTTGAAAGATGATTTTACCTGCAACATTTATCATGATAGGCCACATGTATGCAAAAAATTTGGAGATGAAACACATCTCATGATGACTTGTGTTTTTCAAGATAAGAATGGCAGAGAGAGATCAAGGCAAGAAAGAAGAAATTTAGAAAGAAAAACAAATAAAAAACAAGTCTACTCATTGCAATATTTAATTGACAATTTGGATAAATTTTAGTTTATGACTATAATCAACGAATCAAGAAAAAATTATCAAGATATTCTTAAAGAAATTTTTAATGAAAGACAGCTGGTTAAAATAAGTTTTATGACAAAAATAACCCCAAAATTAGCAGTCAAAAAAGATATACCCAATATAGAGGATAAGATTATAGAGGATTTGAAGCTAAGACTGCTAAAAGATGTTAAGATTTCGATTCCCTATATTGTTAGGAAGTACAAAGTCACTCCAGAGCATGCAAGGGAATTAATCATAAGAGTCTCAACTCATGAGTGTTGTGAATGGGATTTTCAGTTAATAGACTACTTCAGTCCTGAGTTTGAGTGCTGTTGTCAGTGCTTTAGAGATGATATATAATATCTATTATCAGACGTTATATGGTTAAATTGAGAACCCCAAAGAATATAAGAACTTTAAAAAAAGGTGATCGGTTCACTGAGTTCTATTCCTATTGGCTGTATATAATAAAAACCACAAAAAAATACATTTGGACGATATCTGCGGCAGCCCCTTGTGAATTCCCTAAAGATGGGGAAATAAAAAAAATGACAAGGCAGGAATTTGTTGAGAAATATGGTTGGCTTTATTTAGTAGATAGAGGAAATTGCGTCTTAGGGTGGATCAGAAATAAATAGGAATTTATGATAAATGAGAATGAAGTAAAGATTTTTCGTACTATAGTGGACTCTATTCTTTCAGAATTTGATGACAAGAAAATTCCTGCTAGCATTGGGATTGCAGCCCTTATAGACGTCATAGGCAATTATGCAGCAATTTTTATGGATGAAGAGCAATTCTGCAAAGTATTAGATCTTATGAATAGTCAATTCAAAATAAAAAAGGATAAATTATATGAAACTGGATCTATATCTGACTTATCCACTCAAGATTAATGTAATTTATGAAAAATTTAATTTTAAGAAGGCTGCGTTTTAAAATAAAAAAAATCTCTTTTATGCATGATTTTATTTGGCCTTTAAGGGATTTTTTGTATAAAAATTTTTTTAAATATCACAGAGGCTACGATCATATTCATGACATTCCTAAGATAGGAGATATTTGTAAAATTTTAATAGGATTTAAAACTAAACTTGCAATTTTTAAAGAATTTCCTATAAAAGAAAGATTGTCAGAGAATGAATTCCGATATTATTTCGAATTTATTGATGGATCAATTGTCCATGCAGATTACTTTCTTTGGAAAAAAACGGCATGTATTCATTGGGATTATATAGAAGACAATCCAGATAAGTGTAATAAGAATTTTAGACCTGACTTACCCACTCAAGATTAATATAGCCTTGCGTCAACGCAGGAACACCTGCTCCTGATAAGAATACAATATTAGTAGGCGTCACGTAAAACGAGATCTGCCCTGCAATAGCTACATTGCTAGCATACATACATCCATACCAATTTGTACCGTCTGTAAAGGTCCCATATGTATTGGGTGAAATGAATGATACTGAACTCCAGGTAATTCCATGAGGGATATTGGCTGTTGTTGTAAAAGGATATACCTGACGGAATGCTGACTGGACTCTATTAGCTGTAATGTACCATTTATCACCACTTTGAGCAGGACGAGTAGATGGAAAAATCCCAATCCTGCGATCATTAACCTTTTCGGCTATATCCACATAGCTTCTATTTATCTCTACTGCTAAAGGCTGAGCTTCTTGAGGGAAGTTTCTTGAAGTTCTGAGGAAAGGAGCCTGATTAACAATATTAGTACTCATGCTAGTAGCTGTGATGGGTTGATCGTTAATATGAAGGCATGGAGTTCTATCTCTGTGAATTGATTACTGAATGTAGTATCTCTCATTTGAGCCTCAGACATCGTAAAGCCAATTTGTACGGTATCTCCAATCAGAGAGGTATTCATCCTATGCCATGTTTGATCTTGCTGAGAGGCTGTAATAAGGTTTAGGTTGGTATTGGCAGGAGTTAGGCCTAGATTAGTGCTTTCTGGACAGGTGAATAATGTATCCTGATAAATCAGACTATTATTTATAGAGTTTACTTCGGGGACGATAGGGCCGAAGTTATAAGGCGAATCTGCATTTTGACTTAAAAATATTTGAAGTTCTATTTGTCCATTAGGTGTTGTTGTAAAAAGATATTGCTGAGGGCCAATGCGTGTCTTTCTAGCCATATTCCAGGCTACAGGAAACTGCTTTGTCATGATTTGAGGGATGTACATCCTTTGTATTAGTCCACCACCAAAATATGTAGCCGATCCAATACCTGGGTCTAAGACAAAAGTATTGATAGTCGTTGTGGTCACCATGAAGATCTTTCCATTGACCAATGGTCCCACTGTTCCTAAAGCTCCACTAATAACGATAAAATCTCCGTTATTTAAGCAATGATTAGGAGAGGTAACAAGAGCACCTGCAAAACTGGTAATAGTTAAAGAATTACTTTCATTAGTTCCCTGGTCTCTGACAACAATAAACCCTTGCTGATTACCTGCAATAACCTCGGGTTGCATAAGAGAAGAAATCCCTGCATTCCAAGGCTCATTCCATGATTCCCAAGTCGGAAATATTAACCCTATATTTGCCCACGTATAGCCAGAGACTTTTCGAAATTGACCATAAGTTGTATAAGCTTCATTGAAAACAGCCCAGGTTTGATCTCTGTAATTATATTGAAGAGTCTGATTAGGGAATTTATAGATACTCATATCACTAGGATAAGTAAAGTACGCCCATTCGTTGATGAAATCCCTTTGAGCTGTTATCCTTTCTGATCCATTATTGGTTAAATTGAACTCAAATATTTGATCGGGGATCTGAAGGTCTGTTCTCTGAGAATCTATTTGGCTAGTGACTACTATTCCTTGATTTCCAAATGTGTTAACCCCCCTATCGAAAGTGATGATAGAGAAGGTACTTCCTGAACCATATTCGGAGTTAACTACAAAGAAATTGAATGGGACGATATCATTTCCTGTATAGACGAATCTCGACTGCCTATTACTGAATCCCATGATTAGCACATCTTCGTTAGGAGCTGCTGTAATGATGGGTTGTGCAAAACCAGCCACTATGAATCCTCCAAAGCCTGTGACATCAGAAAAATAAGAAGCAGGAATTGCGCTTTGATTTTTAGGAGTTAAAATTGGAGTGAAGACAGTCGTAGATAGTACAGGATTTCCAGTAAACGATGCGGTATAATAGGGAGTTCCATTCTCACTATAGACTACGGTGTCTTGAAGGTAAACTTGACTGCCGGCAGATGAGGTTTGTATTACTGGACCAATGAATAATAGACGATCCTTGAAAGGGAGGATCATCCTTGCCCCTACTAAATAATATATCGCAAGAGGAAGGTCATCTATTGTGACATTATTTCCTGTAGAAAAGATGAGTGGAGGAGTGAAATTCACCCATCCATTATGGCCATTCAAAGTGGGAGTGGTTGCATTGCCATCTGTCGGATCGCCATCATACCATCTGAGACAGTCTTTAGTAGGATCAGATCTATTGGTTAAATACTGGGCTATTCCTGTTGTAATAGCACCTCCCGCTCCTCCTAATGTAGCATCTGGGAATTCAACATCAACAAAATTTGCATTTTGAGGATCATTACTGATCACATATCCAGTCTGTAAATTTATTCCTGTTACTATTGCCGTAGGGACCTCATTAATAAAAAGAAAGTCACCTTTTACTAAATTGTGTGCGCCTCCGGTAACATCCAATGTCAGTCGTGCAGTTGCAGGAGGTCCTGCAACGATCATAGTAATGCTTAGAATTGGCTTATATTGCATTCCGATATTAGTGATATTGAAAGGAACATTTATTCCATTTGTGGCCCAGAGAGCTCCTTGATAATTTGTAGTCCAAAATTGCTGATAGTCTTGCCCCTTCCATGTCGTAGGAGTGACATTAGTTTTCGGAGTATATCCAGGAAGATTTGTTGGATCTGATATAGGGTTTTTATAGAAACTTACATCATAAATGCTGTAAGGGAATGCAGTGCTGATATTATAAGAATAGGTAGTATCAAACCCTAATGTTCCGGGAAATTGATTTGCGCTCAATACTAGATCTTCTAATCCCATAACGGGAAGATCAGGATAATACAAGAAAGTTGCTGTAGCCGTTCCTCCTGCTTGTGCGGGTATGAGAATAGCTCCTGTGGAGTAATTTATTGTATTAGGTCCACCTGTGCCTGTAGGAGTGAGGAATCCGTCTTTAGTGGGATCAGTGTAGGTTACAGGTCCCACTGATCCTACTATGGTTACAGATCCTGGAACAATGTTTCCGTTTGATTGTAAAGAGAAAGTGATCGGAGTTATATTTGTATAAGGTCCAAATAGATTTGCATTTCCTGCACCATCAAAAGTGATGGTAAAAGAAGGATTGATAGTCGTACCAGTATAAGAAGAAGAGGTTGAGTTGAAAAATCGGGTAAGTCTCCCTAGAAACGACGTTCCTCTTTTTCTCTTTATTCTTCCTCTCCATTGATAAGCATTTAAAAGAAATGGAAATGAGTCATTATCAATATTGAAAGCTAATGGATTTGTTGTTAAACCTTTTGAGAAATTACCAACATAGATTTGATCAGCCATCAATTACCTATGGCTATATAAAAAATATTAACAGGTGTTGTTCCAGTTATTTTTAAGACAAATCCAGTGACAGATTCAGAGGCAGTATTAACATTGATTGTGGGCTGAGTTCCAGTGGTCAATCCACCCGAGACAGTGACTACAAAAGCATTATTGGGGAAAGCTACCGGGAAGGTGACAGTGGTATTATTTGCAGCTCCAATGACAAGACCCCATTTCAATATGATTCCCCCTAAAAGAAGTACACTTCCATTTTGAGTGGAGACATATTGACTCTTACTTTGCGTTGCTGATCCCGTATAATAAAATAATTCTGAAAGAGATGACGGAAGGATATTTCCAGCTCCGTCCCGATCATTGACAAAAAGAATGGGTGGAGTAGTAGGGGAAGCAGGCGGATTATTTGCATTAAATGTAACTTGATTATGCTGTCCACTTCCCGCTGTATTAAAAGCCACATGATCCACTGATACATAAGTAGCAATGTTGTCGTTATTAGTTTTCATATTAGGCTGGTCTGTTGACGGGTTGTCAGGTGCGTTAGGAATGCCTAAGTTATATGCTATTGTCATGTTGACCCCTGACCTATGTTGTTGTAATTAGATTGACCTTGAAGATCGCTAAAGATGGTTCCCGTCCTAGTTGCAGTGAACTGCCTTTGACTTCTTTTCCATACAAGAATTTCTTGCTCTTTAAATAAAGGTTCGTAGAACTGAAACTGTTCTATATCTCCAGTATCTGCGAGGATCTTTCTTGCTGCCCCTCTTGCTACATATTCCGACATGTATCCAAAGGGAACAGCTTGAGTAGTGGTTAAGAAAGCAGCAGGAGTAAGGTAGCCATCGAGTTCAATAAGATATTGAGTATTTGGAGGAGGTCTTAGGGTGATGCAGTTATTATAAAAGAGGATTGCCCTTGGAATTCCTTGCTGAAAGAAATAGCATTGAGCTTGGATCGGATTGCCAGCAGGGATAGCAGTAGGAAAGGTTATGTTAGCAACGCCCGTATTATAGTTTATCGTGTTGGAGGTAATGCTATAACCTCCAGATAATGCGGTATTACCAAAAGGTGCCGCTCCGGGTTCCATAAGTATTCCGTAAAGATCTCCAGCCGTATTACCGGATAAAAACTGGCCGCTATCTGCTACTACAATGTTTCTTCCATTAGTATCTACTGAGGTGAAATAGACCGCGGAGTAGACGCTAGTAGTAGGGATGGTAGTAATGAAATTACTTACAAAGGGAGGGTCAACATTGGCTCCTGTGAAAATAATTCCTGTGATATCAATATGACCAGGGATAGCAGGAAAAAAGGGAAGGCTTAGGGTATAAGGACCAACGGTCCCATCTCCAGTGCCTGATTGAGGGAGAAATTGGAGGTAATTAGGCCATAAGTTCCAAAAAGGATCGCGTTGGGTATAGAAAGGGAGTTGTATTCCGTTTACATAGCAAGCCTGACTAAAGCCCTGGTAAACCGGAAACAGATTGATATCTTGATTACCAGGTTCAGTTTGTACTGAGTACAAGGGAATATTGTATTGATCTATGCCTGGAGTGGTTT
>Ga0137412_10001993_pt1 | contig 16085 bp, 6 predicted proteins | sample CZODoug2_1_16fun_FD_122160 | JGI IMG/M metagenome (GOLD analysis project Ga0137412, IMG submission 122160) | Vadose zone soil fungal communities from Angelo Coast Range Reserve, California, USA - CZODoug2_1_16fungal (Hybrid Assembly) | ecosystem: Environmental > Terrestrial > Soil > Vadose zone...
CTGGTACCCCGTCCCGCCAAACTCCGGTGGGATGCGCGAACCGTTGCAGTATTGGTTGACTACCGCTGGATTGGACGCCGTGTTATGTGCGCTGGCGGCGTTATAGCCAGTGATGTTCGTCAACACTGAGTACGTTGGGGCGAGCGTCCCTCCCGCGTGATTGGTCGGCCCCGTGTCGCCACGTACGCCGATATCCCAGTAGTTGACCGGCGCTGCGGTACCGTTTGCACCCGTGCCGGTGAGCACACACTGCCCGGTCGAAGTCTGGTTCAGCTGCGGCAGCAGCGTGACCAGGTTCTGTTGGTCGAGGAACTGGGTCGCGCCGCCCATGCCCCCCACGCTGATCTTGAACGCACGGTTCTGATAGAACAGGTCGTTTTCAATCAGGGGATAGGAGATCCTGCGGCACTCCGCATTCACCGGCGAGCCGCCCGAGTAGTTGCCCGCGGGGCAGACAATCGCGGTCGTTCCCAGGGCGGTGGTGAGATTGGCCGTGTTCTGCATGCTGACCAATCCTGCCGCTTGCAGCGCCGAGCCCTGCGCGCAGGTGGGATTCGCCGTCAGATCGCATCCGGCCGGATGCGAGCAAGTGGGATCCGCCGCCGGGTCGCATCCGGGCGGCGGAGTGCTCGCCTGCGGCGCACCCAGCGTGCTGAAGAGCACGCCGGACGAGGCCGTGGTGTCGTTGGCAGCCACGGTGTTGTTGACGAACTTCACCTTCAAGGCATCCTGCAGCGAGACGCCGCCGCCATCCCAGCCCGCGACATTGTTCGCGATGATGTTGTTGGTCACGGTCACGCCGTACCACCGGTCTGCAAGGAGCGGGAACACTCCTACCTCCGTGCCATTGACCTGCTGCAGGCGTAGACCTCCGCCGCTGCCGCTCTCGGCGCTGTTACCCATGATCAGGTTCGAGTCGATCACCAGCCCGGGGCCGGTGCCATCGCCGATACCCGGCGGGCAGTCCTGATCCGTGGTCGTTCCGCATTCCTGGCCGTTCGCCAGCGTCCGATCCGAGTTGGCGCCGACGATCGCCAGGCCGCCGCCATTCGTGGGAAGTGTCGGGTTGGTGCTCTGGTTGAACAGGATGTAGTTGTTGCGGATCTGGCCGTTGGCGGTGAAGCCGTTGTGCGTCATGCCGCCACCGTCGCCGGTGCTCAAATTGCCGGCGATCCAGTTGTGATCAATGACGTAATTATCGGCACCGGCACTCACGGTGAGTCCGCCGGCGCCTGATGGCGTACCGGAGAACAATGCATCACCCAGCGAGGCATTGTTGTAGATGTCATTGTGATGGACATGCACATTGACATTGAGTGCGAACGGAATCTGCCCATTCGCGGGTGTGCCCTGAAGTGGTGGGCAAAGCGGCGCCGGAGCAGGTGCGCCCGGGCCGCAGATCGTGCCGTCGTTGACATATGCCACCGGTGTTTCGCCGTTGCCCAGGTTGATGCCGCCGGACAGCGTTCCATGGTTGGCCGACACACGGTTGTTCGCGATCTCCAGGTTGTGGTTCCAGCCGTGGACGAAGATTCCGCCGCCGCCCTGCGAGCTGTTGATGATGCTGAAGCCATCAATGCGCGACGGGTTGCAGTAGAAGTTGCTGGTGCCGTAGTCGTACATCGTCTTGCCCGGGGTGACGGTGCAGTCCGTATTGGAGCTGCTCAGATAGCGGCTGCCATTCGGGAATTCGCCGGCGCCCTGGCCGCCTTGCTGTGGCTGGCCCCACAGGTCCGGGCTGTTTGTGGGCACCCGTACGCCGCGGCCCAGCACCGTTACACCCGCGCCTTCGTACGCTCCCATCAACGTTGGTTCCTGCAGAAGCTGCGCCAGGTTACCGTTGCCCGTGGCGTCCCATCCAACAAAGCCCTCGAAGGGGATGCGGTCGTCGCGTAGAAACATTGCGTTCGGACACGTATGAGCGCCTGACGGGTCGAACTGGGCATTGTTCGGATTCGGCACGCCGTCGATGGTCAGGCCGAACAGACAGTTCACCTGGCGGCGCCACGGATCCATCTTGCCCGCCGGATGCGCGTCGGCGTTGATCGTCACCGCGCCGGAACCGACGCCCTGCAATCGCACCGGTTTCCACATCAGGAGATTTTCTTTGTACGTACCCGCTCCAACGATGATCAAATCGCCCGGCGTTGCGGCATCGATGGCGTTCTGAATCGTATGGCCCGTGTTGTCCGGGCCGGCGACGTAGGTCGGTGCCTTGCCGCCCGCGGTGACGGTGATCGCGTCAATGGATTTCTTGCCATTCGCGGCAGTGATCACGAGCTCGCCGCACAGTGACTGGCTGGCTGCAACGCCGCGCTGAGCCAATGGGCACGGTGGGATTCCTGCCGGCACCTGCACCACGATGTTGGTGTCGCTCCATGACGTGATGGAAGCTGTTACGCCACCGATGGTGACGGCCGAGTTGGTGTCTTGCGCGCCGAATCCATAATGGCGGGTGATAGTCCTCTGGTTGAAGGGTGCGCTCGTAGCGCTGGGGCCGGAGTAGGCCGGATTCTGCACAATCTTATCGCCGAGAGCGTTGACGGTCAGCGAGCCGTTGGGAGTCAGTGCGATGGCTGCAGTCGCAGTCGCGCCACTGCCGCCACCACCGCTGAATGCCACCTGGGGAGCTGCATCGTAATTGGAACCACCACTGGCCAGCGTCAGGCTGACCAATCGCAGTCCGGTTCCAGACGCATGCGCGGTGCCGGAGCTGAATGTCACCGCGACGGGTGTGCTCGAATAGCCTGAGCCCGGATTGGTAATGTTGATGCCAACTACGCGGCGGGTTGCGCTGTTGCCGCCCTGCATCGCCGCTGTACCAGTAGCGCGAACACAGGCCGGTGGTGCAATCGCGCAGGGTGGTACGGCGAAGGTGACTGTAGGCGTCTGGAAGGCACTATATGAGCCCTGGCCGCCGGCAGTCACACTCGCGGTGCTGACGCCCATCAGGGCGGTCGCCGTCGCGCCGCTTCCGTTGGCGCCTGCTTGAACGTTGAAGGCCACCGAAGGAACTGCTGTGAAGCCCGTGCCGTTGCTGGTCAATGTCAGGGTGGTCACCGGGCCGCCGGCCGGTACCCACGGACCTTTCGAGTCGGCGTTCACTACCGACAGAATGGCCGGAGTTCCGTCCGGGTACTCGGCATCAGGCAGGTTGTAGCCTTCGGCGAACGCTTGCGTGGGGACCACGGGCGTGTCCATGTAGTCCGTGAAGCCCGGCATGAACGCCTGCTCGTAGCAGAAGTTGCTGTAGGCCGGGTTGTAGTTCGGATCGGTGATCATCCGCACCTGGCCGGTGGCCGGATCGATCGTGCCCGCTGGATCCGCGATCGGACCCGGATCGTTCATGCAGGCAATCATCATCTGCGGGATGTATCCCGTCGGGTTTGGCGGGTTCACCGCCCAACTCGAGTAGTTGAGGCCGTTGAAGATGCCCCACTGGTCGGCGTACACGCGGCCCATCTCGTTGCCGGTGTAGTCACGCAGTGCGACCGGCAGGTTGGGCGGCGCGAACTTCTCGCCGAACTGCGGTGAGAACGGATCGAACTCGGAGGCGAAATCGTTCGTGATCGTGCCGGTGTAGTGACCGGCAACGTGCGCCGAGGTGAAGACATAGAACTTTGCAAGCGCCGCCGACTGGTCTTCGAGCGTCACTTCCTTGCGATCGCACAAATGCCGCGTAGCTCCCGCGAAAGGCGCGTTCTGCCCGGAAGTGGGGAACAGGCTGTTGTAGTCCGGAACGATCCGCGCGACACCGACGCAGGGCCAGAAGGTCTCGATGGAGCCTGTATCGCCTTCGTGACGCGGGCTTGCACCGAGATCCGTCGTCGGATTGAGCGGATTGTTACTGTTATAGGCGGCGTTGACCGCTGCCTGGTCCGGCATGATGTATACGTTGCCGAAGCCTGCGAACTGCTGCGTGACGGGGGCAATGTACGTGTCGCCCAGGAAGATGTTCTTGTCCTCTTCCTTCACGAGCTCGAAGCCAGGCGGCACGATCACTTCGACGACGTACTTGCCGGGCGGCAGCATTGGATTGCCGTCGTCAGGATTCCGCGTGGTGTTGCAGATGGAACAATTAGTATCCGCCGGACGTCCCGACACGGGGTCGACCGCAGTGACGCTCGGGAACTTGTACATGCCGTCGTAGGGCGCAGGCTGCACCTGGTTCAGCATCGACCAGCCGTCGTAGCACTTGAATTGCGAATTGTTGGGCAACGCCTTCTTCGGGTTGCCGGGGTCGAGCCACTGGCTGCTGTTTTTCAAGGTTGCAAAGAACGGGCTGGTCGGGTCCTGGCCAGGGCAGTTCATGTTTGGAACGCCATCCGTGCGGAATCCCTGCGAGAAATCGTCCCAACTGCTGCTCGTCGTGGTGTCGACCAGCTTCAGTGTGGTGGTGCCGTCGGCGGCCGTGCCTTTCTGGTAGAGGTTGATCTGCACATGGGGTACCCCGGGCTCCCAGCTCAACTGCAGCAGCAACGCGGGATCGTCGAAAGGGCGGGTCGAGGCATAGATCACGTGACCCTTGATGCCGCCGTTCTCTCCCGCCATGAAGGGCTTCACGCCGAATTCGACGAAATCATTCTGTCCGAGCAGCCCCTGCCAGGCCTCGGTCGTGGTGCCGGGCGGATCGATCCGGCCGCTGGTCAGGCCTGTCGTCGGTCCGGAGTCGCTGCGATTGTGAGTGTAGTAGGGGCCCGAGCCAATGGAGGCGCCGTCGCAATCACCGCTGGTGCAGTAGACCGCGCCCGGTACGCGCAGATTGATCGGTAGCGAGTTGAGCTCGACAGTGTTGGCGACGTTATTGGCGATATTCGAGCTGCCTCCGCCGTTGCCGTCCACCTGGCCACCCGTGTCATTCACGGTATGTACGCCGGTGACTTTGAAGCGGGTCGTGTCGGCTTCCAGCACGAGCCAGTTCATGAACGGGAAGACTTCGTTGAAGCCTGCGAAGCCGTTCAGGTCGGTGTTGTTGAAGAATCCGAAGCTGCCATCGCGATAGCGGATATTGGTAGCCACGAGCGGCAGGCCTGCTTCGCTGCCCTGTGAGACGCCATCGCCGTTCGTATCCAGATAGGTGCGCGTGTAGAGATTGGTGCGCCACTGAGTGACCGGAAAGTCGGCCGTGTTGTTGCCGGCGACTACCTTGACCGGCAGCACCAGGCCATCGAGCATAATGTCGTTCCACTGGTCGAAGACCGTGATCTTGAAGTCGCCCGTCGGGATGTTGTTGAACGTGAACGAGCCGTCGGCATTGCACTTGGTGAACGCAAAGTCAGGCTGGTCCGGCGCGCCGAGGCCTATGTAACACTGCGTGAAGCTGTAATGGTCGTAGCTGCCGCTGCTGAATATGCGCTGGTCCGGAGTGCGGCTCATGTGCGCGTTCGCGACATGGCCGGTCAGAGACGCCGTGCAGATCACACCGCCTCCGCCACTGGGCGCCGGATCGCACATTCCGTTGTGCCTGGAGTTGGTGCGGCGCTCATTGATGATCTTCGGGTTGGCGAAACCGATCGTGACGTGGAAGTTGCCGGGACCGAACTCCTGGAAATAGGCCGGCTCGTCGTTCTTGACGAACAGCTCGTGCGGCTTGCCGCCATCCAGGGTGTTGGTCTGCAGCCATTCCTCGCCGCGCGCGATGCGGTCGGCCGCCGGGTATGCCTGGATCTCGTAGAGACCGGGATACAGGTTCGCAATCACCACCTGGCCGGCGAGCGGCGAGAGCGTTCTGCCGTCGGACTCGAAGGTCGGGCAGGTGGGGACCATCCCGACCAGGCCGTCGGTGCGTTTGCTGATCGGACAGGAATCGAGGCCCGAGACCGGGTCCTTCTTTCCGGCCAGGGCATTGGAGACCGGCTGGCCGAACATGTCGTAGGTGATCTGCCCGGTCGCATCTCCCAGGCCGCCGGCCTGGTCGAACAACTTGATCTCAAAGCCGCCCAGTCCCGGCTCGTTCGGCGCAATGACATCGACACCACCGCCGGCGTCGTTCTCACCGTTCAGCGGGTTGTCGTCCTGGAAGACGAAGGCCGTGACTTTCGCGGTCGGTGCCGGTGTCTCCTGCAGGATGATCCGCACGTTGGCATTGCTACCTGCGGCTACCTGGGCCGTGGAGATCTGCGCGCCACCCATCATGTGGCCACAACCAAACACGCCGTCGGGGTAGCCGCCATCGGGCCCCCCCGGAATCCAACTTGCATTCGTCGGGTCGTACGGACCGCAATCCTGGGAAATGTTGAACTGGCGCACGCCATCGGGCGAGCCGCCGGCACCGCTGATGACGGGGTTGACTCCGTCACCCGGCAGGACCGAAATGTAATACCGCTTGTTGGGGTCGAGGTGGACCTGGTCGGGTGTGACCGGGACTTTCTGATCCGTGTCGGTTCGACACTGCCCGTCGCCCACGTCGCAAGCGACGGGTGTTGTACCGAGCTGGGATTGACCTCGTTCGCAGGACACAGCGCCGACGCAACCCGTTGCGACAACCGTCATGTAGGACGTGTGGAAGTTGTAGCCGAGACTCTCGACCGGCAGCGCAGGACAGGAGGAGGGCCGCAACGCCGGATCGGTCGAGTTGATCTGGCATTTCGGATCGACGTGGAAGGTGCGGTCCTCTTCGATGATCCAGCGGTAGTCCTTGATCTCGGCGCTCGGATTGCGGCCATCGACAACCTTGATGCCCAGGTTGCTCGCCGGCTGGAAAGTCAGGCTGACCGTCGCGGCAGTACTGGCCGTTCCCTGTGAGTTCCTGGCTGTATAGGTGAAAGAGTAGCTGCCACCGCCGGTCGCCGTGGCAATGAAGGAGCCATCCTTGCTCAAGTTGATGTTCAATCCCGCGCTCACATTGGCAACACTGAGCGGATCGGCCGACAGGGGCAGGCCGCTGGGATCCGTGTCATTCTGCAGCACACCGGGCGATCCAATCTGCAATCGCGTGGCGATGTTGCTGAGGTATGCGTCGGCGTGAGCATGCGGAGCGCCGCCCAGGCAGGAGCCCGTACACTGCGCCAGTGTGACGGGAGCGCTCTTACCCGCACAAGTCGGTGGCGCGCCGGGAGTTACGGGGACATTGGCGCAATAGGTAAACGAGTCTGAAACTGTCTCGGAGTTGGGCGTGTAGCTAAAAGTGCCATCCGCATTGACGGTGACTGCGCCGCCGGCGGGCGGAGCAAGCAGCGACACGCCGTAGACCCCGATGTCGTTTGCTATCAATCCCCTGGCGGGATCGGAAACCGTGAGCGAGTTGCCGGCTACGAGGAAGTAGTGATCTGCATTAGCCGCGATGCTCGTGGCGGCCGACGAAGTTCCCGCGCCAGTGGTGGCGCCGGCGATATTCAGGTAAGCCAGCATGCCGCCGTCACGCTGATTGTTGGTCGACAGGCTCAACTGGCGGTCATACACCGCGTATGTCGCAGGGTTGTAGTTGCCTGCAGTTGCTGCGGGCTGGATGGACACGTCATAGGTCTTTCCTGCGGCCAGGAAGACATCGCTCTGCACCTTGGGCACACCTGGCAGAAGATTGCCATCTTCGGCGTACAGAGTGAGATTGCGACCAACGACCGCCGGCACGTGCATCCGCAGGCCGGCGTTGACGAGGCGCAGCAGAACCCGGCCCGTGCCGACTGCAACGGGGAGAGCTGTACCGGGCGGATCGGACGCGGGGGGCGAGAGGATTGCCTGGGTGGAGGCAGTCGGGTTGCTCCGATCGAATGAAATCCCGTTGATCAGGTAATAGCGTGGATCGTAGTTCACTGCCGGCGGATAGCAGGTGTTGAGCACTCCAACCGGTGCCGCTGGATCGCCGCATTTGCCGTTCTGACCACTCCAGACATTCGTTTCCTGAAAGCCGGCCGTGCTCACGGCGATGGCTACGGCCTGGTTCTGCAGCGGATCGATCTCACTGAACAGCAAAGCGGCTTCGGCATCGGAGCTGACGCCCGGGTATGCCTGTGCGGGCGTTGTATCGGTTGCCGGCGTCGTCACGACGAGCATGCCATACAGGCCCATGGGGCCCTGGATGGACGGATGCGTGCCCGATTCAATCAGGTAGGTGCCGGGTTTCAGGTTGCTCCAGGTGAGCACGGCCGGTGTGCCGGCGGTGACTTCGGTTGCAAACGACTGCACGCGCTTCGGTTGCCCCGGCGGACAGAAGGTTCCGTTACCTGCGGGATCACCGCCGGGAGCGCAACTCGACACGATGGCCGGACCCGAGGCGGGCCAGGTAACACCCCTGGGCTCGTGTGTCGGGCTGTCCGTGGTTACCGGGGTGGCCCCTAAGCCGCCACCGAGCTGACCAACAATGACGAGTGAGGTCGGCACCGGGTTGCTGGCCGGCGTGCCTCCGGTCGGAAACGACAGGTTGTTGGTCAGGGTGATCTGCAGGGTGGTTCCCGCGGCATCGTAGGGTACCTCGACCAGGATCGGTGACCAGTTGGACCCGGCCCCGGGATTCAGCGCGGCGCAGCTGGCACCGCCCGTCGGTGCGGAATCGCCGCTACCGCAGAGGTAGCCCCACATCGGCATCTGCTGTCCATCCGGCAACACCGCGCTTGCGGGAGCCGCTGTCAGCGAAATCGTCGCGGTGCTTTGCGCGAAGGCGGCCGTGCCTCCCACCAGGAGCGCCGCGGCGAGTCCGGATTTGCGCAGCAGCGCCGCGAAATGACTGGCTCTCATTATTGTTCTCCTGCCTACTTCGCTTCGTCGATCAGGAAGGCACGCGGGTCGACGAGCATCATCATCATCATTCCGCCGGGAAAGATGTTGTTGGTCGTGATCTCACGCTCATTGTGCGAGTGCCACATGAAGGCGAAGCCCGCCTCGTCCGTGGGGCTGTTACCTACAGTCCCCGAGGGGGGAATGGGGGTGGAACCGACGGCGCGTATCGTAGCCTCGCCGCCCAGATAAGGACTGCCGCCGTACCACGCACCGTTGGCGACGATGTTGGGATCGGGCAGCGTCATTGGGCCGCCACTGCCGACGGTGCCGAAGGGTTTGCTCTCGAGTGGTTTTTTGTGATCGGCGCACCATTCGTAATAGTTCTGCGCCGTTGGATCGCTGGTGTAGTAACCGTTGGCGTCCGGAACGCAGGCGCTCGTATCAGTGGCGTAACCGTGACCGAATACGTCCCAGTTGAGACCCTTGCCGGTCCAGTAGAAGAGGCCGTCCATCGCCTGTCCCGGCGTGCTGGTGGTCGTGAACAGCAGCGGTCCGGCGAGCCGCGCCTGCGCTTCGCCGCTGATCGTGTTGGGTGCCAGCAGCAGATTGCCGTCGCGGGCGAGCAGGCGGACATGATTGCCGTGCTCGTGCAGAGGATGTTGCCAGCGGCCTTGCCCGATCACGCGCAGCAGAACCATCTCGCCCGGATGCATGTGCGGGTTGCCGTTATACGGCTGGTGCGGGTACTGGCTGGCGTAGTTCGGATCCATGTCGTCCGGCATGGAGCGTCCGTTGACCAGAAAGTATGCGGGGTGATAGAGCTCGGTGATCACCGACCTCATATCGGTCGGACAACTCTTGCCGCCGTTGTTGGCAGGCAGGCAGTCGGCGATTTCTGCCGCAGCGCGGTGGATCTTCGGATCGATCTCGGAAAGCTGGAAGAGGTATTCGCGGTCGTAGCAGGTCGCGCTGTGATTGTAGGCAGCCGGCGCGAGGCGGAAGTCCAGCTCCATGCCCGTGCCGAAATCGTGAGCGCGTGCATGGTCATTGCTGGTGTTGGTGCAGGCGGTAGTGACCGCGCTGGACAGGTGCGGCAGCACGATGATCGCGCCGAAGAGCCCCATCTCGACCTGCAGATCCGCTTGCGTTCCGCTGAAATAGGCATGCGTGCCGACACTGGTGGCTTTGAAGCTGTAGGTAACCGACTTGCCGTTGGAAGCTTCCTTGGTCAGCAGCCCGTCCACGGCGTCGGCGCCGGATGCCGTAACGTCGAAGCCGGGAAAGAGTATCGAGGTGTTGCCGGCCGCGGGCGGCAGGTTGTTTGTCAATGTCACCGTGATTGTGGCGCCCTCGTTGACGATGAGCGTCGGCCCTGGCAGCTGCATTTCCGGGCAACTGGCGCCGGCCACGCCGGCTGGCGCGAAGCCGCTGGGTGCGGCGCTGCAGCCATAACCCCAGGAATAAATGCTCGCGCCGTCAGGCTGCGTGGTGTATGCCGCCTTGGCGTCGAAGTTGAAGGTGGTCCCGGTTATCCCCGGTGCCGCGGCCCGGACGGCTGGTGCAACCAGCACCGCCACGGCGATCACCAGGCCGAGCAGGAGCGGCCCGGCCCAATCGCTGGACCGGGTTTTGACTGTGGTGGCGCGCATCGCAGCTCTCCTAGGTCGAACAGGCTTTGGTGTTCGAATCAACCTTGGGATGATCGGCAGGACAGATGTTGATTTCCGTCATCAGGCCGCCGAAGTTCTCCGCGTCGTTGGACAAGTGATCGAGGTTGGGTGTGTAGAGATAGAACTTCTGACCCGCCGCGTAACCCGTCGCATCCAGAATCACGTCGAGTGATTCTCCGCCGGCCAGCGTGATTGAGTTTGTTTTGTACGTCATGTCGTTGCCGGCCAGGTCGCGCAACAGCCGGGCATTGACGCCGACGACGTGCATGGGGATGCCCAGTGATGCCAGCGTCTGATATTCGGTTACGTCCAGGTCGGAGATGCGCAAGAGTGCCTTGCCGTCAACCGGAATATTGATGATCGTCGGTAGCGGTTGCGAGCTGTGCATCGTGCCGTCGGTCGACTGCGTCGTCATCGCGCCCGGCTGCACCGTGTCCGGGTAGCTGCGGCCATTCAGCAGGAAGTACTTATCTTTCGTATCGGCGAACGATTCTGGATTGAAGGTCATTCCGACGAAGTGGAAGTTCGGATCGAAGCCGTGGATCTGAATTGGATATTCGACGTCATAGGCGGTCGAAGCGTCACCGTCGTTATAGGCGTACATCTGTGGCTTGTTGGTGCGAGGATCATTGACCTGTGTGACGCCCCTGTTTGACGCCGGAAGTGGCGAGGAGCACAGAACATCGGTGCCGCATTTGGTGCGCGGATCGTTCTGCTGCAACTGCAGCGAGGTGTAGAGGTTGGTGCCGATTGGAACGCGGTTCTGCCGCGGGCGCACGTACAGCTGACCGACCATGCCCATCTGCAGATGTTCTGGCGGTGAGATATGGCAATGCCAGAAATAGGTGCCCGCGTCCGGTGCCAGGTAGTAGTAGCTGAAGCTGCCGCCGATGTTGATTGCAATCGAGGCATCCGGTACGCCGTCGTAGAACGAGGATGCGTTGGGGTAGCCGTGAAAGTGTACGGTGTGCTGCTCGAACAGGTCGGGACGCATGACCTGTCCCACGTTGGTCAGGGTCAGAAAGAATTCGTCGTCCTCGTCAATTGCCATCAACGGAGCCGGCATATTCGCGTTCATGACGCCGACGTCCATCACGAGGCGCGGATCGACATGACCATCGATGCCGCCAACCTCCGGATCGGGCGTGAGCCCCACGGCGCCATTGAAAGTGTAGCCCGTCGGGCTGGGCGCTCCGATCGCGATGGCGTCAATGACTGAGCCGCCGCTCGCCAGGTTGGACTGATTGAATACATGTGCGGGTTCGGTGCCAGGCAGGCCGCTGACCTGGTCTGCCAGTCCGGATAGCGGACCAAAGCCGAACAGGTAGGTGGGAGTGCCGTCGCCCATGGTGGCGAAGCCGTCACCACCCGATATTTGCTGGCACTTTATGCCGCCACCGTTGTCAATGTAGACGAGGGGCGTATGGCTGCCGTCTGCGCGAGTGAGCGTCGCGTTTTTGTTCATCGGCCCCGTGTACGCAGGTGACGTGTCGGTAGCGTGCAGCGTTGTCGATGACGGACACTGTACCCTGAATGACTGCGCCGCCGCTGGCAGGCTGGCGAGGCAAAGGCATACCGTCGTCAATCCGCGCGGATGCGCTAGTGCCGCGGCTGCGCGGCCCAGTAGGTGCCTGCTGAGCATGTGACCTCCCCGCTGTCATACAAGGTGTTGTGTTATTTGTGACCGAAGTTAGCCATTGCCAAGCTGAACTGCACTTCGGGGATTGCCTTAAGGGTTAGCACCCGGACACCCCATGGGGACGTACACAGAAACCCTACTTGGCCTGGACCTGCCTGCGGCCGTAGCGGGGCTCGTACACAAACTTCCACCCGCAGTAACAATCCGAGTCGGCAAATGACGCGTCGGGGACGGAAAAATTCGCTTTTTTCACAGGTTCCCGATTGGAAGTGCTGGCGACTCCCATGATTCCGCCTGCCGGTGCGGCGATCAGCTGCCATTCGGGGGAGCCGCTCACGGGGTCTGGATACAACCGCCGCAGGTAGCGTTGCGCAGGTGCTGAGTCGGCATCGCCAAGCAAGTCCTGCAAGCTGCCCGGATACTGGTGCCGATGAGCAAAATAGGCCGCAATCGCGCTTCGATACTGGTGTCCGGCGAACAGAAGTTGGGTTTCCCGCTCACGCCGCTCCACCGTGCTCCATACACGGCCGACGACAGTCAGCATCAATCCCATCACTGTCACGGCCATCAGCAGGCCGAGATAAGTGAACCCGCGCTGGCAGGCAGGCGATTTCACTGCGGGTTTACCAGCTCGCGACCGACGTTCCATCAACGCCGACGTCGCCAGCCCCGCTGTGCAGGTCACGAATACCTTCATGGTCCGGGTCGTCCGACTGCACGAGTGTCCAACTATCCGAAACCTTGCTGAAGGGATCTACCGGGACCGAGCGGACGTAACGTTTGTCCACCAGCGCGCCAAGGCTGTCGGGATACTGACCCAGATCAGCGTAATGTTTGTCTATGGCTTCGCGAAGGATGGCGAGATCCTGTTTGAGTACGGTCTCGCGAGCGTGCTCCAGGGTCTTGAAGTAGCGCGGCACCGCAATGGAAAGCAGCGCGCCGATGATGAGCATCACCACCAGCAACTCGATCAGCGTAAAGCCACCATGCCGGTTACCAGTCATGATAGGCAATGCCGTTCAATCCCTTGCCGGTGGCGAGGGAGTAGATGTCGAATACGTCGTCGCCAGGTTGCGGATCCCCGGGCGCGCTTGCGTAGCTGCGCAGCCCCCAGGATTCCTCGGCTGCAACGTTGGAGTCGGGAAAGAAGGGATCGCGAGGAATCCGCCGCAGGAAGTAGAGTTGGACCTTCTTTTCGCTGGCGGTGTCTTCCACCCCGGCGTAGAGCGATTTGAGATCCGGCGGGTAGCCCGATTCGCCGATCTGCATCTTGATGTGACCGCTCGCGGCTGCTGTGTGATAGTCGTCGATCGCCTGGCGGACCTCGCGAAGCGCGGCACGCAATTCCGATTCCTTTTCGCGTTGCGAGACGAGTTGCGCCAACGGCATTGCGGACGCTGCGAGCAGTCCGAGAATCGCCAATGTGACTACCAACTCGATCAGGGTGAAGCCGCGCGATCGCATGATGTCACTGTTCGATGGCGATCTTCAGCGGTTGGGCGGCACTCGTACCCACCGCGGCGCCTGAGCCGCCGAGCACGTTCAGCAGCGCCGCTACGTTGGTGGCTTTCCGAGGTGCGAGTGCCTTGAAACGCAGCACCATCAATGAACCCGAACCTTGCACCGGTTCATCTGGACTGGCGACCACATCCAATTGGGCTCCGCCGCTTTTCATGTCGACGGAAGGGCCGCCAGCGGTGGCGGGTACTACGTCGCCTGTGGTGGCGCTGACCAGTTGCAGGGCGGTGGGTTCGTAGCGCAGCTGTGACCGCAGCCGAGTGATCGCGGCGGGTGTCGAGAGTTGCACGACAATCTGGAACTCATCGCCTACTTTCGCAGTCGCAGGCCCGTCCAGACTCATCGTCGAATGGGTATCCGGCATTGAAGTTACCGGCAACCCGGTCTGACTTGGCGTAGGGAATGGGGCAGGAAGCGGGGCTGCCCGGGTGATGCCGCTGCCGGCTGCATCTGGAGGCCCGCTGAGGGGTGCCGAAACGCTGCTGGCAGGCAGCGATGGGCTCACCGGCTGTGGTGCTCCGTTCGCTGGCAGGGGGGCTGGCGCTGCTGGCGGGCTCGAAGGGGCGGCAGGGGCAACAGGCGCAGCCGTCGCTGCGGGTCCAACAGTCGCTGTAGGCACTCCAGGAGCCGCAGAGGTCGGGGCCCCTGCCGCAAGCGAATCCGAACTATAAGGTCGTGTGCGCGTTCGCGACTCGCTGCCATACCAGAACTCGGTCATATCGCTGGCGGCTCGCGGCTGCATACGGATGATGCGCGGTGTGATCGACAGTACGATCTCATCTTTCTGGCGATCCGCGTGATGCGTCCCAAACAAGTGTCCCAGTACCGGGATATCTCCCAACCCCGGAATCGTGTTCGCGGTGTGGGTGTCTGAATCCTGAATGAGCCCCGCCAGGATCTGGGTTTCACCATCCTTCAACCGCAGCAACGTGGTCGCGTTGCGCGTGCCGATCTCGTAGGCCACCGTACCCGAGGCAGTCTGGATCTGTTTCAACAGCGAGCTCACCTCGAGATTGACCTTGATGGCGACGTCGCTGTCGAGATGAACGGTGGGCTGCACTTCCAGTGTCAGGCCCACATCGAGGTACTGCACGTTGCCCGTCACTACCGGCGTGCCCGCGGCGGTAGGAGTAACGCTGTTGGTGATTACAGGCAGGCGGCTGCCGATGAGGATCTTGGCCTTCTCCTTGTTGCGGGCGCGGATGCGGGGGCTTGCCAGTGTGTTGGTGAGCCCGGCCTGCTTCATCGCATTCAGAGTGATGCTGAGCGGGGTGATGGTGATCGTGTTGGAGCTCTGATGCGACAGGTCGGAGAGCACCAAGCCTGATGTGCCGCCGGTTCCCAGCGCGGTTGCGGAGAGTGTGGCGCTCGAGGGGTATTGAATCCCCAGGTCCTGCAGGCGGCTCGAGGATATCTCCAGCACTTCGACCTCGAGCATGACCTCTGGCTCCGGCACGTCTACCGAGGCCACCAGTTTCTCCGCCATCCGTACTGCATCCGGTGTGTCACGCAGGATCACGGATCCCGAGCGATCGTCGATGAACATGTTGCGTGTGCCCAGCACCGCCTTCAGCATCGCCTCGACGTCCTTCGGCTCAGCGTTTGTCAGGTAGAACGTGCGCACGATCTGCTGCTCGTATTCTTTCTGCTTCGTCGCATTGTTCGGATAGATCATCACCATGTTCGCAGCGAGTACCTGCCGCGCGAGCGAATTCTGGTCGAGCACCAGGTCAATGGCCTCTTCGACGGGCACGTCCTGAACAAAGATCGTGGTTTTGCCGTCGCTTTTGATGTCTTTGTCCAGAATGAAGTTGATGCCGGTTTCACGGGACAGCACTTCGAACACCATCTTGGTGGGAGCATCCCTGAATTGCAGGGTGACCTTGCGGTTGTCACGCGTCTGCAGCCTGGGCGCCGCGGTGGTGGGACCGCGCGCGACTGTGATGGCGGCCGCCAGCTCCTGCGCCGCGGTATAACCTGGATCCTCACCCAGAACGGCGCGAAGCCTGGTCTCGGCGCCGTCATAGTCTTTCCGCTCGAAGTCCTTACGTGCCGCGGCGACCGCGACGGCGTGGTGCGCATCGGCGTCGAGTCCGTCGAGTCCATGTCGGGCGCGGTCATTTGCGGGGTCGAGATTCAACACCCGCCTGTAGATCTGAGCCGCCGTCTCGAGCTTGCCGGCGCCACGGGCCGAATCCGCTTGCGCGACGAGCTGTTGTACGGCGGACTCGCGCTTTGCAGCCAGGTCGAGCCGGAAACTCATGTTGTGCGGATCGCTGCGCACGGCTTCGCTGAGCCTGGCGACGCCGGACTCGTATTCGCCGCGCTCCATGTCGGACAGTCCCTGGCGGTGGAGCCGGTCGGCCGCACAACCAGCCAGAACGATTCCGGCAGCAAAAGCACTGGCAAGCCAGCGCGTTGGAGTGGTCACTGAATGCTCCCGACCATGAGTTGTTGTTGTATTTTCAGGGGCTTGTAGGTCATCACGAGCTGCCCGTTGGTCACAGAGTCGACACTGTAGGTGTCATCGAGCGTATCGCCGATTTTTACGTTGTAGACGCGGTTTCCCTGCGTGAGAAAAAACACCGGATTGCCGCCGGCAG
>Ga0137412_10001994_pt1 | contig 16084 bp, 9 predicted proteins | sample CZODoug2_1_16fun_FD_122160 | JGI IMG/M metagenome (GOLD analysis project Ga0137412, IMG submission 122160) | Vadose zone soil fungal communities from Angelo Coast Range Reserve, California, USA - CZODoug2_1_16fungal (Hybrid Assembly) | ecosystem: Environmental > Terrestrial > Soil > Vadose zone...
CACCGCAGGCCGCCTGGGGACGCTCGGCAGCCGCACAGGTGAGCCGGTCCCTGAGCTGGGGCCCGTACTTGTGGACGTACGCGATCTGCGCAAGGTGTACGGAAAGCTGGTTCTTTTTGAAGCAATCAACTTTCGCGTGAGAAGGCAGGAAATGCTGGCTATCGTCGGCCAGTCGGGTGCAGGAAAAAGCACCTTGTTGCATATACTTGGGGCCCTTGATACAGCCTCCGCGGGTGAAGTATACTTTGAGACAACACTCTTGCGATCCTTAACCCCCGTTGAGGCAGCGGATTTTCGCAATTGCGAGATCGGCTATGTCTGGCAGTTTCACTATCTTCTGCCCGAGTTTACGGCTGCTGAAAACGTCGCGCTTCCCCTTCTTGCGCGCGGTGAGTCAAAAAAAGAGGCAATGCAGGAAGCCATTCACTGGCTTGGCGAAGTGGGGCTGGCAGAGCGGTCGACCCATCGAGCTGGTGAGCTTTCCGGCGGGGAGCAGCAGCGAGTCTCCATTGCGCGCGCGCTGATCACCAAGCCCAAACTTTTGCTGGCGGATGAGCCTACAGGAGATCTGGATAACCAGACAGCGGAAGCCCTGTTTAGCCTGTTAGAGAGCCTGCACGCAAGCCATGGTCTTACCTCAATTCTGGTGACCCACAATATGCCTCTTGCCAGGCGTTGTGATCGGGTCTTACGGTTGGCCCATGGAAGAGTGGAGGAAGTGTCTGCGATGGAAGTTTGAGGGGCAGGCACGGTACGAACGGTTTACCCCGAAAGGGTGAGTCGTGACAGTGGCTGGATCGATATAAGATTGTATGAACTTATATCCGCCCAGCCGAGTGGTTTTCCCGGGCCAATGGCTCCGGGAAGATGGAACAGGACGAAAGTTGCCGTTAGCGTTGAAAGGTGACGCCTTCGGGGGACAACTTTTAAGGGGGAACATGTTCGAACGGTATACAGAAAAGGCGCGGCGCGTCATCTTCTTTGCTCGGTATGAGGCCAGCCAGTTTGGTTCCCCATATATTGAGACAGAGCACTTGTTGCTCGGTCTTTTGCGTGAGGATAAGGCGCTGACGAATCGCTTTCTCCGCTCCCATGCTTCGGTCGAATCCATCCGGAAACAGATTGAGGGTCACACTACGATTCGGGAGAAGGTTTCTACTTCTGTCGATCTGCCTTTGTCGAACGAGTGCAAGCGGGTCCTGGCCTACGCCGCAGAGGAAGCAGAGCGTCTCTCGCATAAGCACATTGGTACGGAACATCTCTTGTTGGGACTGCTGCGCGAAGAAAAGTGCTTCGCAGCGGAGATATTGCACGAGCGCGGACTGCGTCTGCTCGCCATCCGTGAGGAACTGGCGCGGGCTACGCAGGAGAAGGCTCCACCCTCCCAACGTAATCGCGAATCCAGCCTGCTGGTAGAGTTCTCCCGCGACCTCACCCAGGCCGCGATGGATAACCAGCTCGACCCGCTGGTCGGCCGCGATCAGGAACTCGAGCGCGTGGTCCAGATCCTGTGCCGCCGCACCAAGAACAATCCGGTTTTGATTGGCGAGCCTGGAGTAGGAAAAACTGCCATTGTCGAAGGGCTGGCGCAGCGCATCTCCGACGGCGAAGTGCCCAGTTTTCTGGCTGACAAGCGCGTACTGGCTCTCGATCTCTCGCTCATCGTTGCCGGTACCAAGTACCGCGGCCAGTTTGAAGAGCGGCTCAAGACCATCATGAAAGAGTTGATGGAGAATCAGAACTCCATCATCTTCATCGATGAGCTTCACACGCTGGTGGGCGCCGGTTCGGCCGAGGGTTCGCTCGATGCGGCCAACATCCTCAAGCCAGCCCTGTCGCGCGGCGAGATTCAATGCATTGGCGCAACCACGCCGGCGGAATATCGCAAGTCGATCGAGAAGGACCGCTCGCTCGAGCGTCGTTTCCAGGCAGTCAAGGTACCGCCTCCGAACGAAGAAGATGCGATCAAGATCATCATGGGGATTAAGGACCGCTACGAGAAATTCCATGCGGTCAGCTACACCGATGACTCGATCCACTTCGCGGTTTCACACTCCAACCGCTACATCCCGGATCGGTTCCTTCCAGATAAGGCCATTGACCTTATCGACGAAGCCGGCGCGCGCGTAAAGCTGCGCCAGACCTCGCTGCCGGAAGAGATCACCGAGGTGCAGAAGCGCATCAAGTTCATCGTGCATCGCATGGAAAATGCGATTGCTAACCATGAATTCGAGAAGGCGCGATTCTACTCCGATGAGGAGCGCAAGGAGCGTGAGAATCTGCGCGCTCTGCGCGACAAATATCACCTCGATGATTCGACTGCCGGCATTGTCGGCCGTGAGGATATCGAGGATGTGGTCAGCCGCTGGACTGGGGTTCCGATCACCTCAATCAAGGAAGAAGAAACCCAGAAGCTGCTCCGCGTCGAAGAAGAGCTGCACAAGCGCGTGATTTCGCAGGACAAGGCGATCTCCGCCCTGTCTCGCGCAATCCGCCGCTCCCGCGCGGGTCTCAAGTCGCCCAATCGTCCCATCGGCTCGTTCCTATTCCTGGGACCGACCGGCGTGGGCAAGACGGAAATGGCGCGCACCCTGGCCCAATTCCTCTTCGGCAGCGAGAAGGCTCTGATCCGCTTCGATATGTCGGAGTTCATGGAGAAGCACTCGGTCTCCAAGCTCATCGGTTCGCCTCCGGGCTACGTGGGCTACGAGGAAGGCGGCCAGCTCACCGAGCGGGTGAAGCGTTCGCCGTACTCGGTGGTCCTGTTGGATGAAATCGAGAAGGCGCATCCGGATGTGTTCAACATCCTGTTGCAGGTTTTCGAAGACGGTCAGCTCACCGACGGTCTGGGCAACACGGTGGACTTCAAGAACTCGATCATCATCATGACCTCCAATATTGGGGCCAGGCACCTGCAGAGGAAGCAGGGGCTTGGCTTCCAGTCAGACAGGGAAGACCTGCTGATGGACAAGATGGAGGAACTGGTCAAGAACGAGGTGAAGCGGACCTTCAATCCAGAATTTCTGAACAGGCTGGATGAAGTCATCATCTTCATGTCGCTCTCGGATGGCGATCTGATCCAGATTCTGGAGTTGCTGGTCCAGCAACTGAATTTGAATCTGATCCAGAAGGCGATCACGCTCTCGGTGACCGAAGATGCCAAGAAATGGATTCTGGAGAAGACGCTGGTCGACCGCACGTACGGTGCAAGACCCTTGCGCCGTGCCCTGCAGCGCTACGTTGAGGACCCATTGTCCGAAGCGTTGATCGCCGGCGGCATCTCGGAGCGTCCGGCGTTCCTTGAGGTCTACCTCGAAAACAACCAGCTCTTCTACCGCCCAGTGGGCGAAGTAGGAGAAGACAAGTCGACGGGCATCCTGCTCTTCAGCAACTAAACGTACACTACGCAGAGGGGCCGGGGCGATAGCCCCGGCCTTTTTTGCGTTATGGGGTTCTTTGTGGTTCTGAACGAGGGCACGGCTTTAGCCATGCCGCAAATGTAGGTACAAGCGACAAGCGGCTCAACCGCTAGGGCACGCGTTTAGGTGGAGTCCTGGGCATGCGGCCAGGCATGCGGCCCACCCAAGGTGATGCAAAACGCTAGCAACCACTTCCATTGAGGGTGGCTGCCGGACCGAGGCGTTTTTCACCTTGGGGGGCCACAGTCCCATGGCAGCTCCAGTCGAGAGACCTGCGGTTTCTTTAGCCCAAAATCGACAGCCCCTGCTAGGACAGCAGCAATTCAATATCTTCCCGAGTGAGGTCGCGAATGAGGCTGTTCTCTGCGCCGATGATGGCGTCGGCCAGGTTTCGCTTGGTCTCCTGCAGTTGCAGCACTTTCTCTTCGACAGTATCGCGCGCAATCAAACGGTAGGCAAAGACCTGGCGCTCCTGACCGATGCGGTGCGTGCGGTCTACAGCCTGTGCCTCAACAGCGGGGTTCCACCAGGGATCGAGAATAAAGACATAGTCGGCAGCAGTGAGGTTCAAACCCACGCCCCCGGCCTTCAGGCTGATAAGGAAGAGACGGCAGCCCGGGTCCTGCTGGAAATGCTCCACCCGTGCTTGGCGGTCGACCGTCTTACCATCAAGATATTCGTATTCAATCCCGTCGCTCGCAAGACTGGCACGCACGATCGCGAGCAAACTGGTGAATTGCGAAAATACAAGCGCCTTGTGGCCTTCCTCAATGACGGCTTGCAATTGCTCCATCAGAACAACCAGCTTCGCGCTCGGGTCTTTCACAAGTTTGCGGTCCACCAGCCCTGGGTGGCAGGCTGCCTGGCGCAATCGCAGCAGCGCTTCCAGCACCTGTATCTTTGCCTTCCCGATGCCTTCCGCGCCGATCTTGTGCAAGAGCGCGTCGCGGTAGTGGTCGCGCAGTTCGTTGTACAAGGCGCGCTGGCGCGTTTCCATCTCGCAATAGATAGTCTGCTCGATCTTTGGCGGAAGTTGCTTGGCAACCTGCTCTTTTGTGCGCCGCAAAAGGAATGGGCGTAGCGCACGCGCGAGCAACTTGCGAGTCTCCCCGTCAGGGTCCCGCTTGGAAGCGCCCGCGAGCGAAAAGGCCCCAGATGTTCCCAGCATGCCGGGGTTGAGGAATTCGAAGAGCGACCAAAGCTCGCCCAGATGATTCTCGACCGGTGTCCCACTCAACGCCAGTCGATGATTGGCGCGCAGCAGGCGGGCCGCCTTTGCCGATTCGGTATTTCCGTTCTTGATGGCTTGTGCCTCGTCGAGGATCACATAGTCAAAAATCTTATCTTTAAAGTGCAGAGCGTCACGGCGCAGCGTTCCGTATGTCGTGAGGATGACGTCGTAGAGAGAGAACTCATCTTTCTCGCGTACATTGCTGCGACCTGTGCCGGTGTAATCCAGCACGCGAAGCTGCGGAGTGAATCGCTCAACTTCCTGCCTCCAGTTGAAGATCAGCGATTTGGGAACCACCACCAGCGATGGCGCTTCGACCTTCGCTTGCGTCCGCAACTCGCGGCGGGTCTCTAGAAGGGCAAGCACCTGCGCGGTCTTACCTACTCCCATATCATCGGCAAGGCATCCGCCAAATGAGAACTGGCGCAGGAAATGCATCCAACCCAGGCCTTCCCGCTGATAGCCGCGCAAGCACCCGTTAAATCCGGTGGGCTGTTCGGCGGGACCGATCGATGCAAACTGTGCCAACTCCTTGCGCACACGCCTGAAGGTTTCGTCGCAATCCACGGTAGGCTGTGTCGCTAGCAGGGCATCGAGTACTCCCGCTTGGCTGGGGCGGAAACGAATGTGATCCCCGTCTGCTTCGCCCATGGTGGCCACATGGCCGAACCGGAGCAGCCACTCCTCCGGCAGCAAACCGAAGGAGCCGTCATCGAGCGTCACCATCGTCTCGCCCCGTTTCAGCGCCGCCAGCAACCGCGGCAGTTGGGCCGTCGTCTCTCCGTATTCAATCGCGCCGTGGAGTTCGAACCAATCCACGCCGCTGGCGACCGAGACGCTGCTCTTACCAGGCTGGCGAAACAGCTTACCTGCCGCAGTGACCTTCCAGCCCAACTCCGCCAGAGCGCGCACGACCTGCGGCAGTTTTTTAGGCGTAAGGGTCCACTCTTCGCCCCCGGGCCATGATCCAGCGACAAACCGTATGCCGGCTTCCTGCATTTGCTCGACAGCGGATTTTTCCATCGCTGCGTCGCGCCGTAGGAACCGGCGCGTCGATGGGTCGTAGATGCCTCGTGATTTAGGTTTTTCCCCGACAGAGCGGCCTTCATATTCAAAGGACAGCTCTGCAGTCATGCGCGGGTTAATCCTTCCGTAACTCTTCTCAGGCGCTGAAATTTTGAGGCATGGCCTTGGAGGGGCTACGATCTCTTGATACCCCCATTCCTCGGGTAGATCGATTTCTGGTAGAGTTGGCGAGCACAATAGACTGCCAAGAAACTCCTCACGTTCTGCCTCCGGAACAACGATAGAGCCGTTTTTGCGTAGGCCCGCGATCCAGGCAACCGTCTCGCTGTCAGCCAGGCGTGCCACCCAATCCGGCATCACCAGAACGGCGCCGGGCATTACCAGCAAAGGCTCATTCACCGCGATCCGCCGCTCTCCGCGCCGAAAGTCTCCAGTCAATTGCCATCCATTCTGTTGGCTTCCGCGGACCTCCAAGACAAATCTCCAGGGCTCCCCATCGTCCCACTCGAGGGGTAGCTTGTCGATTTCCTCCTTGGCGAACGGAAGAAAGCAGCGTCCCGTCCGAATTACCCTGGGCAGCACCGTTTGCGCCATCAGGGGCGTGAGTGAAAAGGCTTCGAGACCACGATCGTAACTCTCGTAATAGCCATAGGACTGATTAGGACTGGCCCCAAGCAGTAGGGTCAAAATCTCGCGATCCTCTTGCAGAGGAAGAGCCCGAATCCGGCCGTGAGACGTCGGGCACGGTTTGGGAATACTCCTCAATTCGCCCTCTTTGCTGCGCCCTCGAGATGCAATGCCGAGCGCCAGGGTGCCTGTGGCGCTGCTCCTGGGAACGTCGAGAATGTAAACAAGTTCCGAGCGCGCGGGCCACATGGGCGCGCTGGTTTGAATAGGGGCCGCCGCTGTCTCCGCAATCCGGCTCAAGTGCTCCTTCCAGGCCGGCAGCCGGGCTGGTGGAGAGATCCGCGTGACATGTTGGATTTGGCGGACCTGCTCCAATCGATCAAGTCTTTCGACGCGGTGGCTCTTATCGATTTCGAGCGGTGCGGATACCCCGCTCCCGCCTCCTATCCTCGTGCCAGCCCCGTTGGATTCCAATTCCCAAGAGCCAGTCGTTACCTCGCCGAGATGTCCTTGCTCCCATGCTTCGAGGATCGTGGCCCAGATATGCTTGCAGAGATTACCGTGCTCCTCAAAGAAGGGGCAGTCACACCCGGCGCTAAGCTTGCCATCCGACCACTTGAGCGCGACGCTGTACAGGTCCGATCCTTGCACCCTTGCGCCTACTTCGGTGGGGGAGCCCATCCGAATCTTCACCCGCTTTCCCATGAAGTATTTTTCGCCGCGATCTCTCGAGGAAGCACTGAACCCCTTCGCCAGGACTGCAGGGAGCTGGGCTCGCAAGCCAATAGCTAAATCATTCACCCTCTCATTTTAATGAGTCTCAAGCCGCAGCAACAAAGGACGCAGTGGAAATCGCGGCAAGAACAGTTGCCATGGGGGCTCTCCCTTTTCACGGGGCTTGCGCGCTTACAATTTGCATAGAGAGAGCAAAAGAGGAGCATCTTCTGGAACAAGTCCGCGTTATCGATTCACACACCGGCGGCGAACCAACCCGAACCGTCATCGAAGGTGGCCCAGACCTCGGCAGCGGCGACCTGCAGCAGCGTCGTCTTCTCTTCCAGAACAATCACGAAGCCTTCCGCCGGGCTCTTGTCACCGAACCGCGTGCCTCCGAAGCGGTGGTGGGCGCATTGCTCTGCGAACCTACCCGTCCCGACTGCATCGCAGGCGTCATCTTCTTCAATAACAGCGGATGCCTGGGCATGTGCGGGCATGGAACCATCGGTGTCGTAGCCACGCTCGCCTATCTGGGCAGGATCCAGCCCGGTTCACATCGCATAGAAACGCCAGTAGGCGTTGTGGGAGTCACGTTGAACGCAGACGGTTCCGTGACCTTCGAAAATGTACCCAGCTACCGCTTGGCTGCGGCCATTGAGGTCGAAGTGCCGGGCTACGGCACGGTGACCGGCGACGTAGCCTGGGGCGGCAATTGGTTTTTTCTGATCAAGCATCCTCCCTATACGATTGCAAAAGCGAACCTTGACCAGCTCATCCATTTCACCTGGCAGGTTCGCCAGGCACTCACCGCCGCCGGCATTCGCGGTGCGGAGGGCGCAGAAATCGACCACATCGAACTCCATGGCCCAGGCTCATCGCCAAACGTGAACAGCCGGAATTTCGTGCTTTGTCCCGGCAAGGAATACGACCGTTCCCCTTGCGGAACGGGAACCAGCGCCAAGTTGGCCTGCTTGTATGCCGAAGGTCTCCTGGCTCCAGGTCAGGTCTGGCGGCAGGAAAGCGTAATTGGCAGCATCTTCGAAGGGCGCATTGTTCTGCGCGACGGACACCTCCTGCCAACCATCACCGGCTCAGCGTTTATCATTGCCGAGTCAACCCTCATCTTTGACCCCCGCGATGCCTTTTGTTGGGGCATCCCCGCATGACCCGTACGTTTGACGCGGTGATCGTCGGTGGCGGGATTGTGGGGGCCGCCTGTGCCCTTGCCCTTTCCCGGGAAGGGATGCACCTCGCGCTGGTAGAACCCGGAGAGATTGGCGGCGGTGCGACCGCCGCAGCCATGGGCCACATTGTCGTTCTTGACGACTCGCCGGCGCAACTGACGTTGACCCGCTACTCCCAGCTGCTATGGCGGCAGATGGCGGCCCAACTTCCGCCGGACGTGGAATACACCCAGCGCGGCACGCTTTGGGTGGCGGTCGATGATGAGGAAATGCAGGAGATCTGTCGCAAACACAGTATCTATAGCCAAAACGGAATCCCGTCTGAGGTAATTCCCGGGGAAGCACTTGCGTCCCTCGAGCCCGCATTGCGCCACGGCCTTATGGGGGGATTGCTGGTCCATGAGGACGTAGTCGTCGCCCCGCAGCTCGCTGCGCAATCTATCCTGCGCCAGGCACTCAAGGTCACCCTCATCCGCGAAGCAGCAACCGCAATGCAGGCCGGCAAAGTCCTACTCAGCAGCGGAGACCAGCTGCACGCGCCTATTCTCATCAATGCGGCGGGTGAGGGAGCTCCCGCACTGACCCCGGGGCTACCGGTTGCCATGCGTAAAGGACATCTGGCAATCACCCACCCCTATCCGGGTTTTCTACTCTACCAGGTCGTGGAGTTGGGATACCTGAAGAGCGCTCATGTCACAACCACGGATACCGTAGCGTTCAATGTGCAGCCGAGGCAAAACGGGCAGCTGCTTGTCGGTTCGTCCCGTCAATTCGGCGTCAAGAGCAGGGAAGTGGATGATGGAATGCTAGCCCGTATGTACGCCCGTGCCACGGAATACCTGCCGGCGTTACCAACACTTTCCATCGAACGGACCTGGACCGGCTTTCGCTCTGCCACCCCGGACAAGCTGCCATTGATCGGTCCTTCCGTGGACGACAAGACGCTCTTTCTAGCCACTGGACATGAAGGATTGGGAATCACCACCTCGCTCGGAACAGCGCAACTTCTGGCAGACTCCATCGCAGGGAGAACACCAGCCATCCCGATAACCCCCTACTCGCCATCCCGTCCCATGTTGGCGTAGCGTTGGCTCTCGTGTACATCGACCAGGCCTTTCCCGCCTGACCAATCCCGGTCCATTGGGTAGACTGGTGCAGGCGGCTATTTCGCAAAGGAGCACACCATGGAGCTTGCACTGGAATTGAAACCCGTATCGCTCATCGGTTTTGGAGATGGTGCAGAAGGAACATCCTTCACCGGCGTGAACCCGGCAACGGGCGCACCGCTGGAGCCAAAGTTCTTCTCCGCAACCGCCGGGGACCTGCAGCGAGCAGCTGAGTTGGCGCAAAGCGCCTTTCCCATTTACAGCAATCTCTCCGGCAAGCAAAAGGGCGCCTTTCTGCGCAGCATTGCTGCCTCCATCGAGGCGGCCGCTCCGGCGATTATCCAAAGGGCCCATCTGGAAACCGCACTGCCGGAGGCGAGACTGGCAGACGAGGTAGGGCGAACCTGCGGCCAGCTGAGACTCTTCGCGCAAGTGGTGGAAGAGGGTTCCTGGGTGGATGCGCGCATCGATAACGCCGATCCTGAGCGTAAGCCGCTGCCCAAGCCTTCCATCCGTTCCATGCACAAACCGTTGGGCCCGGTAGCCGTTTTTGGCGCCAGCAATTTTCCCCTGGCCTTCTCCGTAGCCGGTGGAGACACCGCTTCCGCGCTCGCAGCTGGAAATCCGGTCATCGTCAAGGCGCATCCCGCTCATCCCGGAACCAGCGCCCTGGTCGGCCAGGCCATCCGCGAGAGCGTGAAGGCGAGCGGCCTGCCCGAAGGCGTCTTCTCCATGCTCTTCGATTCCGGCGTGGATGTAGGCGTCCAACTGGTGCAGCATCCGGCCATCAAAGCAGTGGCATTTACCGGCTCCTTTGCCGGAGGTACGGCGCTCATGAAGCTGGCCGCTGGCCGCCCAGAGCCGATCCCTTGCTACTCGGAAATGGGAAGCGTCAATCCTGTATTCGTGCTGCCCGGCGCGTTGAAGCAACGGGGAAGCGCTGTGGCCACCGGCCTACAGGCATCCTTTACCCTGGGAGCCGGCCAATTCTGCACCAAGCCAGGACTGGTGTTGGTTCCGCAGCAAGACGGCACGCCAGGATTCATGAAGGAATTGGGTGACAAGGTCAGCGGCACTCCTACGCAAACACTCCTGACCAAGGCCATCGCCGATCGTTACAAGGCGGCAGTCAAGGGCCGTTTGGCCGATGCCAACGTGCTTGCGGAAGGGGCTAAAGGTGAAACCAGCACCGATGCCGCCACAGTACAGGCCTCGCTCTTTGTCGCCGACTACAAAGACCTGGTGGAGAACCAGGAACTGGCGCAGGAGATCTTCGGCCCCACAACCGTCGTGGTCGGCTACCAGGATCGCAAGCAGCTGCTGGCCGTTGCCGAGCAATTGGAAGGTCATCTCACCGCGACCCTGCAGGCGGATGAGAGTGAACTGGCAGACTATGCCGACTTGATCGACATCCTCTCCCGCAAGGTGGGCCGATTGATCCTGAACGCTTATCCCACCGGGGTGGAGGTCTGCCACGCCATGGTGCACGGCGGCCCGTTCCCCGCCACCAGCGACGGCCGCTCGACCTCAGTGGGCAGCCAGGCCATCTTCCGCTTCACCCGGCTGGTCTGCTATCAATCCTTCCCTGATGGTGCGCTCCCGGATGAGCTGAAGAGCAGTAACCCGCTGGGAATCATGCGCATGGTGGACGGAGACAGAACCCGGAAACCCTCCGCCTAGCGTACCGCTATGCGGTCCGCGTGACGACCCCCCGGCCATCCCTGTAAACTCTCTTGCGACACTAAGAGGGAGGGTTGGCCGTGGAACTCGAAGACAAGAACCGCAGGGACTTCCTGAAAATGGGTGGCGCAACGCTCGCAGCGGTGGCCGTGCCCGCCGTTGGATCCTGGACCGCAACCAGCTACGCTGCCATCGCAGGCGCCAACGATCGCGTGCGCGTCGCCCTGATCGGCGCCGGCGATCGCGCCAAGCAGTCACTGGTACCGGCGTTCCAGGATCATGCCAAGGAACTCAACTTCGAGTTCGTCGCCGTCTCCGATATCTGGAACCGTCGCCGTGACGAGGGTGCAGCCTTTATTCAGAAGCAATGCGGAGGCGGCCCCATTGCCAGCATCCGCAATAATGACGAGCTCTATGCCCGCAAGGACGTCGATGCCGTCATTGTCGCTACTGCTGATTTTCAGCACGCCTTGCATGGCGTAGAAGCGGTGCAGGCAGGCCGCGACGCCTATGTGGAGAAGCCTACCGCGCACACCATGGAGGATGCGCGAGCATTTCGCGCCGCGGTGAAGCAGACGGGAAAGGTCGTAGCTGTCGGTACCCAGCGCCGCAGCACGCCCAGCTATCAAAAGGCTTACGAGTACATTCAGTCGGGCAAATTCGGTGACATCGTTGCTGTCGAGATGACCTGGAACGTCAATCAACCAGGCCGTTGGCGGCGCCCGGGTGTTGTGCCTCTCTTGAAGGAACAGGATACGGACTGGAAGCGCTACCTGCTCAACCGGCCCTATGAGCCATTCGACGCTCGCAAATATCTGGAGTTCCGCCTCTTCTGGCCCTACTCCTCGGGTATTCCCGATCAATGGCTGGTCCACCAGATCGACACCGTTCACTGGTTTACCGGCTACCCGCATCCGCGCAGTGTAGTGGCCAATGGCGGCGTCTATTTATGGAAGGATGGCCGCAAAAACTGGGACACCATGACCGCCGTCTTCGATTACGGTCCACCCGATGATCCGAGCAAGGGTTTCCAGGTGATCTATTCGTCGCGCATGACCAACTCCGCCGGAGGAATCAAAGAGATTTACTACTCCAATGGCGGCATGCTCGACATGGATAAGCAGTGCGTCAACTCCGAAGGTGGAATGACTGCGAAATCCGCCGCCGAAATGGGCATGAAGCAGAACTTGCTGGGCGACTACTCTCTCAGCGATACGGTCATGAAGGCGGAGACCTCCGCCAATACCGGCAATGATCCGATGACGTCAGCCAACATGCGCAACTGGATGGATTGTGTTCGTTCCCGCAAGCAGCCCAACGCAAGCATTGACGCGGGGTACAGTCATTCGGTGGCACTGTGCATGAACATTGCCGCCATTCAGACCGGCCAGCGCGTCACCTTTGACGACAAGTCAGAGCGGGTGATGGCCGGGGATAAGGTCTATGAATAGGTCGTTCCTCGGCGGCCTTTTGGCAGCCTGTACTCTGCAAGGGATGGCATTTGCTGCAAACGGCGCCAAGGGCGTGCAGGTAGTTGCTGACGAAGCTCATCAGCGGGTCGACATCACCATCGACGGCGCGCCCTTTACCTCCTATGTCTGGCCCAGCACGCTCAAGAAGCCGGTGCTCTTTCCGCTCATCACATCAGGCGGCATCGATGTGGCGCGCGGATTTCCCCTGACCCCTCGCCCAGGCGAGCGCGTCGATCACCCGCACCACGCCGGAATTTGGTTCAATTACGGTAACGTAAATGGTTTCGATTTCTGGAACAACTCTGACGCGATCAAGCCTGCGGACCGCGAAAAAATGGGGACCATTCACCAACAGAAAATTGTCTCCACCAAAAGCGGGCGAGACAGCGGAGAACTGGTCGTCGACTCGATTTGGATCACAGGCAAGGGCCAGGAAATTCTGCAGGAGAGGACCAGGTACATTTTCTCCCGGCAAAACGATGAGCGAATCATCGACCAGGTGACGACCCTCCACGCCCTCGATCGGGTCGTCTTCAACGATGACAAGGAAGGCTTGCTGGGTATCCGGGTCGCTCGCTGGCTGGAGTCACCCAATGAAAAAGGTGGCACCTTCACCGACGCAAATGGCCGGCCGACAGAAGTGCCGGCTGCCAGCACTCCCGGAGCCACCGGCGTGTATCTCACCAGTGAGGGCAAGCAAGGCGATCAGGCGTGGGGTACACGAGGCCGCTGGTGTGCATTAACCGGTAACACCGAAGGACACACCGTCACCATCGCGATCTTCGATCATCCCGGAAACCCTAACTATCCCACCTACTGGCACGCCCGCGGCTATGGCCTGTTTGCCGCCAATCCGCTTGGGCAGCACATCTTCGATCCCAAGGCGCAACCCTTGAACTACACCGTCGAAAAGAATCAAAACGTAACCTTCACCTACCGCATTCTCCTCTTACCGCGCGCGCCCAAGCCAGGGGAAATGAACCGCGATGCAGACATATTCGCCTCCGAATACCGCTGAGGTGCTCGGAAAGCTTTCACTTAGATTTGGGTTTTACGGCGGATTAACCAGTACACCGGAAGTCCGGCGATCACTAACACCAGTCCAGGCCAGGTCGTTGCTGGACGATCAATGAAAAGACAAAGCACAACCGTACTAGCCCCAAGAACATAAATCGCCGGAACCACCGGATACCCCGGCGTACGATACAAACGTTCTGCATCCGGCCGCTTGTACCGCAGCACCACCACCGCGGCGATCGTAAGAATATAAAACAGCAGCGCTGCCGAGATAATGTAGTCCAGCAAATCGCTGTACAGGTTGCCGTATCCTTTTGCCGGGGAATACGTAGTGAGCAGCACCAAAAGACCCGCCCATATCCCCTGAAACAAGAGCGACCATCCAGGCACGCGAGCCTTGTTCAATCGGCCGGCCGCAGGAAAGAACAGCTTATCCCGAGCCATCGCGTAATACGCGCGCGGACCAGCCAGCACCAGGCTGTTGATGCAACCAAACGTCGACACCATAATCACCGCCGCCAACGCCTGCCCTCCCCACGAGGGAAAAATTGCCTGCAGCATTGCCGTCGCTACGCGATCGTGGGGCGCATGTTGAATGGAGGGAAAGTCCAGCACCGCCAGGTAGGCGAGGTTCGCAGCCAGGTACAACAGCATCACGATCACCGTTCCAATTGCGAGCGAGCGGGGAAGCGTGGTTCTTGGATCCTTGACCTCCTCCGAAGCAAACGTGATGTCGTGCCACGAATCTGCAGCGAACAGCGATCCAGACTGAGAAACACAAAACATCATCACCAGGCTCAGGATGGCGACGAAGGAATCGCCAGGATGCAACGTAGACGGCCGCTGCCAGAAGACGGCCAGGTTCGAATGCACCGACGAAGCACGCCAGCCCACGGTCAGGCCCAGCAAAATCAGTGCTCCAAGAGCGCCCAGCTTGGCTACCGTGAACGAGTTCTGGATGATCTTTCCATACTCGATGCCCAGGGCATTCGTCGCAGTGAGGAGAGCGATGACCAGAAGGCCAACCAACTGGGCAGTGGATAGCGTAAGTGCGTAATGGGCGGAGAGATGTATGGGCGGAATCAAGTAACGTGATTCGGAAATCGACGGCGCCAGAACGCCCAGGAACCGGGCAAACGCAACCGCCACTGCGGCAATCGTCCCCGTCTGGATCACGGTAAACAGTGTCCATCCATAGAGAAAGCCCCAAAGGGGCGAGTACGCCTCGCGCAGGTAGAGGTACATGCCACCCCCGCCAGGCATCATCGAGGCCAACTCCCCGAAGGAGAACGCCGCCGCAATGGTCAGCACCGCGGCAAAAACCCAGGCAGCCAGGAACCATCCTGGACCGCCAAGGATGCGCGCCATATCGGCCGGGACGATAAAAATCCCGGACCCGATCATGACGCCAATCACGATCATGGTGGAGTCAAAGAGGCCCAGAGCCCGTTTGGGCCTGCGTTTTTCTTGAATCTCTTCTCGTTCTTCGCGCGTAGGTTTGGCGACAGGGTTCACTGCCAAGATGCTATAACGTTCCCGTCAAAAAGACATTTCCACGAAAGGTCCGTAGAACTGCAGATCCCTCCACGGCACGCCGGGACAGGTCGGCTTCGCTCGGGATGACAAAGGAAGGGACGGCGGTTTCATAGAGAGTAGTTTCTGGACCGAGGCCTTCTCAGTGGCTTGAGTTCAGCAGCCTCTGTTGATGGAACATCGCTCCCTCCTTTGTCATCCCGAGCGAAGCCGAGGGATCTGCAGTTCTACGGACCTTTCGTGGAAATGTCTTTTAACCTTTGATGCGCAACGATCCGCCCCTCTACTTCCGGGAACGCCGAATCTCTTCCGTGAGAATAATCGCCTCAGCGATCTCGCGGATCGCCTTCCGCTTCTGCCGGCTTTGCTTTTGCAATGCCAGATACGCACCCTCTTCATCCAGGTGCAATTCCCGTTGCAGAATCCCCTTAGCGCGATCCATCAGCTTTCTCACCTCAAGGCGATCGGCGAGCAGCACGCGTTCGCTTTCGAGGCGCGCCATCTCCAGCTCCGCGCCAACCAGAAAGCCAATCATGGAGATCAGCCGTACCTGGCGCGGGCTGTGATGATGCGGCTTGCGATGCTGCACATTGATGACCCCTACCAGCTTGCCCCGGCAAAGAATAGGCACGGAAAGAAAAGCCTCGAAATGATCCTCAGGCAAATCGTTGAACATCTTGAAACGGGGATCGCTCCACGCCTGGGATCCAATGGCCACTGGATTCCAGAGCAGGACTTCCTCCTAGGATATACGATGTTCATGGACGGTGCCAAAACAGAGACATACGGCAAATTGGTTTCCTGGGATGATGACAAGGATGCCGCGGACCTCTTGTTCTCGCAGAGACAATTTTCCCCGGGCGAGGGTTTGCGGGTGTTCGAGCTGCAGGAAAAGATCTACCCCTTTCTCGTCAAATGCTGCGAGCTCATCTTGCATGATCTTGTCGAGGATGGCTCCTTACTTGGCGGTAAAGTACCCATCTCCTTGGAGACCTCGACTGCCGCAGCTTCGCGCGCGCCCTCGGGGTGTGCGTGAAGGTGAGCCAGTCCTGGCTCGGCTCGTGGTTGGGTG
>Ga0137412_10001995_pt1 | contig 16071 bp, 18 predicted proteins | sample CZODoug2_1_16fun_FD_122160 | JGI IMG/M metagenome (GOLD analysis project Ga0137412, IMG submission 122160) | Vadose zone soil fungal communities from Angelo Coast Range Reserve, California, USA - CZODoug2_1_16fungal (Hybrid Assembly) | ecosystem: Environmental > Terrestrial > Soil > Vadose zone...
GACGAGTCCTTCTTTTCGGAAAGCTGGCAAGCGATTTTCATCGGCCTCGGCGAACTGCCGGAGACCTGGCCGCCGACCATCGACCATATCTCTCCGGACCGTTTCAAACAGGAGTTCCGCCGAACCCTCGATTTCATCAAGGGAAAAGTTCTAGAGCAGCCCACGCACGACGGATATCTCAACAGCATACGGGGCAGGGCGGCCTGATGACCGCGGTTGCAGGTTTCGCCGAAGCCGAGAAGAACGGCTTACTGAGCCGGCTTCCGCGAATACCGGTCGCCTCGATCAAGACCACGGCAGAGCTCGAGGGGGCGGCCGAGGCATCGAGACCACTGGTGTTGCCGGGCCTCATCGAGCATTGGCCTTCACTCGCGGCCGGCCGAAAATCACCTTCTGCGCTCAACGATTATCTCAAGTCCATGGACCGTGGCATCCCCGCCCCCATGGTCGAGGCGCCCGCCAGCGCGCGCGGACGACTCGGCTACAGCGCGGATCTGCGGGAATTCACCTTCTCCAAGCGTCAGCGCGGTATCAGCGAGACGCTCGATCGCATCGAACGCCAGGTTGATCGCCCGAATGCGCCGATCATCGCCATCCAAATGCTGCCGCTCGCCAGCCATCTGCCGGACTTCGTTCAGCAAAATCCGATGCCCCTGCTTCCGGGGATCGGGCCGCTACTGTGGCTCGGCGGCCGTGTCCGAACGCAGATCCATCATGATCGGGACCACAACCTCGCGTGTGTCATCTCAGGCCATCGCCGTTTCGTGCTTTTCCCGCCCGAGCAAGTGGCAAACCTGTACATCGGTCCCATCGAGAACCCGCCGCCGCTGTCGATCGTCGATCTGGAGGCGCCTGATTTCGCGCGCTTTCCGCGTTTTGCCGAGGCGCTCGCCGCAGCGCAGTGCGCCGAGTTGGCGCCGGGCGATGCGCTGTTGATGCCGCGCCACTGGTGGCACCACGTCACCTCGCTCGATCCGTACAACGCCCTGGTCAATTACTGGTGGGGCGCGCAGCCCCAAGGCCTCGAGAATCCCTACGACTGCTTCTTGACGGCGTTGCTGGCGTTGAAGGATCTTCCCGCGGCAGAGCGCACCTACTGGCAGGCCATGTTCGCTGCCTACGTGTTCCGATCTGAGGGAGATGCGCTGGAGCATATTCCTCCTGACCTTCAGGGCGTCCTCGGCACGACACGCTCGGCGCTTCGCGCCGCGCTCAAGCAAAAGCTCAAGGCTTCTTATCTTAGGTCGCCCTAAAGCGCCCCATTTACCAACCAGGAAAAGGTACACCATGAACTTCAAGTGGGCTGCGATTCTGGCCGCCGTATGCATCCCGCCCGTTGCCGCGGCATCGGCTCCCGAATGCGCGCAATCGCCGGGTCGCGTGATCAAAGTCTGTATCTCCGTGCAAGACGGCCGCGCCACCTTTGAAGTCAGTCGCCTAAGCCGGCCGGTACTCGCGCAGTCGAATCTGGGTCTTGAGTTCCGCGGTGAACACGAGCCCCATTACAGCGCCATCACGAGCGTCAATCGCAGCTCTTCCGATACGAGTTGGGAGCAACCTTGGGGTGAGGAACGAATGATTCGCGATCGGCACACCGAGATGGTGGTAAAGCTCAAGGGTGACACGCCATTCACCCAGAGCGTCGAAGTCACCTTCCGGGTCTTCGACGAGGGGTTGGGATTCCGCTATCGCTACGAAAATATTCCGGCCGGCCGCGAAGTCGCGGTGAGCGCGGACCGAACTTCGTTTCACACCCTCGGCGATTACGTGGCTTGGTGGTATCAGGCGTTGGGCCAGGAGCGCGATGAATATCTGTACACGCATACGGACGCCAGGCGCATCACCCTGGCCGAGACTCCGTTGACTCTCAAGGGCTCCAATGGACTATATCTTTCCTTTCATGAAGCGGCCTTGATCGACTTTCCGAGCATGCTGCTCGAGGGGGACGGCGTGGGAACACTCTCGTCTTGGCTCATGCCTTGGCCGGATGGTGTTCTTGCCCGAAAGACGGGACCCTTTACGACGCCCTGGCGCACGGTGTTGATGACCGACAGCGCCGGCGCCCTCGCGGACAGCCGTATGGAACTCAATCTCAATGAGCCAAATAAGCTGGGCAGCGTGTCCTGGTTCAAGCCCGGAAAATTCGTCGGCGTGTGGTGGGAAATGCACGTGAACAAATCCACCTGGGAAAGCGGGCCCAAGCATGGTGCCAACACCCGCAATGTCGAGCGTTACATGGACTTCGCAGCCAAGTACGGCTTCGACGGCGTGCTCGCGGAAGGCTGGAACTTGGGCTGGGACGGCGATTGGACCGCGAACGGCGACAAATTCAGCTTCACAAAATCTGTTCCGGATTTCGACATGGATGCGGTGGTCGCGTATGGGAAGCGACTCGGCGTCCAACTGATTGGCCACAACGAGACCGCGGGTGCCGTGCCCAACTACGAAGCACAGTTGGGCGATGCGTTGCGCATGTATGAAAAGCACGGCGTCACCATCGACAAGACCGGCTACGTCCGCCATAGCGGCGACATCATCGACGAGAAGGGCGAGCGCGAATGGTTCGCCGGCCAGTACATGGTGCGCCACAACCTTCATGTGGCCGAAGTCGCGGCGGCTCACCACATCGCCATCGATGCGCACGAGCCGGTCAAAGATACGGGGCTGCGCCGAACGTGGCCGAACATGATCAGTCGCGAAGGCGCGCGCGGGCAGGAATATAACGCGTGGGGAATTCCGACCAATCCGCCCGAGCATACCGTGATCATTCCCTTTACTCGAATGCTCGGCGGGCCCATGGATTTCACACCGGGCATCTTCGATATCGCTCACGGTCAGCAAGACGTCACGCGGCGCGTGCAATCAACCGTGGCCACGCAGCTCGCGGAATACGTCGTTCTTTACAGCCCCATCGAAATGGCTGCGGATCTGCCGGAGAACTACGAGGCGAGGCTCGATGCGTTCCAGTTCATCCGCGACGTGCCCACCGATTGGGAGACCTCCAAGACGCTGCAGGGCGATATCGGCGACTTTATCGTGGTCGCACGGCTGCAGCGCGGCGGGAAGGACTGGTTCTTGGGCGCCTTGACCAATGAGAACGCCCGCAAGCTGACGCAGCCACTATCGTTTCTCAACCCCGGCAAGCACTACGAGGCACAGATCTATAGCGACGGTCCGGGAGCGGACTATCGCACCAATCCGCTACCCCTGAGCATTGAACACTTTGCCGTGACCCAGAAGGACACCCTGGAGATCGACATGGCCCCGGGGGGCGGCACCGCCATTCGGTTCAAGTGCCTCGACTGAATGTCAGTAGATCTTGTCGCCCTTTGCCACCCCGAAAGGCGACGGCGGCGCGGAGACGCCGTTTACCGAGGTGCCGCCATTGTGGAGGCTCGGAAACCAGGGCTGCATGTTTTGGGGGAATCCAATAGGCGGCTTCGTCAGCGCGTCGAGCCGGCCAAGCTCCTCGGCCGAGAGTTTGACGTCGAGCGCCTTGAGGTTGTCCTCGAGCTGTGCGAGCCGTCGCGCGCCGATAATCGTCGAGGTCACGCCGGGCTGCGCCTGAACCCAGGCCAGCGCGACGCGGGGGACCGTGCTCGCGTGCGCTTTGGCGATGATGTCCAGCTCGTCCACGATCGCGTAGGTCTTCTCGGTGCGAAAGGTGTCGGCAATGAAACCGCGATCGGACTTGATCTGACCGGCGTTCTGTCGTGTGTATTTGCCGCTGAGCACGCCGCTCTTGAGGGGCGACCACGGTGTGATGCCGAGGCCAAGCTCATGAGCCATGGGCACGAGCTCCTGCTCGACGGTGCGCTCGAGCAGGGAGTACTCGATCTGCAATCCGATGAACGCGGACCAGCCGCGGAAGCGCGCCGTGACGTTCGCCTCGGCGATCTTCCACGCCGGTGTGTCGGAGACGCCGAGGTAGCGCACCTTGCCGGCGCGCACGAGATCCTCGAGCGCCGCCATCGTCTCTTCGATCGGCGTGTGCATGTCCCAGTTATGCAGCCAGTACAGGTCGATGTAGTCCGTCTGCAGGCGGCGTAGCGAATTTTCACACGCCCCAATGATTGACTTCCGGCCGGATCCGCCGCCGTTGGGATCCCCGGGGTATAGGTTGCCGCTGAACTTCGTGGCGATGACGAGCCGGTCCCGCCGGGCGCTGTGGCGCCCGACGTGGTCGCCGATGATCTTTTCGGAATGACTTTTCGTGTAGAAGTTCGCGGTATCGATGAAGTTGCCGCCGAGTTCGATGAAGCGGTCGATGATCTTTTGTGACTCCTCGACGCTGGAGCCCCAGCCGAGGACTTCACCGAAGGTCATCGCGCCGAGACAAAACGGGCTCACGCGCAGCCCTGAACGGCCGAGGGTAATATAGTGATCGAGGGGCATGGTGGCGCTCTCCGGGTTGGGAATATGGTACAATATTGCGCTAGTTCCAAGTTACGATAGTTTACTATTAAACTAATAAATAGCAAGTGCCCATGCCCAAAATCGATGTCGGAAGGATTTGGTCCCTCAATTTCCGGCTCTTGATGTCGGTGATCACCAGCGTCGCGCCCGACATCACCGGGCTCGGGCTGGAGACCAAGGAATTGTTCGTGCTCGCCGAGGTGGACGAGCACCCGCACCCCGCGGAACTGGCCGGCGTCCTGAGCATGCCGAAGCCCAGCGTGACGATGTATATCAAGCGGCTCGAAGCTGCGGGCTTTCTGCGCCGTGAAATCGACAGCGCGGATCTGCGTCGCCACCGGCTCATCCTGACGCCCGAAGGGCGCAAGACGATGGCGCGCGGGCTTGCGCTGCTGGCAAAAGCGTTCGGTGCGCGGCTGGCGCGGCTGAACTCAGCGCAGCAGTCGGAACTCGCGACACTGCTCGAGAAGCTGGGCTGAGGCGCGCACAGCAAATCGGCATGCTATACGCCGCGGGCGCCTACATCTTGTGGGGCCTGTTTCCGATTTATTTCAAGGCGCTCCAATACTTCTCGCCGCTGGAAATCCTGCTCCAGCGCATGGTGTGGGCTCTGGCCTTCCTGTTGATCGTGCTGGCTTTGCGCCGGCAATGGTCCTGGATCGGCAGGGTACGGCGCCAGCCGAAGGTACTGGCGGGATTTGCCGCGAGCGCAATCCTGCTGTCGGTGAATTGGTATATTTATATCTGGGCGGTCAATAACGGCCATGTGGTCGATTCCAGTCTCGGCTACTTCATCACGCCGTTGGTTAACGTGCTGCTGGGCTTCCTGCTGCTGCATGAGAGGCTGCGCCCGATACAATGGGCTGCCGTCGCGTTGGCCGCGGCCGGCGTAGCCTGGCTCACCTGGCAGGCTGGGCGCTTGCCGTGGATAGGCTTGATGCTGGCTTTTTCATTTGGTTCCTACGGCCTTTTGCGCAAAACTGCTGCGCTTGGTGCGCTGGAAGGCTTGTCGTTGGAGACGCTTCTGCTGTTTCCGCTGGCATTCGGCTATTTGGCGGTGATGGCATGGCAGGGGCAAAATGCATTCTTGCATGCACCAACTGCTTTCAAATGGCTGATGGCGGCAGCCGGTCCGATCACTGCAGTTCCGCTGTTGCTGTTTGCCGCGGGCGCCCGCCGAATTCCGATGTCGACGCTGGGCTTGTTGCAATATATCGCGCCGTCGTTGCAACTGCTGCTGGGCGTATGGCTTTATGGTGAGCCGTTCAGCGGCGCGCGCCTGGCCGGTTTCGTGGCCATTTGGTCGGCGCTGGCGGTGTATTCCCTCGAAGGTTTCTGGCAAGTCTGGTCTACCAAAACCGCCTGAGATGCGCACAGTCTTGGTGGCTCTGGACTAAACGGTGTAACGGATGCGGATTGAACACGTAGCGATATGGACCACCGATCTCGCCCGGTGCCGGCACTTCTATGCGTCGTACTTTGGTGCAACCGTGGGTCCGACTTACCGAAATCCCGTGAAGGGATTCGAGTCATGCTTTCTTAGCTTCGCCGACGGGGCACGCCTCGAAGCGATGACGACGACCTCACTGTCGTTGGTAGAATTCCCTCCTGGAGTTCAGCGCCTTGGGCTGACCCATCTGGCGATCTCGGTAGGTTCGGAGCGCCTGGTCGATCAACTTACACAGCGTCTGCGCGACGATGGATTCGCGGTCGTCGATGATCCGCGGCGTACCGGCGATGGTTATTACGAGAGCGTCGTAATCGATCCAGACGGCAACCGGATAGAAATCTGCGCATAAGGTTCTCATGTTTTTACTGCGCCACGGGCAAAGCTACTTTAACCTGCATTTCACCGAGACCCGGATCGATCCTATGATCGAAGATCCGGAGTTGACGGACTTGGGGGTCGCACAGGCCCATGCGGCCGCGGCGCGATTAGCTCAACAGAAGCTGACTCGAATCATCATTTCGCCCTATACGCGTGCACTGCAGACGGCGGAGCCGATCCTTGGCACGCATCGCGCTCGAGTGGACATCATGCATGAGGTGAGAGAGCGAGCGGCGTACGTGTGCGACGTGGGCAGTCCGCCGGAGTTGTTGTCGATTCGGTTCCCGCATCACGACTTCAGGCACCTGCCTTCGCCATGGTGGTCGGAATCCGTGGAGACATTGGAGGCGACGGTCGGCAGGGCGGATGCCTTCCGGACGCTGATGGCGACGCGGGACGACAGTGCCACCACTTTGTTGGTGAGTCACTGGGCGTTTATCTTGGGATTGAGCGGCAGGTCGCTGGGGAATGGAGAGTTGCTGGAATATGATCCGAAGAGTGGGATTCCCGAACGGATCGATTGGGACGCCTGAGATCTTTGCAGTGGCAGATTCCGGTGGGGATTTTCAAGGCGTTCCGCTTGAGGCTGGGAGATGATCGGGGAATTCTGGAACGATGAGGTCGCAGAATTTGGCCAGATCGACGTTGCCCCCGGAAACCACGGCGACGATGGGTCCCTGACCGGCTTGCCCCGTGAGTGCCGCGGCGAGCGACAATGCGCCGGCGCCTTCGGCAATGACGCGTGCCTTCTCCGCCAACAAGCGCATCGCAGCCTTGGTCTGTTCCAGGCTGACGATAATTGAGCCCTCGACCACGGGTCTCATGCGATCCCACATGCGTGGAAATAGGCTTTTGCCGCCCGCGCCATCGACGAACGAGGCCTGCCAGCCCGTGAACACCTGTGCGGACCCCATCGAAAAGGAGAGCGCGGCAGGGGCCGCTGTTTCAGGCTCCGCGCCCCAAATCGTGATCTCCGGCTTCAGCGCCTTGAGCGCGCTGGCGACTCCCGTGATGAGTCCGCCGCCGCCGATCGCACCAATGACGGCGACCGTATCGGGTGCATCTTCCAATATTTCGAAACCCATGGTGCTGTGGCCCGCGATGAAATTATGGTCGTCGAATGGATGCACGAAGGTTCCTTCCACCCCGGGGTAAGCGCGCTCGCCGAGTGCGCGCCAAGCGGCTTCGTAGGGTACCGGGATGAGCGTTGCGCCGAGCGCTCGCATCCGCGCGAGCTTCGAGGCCGGTGCCGTCTCGATGGCGACCACGGTGCAGGGTATGCCTGCTTGCCTCGCGGCATACGCGATACCCTGCCCGGCATTGCCGGCGCTGATGGTCCACACGCCGAGTTGCCGCTCGGATTCGGAGAGCATCGCCACCGCGTTGACCGCACCGCGCAACTTATAGGAATTCGTCGGCTGCAGATTCTCGAGCTTCAAGCGGATGTCCGGGAAGGCGGGTCCCAGGTCCAGACGGACAAGCGGCGTGCGCACGACGCTTGCCGCGATCCTGCGGCGCGCCTCGTGCATTTCAGTCAACTTCAATGGCCGCACCGACTCAAGCGCTTTAACCACGGGGGCGCTCCTCAGGATTTCCGTCATGCAGGGCGCACGATGGCTGCGCGCGTGATCTCGCGCAAATTGCGTGCGCCGACCCCGACCATGGCGAGCCGCAGTTCGTTGTCGAGCAGGTCGAGCACACGCTCGACTCCTGGCTGACCGTAAGCGCCAAGTCCCCAGATGTAGGGCCGGCCGATCCCCACTGCGGTCGCACCCAGTGCCAGCGCTTTGAGTACATCGCTGCCGCGGCGGACGCCGCCATCCACGATGACCGGGACTCGACCTCGCACCTCGGCCACGACCTCCGGCAGGCACTCCAATGTGCCTCGACCGGTGTCTGTCGCCCGTCCGCCGTGATTGGACACTATGATTCCGTCTGCGCCATTCGCCACGGCGAGCTTGGCGTCTTCGCCGGACTCCAGGCCCTTGATGAGCACCTTCATTTTGGTGACTTCCTTGAGGCGCTTGATGAAATCCCACGTCAGCGACGAAGAACTGATGGTCAGGCCGGTGGTATCGAGCTGCGCAAACATGGGTCTGGTAAAGACGATCGATCCGCCCGGCGCATGGCACGCCGTGCAGGTTCTTGTGTCGGTCCGAGCCCACCGTATGGCGGTTTCGATATTCCTTCCTGCCGGCAGGTCAACCGTCACCGCGACGGCCGGGCAACCGGCTGCTTCGGCTCGTTTGACCAGCTTGGCCGTGATATCGAAGCTGGACGTCGTGTAAAGCTGAAACCAGACCGGCGCGCCGCGCGCTGCAATAACCTCTTCAACTCCCGTGGACGTGACCGTCGATAGAACCTGCAAGTGGCCGCGGGCCTTCGCCGCCCTGGCGACGGCGAGCTCGCCTTCGGGATGAAACGCCTTCTGCGCGCCCAGTGGGCAGAGAATGATGGGACTGTCGAACCTCGTCCCCAGCAACTCGACGCTCATATCGACCTTGCTGACATCGACCAAGCGCCGCGCGTGCAATTGGTAGCGCGAATATGCATCGCGGTTGGCCCTGAGCGTTTCTTCTCCATCAACGCCGCTGGTCAAGTAGCCCCAGTGAGCGGGCGGAATATTCCTGCGCGCGACAGCCTCGAAGTCGAAGACGTCCAGCGCATCGCTGGAGCGATTGATGGCGCCATCGACGTCCTGCAACGAAGCTGCTTCAACGAAGGACTGAACGCTTGGCAGGCCGGCATACAAGGGACTTGCGGCCAGATATTTTATGAATGTGCGCCGAGTATTCATGGTGTTCAGCAGGTTGCGCCGAAGAAGGAAGTCGGCATCGATCTAGGATTAGAGCACATCGCCACCACGAGCGACGGGGGAGGATGTCAATGCTCTGATCTTCCTCTGGTCCAGGTAACCGTCAATCGCCTCGGGGCTGGAGTCAGGGCTGGCCATCGCCACATAGCCATCCGGGCGCACCAGATAGACTGCACCGCGCAGCAGACCGGACCCTTCCATGGCCGGACGCCAGGCAAATACATGCAGCGGGATCTTGCGGCGATCGGAGAGTGCTCGAATTTCACCGCCGGCATGGCCGTAGATGTGAATTTGCCAGTCCAGTGAAGTCAGCGCTGCGAAGTTGGACTTATCCGCTCCCGGCATGCCCACCCAGACCCAGGGCAATCGATCGCCCCCGTGCACTTTGCCGGCTGCGCCGACACTCAAAGAACTGGCGCGGTAGTTCACGGCGATCTGCGAGATCGTGCGAAAGGCCAATCGGCGCACGGCCGGCACGCGAAACAATGCGGGGGCGAGCGCGGGAACGGCTTTGGTGCGGACGAGTCGGGCCCACGCGCCGGGACTGATCACCGCCGTGAACGCTCGATCGGTGGTGGCCACCAGCCGCTGTGCAAAGGCAATGCGCTCAGGTTCGTAGCTATCCAACAGTGCCGCGCTGAATGGTTCTCTCAGCGAGGAAGCCAGTTTCCAGGCGAGGTTGACCGCATCGCCGATGCCGGTGTTCATTCCCTGGCCGCCGACGGGACTATGAATATGCGCGGCATCTCCCAGCAGGAACGCCCGCCCCCGACGGAAGCTGTGCGCGACGCGATGATGAACGCGGTAGGTCGAAAACCAATTGACGCGTTTGACGTCAACCTTGAGGTTTTGCATGGCTCGGGCGCGCACATCATCGAACTCAAGGTGCTCATGGTCTTTTGCGGCATCCTCGCGGATGGAGCCGATCAAGCGTGCGCGTCCCGTGTCTTGCAGCGGAAACACCGCCAGAAAATCCGCATCATCGAGGTCGATATGCAGTTCGCCATTCATGGGCGGCCCGGCGGCTTCGACATCCGCAACATAGAACAGATGGTCATAAGTTCCGCCGGGAAATCCGGTATCGAGCACCTCTCTTACTTTGGAGCGAGCGCCATCGCAACCGGCGAGATAGGCGTAGGTGCGCGTTTCCTCGGATCCGGCCCTGTTCAAGGTGGCGCGAATCTCTCGGCCGTCATCTTCAAAGCCGGTGAGCTCCACCGGGCGCTCCACCTCCACGCCCAGCTCGCTCAAGCGCGCGATCAGCAGGCGTTCGTGCTCGTCTTGCGGAAAAATAGTGGGAAACGCGAAAGGAGTCAGTCCCTGTCCCAAATCCCCGATCGGGACGCGCGCGGCCCGCGCGCTTTTCACCCACAGGTTCAGAGCCGCTACTTTGTGGCCGCGGTCCACGACGGCCTGAGCGAGTCCAATCTGTTGATAGAACTCCAGCGTTCGTGCCTGGACCGCCAGCGCACGCGATGTCGTGCCGGGCTCGGCGGCCTTGTCGACAATCCTGACGTGCACCCCAAGTTTTGTGAGCCATAAGGCCAAAACCAAGCCCGTCGGCCCCGCACCGGCGATCAGCACGTCAGCCTGGCCGGACTTGTCCATGGATTTCCAACTTGGCCGCAGCCTGGTATGAAAGGGTAGGGTTCAGCTCACTCGTGAAAACCGCAGCGCGGCGCGAGTTTTTGCTTTAGAGGCTTCTTCTTCACGATTTTTTGCCGGCGCGTTCGTTTGCAGGGAATTGAGAAGTTTTCTTGAAGCGGCCTCGATTTCATCGATTGCGCCCAAGAAAGCCGATTCGTTGGGTTTGGACGGGCTGTGAAAACCGCTGACCTTGCGCACGAACTGCAGTGACGCTGCGCGGATTTCGTCGTCGGTCACCGGGGGCTCAAAGTTGAAAAGAGTCTTGATGTTTCTGCACATACGTCAGAAATCATCGGCGCGAGGCGCTTTGTTTGTCAAGCTGTCAGCGGCTGCCACGAGTCATGCCTCCAGGAGAACGCCGAGCAACCGAAACACACTGGCGGCGTGGAGCAGGGAGCCGATGACGATGACTTTGAGTTGCGAGCGCTCCTCGTCGTAAATCGTCTCTACTCGCAGCGCAGAGCCATCATCGTCGGCAGCCTTCGCCGCTCCCACAAGATGAGTCGTCAGCCGGCTCGCCGTGTCAACGCTCACGGCATCGACCTGAATCACGCTCGACACTTCGACGCGGCGACGTCGAGGAACCGCCTCTCGCGGAAGCGCAGCGCCGGTGAGATCCTCAAGGGACTCGCGCGTCACGCGATATTGTTTGCCGATGCGAATCGCCTTGAGCCGGCCGCTGCGAACATAGCTGCGCACCGTCCTGACCTGAAGCCCCAAGCGTTCAGCGACTTGTTCGAGGGAATACAATCGGGCCTCGCTCGTCATTGTTAATAATGACTTAAACATCCTTATTAGTAAACATATGCATCGCTATAGAGCAGTATATAACCGCCGGCACCCGCAACCTTAGGCATGCCCGCGCTCTGGCTTAGGCACGCGCGCACCCGTCACATGGGAGAGGTAAGATTAAAAACCCCTGAACGTCCTGTGCGGTTTGGAATCTCACTCACATGGCAATCAACAGCCCGCCGTCGTTTGATCCACTGCGCTTCGTCGCGCCCGCGGCGGTGAGATCGCGCCAGAGCCTGATCGCAGAACTCGCCTACTTTCGAGCCCTCAAGCGCGGCTTTGAACCTGGCCATGAAATGGAGGATTGGCTGGAGGCCGAAGCCGAATTCGAGCGACGGCACGGTACTCGCCAGCGGCCCTGAGAACAATTAGGCTGCTTGAGTCTACGGCCCGACGAGGACGGATTTTGTACCTGCCTGCGCAATTCAACGAGACTCGCACTGACGTGCTGCACGCGCTGATGCGTGCTCGGCCGCTCACCACCTTGGTTACGCAGAGCGACTTAGGACTCATCGCCAATCACCTGCCGGTGCAAACACTGGATGAACCTGTTCCGCTGGGATGCATTCGCGGCCATATCGCGCGAGCGAATCCTCTATGGCGCGAATATCGCAGCGACTCACAGGCACTGGCGATTTTCCAGGGTCCGCAAATTTACATCTCGCCCTCGTTCTATCCGTCCAAGGCAAAAACCGGCGAGGTGGTCCCGACCTGGGACTACGCGGTGGTGCATGCCAGTGGGACGTTGCGCTTCATCGATGATCCGCAGTGGCTGCGAAGCTTCGTGGCTGGATTGACCAACACCCATGAAATGCCGCGCGCACAGCCTTGGAAGATTGACGACGCGCCGGCGGCATACATCGAGAAAATGTTGGGCTTGATTGTCGGATTCGAATTTTCGATCGTAAGCCTGGCCGGCAAATGGAAGGTGAGTCAGAACCGTCCGCAGGCAGACCGGCAGGGCGTGATAAGCAACTTGCAGGACGCGGCTGATGCGGACTCCCATGAAATTGCGGCAATGCTCGCTTCCCGGGATCCAGGACCGGAATCACCGCCCGCCCAATGAAATGGTCCGTGCTCGATCAATCTCCTTTCTCGGCGGGCAGCACTCAGGGTGCTGTGGACCTTTGATCCGCAGGCGCGCGTGCATTTACTCGCTCCTCGCCGAAACCTTCGGTCTGAGCGCCGCCGCTGCGCAATCGCCATGAGCATCATTCAGACCGCGCGCCTGAGCCTTCGCGAGCTCGGCTTCGGGGATGCCGAATTCATTTTGGAGCTGTTGAACGAACCCAGCTTCATTCGCAACATCGGCGACAAAGGCGTCAGAACCCTCGCCGACGCTCGTGACTACATTCTGCAAGGGCCGATGGATAGCTATGCGCGCAATGGGTTCGGTTTGTATGCCGCTTGCCTGCGCCACGGCGCGCTCGACGGTGTTCCCGCGGGGACGCCAATCGGAATTTGCGGCTTGGTCAAGCGCGAAGGGCTGAATGACCCGGATGTGGGGTTCGCATTTCTCTCGCGATACCGGTCAAAAGGGTTCGCGGTCGAATCCGCGGCTGCCGTTCTCGCGCATGCCAGGAAAGCGCTCAATCTGCTTCGTATCGTTGCGATCACATCGCCCGATAACGCGCAGTCGATCGCGGTACTGGAGAAAATCGGGCTCAAATTCGAGCGGACCGTCCGGCTGGTCGATCACAGCCCGGAACTGAAACTGTTTGGCTTGCCTTGACGCTGCGCTGGTATGCCATTATCTACGGATCGCAACCTCGCGGAGTTTTCCATGCATCCCTTCCCCCATCACTACACCGTCAACGCCTCCATTCGTCCGGACGGGGACGTGCCGCTGTCCACGGAGGGTGTGAGGATCATCGAATCCTCCTCGCCCAAGGAATTCGACGGCCCCGGCAATCAATGGTCGCCGGAAGGACTGCTGACCGCGGCGGTGGCGGATTGCTTTGTATTGGGCTTTCGCGCGATCGCAACGGCGTCCAAATATTCATGGCACAGCCTTGAGGTCCGCACGGAAGGCACTTTGGATCGGGTCGAGGGCAAGATGCGGTTTACGCGTTTCGACACCCACGCCAAACTGCAGGTGCCGCCGGGCGCCGATATTGAGCGGGCCAAAAAGCTGCTCGAAAAGGCCGAGAGCAGCTGCCTCGTGGCCAATTCGCTCAACAGCGCGCGTCATCTGACCACTGAAGTGATATGAGATATTTCGCCACCCTGATGTAAGGCAATACCCGAGTTGTAAAAACCGGATAGGTTTAACACTTTAGAGTTTCCAAACCCTGTTTGCCTGCGGTCCGAGTACCCTGTAGGAGCGGAACTTCCGCGTCGGAGACCGTATGGCCAATCCATTTGAGGACGAAACCGGAATTTTCTTGGTACTCGTGAACGCCGAAGGCCAATACAGCATCTGGCCCAGCTTTCGGGAAGTCCCTGCGGGGTGGAATTCTGCGGGGCCGACGGGTGATCGGCAGACGTGCTTGGACTGGATCGAGAAGCATTGGTCCGATATGCGCCCGAAGTCCCTGGTCGCATCGACCGCGCATTTGAAGCATTGATGCTTCGGCATCAAAACCAACCAAGGCCATGCCAGTAGAGCCTCTATCCTTCTCGGATGGATCGCCCGGGTCCGTGTCATTGCCTCTGTCCGTGGCGCAGACGGATGTTTGGCGTGCGCAGAAACTGGCGCCCGAAAACGCGATGTACAACGTCGCCGGGTATCAGGAGATCTTCGGCGCCATTGATCGCGGACTGTTCGAGGCCGCTCTGCGACAGGCCGTCGGCGAGATCGATACGCTCAATTCGCGATTCGTCGAAACCAAGGAGGGGCCGCGCCAGATTTTCGGTTCCAGGACGGAATTTAAAATCCCCTTCATGGATTTGAGCCGCGAGGCTGATTCCCGCGCCACCGCGATAGCGTGGATGCAGGCTGCGATGTACGAACCCTTCGACCTCGAGAATGGGTCCTTATTCCGTTTTGTCTTGATCAAGATCGCGGATGACCGCAGCTTCTGGTTCATGATATTTCATCACATCATCACAGACCTGTTCGGCACAGCGCTATTGTTTCCGCGGGTGGCCGACCTTTACAACACCGGTATTGACGGTCAAGAGCGTCCACTCGAACAGACCTCCTGGCTCGAATTCCTCAACGACGAGCAGGACTACCGCGACTCGCCCCGGTTCAAGCGAGACCGGGACTATTGGCGCGATGCTTTGCACGGCCATTCTTCAGCGCTAACACTGTCGGGGAAGCCGCCGGCCTGGCCGGGTCCCACCATCGAGAGCGGCGGCAAAATTTCCCGCTCTTTGCTGGTCGAGTTGGAGCGGCTGGGGGCCGCCCACCAAACCAGCCTGCCCACCGTCCTGTACGCCATGATGGCGGCCTATTTGTCGCGCATGACGGGCGCCAACGACGGCATCCCCGAAACCACGTGGCCCGGTGTCTACAACCGTTCCCGGTTGCCGGGCCGTCATGATTTCTACGAGCTGCCCGATTGGAACACGTACGTTGAGGGTGGCAAGTCGATCACGTTCACGCTGAAGGTGGCGCCGGCCCACTGCCGTTTCCAGAACAGGATGCCGATCAGAACGAAGCCGGCGATCACCGCGGCAATTAGCGGCAGGAAGACAACGGCAACGGCCAAAGAATCAGCCCTTCATCATGTTGATGTCTTCGACCGCGATCGAGCCACGGTTGCGGAAGTAGACGACGACGATGGCGAGCCCGATGGCGGCCTCGGCGGCGGCGACCGTCAGCACGAACAGCGCGAATACCTGGCCGATGAGGTCGCCCATGAAGGCGGAGAAGGCGACGAAGTTGATGTTGACCGCCAGCAGCATGAGCTCGATCGACATCAGGATGATGATGACGTTCTTGCGGTTGAGGAAGATGCCGAAGATCCCCAGGGTAAAGAGCACCGCGGCGACGCTCAGGTAATGGGCGAGACCGATATCGAGCATGGATTTCAGACCCCCTTCCCGATCTCGATCTTGACCACTTCGACCGACTCCGCACGCGGCCGGTAGATCTGGCTCGCCGCGCTCTGCCGGCGAACGCCCTCGCGAGCGCGCAGGGTGAGCACGATCGCGCCGATCATCGCAATCAGCAGAACGATGCCGGCAGCTTGGAAGACATAGACGTATTTGGTGTAGAGCAAGGCTCCGAGCGCTCTCGTATTGGTGATCTCCGGCAGCATCGGCGCCACGCTCGTCGCCGTCATGCCCGGGACCAGGAGCCAGTAGCCGAACACCAGGACGAGCTCGGCGAGGAGGACGCCGCCGATCAGCCCGCCGATCGGGAGATACCGCTGAAATCCCTCGCGCAGCTCGACGAAATCGATGTCGAGCATCATGACGACGAAGAGGAAGAGCACGGCGACCGCACCGACATAGACGAAGACGAGGGTCATCGCCAGAAACTCGGCGCCGAGCAGGACGAAGAGGCCGCCGGCACTGAAGAAGGTCAGAATGAGAAAGAGGACGGAATGAACGGGGTTCCGCCCGGCGATGACCATGACGCCGGATGCCACCGCGACGGCGGAGAACAGATAAAAGCAGATCG
>Ga0137412_10001996_pt1 | contig 16069 bp, 11 predicted proteins | sample CZODoug2_1_16fun_FD_122160 | JGI IMG/M metagenome (GOLD analysis project Ga0137412, IMG submission 122160) | Vadose zone soil fungal communities from Angelo Coast Range Reserve, California, USA - CZODoug2_1_16fungal (Hybrid Assembly) | ecosystem: Environmental > Terrestrial > Soil > Vadose zone...
GTCCACCCCGGCCACCGTCGCGGCCATCGACCCGATGTTGCCGCGCGTGCCGGGTGAACGTCCGTGCCCGGGGTGGTCGACCGCGTAGACGGGATAGCCGGCCGCCACCAGGCGCGACGCGACGTGGGCGTAGCGGCCGCCGTGCTCGTGGACGCCGTGCACCAGCACCACGACGCCCTTCACCGGCGCGTCGCCGGTCCAGCCCTGCCAGTACTGCCCGGACGACAGGGTGCCCTCGACATGCTCGGTCATGCCGCACACCGTATGACGCCGGCCGGCCCCGAGGGAGGGGGCCGGCCGGCTTGAGGGATATGTCGCTCAGGCGCTGACGAGTTCGGGTGACCCGGCCTCGACGCTGGCCTGCTGCTCGGCGGTCGCGGGGGCGCGCAGCACGGTCGCGGCGATGAGCGCGGCGGCCACGGTCAGCGCGGCCGCGATCAGGTAGGCCAGGTGGTAGCCGGAGTTCAGCGCGCTCAGCGCCTCGTGCCCGCGAGCCTTCAACCCGTCGGTCCGCTCGGCGGCCAGCGTGGACAGCACGGCCAGGCCGATGGCGCCGCCGACCTGTGCGGTGGTGTTGACCAGCCCGGACGCCAGCCCCGAGTCCTCCGGTGCGGTACCGGACATCGCGACCTGCATCAGCGTGGGGAACGTCAGTCCGGCGCCGAGACCGAGCAGCAGCATCGGCGGCATGACGTCGGTGGCGAAGTGGCCGTGCACCGGCGAGTGCGCGAACAGCACCAGCCCGGCGGCGATGATCAGCAGGCCGGCCACCATGGTGCGGGTGGCGCCGAAGCGGGCGGCCACCGGGGCACCGAATTTCAGCGACACCGCGCCCATCACGACGGTGACCGGCAGGAACGCCAGGCCGACGCTCAGCGCGCTGTAGCCGAGGATCTGCTGCAGGTACAGAGCGCCGAGGAAGAACATCCCGAACATCCCGACGACGGCCAGGGCCTGGACGACGTTCCCGCCGGCCACCGTGCGTGAGCGGAACAGGCGCAGCGGCATCAGCGGATTGGCGACCCGGCCCTGCCGAACCACGAAGGCGGCGATGAGCGCGACGGCGACGGCGGCCAATCCCAGCGACCGAAATGCGACCCAACCCACGCGCTCGACCTGCAGGATGGCGTAGACGCCGAGCATGAGCCCGCCGGTCATCAGCGTGGCGCCGGGCACGTCGGCCCCCTGCTTGCGGCCGATGCCGTCCTGGTTCGGGACGAAGCGCAGCGCGAGGAGCACGGTCGCCACGCCGACGGGCAGGTTGACGAAGAAGATCCAGTGCCAGCTGATCGCCGAGGTCAGCACACCGCCGGCGAGCAGGCCGATCGACCCGCCGCCCGAGGCCACGAAGCCGTAGACGCCGATCGCCTTGGCCATGTCCTTGGGCTCGGGGAACATCCGCACGATCATGCCGAGGATGACGGCCGAGGTGAACGCCCCGCCGACGCCCTGCACGAACCGCGCGGCGATGAGCGTGACCTGGTCCTGAGCGATCCCGCACGCCAGCGACGCGACGGTGAACACCGTCAACCCGCTCAGGAACACCCGGCGCTGCCCGACGAGGTCGCCGATGCGTCCGGCCAGCAGTAGCAGCCCACCGAAGGCGATCAGGTAGGCGTTGACGACCCAGGACAGGTTGTTCGGCGAGAAGTGCAGATCATCCTTGATCGAGGGCAGCGCCACGTTCACGATCGTCGCGTCGAGCACGATCATCAACATGCCGGCGCAGAGCACGTAGAGGGCCAGCCAGCGGGATCGGTCGGTCTTCATGTCCAAGACTCCCTGTTCGATGTTCTCTTCGGTGGGGACGTCGGGGCCGGCTTGGCGATCTCGACATCGTCTGCAACTACTACGAACGGGCGTCGCGGAATTCATCGGTGCCGGGCAAAAAAGTTTGGATGGCCGGCCAACCCCGATCGTGGGCCCGCGCCAGGACGGCGGCTACGAGCTCGGGATCTCCGCCGATCAGGAGCGGCGTCGCGGTCGCGTCGAGCTCGGACGCGTGGTCAGCCGCCCACTCGACGGTGGCCACCGCCTGCTCGTCGGTGTCCGGGCACGTCGCGAGCACCACTACGCCGGGCAGCGGGTAGCCGGCGGCGAACAGCACGAGCAGCGGGGCCGGCCCGGCGCCGGGGGCCGGCCAGTACACGCGGCCGTGCACCCCGCCGCGAAGCTGCACGTCCGCGGTGCGGCGGGTCGGAATGTCGCGTTCTTCGGTGACCATGTGCCGACGATGGCATCGGCGCACCCGCGAAGGGAAAGGCCGGTTGCGCATGACGGTGGTGCCGCAGTTGCATCACCGAGGACGACACCGTGGGTCACACTGGACGCCGTGGATGACGACAGCGCCGCCGTGCTCGCGCTTCCCTCGGCGCCGGACGCGATCGAGCTGCGGCACCTGCGCGCGTTCGTCGCGGTGGCCGAGGAGCTCAACTTCGGCCGGGCGGCGTCCCGGCTGTATCTGTCGCAGCCGGCGCTGAGCCGCCAGATTCGCGCGCTGGAGCGGCTCGTCGGTCCCGACCTGTTGCGGCGCTCGACCCATCGCGTCGAGCTCACCCTCGCCGGCGAGGCGCTGCTCGACCGGGCCCGGGAGCTGCTGCGCGGCCTGGACCAGGCGATCTCGGCCACGCGGTCGGTGGGTGGCGAGCTGGCCGAACGCATCACCAAGCTGTGGGGCCCGGCCGACGCGCTGACCGCGAACGACGGCACGTTGCCCGAACTGCGCGCCGCCTGCGAGGACCTGCACGCGCAGTTCCCGGTCCCGCCCGAAGTCGCGATCGCACCGGTCAACGCGGCCGGCGTCCCGGCGTTGACGCTCACGCCGGCGGAGCGACCGATCACCACCCTGTTCCTGCACGGCGGCGGCCACGCGATGGGCTCGGCGTTCGGTTACCGGCACCTGGTCGGCGCGCTGGCGATCTCGGCCGACACCGGCGTCCTGCTGCCGGAGTACCGGCTGGCGCCTGAGTACCCCTTCCCGGCGTCCCTGGATGATGCCGTGCGCGCGTACGGCTGGCTGCTCGACACCGGCGTCGACCCGACGCTGGTGACGATCGTCGGCGACTCGTCGGGGGGCGGCCTGGTCGTATCGCTCTTGCTGCGCCTGCGGCAGGACGGCGCTCCGTTGCCGGGCGGCGCGGTGCTGATGTGCCCGTGGATCGACCTGAGCTGCACCATCCAGAAGGCGGCGCCCGGCGAGGCCCAGCCGATGCTCACCCTGCAAGCGGCGCGGCGGTGCGCGCCGGCCTACATCGGCGAGCACTCGCTCGACGACCCACTGCTCAGCCCGCTGCGGGCCGACCTGTCCGGGCTGCCGTCCCTGCTCGTCCAGGCCGGCACCGGCGACGCTGTGCTCGAGGACGCCCGGCAACTCGTCGACCGCGTTCAGGAGCACGGGGGCGACGCCCGGCTCGAGCTGTATCCCATCGGCACGCACGACTTCCACATCTTCTGGTCGTTCCTGCCCGAGGCGGCCGACGCCCTGGACCATGCCGGCCGCTTCATTCGTTCGGTCACCGCCGCCCGCCCGAGCGCCCGTTCCGACGGTGCCCGGGGAGGTTCTTGATCGTCTCTGCCGATGTGACCATCGGTGGTCCATTGACCCGAGATGATCAAGGACGCCAACGCTGGCCGGTCGGTCAGCTGCCGACGCGGTTATTGCGCGTTCAACTAGTATGGGTGCCGTGGACTACGGGCACGAGTTGCAGTTCGGGACGTTCCTCACGCCGTCGGCGGCCGATGCGGACGCCGTGGTGGAGCTCGCGGTGCTCACCGAGCTGGTCGGGCTCGATCTCGTCACCATCCAGGACCACCCGTACCAGGCGCGGTTCCTCGATACCTGGACGCTGCTGGCGGTGATCGCCGCCCGCACCTCGACGCTGCGGGTATCCCCGAACGTCGCCAACCTGCCGCTGCGGCCGCCCGTCGTGCTCGCCCGCAGCGTCGCCACCCTGGACCTGCTCACCGGCGGCCGGGTCGAGCTGGGCCTGGGCGCCGGCGGATTCCAGGACGCGATCGCGGCGGTCGGCGGTCCGCGCCGTACCCCGGCGCAGGCGGTGGCCGCGCTCGACGAGGCGCTGGACATCATCCGGGCGGTCTGGGACGTCGACGGCGGGTCCGTGCGCCATCAGGGTGAGCACTACCGGGTGATCGGCGCGCACCCCGGACCGGCGCCGGCACATCCGGTCGAGATCTGGCTGGGCGCCTACAAGCCGCGGATGCTGGCCCTCACCGGAGCCAAGGCCGACGGGTGGCTGCCGAGCATGTCCCATGCGGGCCCGGACGAGCTGCCCGCGATGAACGCGATCATCGACGACGCCGCGCTCGCCGCCGGGCGGGCCCCGTCCGACGTGCGCCGGCTGTACAACGTCGGTGCGCAGGTCGGCCCCGAGCAACTGGCCGACCTCGCGCTGACCCACGGCATGAGCACGTTCATCCTGGCCGGCGACGACCCGGACGCGATCCGCCGGTTCGGCAACGACGTGGCGCCCGAAGTGCGCGAGCTGGTCGCCGCTGGACGCAGCCAGGCGACCCGGCCCACGGCAGTCACGACCAGCGGCGAACCGTTCACCGTTCGGGCGACGCCGGACGACGGCGTCCGGCGCAGCGCGGAGACGGCGTGGGACGAGACCACCCGCCCGCATGCGCCGACGCCTGACCCGCAGCGCCGCTACACGGTCGATCAGCTGGCGACGGGGAAACACCTGGTCGACGTGCACGACATGTTCCGCCGCGAGCTGGTCCAGCTGCGCGATCTCGTCGAGCAGGTCGAGGCCGGCACCGCCGAGGTCGGCGCTGCCCGCGACCTGATCAACACGATGACCCTGCGGCAGAACAACTGGACGCTCGGCGCCTACTGCGAGTCGTACTGCCGCATGCTGACCATGCATCACACGGGCGAGGACACGCTCGTGTTTCCGCGGCTGCGGCACGGCGATCCGGCGCTGCGTCCGGTGATCGCGCGGCTCGAGGAGGAGCACGAGGTGATCGCCGGAATCCTCGACCGCATCGACCGGGCCTTGGTCGCGGTGGTCGCAGATCCCGAGGGCCTGCACCAACTGCGCGCCGCGCTCGACCTGCTCACCGACGCGTTGCTGTCGCACCTGTCCTACGAGGAACTCGAGCTCGTCGAACCCCTGGCCCGATTCGGCTAGTGCCGCGCTGGGCAATCAGCTCTGGACGACGTCGTCGATCACGAACGTGTCCTGGGAGGACGCGGCGCTCGACGAGCTGAAGGTGTGCCCGGTCAGCGCGGTGACCCCGGGGGTGGTCGGTGGGGCCGTGCCCACGACCGTGCCGTCCAGTGAGATCTGCGCGCTGGTGAGCGTTGCCGACACCGTGATCGTGTGCCAGGTCTTCAGCGGTACCGCCCCGGGTGGGGTCAGCTTCGTCCAAGCCTTCGTCGCGTCGCTGTACCAGGCGATGCTGCCGTCCGACATGACCGAGACCTGGTAGGCGTTCGCCGGTGATCCATCGGCCCGGGTGCCGTTCGTGACGAACTGGAACCTCCGCGCGTATCCGATGGAACTGAACTGGAACGACAGGTCCTGGGTCGGTGCCGGGGCGCTGACCCAGCGCGCCTGCGCGATCTTGTCGTTCCACGCGTCGGCGAGCAGCAGGGCGTGCGCCTCGCCGACCGGGGTGTTCACGTCGGTCACCGTGGCCCCGACCGCGTCGGTGTAGCCGCGCGGCACGTAGCCGACCGCGTCGTTGGCGAACGAGTCGACGGTGGAGTACAGCTCGACCTCGTTCAGGAACGACCCCGAGCGGTCGGCATTGTGGTCGTTTACCGTCACCCGGACGTACTTCGCGGGCACGCCGCTGACTGCGAAGTACTTCAGTGCGTAGCTGGTCAGCGCGCCGGTGTTCACCACGGTCTGCCAAGTCGTGCCGTCGGTGCTGACGTCGACGGTCGCGGACGACGGCTGGCCCGGGTGCAGGCTCAGCCCGGCCTTGGTGAGTGTGTACGTCTTATCCAGCGTGACTGTATAGGTGCCCGGGCCCTTGCCGGACTTGCGCACCGCTGACGAACCCCAGTCGGTGCTGCCGTCGATGGCGCCAACGGGACGCATCGCGGGCAGCCGGCGCCTCGTTGACGTCAGGTCGGTGGAGATCGTCACCGTGCCGGCCAGGTACTTGTCCAGCAGGTCGATCTGGCCGACCCCGGGCGTGACGATGTCGACGAACTTCTTCCACACCCGGTACTTGCCGTCGACCTGGTACCCCGAGTCGGCCGGTGGGCAACCCCACGACGCCGCGCAGTTGTCGCCCACCGCGAGCAGGCGATCGGAGTTCACCACGGCCAAGGCGCCGTTACCCGACGAGCCGTGCGAGCGCTGGTAGGCACCGGTGTCCTGGTCGGGGTAGTTGTGATAGATCACCTGGGCGTTGACGAACGTGTCGCCGGTGCCGTCCGGGGAGACGGCCACCCAGTTGTCCGGCCGCCCCCACATCAGCGCCAGCACGCCGTTGGGCAGCAACCGCAGTTGCGGCATGATCCCGGTGGTCGGCGCGGGATCGCCGGTCGCCGTCTCGATGTGCACCGGTGTCGCCGGTGACCAGGTGTGGCCCAGGTCGGTCGAGCGGGACGTGTACATGGCGCTGAGCGTGGATCCCACATGGGTGCGGCCCACCGCGACGAGCTCGCCGTTCACGTTGTAGCTGACCGCGGTCTCGTTGAAGCTCCGGTTGCCGATCGGCGGGAAGATCGTCGCGTAGCGCTGCCAGGTGACGCCCTGGTCGTGGCTGATCGCGAGGTCGGCCGCGCCGGCGGACTCGCCCAGGTACGCGGTGTAGTACGTCAGCAGCAGGTCCCCGTTCGGCAGCGGGGTGATGTCGCGATCGACGCGCAGTCCACGGTTGAACCGGGCCGGGTCGAACGTCTTGTCGGTGGTGAAGGTGGCCAGCCGGGTCTGCCAGGTCTGGCCGCCGTCGCGGGACAGCTGCTCGGTCAATTGCGCGGTGTGTGCGTCGACGACCTTGGCCGGGATGAACCCGACGCCGAGGATCGTGCCGTCCTGCAGCTGGGTGTAGAAGCCGCCGATGCCGCCGGTGTACTGCGCGCTCGGGAACGTGTAGCCGCGATCGGCGGAGGTGATCAGTGGGCGCACGCCGTCGACGGTCGCGACGTCGGAGTTCTCGGTCCAGCTGAGCAGGACCGACCGAGTGGGGCGCCCGTTGGCGTCGACCGCGTCGAAGGCGTCGGCCAGCGGGGCGGAGGCGATGACGTTCGGCCCCGGCTCGAACACGGTCGTCGGCTGCTGTTGCTGGATCGCGTAGCCCTCGGGATCGGCGCCCGAGGTCGGCGTGTCCTGGATCGGTGGCGACTCGGGTGGTGTCGTGGCGGCGGCCGTGTCGCGCGAAGGTCCGGACCGGCCGCCGGCGACGCCGCTCGACACGGCGATCGCGGTGGCGCACACCAGGCCGAGAGCCATCAGGGCGGTGCGGAATCTGGGCATGGTCGGCCTCCGGGGGATTGAGGTCAGACGTCGAGCAGGTAGCGCTCGGCGGGCGAGAGCCGCTGGTACACCGCCGGCCGGATGTACTCGGCCTGGTTCAACTGCTGCGGCTCGTCGCGCCGGCAGAACGACAAGGTCAGGCCACGGCGGGGAGTCGCGGTGCGATTGCGGGTACCGCCGTGCCAGACGTGGGCGTTGAAGACGATCACGGTGCCGGCCTCGGCGGTGAGCAGCACCTCGTCCGGATGCGGGGCGAACACGTCGTCCATCACCTCGGCCGGCAACCGCCCGCTGCGGTGCGTGCCGGGCACCACCCGGGTGGCCCCGTTCTCCGTCGTGAAGTCGTCGACGAGCCAGATCGAGTTGCAGATCTTGAACGCGCCATCGGCGCGCGCCGCGCCGCAGTCGGAGTGCAGGTGCTGATCACCCTCTCCGGGACGAGCTGCGCGGGCGTTGAGGGAGTTCACCCGGAAGTCGCCGAGCACGTGGTGCACAGCGGCCAGCACGCGTGGTTCGCGCAGCATCCGCTCGAACATCTCGCCCTTGTTGATCAGGTCGGCGAGCAGGTCGGCTCCGGGCTGCCCGCCGCCGACCTCGTGGGCGGCGGCGCGCCCCTCCCGCTCCTGCAGCTGGGCGAGGCGGTCGCGGATCTGTTCCAGCCAGTCCGGGTCGATCACCCCGGGCAGCGCCACGAAGCCCTGGGCGTCCAACTCGGCGTAGGCCTGCGCCGGCAGCGCGCTGGACGTGACGCCGAGCGTGTCCAGCGCCGCGTCGACCGACGTCACTGCGATTCCTTCACCGGGTAGGTGGCCCGGAGGTCGATCTCGGAGTACTGAAGGTGCCGGGTCAGTGGGTCCTCGCTCATCGCGGCGTCGGTGACCGGCAGCAGTGCGTGGGTCTCGTTGCGCATCCGGCAGTACGCCTCGGCGAAGTTCACGCCGGCCGCCCGACCGAACTCGCCGTTGTTGGACTCGATCAGCTTGCGCGAGAACAGCCCGGCGTACCCCTGGCTGGCGAAGCAGTCCATGGCCTCGATCTTGCGGCCCACCACCGGGGTGATGTCGATGAAGACGTCGTTGCGTATCCCGTACAGGCTCAGGCCGTCGGTCGTGGCGACGGGCAGCGAGGTGAGGAAGATCTGCTTGACGTTGACCTCCGGCCGGCCGTCCAGGTTCTGCAGGTAGACACCGGCCCGTCCGATCCCGGCCAGCGCGGTCATGGTGGCGGCCGTGTGGGAGTTGGACGTCATCACGGGATTCTGCGGGTAGTCGCAGATGACGATGTCGGGCGCCTCGGCGGCCACCGCCTGCGCCACCTGCTCGACGACGTCGTCGTGCAGGGTCGTCAGCGCGTCGTCCAGGTCGAGGGTGAGCAGCTTGCCGATGCCGACGACGTCCGCCGCCCGCTCGAGCTCGTGCTTCTTGTTCGCCACGACCTCCGCCAGGCCGGCCTCGGTGACCTCCGCGTCCGGGGCGTCCTTGCGCCACTCCTCGGCGTACCGGTTGGGATGGATGCGTCCGCCGTGGGTGAGGATCAGCGCGACGATCTCGTTGCCGGCGTCGGCGTGCCGGGCGAGGGTCCCGCCGCAGTTGGTGATCGTGTCCGCGGGGTGGGCGTAAATCGTCATGACCTTCATGCGTCACCGTCCGAAACGTCGTCGATCAGGTAGAAGCCGCCGTACTCCGGTGGATCCCCGGTGCTGAACGTGACGCCGTCGAAGGAGGTCGCCGGCCCCGCCTTCGCCGGGGTGGTGAACGCTTGCCCGTTCAGGGTGAGGGTTGCCGACGAGTCGGTGGCGTCGATGCTGAGCGGCACGTATGTCCGGGGCGGGATCACCGTGCTGAGCCGGCCCAGCGTGATCCAGCTCGAGCCGTCGAAGGCGCGCACCGACTGCGGCACGGTCGCCGTGGCCCCGGCGACGATGTCGAACTTCCACCCCGCGGCCGACGCGTCGCCGACCGAGACGGTGAACTTCGCCCGCGCGTCCTGGTACCCCCACTGCAGGCTGACCTTCGCGTGGTCGGTGGCGGCGAACGGGCGGGTGATCCGCGCGTTGTCGTCGGTCCACTTGTCGAACAGCCGCAGCGCGGTCGAGCTGTGGTAGCCACCGAAGTCGGCGTAGGCCGGGTTGTCGGGCACGTCGCTGACCCAGGCGTTCTTGGCTCCGGTCCAGCCGCGCGGGATGCCGAACGCGGTCTCGTTCTCGAAGCTGTCGACATCCGCCGAGTACAGCTCGAGTTCGGTCACCGTCGTCGTGACGCCGGCCGGTCCGGTGACCTTGACGTACTGCGCGGTCTGGGCGGCGAGGTCGGTGTACACCAGGGCTCGGTCGGTCCGGTCAGTGGCCGTCACGACGGGGGCCGACCACTGCACGTCGTCGGTGGACAACTGCACCGTCGCGCTCTGCGGCTGGGTACCGTGCCCGAGCATGAGCCCGATCCGGTCGAGGTAATAGGGCCGGTCGAGCTTGACGACCAGGTCCGGCGCCGCGCCCTTCTTGGCCGACAGCACGGCCTCGGCCCCCGGCACGGAACTGCCGTCGAACGCGCCGAGTGGTCGCTGCTCGGGGAAGGCCCGGTTCTTCTTGGCGAACGTCCCGGTCACCGTGGCGGTGCCGTCGAGCAGTTTCGTCATGAGGTCGATCCGGCCGACCCCAGGGGTGAGTGCACTGACGTAGTTGGCGCTGATGCCGAACTGCTCGTTGTAGGCACCGCAGCCCCACACGTGGCACTGGTCATAGAAGACGACGGCCCGGTTCGCGCCGACGGTCTCCATCGAGTTGTTGCCACTGGTTCCGTCATAGCGGCCGTTGTTGCCGGTGGACGGGTAGTTCGCGAACACCGTCGTCTGGGTGTTCCAGGTCTTGGCGGTGCCGTCGTAGTTCACCAGTACGCGCACGTCCGGACGGCCGGTGAGCAGCAGCATCGTGCCGTTGGGCTGCAGCACCAGATCGGGCAGGATCCCGTGCACCTGCTGGGCATCAGGCCCATGCACTGGCGTCGACTCACTCCACGTCCGCCCGTCGTCGTCGGAGAACGACTGCACCAGAAAGGCCTCCGGCGAGTTGACCGTGCGCATGATCGCGGTCAACCGGCCATCGATCGTGTAGGCCCAGCCGACCTCGTTCGTGCCGGGTGTCGACGCCGCCGGGATGACCGAGCGCAGCGACCAGGTCAACCCGTTGTCGCTCGACTGCAACACGATCGAGGTCTGCCGGCTCGAACCCTTGAACACGGTGTAGGCGGACAGGATCAGGGTGCCGTCGCCCAGCAGGATCGGGCGGCGGTTCACGCGCAGCCCGTTGGTCATCGGCCCGAGCACCTTGTCCGCCGGCATCGTCACCGGTGCCTTGTGGAGCGTCCACGTGCTGCCGTTCTTCGACGTCCGCACCCGCAGGAAGATCTGGGTGTGCGTGGCATCGGTCCACTCCGGGATGAAGTCGACCGACAGCAGCGAGCCGTCCGCCCGCCGCATCATGGTGAGCGCCGTGGCCGGGGAGTTGCGCTCCGTGGTGAGGAACGACCGGCCGGAGTCCTCGGATCGGGACAGGTTCAGCACGCTTTCGGCTGAGCCGACATCGGGGTTCGCTCCGGTCGTGACGTACATCTGCTGCACTGTCCGGCCGGACGGGTCGACGATGTTCTTGCCGAACGACGCCGGCGCGGCCGCCACCAGCCCGGGGGCCCAGTTGAGCACGTTCCAGTGCGAGCCAACTCCGGTCGCGAACTGATCCGGCGGCGCGCCGTCGCCGGACACGAGCTCGTCGCCCTTCAGCGGCAACGACCCGCCGGAAAGCTTCACCGCCGTGGTGGCGGCCCCTACGAGGATGAGTGCGGTCGCGAATCCGATCGTGGCGCCGCGGGCGGGTGATGCAACGGTCGTCGTCCAGGACGGCATGCGTGCCCCCATGCAATGTGGAACGCGATTTCAGGAACCGTAACAGCGACACTCTTGACATGGCAAGGCGTTCCATACGACGCTTCAGCCCTTACTCGGCCGCCCGAAACACCCTTCGGCGGAAGGATTCGCGTGCGCATCACCAGCGTGGAGCCGGTTCTGCTGTCCGGGCCGTCCAGCAACGATCGATGGATCTCGGTCGCGAAGCGGCTGCGTACCGCGGCGTTCGTCGAGATCCGGACCGACAACGGGTTGGTCGGGGTCGGCGAGACCTACGTCGGGTACTTCGCTCCTGAGCTCGTCGCGCCCGTCGTCGACTACGTTCGACCGATCCTGCTCGCCGCCGACGAGGTCGACGTCGCGGTGCTGACCACCCGGATGCGGCGCTGCCTGGGGTTCTGGGCGCGGGTCGGGGTGGGGTCGGCGATCCTGTCCGGCGTCGAGGCGGCGCTGTGGGATCTCGCCGGCCAGGCGGCCGGCGTCCCGGTGTACGAGTTGCTCGGCGGGGCGCGGCACGAGCGGTTGCGCGTGTACGCGACCGGCGGTCCGTCCCTGCTTCCGGTCGACAGCTTCCGCCGCAAGCTCGACCGCTACCTCGAGCTCGGCTTCACCGCGATCAAGGTCGCCACCGGATACCTCGACCTCAGCGGGGCCGCCCGCCTCGAACCGAACGGTCCCGAGGCCAGCGCGCAGGTCGAGGTCGACAAGCTGGCGATGATGCGTGCGCACCTGGGTCCGGACGTCGGCATCGCGCTGGACGGGCACATGGGTCACCGCGACGGCGTCGACCGGTGGGACGGGCCGACCGCCGCCGCCGCGCTGCAGGCACTCGCTCCCTACGATCTGCTGTTCTTCGAAGAACCCCTCGCCTACGACGATCCCGAGGAGTACGCGCAGCTGCGGACGGCGTCCACCGTTGCGATCGCCGGCGGTGAGCAGCTGACCAGCGCCGACGAGTTCCGGCTCTGGACGTCTCGAGGAGCGTTCGACATCGTCCAGCCCGACGCGGCCTGGCTGGGCCTGTCGGACTTCATGACCGTCGGCGCGCAGGCGGCCTCGGACGGCGCCGGTATCGCCTCGCACTCGTGGAGCGCCGGGGGCGGCGTCATGCAGAACCTGCACGCCGCTTTCGCCTGCTCGGCAACGGTGATCGTCGAGGCGATCCCCGACCCCGGCGAGCTGCACACCCGGTTGTGGGGCGACAACTTCGTCGTCGAGGACGGCCACGTGCTGCCCCCGCAGGCCCCCGGACTCGGCGTGCAGCTCAGCGACGAGACCAAGAACCGATTCCCTTTCGTCGCCGGCGTCGAGGAGTTCTCCAGCGTGCCCGGCAAGGTCCTGGCGAGCTGAGCCGGCCGTGCCGCACATCCTGGTCGCGCAACCGATCGATGCCGCCGGCCTCGAGCAGTGCCAGACCTTGGCAACCGTCGAGGTCACCGAACCGTTCGGGCCGAGCCACGTGCTGTCCGGCGACCAGGCCGCCCGGACCGAGATCCTCTTCTCCGACGTCGCGCCGGCGAACGCCGCCGAGATGGCATCGCTGCGCTGGATCCAGCTCGGTTCGCACGGCTACTCGCAGTTCAACGGCATCGCGCTGCCACCGGACGTCCAGGTCTGCAATGCCAGCGGCGTCAACGACATCCCGATCGCCGAATGGTGCGTCCTGATGATGCTGGCGTTCGAGCGGGGGCTCGTCCGCATGCTCGACGAGCAGCGGGCACACCGGTGGAATCGCGACGTCCAGTTCCAGGCCGAACTCCGCGGGCGCCGGGTCGGCATCCTCGGCTACGGCAACATCGGCCAGGAGGTGGCTCGACGCTGTCACGCCCTCGGCCTGCAGGTGTGGACGCTCTCGCGGTTTCGCCCGGGGGCCCGGGACCGGCGCTACCACCCCGACGAGGCGCCGGCGCCGGTTCCTGACCGTCGCTTCGCACCGGCCGAGCGGGCCGAGTTCCTCGGCGGCCTGGACTACCTCGTCGTGACCACCCCGGTGACGAGTTCGACGCGGGGCTACCTGGACCGGTCGGCGCTGGCCGAGTTGCCGCCACACGCCGTGCTGCTGAACCCGGCCCGCGCGCAGGTCGTCGACGAGAACGCTCTGATCGAGGCGTTGCGCGCGGGCACGATCGCCGGGGCCGCGCTCGACGATCACTACCGAACCCCGATGCCGGCCGACGACCCGTTCTGGGATCTGCCCAACACGATCGTCTCGCCGCACGTGTCGGGCTCGACCGGCAGTACGTACTACCGCGAGCGGATCTGGGACCTGTTCAACCGGAACCTGCGACGGGACCGGCACGGCGAACCGCTGCTCAACCTCATTCCCGAGTGCGATCTCGAACTGGCCTGAAGACCTAAGGAGCCGTCATGGGTGTACGCATTCAGTCGCCGATCGTGTGGAATCGGAGCGCCCGGGGGAGGGGCCGGCGACTCATGATCGCGGTGGGCGCGATCGTCGTCGTGACCGTGTCGGGCTTCGCCGGGGCCGGTCCCACGACCGAAGCGCCGGCCCTGGCGGGCGGCGCCGACCCGAACGCCCAGGTGCTGTCCCTCGGCGACATGTGGAGTCCGTGGCACCCGGCGCCGGGCCAACTCGGCACCTGGGCCGTCGGCTTCGCCACGGACCAGGTACTGAGCGACAGCTACTGCAAGAGCCAACCGACCGTGCTGCAACGGATGCCCTGCGCGGGAACGACGGCCAAGCGGGTGCTGTCCACGTGGTCGCGCCACTACGACGATCCGACGGCACCGCAGGACGGAGGTGTGGGCGTGTCGGAGCAGAACGGGCTGGCCTTCACCACCGACCTCGACGGGAAGGCTTTCGAGAACTTCGACCTCACCACGACGACCCGCCTGCGCAGCGGGCAGATCCTCACGGCCCAGTTCAGCGTGGCGACGCAGATCCCCACCGGGATCAGCATCCGCATGGGCTCGAGCAACGACGTCGGGCGCACCTGGAAGTCCTGGGACTCCGAGTTGGTCCAACCGTCCGATCCGCTGGCCTGGATCCGGGTGCAGCGCACCCTGATGGAGCTGACCGACGGCACGTTGCTGTTGACCGGGTACGGCGCGATCAAGGCGACGGGGGCGGCGGTCAGTCTCGTGTTCGAGAGCACCGACGGCGGCCACCACTGGGCCGTGCGCTCGATGCTCCGCGGACCGCGCGGTATCAACGAGATGTCGATGGTGCGCGCAACCGACGGCCGCCTGGTGGCGCTGATTCGCCAGGCCGGCTCGCCGTCTGGCCTGCTGCAGATGTACCCGCTGCTGCAGACCTTCTCCGCCGACGACGGCCGTACCTGGAGCCCGCTCACCGTGCTTGCACCGCCGGCGGGAATGCCGAACGCCGGCGCCGATCCGAATCTGATCATGCTGTCCAACGGCGCGATGATGGCGTCCTACGGCCGGCCGGACAACTCCGTGCTGATCTCCTGGGACGGCACCGGCCGGACCTGGGACAAGGGCGACACCGTGTTCGCCAACCCGGCGGCGACCACCGATCCTGGTCGCTACCACGGGTCCAGCGGCAACACCACCATCCAGGCCGTGGGCACGAACTACGCCCTCTACTGGGGCGACACCTGCCACACGATCTACCTGTGCCGCGAGTACGGGCAGGCCAACGAGGTCTTCGTCCGGCGCGTCGACGCGGCCAAGGGCGGCACCGGCAAGCTCGATCTGATGACGCGCTACCTGGACGGCTCGGTCAAGCTCGAGGGGAAGGTTCAGCCCTCCCGCCGGCTGGCGCCCGAGGCGCGACTGGCTGGGGCGATCGACGGATCCACCGGCGTCAACGCGGCCGCTTTCCTCAAGCGGGGAACGGACTTCACCCTCCAGCTCGACCAGCCGCGCAACATCAACCAGCTCGGGCTGATGCTCGGGAACGGCGTCGCGCAGTCGGTGGACATCCAGACCTCGATGGACGACCACACCTGGAGCGCGCCGATCGTGGCGATCCGCGACACGGTCGACTACGCCATGCGCTACTACACGTTCCCCACGGTGGCGGCGAAGTACGTCCGGGTGGCGCCGACCGACCACCGGCCGACCACCATCACCGAGCTCGAGCTCTACAGCCCCGACACCGCGACGTTCGAGAACGACGCCCCGAACACCACTCCGCGGGGCTTCACGAACACCCGCTACGCGACGGTGGCCGACTACCTGTTCCCCGGTTGGCATTCGGAGAAGCGGATGATCCTGGTCGACATGGACCCGACCACGACCGCGACGGCGACGCTGCCGACGCCGGACGTATCGGCGCAGCACGCTTCCTTCGCGTACTCCGGCGAGGGATACGGTGCCGGCATCATCTGGGACGTCAACGGCAAGGACGCGTCAGGGAACCAGGTTCCGGCCTACCGCTTCCTGCTGACGCCGAACTTCACCACGAAGGCGTTCACCCTCTCGGCGTGGAACGGCACCGCCTGGCAGGTGGTCAGCACCGGGGCGATCCCGCAGCCGGCGAACGAGGTGATGTTGCCGGTGGCGATCGACACCACGGCCGATCAGGCGACGTTGACCGTCAATGGCGTCACGGTGAGCACGGCGGTCAAGGCCAATGCGGTTACCGCCTTCGACGGCCTGACCTTCGCCACCAACGGGGACAAGGCCGTGAACATGGAGGCCAGCTTCGACGAGATCAACGTGATGGAGCTGGGGGCTCCGGGAGCACTCACCTACTGAGCCGCCTACCGGTATCTCGGCGGTCAGGC
>Ga0137412_10001997_pt1 | contig 16058 bp, 19 predicted proteins | sample CZODoug2_1_16fun_FD_122160 | JGI IMG/M metagenome (GOLD analysis project Ga0137412, IMG submission 122160) | Vadose zone soil fungal communities from Angelo Coast Range Reserve, California, USA - CZODoug2_1_16fungal (Hybrid Assembly) | ecosystem: Environmental > Terrestrial > Soil > Vadose zone...
GTAACGCCGCCGTTCGACAGCTATGTCAAGATGCTGTTCTTCGTGCAGGCCCTGCTGGTGGTCACGGCGGTAGCGACCACGCGCGCGATCCAGAACTCGCGGATCGGCCGCGGGCTGCAGGCGCTGAGGGATGACGAACTCGCCGCCGAATGCACGGGCGTGCCGACCTTGCGGCTGAAGCTGTTGGCCTGCGCGGTATCGGGCGCGCTGATTTCCGCGGGCGGCGCGCCGTCGGCGATGTACCTGCAATATGCCGATCCATCATCGGCCTTCAATCTCAACTACTCGATCTCGGTGCTGGCGATGTCGCTGATCGGCGGCACCGCGCATTGGATCGGCCCGGTGCTGGGCGCGATCCTGCTCGGCGTGACGCAACAATTGCTGGCGGTGACGATCTCCTCGGAAGTCAACGTGCTGGTGCTCGGCATCATGCTGGTGGTGTTCGTGGTGGGAGCCCCGAACGGGCTCCTCGGCCTGCTGCGCCGATTTCGCTTGCGGTCGCGAGAACGCGCATGACACCGGCCATCGCTTCCGGCGGACCATTGCTGCGGATCGACGCCTTGACCAAGAGCTTCGGCGGCTTTGTCGCGCTCGACAATGTCAGCGTCGAGATTCGCCGGGGAGAGCGGTTCGGCCTGATCGGACCGAACGGTTCGGGAAAGACGACGCTGGTCAACTGTATTTCCGGCGTGCTGCGTCCGAACAGGGGCGCGATGCTGTTCGACGACGAGGACATCACACCGTTGCCGCCCAATGTGCGTGCCCGGCGCGGCATCGCGCGAAGTTTTCAGCTGCCGCGGCCGTTCAGGAGCATGACGGTGCTCGAAAACCTGATGGTGGCGCTCGACTTTGCCGCCCGTCGGAACGTGCTGGAGCAGGCCTCGCACCGCCGCGACGCGGCGATGTCGATCCTGGCGCGGATGGGGCTCGCGGCCAAAGCCCATGATCCGACGGCCACGCTGACCCAGGTGGAGTTGCGCAAGATGGAGCTGGCGCGCGCCATGGCGACCGGGCCGAAGCTGCTGATTTCCGACGAGGCGATGGCGGGCCTGTCGGCTTCCGAGGTCGACGAGGTCTTGGACCTGTTGATGAGCCTTGCCGGCGAGGACATTGCCGTCATCATGATCGAGCACATCATGGCGGCGGTGATGCGCTTTTCCGAACGTGTGATGTGCCTCGATGCCGGCAGGATCATCGCCCTCGGCACGCCTGCCGAAGTCATGGCGAACGCGCGCGTTCAGGAGGCTTATCTTGGCAGTTAGCCTCGCAGTCGACGGCCTGCATGCCGGTTACGGCGCGGTCAAGGCGCTGCGCGGTGTGACGCTCGATGTCAAGGCGGGCGAGACTGTCGCTCTGCTCGGCACCAACGGCAATGGCAAGAGCACGCTGATCAAGTGCATCATGGGCCTGGTCCGCCCGGAGCGCGGCAGCGTGTCGCTCACGGTCGATGGCCGGGAGTACGATCTGACGGCGCTGTCGACGGAGGCGATCGTCGATCTCGGCGTGGCGCTGGTGCCGGAGGGACGGCGATTGTTTCCCAAGCTGACGGTTGCGGAAAACCTGATGCTTGGCGCATTCCGCAGGCTGGCCCGCCGGTCCATCCGCCAGAACCTGGCGCTCGCCTTCGAGACGTTTCCCGCCCTGGAGGCGCGCAAGAACCAGATCGCCGGCACCTTGTCCGGCGGGCAACAGCAGATGCTAGCCGTCGCGCGCGCGCTGATGTCCTCGCCACGGCTGCTTCTGATCGATGAACCTTCCGTGGGACTGTCGCCTTTGCTGGTGTCGCAGACCATCGCGAAGATCGGTGAGTTGAAACAGAGATTTGGCCTGACGGTGCTGATGGCGGAGCAGAATTTCAACCAGGCGATCCGCATCGCCGACCGCGGCTACATCATCGTCCATGGCGAGATCGCCGTTTCGGCGGCGTCCGTCGAGGAGCTGAAGGCCAACGATATCGTCAAGCAGCTCTATCTCGGCGGCGCGCCCTGATGCTATGTTACCGGCATGGACTGGCTGAGATGGCATATTTGGCCGCATCGGGCCGTGATATTCACCGCGCTGATTGTCGCTGCGGGCTTTGCGGTGTTGTGGACCGTGTTGCCGAGCGATCGGTTGCTGCGCTCCAATAACGGCTTCGGCCCGGATTGGGAGTGCACATCTCACGCGATGAGCGAGCCGACCTGCATCAAGAAAATGCAGCATTGACACATGGCGTCATGACGTCGGCAGCTTCAAATCGGCCGCCTCGAAATTGAAGCGGTCGCGCAGATTCTTGCGCTGTTCCAGAATGTCTTTCAGGAACGCGCGGTCGGTCTCGCTTGCCATCATCGGCTCGATCAAATCGAGCTGGTTCATCGCCACGAGCTGCAGGATTTCGGTGCGTGGCTTGCCGTCGGCATTGCGCGGCAACGCATGCACGACCTGGATGTGCTCCGGCGGTTTCGGGCCTTTGGCGGCGGCAAGCTCGGTGCGCAGTTGGGCCTCCAGCGCGGCTTTATCGGCCTCGACAAAGGCATAGAGCCCGACGCCGGTGCGCCGGTCGGCAAAGGCGACGATGGCGGTGTCGCGCACTTCGGGATTGCGTCGGATCAGATCGAGCAACAGCGGCGCGTCGTTCACCAGCCTGCGTCCGCCGCCTTCGCGGTCGGTGAAGTTGAACAGGCCGCGGGTGATGGCGCGATAGACCTTCTTCCCGGTCATCAGCCAGACCCGCGCGACCAGCGATTTGCGCGCCAGAATCTTGCGCTCCTTCGGCGTCAACGCCTGCGGCGCATAGCTGCGCTTGTGCTTGAGCAGATGCCGGAGATCCTCATAGGCCGCGATCCGGAACATCCGGCTGCGGCTCTTGAAGCAGGCGGCAAGCTGGAAGTCCGTGAGATAGGCGCGCCCGTCGACGCCGCGCAGCCAGTTCTGCTCCTTGGCGAGATCGTTGTGGCAGATGCCGGCGCGATGCAGCCGCCGCAACGCGACTTTCGCGGAACGGAAATAGGCGAGATCGCCATGGGGCTTGGCGAGATGCAGTGCTACGCCGTCGATGAAGCCGCGCACCAGCGCACGCCGGCCGGCCCATAGCAGTTCGGGGCCGACATCGAGACCCTTGGCCAAGGCGAGCGCCTTGCGCTCGCGGGCGAACAGATGGCGCGCCAGCGCGAAGGACCACCACGGCACCTGATCGAGCCGGCGCAGCACGGCGTCGACCTCGCCTTTGTCGCTGCGAAAGCGGCCGCGTTCCACGTTCGAAAACACGTCGCGCTTCAGCAGTACGCCTTCGATCCAGCGCGCCGCCAGCACCTCGGCGTCGTCCTTGGGTAAACTCATGAGACGCTTCACGCCGCTGCTGCGATACGCAAATTATCGGCGATCCAGCGGTCGAGATCGGCCAGCGCCCGCGCGCTGATCGCCTGCCGCTTCGCCACCGTCTTCTCATTGCCGCGCAGCCGCGTGCCGTCGGGCTTCTTGGTCGGCGCGCTGGCAAGCGGCGGAAACAGGCCGAAATTGATGTTCATCGGCTGGAACGAGCGGTTGCCGGGTTCGATGGTCTCGATATGGCCGCCGGTGATATGGCCGAGCAGCGCGCCCAGCGCCGTGGTCGCGGGCGGTGGCGCAAGGGACCGGCCGCGCACATCCGCCGCCGCATAGAGGCCGGTGATCAGCCCGATGCTGGCGGATTCCACATAGCCCTCGCAGCCGGTCATCTGGCCGGCAAAACGCAATCGCGGCGCGGCGCGCAGCCGCAACTGACTGTCCAGCAGTTTCGGCGAGTTGAGGAAGGTGTTGCGGTGAAGTCCGCCGAAGCGGGCAAACTCGGCGTTTTCCAGCCCGGGAATACCGCGGAAAATGCGCTGCTGCGGTCCATACTTCAGCTTGGTCTGGAAACCGACCATGTTGTAGAGCGTGCCGAGCTTGTTGTCCTGGCGCAGTTGCACGATGGCATAGGGCTTGGTTGTGGGATCGTGCGGATTGGTCAGCCCGACCGGCTTCATCGGGCCATGCCGCAGGGTTTCGCGGCCGCGCTCGGCCATCACCTCGATCGGCAGGCAGCCGTCGAAATAGGGCGTGTTGGTTTCCCACTCCTTGAATTCGGTCTTCTCGCCGGCCAGCAGCGCGTCGACGAAGCCGTCATACTGCTCCTTGGTCATCGGGCAATTGATGTAATCGGCGCCGGTGCCGCCGGGACCGGCCTTGTCGTAGCGCGACTGGAACCACGCCACCGACATGTCGATGGAGTCCTTGTGGACGATCGGCGCGATCGCATCGAAAAACGCCAGCGCCTGCTCATCGGTCAGCGCACGGATGGCGTCCGCCAGCGGCGCTGAGGTGAGCGGCCCGGTCGCGACGATGACATTGCCCCAGTCGGCGGGCGGCAGGCCCGCGATCTCGCCGCGGCTGATCTCGATCCCCGGATGCTCATGCAGAGCCTTGGAGACCGCCGCGGAAAATCCGTCGCGGTCGACCGCCAGCGCGCCGCCGGCCGGCACCTGGTTGGCATCGGCCGCGCGCATGATCAGCGAATCGAGCCGGCGCATTTCGGCATGCAGCAGGCCAACCGCGTTGTTGGCGGCGTCATCCGAGCGGAAGGAGTTGGAGCAGACGAGTTCGGCCAGGCCGTCGGTGCGATGGGCCTCGGTCATGCGGTCGGGCCGCATTTCGTGCAGCACCACGCGAACGCCGGCTTGCGCGGCCTGCCAAGCCGCCTCGGAGCCGGCGAGGCCGCCGCCAATGATGTGTACGGTATCGGAAGAAGATGAGGTCGGCGTCATGGGACGCAGGGTTAGCGCGTTTTCTGTGAAAGCGCACCAGAGCAAGCCGCGTCTTTTTAAGAGAAGGCGCGTCCGTGAGCTAAATATACGACAACGCCCGCATCGAGGCGGGCGTTATCCGTCAGTTCAATCGGCCGAAAACGGATCAGCCGTTATAGTTGCCGGCGGCAACGCGCGGGATGTCAGAACGATCGAGGCCGATGTCGGCCAGTTCGCGATCGCTCAGCTGGGACAGCTCGTTGACATTGCGCTGATAATCCCGGAACGCCTGGATCATGCGGATGAGCGAGAGCAGCATAGATAGTCTCCTTGAAATTCCGATTCAGCTCTTCGGAAGGAGCCTCATCGTTGAAATGAATATAGGTGAGATTTGTGCATTGCGAAACTCACAATGGTGCGATGCAGCTAATCATGAATCGCATAACTCTGATAACGTACGGTTAAGCTTTTGGCAGGGCTGCCCATAAGCCCCTCAAGCGTTCCGAAAATCGATAAAAATACCGTGAAATCACGGACTTGGGAGCTTAGTTCAAGAGAGGTGACTGCCCAAAAATAGGGTTACATATCGTCGTATTCAAGGCTGAAATCTGTTGACCGCCCTCGGAGTATCTCATCTTCGCATGCATGATTCGCGGGCGGCAAAATCGTAGTATTGAACCTCAGATCGTTTCTTTAAATGTTGCCGCGAGCCAACCTTGATTCCCGCTGCTCCAGATCCGGGAGCGTGACGCTTCATGGGGAATGGGACTTTCGGTTGTATCGAGTCTTCCGACTTGCCTCTCGGCGCGACGCCCGTCCCGCCGCCGGGTGCGCCAGATGAGTCGCGTGCAAGGCGGCAAGCACGATCGATTCGAAAACGGCGAAGGAAGTCGCCGGCGATCATCGGTCATGTGCCCGCGAGCATGAGGTGATGAGTCAAATTGCGAGTCAAATCGCACGAACGCATCATATGGACTTCCTCGCAGATGCGAGAAACGCGCCTTGTCTTACCGGGTTGTAATGAAAACGCGTCACTATGCATGAGGGATCTGCAGCAAGCGCCGATCACGTCCCAATCGCGCGGAATTCATTCCGTAACTTTGGTTTGATCAGAGAAACATTCCGTTCACAGAACCGGCAATGACGTCGGATCTGTGAAATCAAAGAGGAAAGTAACATGCTCAAAAAGTTACTCGGAGCAGCCGCGATAGCTGCCGTTGCCTTTGCCGTCGTTCCCGCACAGGCCGCGAAGATGGGAGGCGGCTGCACCAGCGCCAACCTGGAGAAGACCGAAGCGACCATCGACACCATGGCCGACGGCGGAAGCAAGATTACCGCGCAGAAGGAAATAGCTCAGGCGCAGGAAGCCATGCTCAGTGGCAAGATGGGCGTCTGCGGTATGCACTTGTCCAAGGCGATGCACGCCGAGATGGGCAAGTAGAGCTTGGCTTGAAGTAAGCAGGCTTCACGTAGCAGGACTTAGGGGCAGGGGGCCGGTCGCATCGCGATCGGCCCTTGCAATTGGGGCCATCGATTTGAGAATTCTCTACGGCGCGTGCGACAATTGGGTCGCGAAATAGGCGATGGTCCGCGCGTAGACTTCGCTCTTATTCCATTGTTGCAGCACTTCGAAATTGGGGCTGCCGGGCTGCCAATCCTTGCCGCGCTTCCAGCCATAGCCCGCCAGATAGTTGGCGGTGGAGGCCAGCACATCGGGCGCGCTGCGCAAGAGGTCGCGGCGGCCGTTGCCGTCGAAATCGACGGCGTACTTGATCCAGGACGACGGCATGAACTGCGTCTGTCCAATTTCGCCGGCCCAGGCGCCGCGCATTTCCTGCGGCGTGAGATCGCCGCGATCGACGATGCGCAGCGCGTCCATCAGCTCCGAGCGGAATTGATCCGCGCGCCGGCAGTCATAGGCCAGCGTCGCCAGCGAGCGCAGCGTTGGAAACTTGCCGGTGTTGACGCCGAAATCGGTCTCCAGTCCCCAGATCGCCACCAGCACCTCGCCCGGCACGCCGTATTTTTCCTCGATCCGGGACAGCACCGAGCCATATTGCTTCATCAGATTTGAGCCGCGGGTCAGCCGTGGCGGCACCATGCGGCCGGAAAACTCCTCGAAGCTCTGGGAGAACACCTTCTGCGACCGGTCGCGCGACAGCACGCTCTGATCGAGCGTCACGCCGTTCAGGCCGGCCGTGATTGAGGCTTGCGAGATTCCCTGGCCCGCCGCCTCGTTCTTGAAATCGCCAAGCCAGGCTTCGAAGCTGCCGCTGCCGCAGGAGGCTGCGAATGCCGGGATGCCGGGCAGCACCAAGGCAGCGCCAAGCATCAGGGTCTTAACAAGGCGAAGGGTCATCAAAACTACCAGCGGCAAAAACGATTCGGGGATGACCCGACGATAGCGAATTTCGGCATCGACGGCGGTCAAAACAAGGGGCAATTGCCGGAAAAGGCCCGCACATTCGATATGGCTAGCTTCGAATTTCCGCAACGGTCATGCCGGAATATAAGGCCAGCCCGTCACAGCGGGGAACCTCTGACCAGCCATTCGCGATCAATTTGCGGAGAAGCAATCGCGCGCGAAACCGCCGGTCGGAAAGGCCGACCGGCGGTTTGCTGGCGAGTTCCGCCTACCTCTTAGTCCCGGCGCCGCCATGGAAACAGGTTGGCGGGGAAATCGGCGGCCGGCCGTCGTTCGCGCGGCGGACGCGGGGGAATCGGGCGTGCGTTGGGGTCAACGGCCACCACCGCGCGATAGAGATGCCAGGTGGCATGGCCGAGCAGCGGGAGGATCACGGCGAGCCCCAGGAAGAACGGCAGCGAGCCCACGACCAATAGGGCCGCCACGATCAAGCCCCAGGCCGCGATCATGAGCGGATTTTTCGCCGCCACGCGAAGCGAGGTGACCATCGCCTCGCCGGCGCTGGCGTGACGGTCGAGCATCATCGGGAACGACACCACGCTGATGCAGAGCGCGAGCAGCGCAAACAGGAAGCCGACGCCGCATCCGACGATGATCAACCACCATCCCTGCGGCGTGGTGAGCACGCGCTGGACAAAGTCCGACGCGCTCGAGGCGCCCTCGTAGCCGAACACCGTGATGTAGATCGCCTGCGCGGTCGCGACCCATGTGACGAACAGCGCCAGCAACAACGTGCCGAGCCCGAGCATCGCGCCGAAGGAGGGCGATCGCAGCACCTCGAGCGCATCCCATGCGGAAGGTTCCTCGCCGCGCTCGCGGCGGCTGCTCAGTTCATAGAGGCCGAGTGCGGCGAAGGGGCCGAGCAGGGCAAAGCCCGCGGCCAGCGGGAACAACAACGGAAGAACGGCGTAGCCGAACACCGTGCGCGCCAGCACCAATCCCAGCAGCGGATAGATCACGCACAGGATAATGGCGTGGCTCGGAACAGACTTGAAGTCTTCCCAGCCCAGCCGCAGCGCCTGATGCAGATCCGAAAGATGAATCGTTCGGATGATGGGTCCGGCGGCGGTGTCTTGTGCCGGTGGAACCTGTGACGTGACATTGTCTTGATATGGTCCGGCCATGGCCGTGAACTCCCTTGCCGCAGCAGCCGTTATGCTGTGCCGGGCAAGGCGCAGACGGCCGTCCGCCGAAACGATCACGATCACACCAGACGCGACAACCGATGCTGGCCATGCTCGCGAACTGAACGAACAGCATACTCCCAAAACGCGCCGCCGTCGCTCACGCGTCGGTGAGAAGTTCATACCGCAACGCAACCGCCCTCGCGTCATTCCACCGTCATTCTGCCTCGGCTAAGCTTTGGCCGCTTCCGGCGTGGCGTTGGCAATCGCAGATCATGCGACTAAGTTTGGCTGCGCCGTCGCCATAAATAAGAGCCGTTCCGGCCCTTTCACACCATCTCGTATCCATTGGGAGCAAACGATGAGTATTTTCGGAAAAATCATGAGCGCGATTTTCGGCCATGCTGCCGGCGCCACGCCCGCAGGCGGCGGGACCACGGCCGGCGCAGGAGCGCCCGCCGGAGGAGCCGCAACACCATCGGCCGCACCGGCGCAGACCGTGGATGTTGCGCCGATCCTCGACAAGGCGGTCGCAGCGCACCACGAAAAACTGGAATGGCGGACGTCGATCGTCGACCTGATGAAGGCGCTCGATATCGATTCAAGCCTGGCCGCGCGCAAGGAGCTCGCCAAGGAGCTCGGCTACACCGGCGACACCAACGACTCGGCCAGCATGAACGTCTGGCTGCACAAGCAAGTCATGGCCAAGCTCGCGGCCAATGGCGGCAAGCTGCCGCCGGAGATCAAGCACTGATCCGTTCCGATGCGAACGCGACAACGGAAAGGCCCGCGACGTTCGCGGGCCTTATACTTGATGGGATGGGCTTATCGCGAATGCGCGGTGGTCCGCTCGACCTGCGCCCAGGCCGCCGCGCTCAACTCGCCGCGGTTCAAGCCGATGTCGTACAGCAGGCGGTCGTCCAGCGTTTCGATGCCGGAAAGCTGGGCCCGATAGCGAAGATAACGCTGCACTGATCCGAACAAAGCCGCGAGCAACATGGTTGCCTCCTTGCTAAGGTGATGCGATTCCTTCGGCGATTGGTGCGCGTGGCGCGTATCGATTGGGTTAACGGCGCCTTGCGCTCCGTAGTCGTACGGGGCGATACGCTGCGATCAGCCTACGAGATCCGCGTCCTCAGGGTGCTTGCGCAGATAGTCGACCACGAAGCCGCAGCCGGCGATCACCTTGTGTCCGTCGGCGCGGATCAGCGCCAGCGCGCCCTCGATCAGTTCGGAGGCGATGCCGCGGCCGCGCAGCGCGGATGGCGTCTCGGTGTGGGTGATGACGACCGCCTGCGGGGTCAGCCGGTAGTTGGCGAAAGCCTGACCGCCTTCGACATCGAGCTCGAAGCGGCTTTTGGCCTTGTTGTCGCGCACGATGCCTGTCGTCATGTCCGAGCCCTCTCATCCAACGACGAGAGATAGGCGCGCGAATGCCGTCGCGCAAATCCCGAGCCGGACAATGCGGCTATGTTTTCACGAGATCCTTGTATTCGGGATGGTCGGCGATCCAGGCTTTGACGAACGGGCAGACCGGGATCACCTTCATGCCCTCGGCCCGGATCTGATCAAGCGCGCCCCTAACGAGTCTTGAGCCGACGCCCTTGCCGCCAAGCTCCGGGGGGCACTTCGGTATGGATGAAACTGACCACATTGCCCTCGAGCTTGTAATAGGAAATGGCGAGATGACCATCGACCATCAGCTCGAAACGATGATGCGCGCGGTCGTTGACGATATCACTCATGAAAGGCCACTGATGAGGGAGAACCAGTTTTTCGCGCGTGCGTGCGGCGGGCAATCATGATCGTCCTTGGATTCGTTGCTACGTTGGATGGACCAGAACGTCGATGTTCTTCGCGGCAAAAATTTGCCCGATCGAGGCCTGCCGGATCGAATCCTGGTTGAGGTGGGATACGCCAACAACGATGGCGTCCTGACGTTCGCGCGTTTGACCTGCACGGCTCGATTCGATGAGCCACCGGCGATTGCCGGCCCTTGCGGTCGGTCCTGGGATGGCGATAAACAGAACAGCAAAGCTCGCCTCCAGGGCGGGCATGTTCTCGTGTCCCCGTGTGAGGAAATCCCATGAAACTCGTGCTGACCGTGCTTGGCGTCATTCTGCTCGTCATTGCCGCCATGTATGCCCTGGTTCCCGCGGACCAGTTGCCGGGCTTCTTTCCCGGGCATGAGGACGGCGTCACGCGGGTGCATATGAAGCACGCGATGGCATCCGGGCTGGCCGGCATCGTGCTGCTCGCGGCCGGCGTCTGGCTCGGACGCAGATGAGCGCGGATACCACCATCGATAGCGCTGCGCCGCGCGGCGGATTGGCGCGGATGTCGCGCCGCGTGATGAATCTCGGTTATCTGCCGACGCAGAATGCGCGCCGGCATGGTGACCGCACAGGCTTTGTCTGGGGCGAGAGATCCTGGACCTGGCGCGAAATCGATGCCGCGGCCTCGGCGCTCGCCGCGGCGTTCAGCGCGCGCGGCATCGGCAGGGGCGACCGTATCCTGGCGCATTCGAAGAACTGCGAGGAGATGTTCTTCTCGATGTTCGCGACCTTTCGCCTCGGCGCGGTCTGGGTCCCGACCAATTTTCGATTGATGCCGGACGAGGTCGCTTATCTCGCCACTGCCTCCGGCGCGAAGGCGTTTCTGTGCCACGGCGAATTTCCCGACCACGCCAAGGCCGTCACAGGACCGTCCTTTATTTGGCGGATCGGCGAGGAGGGCGCGTTCGGCAAGCGTTCGCTGGGCGAAGCCATCAAGGCGCACGCCGGCGTCACGGTCGACAACGTCGCGGTCGAGCACGACGATCCCTGCTGGTTCTTCTTCACCTCGGGGACGACGGGCCGCTCCAAGGCCGCGGTCTTGACCCACGGCCAGATGGCCTTCGTCATCACCAACCATCTCGCGGATCTGACGCCCGGCACCACGGAAATGGACGCTTCGCTGGTGGTCGCGCCGCTGTCGCACGGCGCCGGCGTGCATCAGTTGATGCAGACCGCGCGCGGCGCGAAGACGGTGCTGCTGCCGACCGAAAAATTCGACATCGCCGAGGCGTTCCGGCTGATCGAGACCCATCGGGTCAGCAATCTCTTCACCGTGCCGACCATCCTGAAGATGATGGTCGAGCATCCAGCCGTCGACAAATTCGATCATTCCTCGCTGCGTCATGTGATCTATGCCGGCGCGCCGATGTATCGCGAGGACCAGAAATTCGCGCTGAAGAAGCTCGGCAAGGTGATCGTGCAGTATTTCGGGCTCGGCGAGGTCACCGGCAACATCACCGTGCTGCCGGCGGCGTTGCACGAGGAGGAGGACGGCCCCGCGGCGCGGATCGGTAGTTGCGGTTTCGAGCGCACGGGCATGCAGGTCCAGATCCAGGGCGATGACGGGCGCGAGTTGAAGCCGTTCGAGACCGGCGAGATCTGCGTGATCGGGCCTGCGGTGTTCGCGGGCTACTACGACAACCCCGAGGCCAACGCCAAAGCCTTCCGCGACGGCTGGTTCCGCACCGGCGATCTCGGCCACATGGATGAGGAGGGTTTTGTCTACATCACCGGGCGGTCGTCCGACATGTACATTTCCGGCGGCTCCAACATCTATCCGCGCGAGGTCGAGGAGAAGATCCTGACCCACCCCGCGATTGGCGAAGTCGCCGTGCTCGGCGTGCCCGATCCGGTCTGGGGCGAGGTCGGCATCGCCGTCTGCGTGCCCTGCGAGGGTGCACCGGCCGTGACGGAAGCCGAGATGGCCGCGTTCCTGTCGCCGAAGGTGCCGCGCTACAAGATGCCGAAGCGGTTCTTCTTCTGGGATGCGCTGCCGAAATCCGGCTATGGCAAGATCCCGAAGCGGCTGGTGCGCGATGAGCTGGAAGCGCGCGGGCTGCTCGATCTCACCACGAAGCAGACGGGCTAGGCGATGCGCGAGATCGTTCAGCCCGGGGTGCGGGTGGCCGAGCGTATCCAGTGGGCCGAGGCGCGCGGACGCGCGTTCAAGCTCACGCTGGAATCCGGCCTGCCGCTGCTCGAAGCCGCGCGCCGCGGGTTTGCCGCGCAAGGCTTTGCCGGCGGCACGCTGAACATCACGGGCGGGGCGCTCGGGCCGTTCGCCTATGTGATGCCGGCGCTGTCGAAAACCAGCGAGCACGCGGCCTTCTACAGCGAAACCTTTCGCCCCCAAGGCCTCACGCGGCTGAAGCTCGCGGCCATGACGCTCGGCGTTCGCGATGGCGCGCCGTTCTTTCATTGCCATGGCTTGTGGACGGAAGCCGACGGGCGCGCGAATGGCGGGCATATGCTGCCTGAGGAGACCATGGTGGCCGAACCGTTCGAGGTCGACGCGTTCGGGATCGACGGCGCGGTGTTTGCCGCCGAGCCTGACCCCGAGACGAATTTCAGACTGTTCGGACCCGTCGCGAGCGAGGCGAGGGGCGCCAGCACCAACGCCCGCGCCTTCGCCCTGCGGCTGCGGCCGAACCAGGATGTCGCCACAGCCCTCGAAGGCTTCTGCCGCGACCGCGGCATCGCGCGTGCGACAATTCATGGCGGCGTCGGCTCGACCATCGGCGCGCGCTTCACCGATGGCCGGACCGTCGAGCCCTTCGCCACCGAGCTTGCGATCAGCTCCGGCATCATTGCGCCCGGGGCCAGCGCGCTCGAGGCCAAGCTCGATATCGCGCTGGTCGATCATACCGGCGGTCTCGCCGAGGGCCGGCTGGTCCGCGGCGACAATCCGGTGCTGATGACCATGGAACTGGTTCTCGAGGCGCTCTGACCTCCGCACGGCGAGATCGGCGCCGGCCATATCTGCGACCGACGCCGTCGATCCTCACGTATGCATGTACTGCGCGTAGGTGTGGTGCCGGTGGTGGTGATAATGCCGGCGATGGTGGTGGTGGCGATGCGTCACTTTCGCTTCTTTCGCCTCGCCGTCTTTTTTGGTCTCCTTCGGCGCTTCCGTCTTCACTTCTTTCGCGACTTCCTTCGGCGCGTCTTTCTTGGCGTCTTTCTTGGCGTCCTTGGACGCTTCCTTCGGCGCTTCTTTCGAAGCTTCCTTCGCGGTCTCCTTCGAGGTTTCCTTGGGAGCCGCCGCCTCCTTCTTCTTCACGTTCTGCGCGACCTGGACGAGCGCTTCTTTGGCGACGTCCTTTGCCGCCTCCTTCGGCGCTGGCTTAGATTCTGCCTTGGGTTCGATCTTGGGTTCAGCTTTGGGCTCGGCGGCCGCTACCGGCTTCGCCGCGGCTGCATCCTTCACGGTGATGGTGATGACCTCGGATTGCACCGGCGGTTTGAAGGGAATGTGGGTCCAGTTTGCCAGCACGAGCTGCAGCGTGTGCTTGCCCGCCGGCAGGGTCACGGTTGTCTCGGTCTGGCCCTTGCCGAAGTGAACATGCTTCTCGTCCGATGCCACCGGCTGGGTCATTTCCTCCGGCGTCAGCGTGGTGTCGATCAGCAGATGGTGGTGTCCGACATTCTCCTTGTCGATGCCGGCCGGCGCCACGCCCATGTTGGAGGTCAGGCCGAACTGCACCTTGAATGGGCTGGTGACGGTGTCACCGTTCTTCAGGTTGATGATGTAGACGCGAGCGCCGGCGGGCGCGGCCGATTGGCCGGTGTCCGAAGCCGCCGCCGCGGCCTTGAGCTCTGCCTTGGGCTCGGCCGGCTGCTGGGCCGATGCTGGCCCGATTGCAGCCGCAATCGTTGCGGCGATGATGACGCTGAACTTGAACATGGGGTGCCTTTCGGAGACGGGACGTGGAGAGTTCTGTGGCGCGCGCCTGTCATTCCCTGGGCGCGCCACAGGTTGCCCTCTTTCGATATGAAACGAGGCTGAAACTTGACGGCCACGGTCGTCATGACATTACATCGCTCATCCGCGACGATTTTAACGAGCGGGAGACCCGCGCTGCTTCCGGACGTGGACATTGACGTCGAGATCGATCGCGCTGACGCAGGTCTGCTCTGTGCGATGCGAGCCGCCCTCGTGCCAGCGGCCGTCGCGCATATGTGCGTCCCGGACATTGGCAAGCCGCAGGCATCGCCATTGCGGCAGCGGCCCTGAGCTTTCGCCCGCGAACTGCCAAGCCAGCACAACCTCTTCGCCGCTCTTGTTGGTACCGATGATATGCGGGCACAGTTCACGGCGGCGGCCGTCATAGCTGCACACGACCTGTCGTTCGGCGAGGATGGCGCTGCGAAACAGGGCATAGGTCGAAGACGGCATTGGCGCACGGCACGAACGGGGAGCGTCGTGCATATCTGGTGCGGGCCGGCCGATAATACCACTTTCATGTGGAGAATGTTCCGGTTATGTTCTTCGCATCGAAAACAGCCAACCCGCACCTTGCATGACATGGAGTTCAGATGACCTCGCGAGGAAAGCGCGTCATCAGGATGCCGGCGCCGTATCTCCGGCGCATCTGGCTCGACCCCGCGCGCATTCCGGATCCCGAGGCCTATCCGTTCTGCCTGCCGTTCCTGCGGGACGATTTCGAGCTCAGCTTCGATGCCGCCATCACCATCATCGTCGGCGAAAACGGCACCGGCAAATCGACGCTGCTGGAGGGCGTGGCGGTGCTCGCGGGCTATGACGAGGCTGGCGGTGGCAAGGGTTACATGCCGGTCGACCATTCCAAGGCGCTCGAAAAGATGGGCGGGCAGCTCTCGAAGGCGCTTCGCGCGAGCTGGCTGCCGAAGATCACCAATGGCTGGTTCTTTCGCGCCGAGAGTTTTTTCTCGGTCGCCCGCTATCTCGATGCGGTCGCGCTTGAACCTCATAGCGGCGGCACGCCGCCGGATTTTCTTTCGCACTCCCATGGCGAGGGTTTTCTGCGTTTCTTCGAGGAACGCTGCCAGCGGCAGGGCATCTTCATCTTCGACGAGCCGGAATCCGCGCTGTCGCCGGCGCGCCAGATCGAATTCCTGAAGCTGCTGCGGCGGATGGACGAGTCCACGATCTGCCAGGTCGTCATGGCCACGCATTCGCCGCTGCTGATGGCCTATCCCAACGCGCGGCTGCTGCGGCTGTCGAAATCCGGCCTGGAGCCGGTGACGGTCAAGGAGACCGATCATTACCGGATCATGCGCGAGTTCTGCGACGACCCGGCGGCATTCGTGCAGGCGGCGATCGCGGAGTGAAATCGGCGCGTGTCGCACGGCGTGTTGCTCCGTTCGCCTTCGCCGGGGCGACGCGGAGAGAGCTTCGCGGACGACTTCGCTCTCCGTTGTCGTCCTTTCGAAAGCAAGGACCCATAACCACCGGCTTTCGTTGTGACACACGGCCGGAGCTCCAGTTTGCTCAAAAACATCTGCCTGTGGGTATGGGTCCCGGGTCGCGCTTCGCTTGCCCGGGACGACGGGGGGAGACGCAGGTCCTCGTTCTCGCGGCACGAAATGTCCGAGGTGTTGGAAACGAACCGCCCTCTCACAATAGAGGGCGCAGGGAAGGCCGGGTGCCGACCGCACCCATGGTCCGCGTGCAGCAAAAAAAGCACGCGGCAGAACCACAGGTACAGGCGGATCATCCGGCCTTCCCTGCGCGATGGCTTTACGACTTATACGTGATCTTCCCGGTGACCGGCTTGGTTGCCACCGTCGCCTGCGGATCATCCCGCAAACTTAGCGCCTGCATTGGAGCGCCAGAACCACACGATTTCGCCGTACGTTGCGACATCATTCGTCCGCGCAATGATTGCGCCTGACGCCACAGCGTCCATCGCATCCCGCTCCCAACGTCCGTGACGATCGCGAGCCGCCCCTCTTA
>Ga0137412_10001998_pt1 | contig 16058 bp, 8 predicted proteins | sample CZODoug2_1_16fun_FD_122160 | JGI IMG/M metagenome (GOLD analysis project Ga0137412, IMG submission 122160) | Vadose zone soil fungal communities from Angelo Coast Range Reserve, California, USA - CZODoug2_1_16fungal (Hybrid Assembly) | ecosystem: Environmental > Terrestrial > Soil > Vadose zone...
GTTTTGCTGACGTTTTATACCGGAACGGATGGACAGTCAGCGCTTCGGTGAGCGCGTCGGGGAATCCGCCTGTCAACGCCATTGACGGGAATATCAATACGAGATGGGGAACCGGAACCGGCCAGACCAATGGCATGTGGTTTCAAGTGGACATGGGATCGGGAACGCCCCCGGCATTTACTAACATCGTTTTGGACGCGGGCAGTTCGAGTGGCGATTATCCGCGCGGCTATCAGATGAATGTTTCCAGCGATGGAGTCAACTGGGGCAGTCCGGTGGCAACCGGTTCCGGTTCTTCATCGGTAACCACCATTAATTTCACTTTGCAAACGGCGCGTTACATTCGCATAACGCAAACCGGCAGCATCTCCGGCATTTGGTGGAGCATAGCAGAATTAAATGTTTATGGCACCGCAGCTCCGCCGCCGCCAACCGGGGCGACGGCCACGCCGAGTAATGGCCATGTCAGTGTGAATTGGACGGCTTCTCCGGGTGCTGCCAGCTACAACATCCTGCGTTCTACAAATTATGCCGGACCATACGTGGTGATTGTTTCCAACTTGGTGAACGTGGGCTACACCGACAACACCGGGGTTAATGGCACATTCTATTACTACCAGATAACCGCCAACAATGCCTATGGCGTAAGCGCCACCGCTCGGGCTGCTTATAGCTGGAGAGTGATGATCCCGACGCTGAACACTAATGAGATAGTCGTGACCGCGACGACTCCGCAGGAATATGGAGCCGCCGGGGACGGAGTGACTGATGACAGCGCCGCTTTTCAGAACGCGATGAATGCTGTTTACAATTCTGGCAAGTCGGGAGGCGGCGTGGTGTTTGTGCCAGCGGGTAATTACGCCTTCTACACCAACATCACCATTCCGACGGGCGTGACCTTGCACGGGGATTGGAAGGATTGGACGCGCAGTGGCGGCGGCATGGTCGGAACAACTTTCAAAGTTTATCACGGAGCCGGACTGACGACCAATACGCCCTTTATCACCGTCAACAGTTCCACCGCACTAAAGGATGTGAACATTTGGTATCCCAACCAGAATCCGAACAGCATTGTGGCCTATCCGTATTCGATCGGGCTGGCTTCGGATGCCGTGGTGCAAAATGTGGCATTAGTTAATTCGTATCAGGGCATCAACGGAACCGGAGCGAGCAAAGGTATTATCTCAACGGTGGTGGGCACGCCGCTTAGCATAGGAATTCTCTTGGATCAGATTTATGACATTCCGCACGCGGAGGATGTCCGGTTTTCGCCGGATATTTGGCCGACTTCTGGAGTGAGCAATGCGCCAGCGGTTGGCGGTCCTCACACGTCTTGGATGCGCGCCAATGGCACGGGCATGATGCTAATCCGCGTGGACGGGTTGATCGCGATGGACACTTACATCAGCGGTTACAACATCGGCATCATGTGCACCAACAACGGCGGGGGTGATCCGGGTTGCACGTTTTACATGGGGTCGGTCAGCAATTGCGCCACGGCTTTGCTCGCGCAAAACATGCCCGGCGCGCTGGGGTTGATGTTCTCGGCTTTCACGCTGGATGGAGACACGGCCATCACCCGCACCCGCACGGATAGTGACGCGAATGCGCAGTTCAACCTGTGCCGGATCATCGGGCGCAATGGCCCGGCGGTCAGTTCTGCTGGAACCGGCTGGCATTCTTGGATGCAATTCCAGAACTGCACGATTTCCAACGCGCTTCAACTCAATGCAGGGGTGTTCAATGCGGTCAACTGCACGTTGCAGGGCGCAACCCAATGTGTGATGAGCGCCAGCGCCACGCGCGCGGCGTTTACAGGTTGCACGTTTAGCCCGGTTCAAAACATCGTCAACATGGGCAACCCAGGCAGCCTGCTGATTGACAGCCGGCCAGCCATTTCGAATGCGATGCCGATTGTTTACTGGACGAACGTTATCAATGATTATTTATCACGCAAGCCGGCCAAACTGGATTTGTTCGTGGCAACCAATGCTCCTTGGGGCGCAACAGGAAATGGCACGACTGATGACACGACAGCGATCCAAAACGCGTTGAATGCTGCGGGAGCGAATGGTGGCGGGATTGTTTTTCTGCCGGGCGGCAAATACAAGCTTACCGGCACTCTGAATGTTCCGCAGGGAGTCGAACTGCGCGGAACCTATGAAATGCGGCATAGGACTTGGCCGGCTCCGGATAACAAGGCCAAAGGCGCAATTCTCCAGCCTTATGGAGGCCAGGGGACGACCAACGGCCCTGTGGCCATTGCCTTGCAGGCAAACAGCGGCCTGGTGGGTGTGACCATCAGTTATGAAAGCCAGAACTCCAATTGTATTCCCTTCCCGCCGACAATTCAGGGTCAGGGTGGAAATGTCTATGCCTATGGCATTGTCTGTCCGAACCCGTATTATTACGTGGATCTGGATACTTACACTTGCACCAACCATTTTTTCTACATGGTGGATGGATGGGAATTACGAACTGGCTACAAAGTGGGTAACGGTTCTTCCGGTTCCATTGTAGATTATCAAGGCAACTGGACCTATTGGATTGATAACTATGATTCCCAAAGTCATTCCCCAGGGACGAATGTGACGGACTTCACCGCGCATAATCAGGAGGCATTTGTGTTGGGCGATTGCACCGAACTGCTGGTGAAGGATTTCAACATCATTGGAAACACATTCGCACGCTTCAATTCCCAAGCAGGCAAGGGACCGAATGCGACGCTGATTGGCTGCTACGCCGACGCGACAATTCAAGGGATGATCCTAGACGCGGCCGCGCCCTGTAGCATCACTGCCGTCAACACGCCGATGGCGATTTTCAATTTTAACAATGACAGTGACCTGGCCACCGCCCCCGTAGGTGTGTTGAGCACAACGAATTTTCAGGGCACGGCCAAATTCTTCAACACAATCATCTTTGCCGGCCCTTATTGGGATTTCAACATCAATGGCGGCGAGGTAATCATGGACGTCGTCCACATGGACAACGCCAACAAGGACAGTATTGTCAACGGAGGCGTATTACATTTAATCAACAATTCCTCCGGAAACACTGGCGGGAACAACACGGCTTACAATGTAACCTTTGGAACAGGAGCAGGACTTCCTGGAAAAACCAACGAATTCATCGGCACCTACAATTACAACGGTTATACTTGGACCAACCTTAACCTCGGTAACCCGGTCAATGTGTGGGGCGACTTCGGCCTCTCAACCTACCCGCCGGTGGTGTCGGGACTGACGGCGACTCCGGGGAGCGGACAAGTAACGTTGAATTGGACAGCCGCCGGCGTAGCCAGTTACAAAGTCAAACGCTCCACCTCCCCCAACGGGCCGTTCGCAATGGTTACAACGACTTCTGCGAATAGTTATCTCGACACTAATGTTGTCTCCAATGCAACTTACTATTATGTGGTCTCTACACTCAACACGTTTGGGGAAGGTGCGGACTCCGGGGTGGTAAGCAGCCGTGATGTTCTTTTGAACCGGAGTGGCTGGGTGGCAGCTTCATCCGTGGGCAGTTCGCCAGGAAATGCGATCGATGGCGACAGCGCCACTCGATGGTCCACCGATGCATTCCAGGCGCCGGGGCAGTGGTTTCAAGTAGACATGGGGGCACCCAAGACGATCTTCAAAATTGTCATGGACACAACCGCCTCGCCCAACGATTACCCACGAAGTTATCAGGTCAACCTGTCCAATGATGGTGTCAACTGGGGCAGCCCGGTAGCCACCGGAGCGGGGTCTTCCGCAGTAACGACGATCACTTTCACAGCGCAGATGGCACGTTATATCCGTGTTACGCAGACTGGAAGTGCCGGGGGCAATTACTGGAGCATCTATGAGTTTAACGTCTACGGGACGCCGCCACTACCTCCGACCGTACTGACTGCGCTGGCAGGCGATGGCAAAGCGACTTTGACTTGGGCGGCTGCTTCAGGAGCGACTGGCTATAACGTCAAGCGTTCTACGACCAATGGCGGATCATATGCTCTTGTTTCCAGCCCGGTAAGTGTGACCTATACCAACGGTGGCTTAGCCAATGGCACGACATATTACTATGTGGTTTCTTCAACCAACTCCGTGGGTGAAAGCGGAGATTCCGGGCAAGTCAGTGTGCAGCCAGTGTCGTTGGTTTCGCCGCAGGTTAGCTTTGTAGCCAGCGGCGGCCAGATGCAATTCACTTGGCCGCAGGATCACACCGGCTGGAGCATGCAGATGCAGACGAACTCGCTGGGAGCAGGGCTTGGCACAAATTGGGTGACCTTGCCCACATCAAAAGCCACGAACCAGATGACATTCCCTGTTGATTCAACCAGTGGAAGCGTCTTCTTCCGCCTGGTGTATCCGTAGAATCAAATTTATTTTAAATTTGAACAGAACTGTGACAATTGGGCCGGATGCTGAAAATCAGCAGTATGACATGGTGTTTATGGTTGGGCTTGGTTTGCTTTGTATCTAACCACGGCTTCAATTCGATTACGCACATGCATTTTCGAGCGGATATTTTTTACATGTGAACGAACAGTCTCCACTCCGATATTAAGGTTTTTACTAATTTCCCTGTAAAACAATCCGCGCGCGAGCAGCTCAAGCACTTCTTTCTCCCGTGGTGACAAGCATTCTATTTCAGTCGAAAAAATGCGGGTTGAATGAAAATGCCTCAGCGCTTTGAACTCAATTGCAGGCATGGTCGTGTAGCCATTGTGGTCATCACCAAGGAATTTAGCCAAATGATTTAGATCACCTGCTTTGACTAGAAAAATAGTGGCTCCAGCCTGTAAGGCCCTTAAAATATGCTCCTCATCTTCAAATATTGTCACGAGTCTCCACCCGTCTTCAACGATAAATGACGACGTTCTAACATTAGGCGCTCTATTGTTAGTGTCGTCCATGTAAATCCAATTTGGCCTGACTTGTTTTAGATATTCATGCGGCGCGGAACAAACCGAGCCTTGCGTTATACGCTTGTCGGCTGGAAGGTTCCGTTTCTTTAAACATTCAGATGCTTATAAAATACTATAACTGAATTAAAAAATGCTATCCTCATAAATGACGATACTCGTTAACAGCAAAACGCCTTGGAATGCCTTTGACTGCTGTTCTGCCAGCAGGAGGCTTTGTCCTGTTGTCCAAACAATTATCGAAACTCAATCCAGTGTCCAAAGACTGGTTCTTGCCCGGCAGAAATGAATTTGCGGACATGGAAATGGCCTCCATGATTCGATCCATTATGAATGGAGTCAGTAACTCGGTCAGCACGCCAAGGATTGCGACCGCCGGTGCCTTGTGGCTTGAAAAGTAGATCTTTATACAGTTCGAACACCTCAAGCAATCATGCGCTTGCTGGTTCCGTAACCTTGTGTTCTAACTAATTCGTTCCGCAGATTACCCTGCATGAGTGCGGCGATTTTCTTCTGCTAGGTTTTGCGCTTTTTGTTCTACTGGCGAAAGGAAAGCCGTAGCGATTGAACTCAGTAATGAGCGGCCCGATGCTTGGCTACCGCCTCCAAACGGCTGCGGACATGCAATTTGTGACAGATGTTGATGACATGCGTGCGAACGGTGGTGACACCGATGTCGAGCTTGTCGCTGATTTCCTTGTAAATGAAACCTTGAGCCAGCAGTTCAATCACCTCTCTTTCGCGGTGGGACAAATTTTCAGTTTCCTTCGGCGAAACACCGATCAGATGAAAATGGCGCACAACTTTACGCGCAATCGAACTGGACATAGGGGATCCGCCCTTATAGACGTCCCGAATGGCTCCGGGCAACTGATCGGGCGAATCTGATTTGATGATATAGCCGCTGGCCCCCGCCTTAAGCGCGTGAAAAATGCGTTCGCTTTCCTCATAGTTGGTCACCATGATGACCTGCATCTGAGGAAATGATTTTTTGATCTCCAGCACGCACTCAATCCCGGTCATGCCCGGCAGCTTGATATCCATAAGAACCACATCCGGCTGTTTGTTTAATATTTCAGGCAACGCTGCTTCGGCGGATGCATAAGCTCCCAAACAGGTGATGTCCTGCGCCAGCTCAAGAGTTTTTATCAGTTGTCCCCGCAGTCTTGAATCATCCTCAACAATTACGACTGTTTTTTTCATGCGTTTCGACCGTGTAAAATGCCGCCGCCGATTATAAATTGTCCCGCCGAAGCTTCCCACCCGGATGACCCATTGACGCCTGCGACTAATGCCCGGCACCTTCGACCGGAGTCGGAGCCAAGGGCCGGCTGATCAGCAAGCTTAACTGCACCGTGGTTCCATGCTCCGGTTCACTTTCGATCAAAAAACTGCCGCCGATATCCCGCATGCGTTGCCGCATGTTGTTCAGCCCATTGCCCGGACGACAATCGGACAACTGAAAGCCCTGACCATCGTCTTGAATGGTAATCTTAAGCATAGCGGACTCAAACACCAGGCGCAGCATAATTTCGGAACCCTGCGCATGTTTGACGACATTGTTGACAGATTCCTTCACCACCATGGCTATGTTATGCCTTATCTGACTGGAGACCTGAATGCCTTTGGGCAGGTCGGCCACTTGCAGTCGACATCTGATGTGCGTCTGGCTGCAGATTTGATTGACCATCTGGCAAAGATAATTTCCCAAGGCGTCCAAGTCGTCATATTCGGGGTTGACGGTCCATACGGTTTCATAAAGTGCAGAAATCAGCTCCCGCGACATTTGTTTGATTTGACTCAGTTCTTCCCGTGTTTTGTCCGGCAAGTCAGAATGCAGCAGTGAGGTGGCGCTGATCATGGAGATTTGAGTCACGCGAGCCCCCAGATCGTCGTGAATATCGCGCGCAATCCGCAGCCGTTCACTTTCCAGTGCCCTTTGACTCCGCAGGAACAGCAATTCCTTTTGCAACCGGTGCCAGACTGCATAGCGGGTGATACCAGACAAAATGACGATGATGAAAAGCATAGAGGCACCCCAAAACCAAGGCCGATACCAAAAAGGCTGCGGCACAAAAATTTTGAGCGAAGTGTCCATGCCATTCGGCCGGCCCATCAGGTCGACTCCGACGAGATGAAAACGATAATTTCCGGCGGGCAGATCCGGATAGAGCACCGAACGCAAATCCGACACCCCGATGCTATACATCTCATTCCATTCGATAACGAGGCGATTGCCGGGATGCACCCGAGGGCTAGTTTCTTTTACGTTATGCCATTCAGCATGGGCGAGAGGATCTTCATCTTCGATGGCAAAAGCTTTGATTGAGGGCTCCTCACCGATTTGCACCACCTTGGCCATGCCCATATGCGTGCCATCGCGTTGCCAATAGGGCATGCCGTCCTTATCGAAAGGTATAGGGTGGTCAAAGGGCGATTCGAGCAAGATTTGGGGTGGCGAACTGTCCGACATTTCGGTCATGACCAGATTGGCCACGACATAGATACCAAGTGTAGACGGAGGGCCGGCGGAGGAGATGACCACCCAGGCGAAGGCTGCGTCCTGCGGCACTACAATCGTTTCGCGGCGGTGGGTCAGGGGTGAGGTGTTTAATGATCCATCCCAGCCGGCACTTTCGCCAAAAACCGGAAAGGACTTCTGGTCGATCTGATTGCCGGCGGTATTGAAAAATCGGATCGCCAGAAACATGTCACCACCGCCTATGTGCCATTCACTTTCAAAACCTTCCAGTTTGCCGCGCAATCGCACATCGGTACGAGCGTTAGTGTCGCTAAAATCAAAACGAAAGGAGATGTCTTTAGGAAATGGCCCCAAATTTACAGTTCCGGCGATGGGTGGGGTCAAAGAATTATCCCCAACCACGACCGAATCAATCATCAGCTGGTTGGTATTTCCACTAGCACCAAGATATTGGCGAGAAACAAGGAGTAATGCCGGCACCAAACCATAAATTAATTTACGCGGCATGTTCATGCGATAAACATTCATTCAAGGAGGAACCATGTTTGCTTTGAGCATGGACAGTGGTTAGTTGGCAACCCAACATGACAATGACCAGAGCGTAAATATTTGTTTTCATGACAAGTATAAAACCGGCAACAGCTTCATTTTCATTTGTTAAGCAACGACTACACATGTTTCTGGAACATGGTTCGCGCTAATCGAAAAATATTTTATACCGAAACTTCATAAACATGGTTAAGAATTGGAATAATCTGATCAGTTCAGAGCCAGGCCAGCAGGCCGATGCAAATCGGATGGTTTAGTTTTGCCTGAATGGCTGCCTCGGAGGACCTGCACCACATGCGAAACCGCTTTATTGCCCACAATGGTCGTCAGTGTTTGCGGACCGGTCTTGGACAGGGAAATCTTGAAAACGAAGGAGTGTGTTGCGCCCGGCGCGATCTCAAATCGATGGGTCGCCAGGAGGCCGTCTCCAAACAATTTGACTTCGGCAACGTCCAACAAATTGCCCGCGTTGGTGATGGTCACGGTGGCCGGAAAAGTTTCATCTTTGTAAGCACCGTCCGGCAAATTCAGATCATATTTGAAATCCGCTTGATATTTTTGCGTCACTCGAAATTCACCCGAGATACCTTGCGCCGGATCGGAGAAACCGACCCGTTCTTTATGATGATCGCTCCCGGTAGGAGGTTCCGGACTCGCCCCGCCGACATGAACACGGAAGGTTCCGGGTTCCACCACGCGCTTCATATCGGCATTGAGCAAGGAGATCTGATACGGCGTAAGTTCAAAAGTCACGGTTTGTTTCTTACCCTTTTTCAATGAAATACGGTGAACGCCCTTCAATTCCATGATCGGCGTGATCACCGAAGTATAAACATCGGTGAGGTATAGTTGCGTCACTTCATCGCCATCGCGGTCACCGGTGTTTTCAACATCGGCGGCGATCGTCACCGAGCCATCGCCATGGCTGACGGTCGTAAGGTTGGAATATTTAAAGACCGTGTAACTCAATCCATAACCGAATCGGTAAAGTGGAGTGAACGGCATGTCATAGTAACTGTAGTTTCTTCCCGTAGGCAGATAATCGTAGCGCAAGGGGAGCTGACCGACACTGCGCGGGAAGGTGATCGGCAATCGGCCTGACGGACTGCGGTCACCGAAAATAAGATCGGCCGTGGCATTTCCACCCTCTTCTCCGGGATACCACGTTTCTAAAATTGCCGGAATATTTTCCGATTCCCAGACCAAGGTGAAAGGCTTGCCGTTGACGAGCACCAACACGACGGGTTTGCCGGTGGCTTGGACAGCTTTGATCAACTCGCGCTGCATCCCTGGGATTTCCAGCGTCGCGCCATCAAGGTTTTCACCGGAGGTAGATTTGCCATGACTGCTGTCGCCGACGACCAAAATAACGGAGTCAGCTTGCCTGGCGATTTCAACAGCCTCGGCAAATTTGTTGGTGTTGTCAGAAAGATAATCGCAGCCTTGCGCGTAGAGCACCTTAGTAGCTGGACCGACGTGCGACTTAACGCCTTGCAAGACTGTGACCAATTGATCGGGGCCTGGCTTGGCCGAATAATCTCCCGTTTGAGCTTCGTCCGCACTCGGACCAATTACGGCGATCGTTTTAATGTCTTTGTTCAATGGCAGCAACCGACCTTTGTTCTTTAATAACACCGAACCATCAACCGCCACCTCACGCGCGAGTGCTCGATGTTCCGGCGTGTCATAGGCGGCCAATTTATCCCAGACCATATTCGGCGAACCGGGATTTTCGAACAATCCAAGCTTAAATTTCGCGGCCAATATCCGGCGGACGTTGACATCGAGATCGGTCTCTTTCAACAAACCGTCACGCACGGCGGCGGCGAGGTATTTTTTGAAGGCCTGACCGCATTCGTTATCTATCCCGGCCAGAATGGCGAGCTGGCAGGCTTCCTCGTAATTGGTCACGGTGGATTGTTTGTCGAAGAAATTTTCCGGACCGCCGCAATCGGAAACGACGATGCCATCAAAACTCCATTCCTCGCGCAGAATATTTTGCAACAGTTCATGCGACGCATTGTTGGGCGTGGCGTCCCATGTGCTATAAGCAGCCATTACGCCGCCGAGGTGTGCTTCTTCGACCGCGGCTCGGAAGGGAATCAGGTGAATGTTGCGCATGGTGCGATCTGATAGTCCCGTGTCGTTGCTGTCGCGGCCACCGAGCGGCTCGCCGTGGCCGGCAAAATGTTTGGCCACAGCGATCATGCCTTCGCCTTGAAATCCCTCGATCCAAGCCACGCCCATGCGGCTGACCAGAAATGGATCTTCACCATAGGTCTCTTCGACGCGCCCCCAACGCGCATCGCGGGCGACATCAAGCACGGGCGACCAGCTCGCGTGCAGGTTAGCCGCCTTGGCTTCGACCGCCGTCGCTTTCCCAACTTGATGGATCAAATCGGGGTCAAAGGTTGAAGCCATTTCGATGGGCATGGGGAAAATGGTTGCGCCAGTGGAATAAGATTGTCCATGCAGTCCTTCCGTCTTTAATAATGCGGGGATTTTTAAACGTGGGATACCTTTGGAACCCCAGTCGTCGCTGAGTTGGATGATTTTTTCATCCAATGTCATGCGAGGTAACAGGTCGTCGATCCGTTGCTCGATCGGAATGCCGGGATCAAGATATTTGGCACTCCCTGCGGTTGCTGTGGCATCAGAAGAGCCGCCGGACGAACTGACCGTGGCGTCGGCCAGCTGTTGTGCTTGGGCGGCCATGCTATTGTCGTAGGCCAACATGAGGCTTGTCTGATCTTCCGTTTCACAAGGGCATTCTGCATGACTCGCCAGACACATACTGAGACTAAAAGCCAGACCGGCAGATTTCAGTCGCTGAACAGATAAAAAATTATTTTGTTTCATATTTTCAAACTTGAGCGTTTTTTGTTTTGAGTCTCACAAATAAGTTGGCGATGCCAGTAGATTGAGTGCGTTGTAGATGATTCGTTTGGCCGCCGCGGGCTGAAAACCATCCGGGTTGGCGGGTAATTTTGTCAGATCCACCTCATCCGGCAGATAAAGTTTGTCATGTCGCCATTCTACTTTTTCATCCAGCCACAAGTGCCACGAATCATATAGAATGATGGAGTCAGGCGAGCCGGTCCCATGGGGCGGAGGTTCCTGGCCAGCCAGGAGCAAGCCTGTAACGCAAAGCAGGAGACCAACAATTTTGATTTTGAATCGTTTCATGGACAATAATTCGCATGACACTCGGCTGGCGTTACACTTTTGGTTTCTCCGTCGCAAAACCGAGTTTCTGAAGAAAATTAAAATCGGTGCAGCTGAACTTGCCGGCGAACTTCCATTCGCCATCTACCTGCACGACTTTGATGACAAGTTGGTTCCAACCGAGTTTCAATAGCAAGGGATTGATGGTGAATGCTTCCGGATCCAGCGGCCCAGTGCGTTCGTTGTTGGCGAGTAATTCGCCATTCAACCAGACTTGGCAGCCATCGTCGCTGCCGTAGGTGAAGGAGAGCTTGGGCAAGTTCGGTTCGGATAACAAATCATCCAACGGTTTGTCGGATTTAATCCAAACCGCTAGATACACAAAACAATTTTCCTGCGGACCGCGAACCAATCCGTTTTTGAAATCAAACACGCCGCTGCTGTCGGCATCATGGGCTTGCCAATGATGATCATTTAATTCGCCGCTGGATTCGACTTCATTGATGGGCAATGAATCGCCGAAAGCATCATGCATATTCGTCAATCCAAAGCTGCCGCAAACGAGCATACGCTTAAGCCGTCCGCTCAAATCAATGAAATCATTTTGCGCGGCGATTGCAGTCAGCGGGATGCCTTCGTTACGGAACAATTGCTGGATGACAGCCGATTTCTTTGTCGATTTGATTTCCGGATCGAGGTTGCAAAGGATCACGCGGCCTTCGTTGACTGGTCGAATGGAAATTGCTGCTCGTGCTGAAGGATGTTCCACTTCCGAACGGAACAACGCCGCCGTCTTGACCGGTTCACCCTGGTAATTCCATTTGCGCCAGTTCGCCGGGCACGCTTCCAGCACGATTTTTGCTTCGGCGACAAATTTGCCGGTAAGACCATAACTCATTTGTTGCGAATCATCGTCCTCGGAAAAATAAAGTCCGGCGTTATCGAGCCCGTCGAGCAATGGATCATTTTGTTTCACGATGAACGAAGAACTGACGCGTGGTTCAACCGCGATCTCTTCACCGAACAATTTGCTCAATGCGGCTGCGCCGGCCGGTTTGACGTTCCATACCCAAATCGTGCCGCCGTGTGCGAGGGTTTTATCAACAGCATTCTTCAGCGCGTCCGCCGAAGCCAGTTCGCTAGAACCATCAACAAAAAGGAAATCGGAGTTGGTTGCATCAGCATAGAAGGAGGCTTTGACACCCGCTTTGCCCAGTTCTTGAACCAGACGATCTGCATTTTCAGGTAAGTAACTAACAGTCGCCGTGCCTTGATTTGTTGATGGGGTCGAGGGCGACGCGTGGGCGGGCCGGTTTGCCCAAGGCGAATTATCCACTTTCAGATTCGCATCGTGGATCGCATTGAACATCGGCCACGGGCGATACAGTGGCAGTGATGGATCATAACCTGGATTTAGCGTCGAAACATAGGGACCCAGCCGTTCCGGCTGCATCCCGGGAATGTCTTCCTGGTATTTGCCGAAAAAGATTCCTTCGTCGAGGGATGAAGCTTTCGTCAAATCGCTCTTGCCCAGCGGCAACGGCTGGACTGAATACCAGACGAGATTGAAAACGCTTTGATAGTTTGCCTTGTATTTTTGCTGGCTGGTCAATAGGCCGTAGCATTCATAAGCCAAACCTTCCATGCGACCAAGGTCGGATTCATAAGCGCGATCACCATTGAATTTGGAAACCTGTTTCGGTGTGCCGTAATACGCCATGCTCGTTTCGCCGACGGCGAAAGGCTTGCCGGATTCTTGCGCGCGCTGTAAATCGCCATCGCCCCCGTAATGGATGTTGATGACGGGTAAACGGCCTTCCGCATCCCATTCGCCATCGCCGGAAATCCAAGTCCGCGTCGGGTCGTTTGTCAGGCAGATGTCTTTCCAGACCGTGATCTCGTCCAGGCAATGATCAATCATGCTTTGCGGGGTATGCCAAACGTTGCGCAGCACAGGCAGAATCTCATTGCACACGCTCCAACCAAAAACCGAGGGATGATTGCGGTCGCGTTTAACCAGTTCTTCGACGTGCGTCCGGCAATTTTGCCAGAACTGATTACTGTCGGCTTTCGGTCCACCGTCACTTAACCAGATTGCGCTCTCGTCCAAAATCATGACGCCCATTTCATCCGCCATGTCGTGATAGAACGACGGATAAACTGATGCGTGCAAGCGGACGGCATTCGCTCCCGCGTCTTTGAGCAGTTGGAACCAGGCGTAAGCATAACGGCGCGTCATCTGCGGCACACCCATGAAATGCCACGAGTCGCCGTGCAAAGTGATCGGCTGGCCGTTCAGCAAAATTTGACTGCCTTGCGTCTTGAATTGCCGCCAGCCGAAACGTTGGTATTTGGTGTCAATCGGCTGGCCATTGGCGGACAGGTTCAAAATAAGTCCATAAAGATTCGGTGAATCGGGACTCCATTGTTTCAACCGGCCACTGACTTTCGCGATCAAAATTACTGTTTTTGATTCACCTGATGCGATTTGGATGGATTGGCCGGAAAGTTCCAAACTCGGATTGTCGGCCAGCTTCCATTTCACTTCCGGCGTGTCCAAAACGGATTGTCCCGTTTGATTGATCCATTCGCGAACAATTCCGGATAAGTTTACAGTTGCGGGAGTTAAACTATGATTGGCGATGGTGGTTTCGATGTGAAGTTCATCTTGATCCACCAGCGGTTGCACAAAAATGTCGCTCACCGCCACTTTTGGTTCCGCGAGCAAAAACACATCCTGCCAGATGCCCGAAACAAATGTTCCCCAAAATGAACCGGACAGATATTCGCGCCGCCCGTAGGATCCGGGTTTATCAAAAACTTTCGAGCTGATGACTTTCACGAGAATCTGATTGTCCGCACCGAAGTGAATGAACTTCGTCACGTCAAATTCCTGTGCGAAGAAAATATCGAAGCCTTCGCCAACTCGTTTGCCGTTGACATAAATGGTCATATCGCCCGCGACCGCGCCAAAGTGCAGGACGATGCGTTGACCATCCCACGACCTCGGAACGTTGACTGATCGCTGCATCCATGCCGCTGGCAGATCTTCCCACGCTTTGGGATATGACGGGTATGCGCGAAAATCGCCGCCCGGCATGCCACCGTCCATAGAAAAGGCATTCACGTTCCACGGTGATGGTATCTTGATCGCGACCTTGTCCCATTCGCCCAATGGCGGAACGTTTTCACCGGGAAAGGTTTTATCTTCGTCCCCTTGAAACTGCCAACTGCCATTTAAGCAAATTTCGGCACGCGTAGATTCTTCATAACGGCTCACCAGGCCGCCTTCAGGGGCAAAAGTTTTTCCAAAAACAACCGGCTTTGCTTGACCAGAAAAAACACTAATTTGGAAAAGTAAAACGCCGCAGAAAAATGTAAAAATTGCTTTCATCACACATTCTGATTCGGCCACAGTTTTTCCATCTGCTCGAGCGAACGACCTTTGGTTTCCGGAACCTGTTTCCAGACGAACAGTGCGGCGAGAATGCTCATTCCGCCGTAAATCCAATGGGCAAATTCGTGATTGAAGTGCTGGATCAAAGTCGGATTGCCGTCGAGTATTGGGAAGGTTCAACTGACGAGATAATTGGCGATCCATTACACGGCCACAGCCACCGATCCCGTTCTTACCTTTCTTTGATGGGATGACGGTCTTATTCATTTTGATTTCTGACAGTAATTTTATAATTGATTCGATCGATATTTATGGGAAAACCGTTCCCACAATGGTGCATAAATTGAAGACAACCATGTGTTGCCTTCATTGATCATGCTTTTATTTCAAACAACTTAGATTATCAAATTGGGAAGCGGTATCCTCTAAAGTGGGGACTGCGATGATAAATCGTGTTGGATCCACTTGACCTGCTTCCTGACTTTAGGCCGGAGAGCGCACCCGTAGCACAGGCACGAGCAAAGGGTGCGTTGGTCGCGGATGGAAATCTGACGATTTTGGGAGAATACTTGACGATTGACTGACGATTCGCGCCAGATGCCACGGTTGGCAAATCTGGCGATTACCGGGTTTGGTCTGACGATTGTCTTACGATTGATTCATGATGTCTTGGTAATCAGGATGTAGCTCGTTGAACGGCCACGGCCCTGCCGGTCTGCCAATCCAAGTTCCATCAAGAGAGTAGGAACCGCTGCCGCCAAAGCGGAAGAGTTTTAGATGGAATGGCTGGCGTTTCAGGTTGAATTTCCTTACGCACGGACACCTTGTGCCAATCAAGGAACGCCTTGCCAAGTGCCGCCCGAAGGCGCGGCCAGCCCTGTTCCAGTTCGACTTCATCCAGCGTCTTGACCTGTTTGAACTCACGTTGCGCGATATGGAGCAGTTCGGCGAGGTTCACTTCCGCTGGATTCTCGCCGAGACAGAGCACCGCCTCCGGTTCGGTTGCCCCACCCCTGTCGAGCGGTTGGAGGTCTGACATGGACCACACGATCACCATCGCGACCCGCCAGACCCCCGAGCTGCGTCAAGCGGCCTGACGGCGCATGGAGGCGCTGACGGAAGGTGTCACCTCGCAGGCAGATGTTCGACGGTTTTTTGACCGGCCCACGATCCAAAAACGCGTTCGCGGGTATGAGGTATGGTTTTACGATCCGGGTCTACAATCCATTTGAGGAATTTCCTGACATTCACGGGTAGGGCGTCCGTTTTCGTCAATTGAGCGCCGGAGCGCGAGCCTCCGCCCGAGCGGTCTCCATCATGTTCCCGCGCCGAAAGTTTGACCGATCATTTGCCGGTAAGATCTCACGTGCCGAACTGTGGACGGCAACGGGCATTTTCCTTCTCGTTCTGATTCTCCGAATAGTATATACCGCTCATTACCGAATCGATTCGGATGAGCCGCAACACCTTCACGTGGTCTGGGGTTGGACACAGGGGATGATCCCGTATCGGGATTATTTCGACAATCATTCGCCCTTGTTTCACCTGCTCTGTGC
>Ga0137412_10001999_pt1 | contig 16057 bp, 12 predicted proteins | sample CZODoug2_1_16fun_FD_122160 | JGI IMG/M metagenome (GOLD analysis project Ga0137412, IMG submission 122160) | Vadose zone soil fungal communities from Angelo Coast Range Reserve, California, USA - CZODoug2_1_16fungal (Hybrid Assembly) | ecosystem: Environmental > Terrestrial > Soil > Vadose zone...
ACACCAACCCGGTGGACGTGCACCGGGCCACCGACGCGGTGCTGGCCGGGGTGGACGGGCTGCGCGCCGCCTGCCCGAGGGCCGTGGTGCTGGCCACGACGAACTTCCCGGCCGCGGTGGACGAGGCGTTCCTGTCCAGGGCGGACGTGGTGGGCCGGATGGAGTTGCCGGACGCCGACACCGTGCGGCGGATCGTGGAGCACTCGCTGGCCGAGCTGGTCGCGGTGTGGCCGGCCGCCGCGTGTGTGCTCGATGACGAGGCGGCGGTCAAGGAAACCGCGTCGCTGCTGTGCGGACTGGACGGCCGCCAGGTGCGCAAGGCCGTCCTATCCGCGTTGGTAACCCGCGACGAGGTGGCCGCCGACCCCACCCAACTAACCTCCGCCGACCTCCTCACCGCCGCCCGCACCGCCACCCAGCCTTAACTGGCCCGCGAGTCGGGGCTCTCAGCACACTGAGTCGGGGCTCTCAGCACACTGAGGGCGGGGACGGATCCGCCGGTGTCAGGCTGTAGCCGCGCACCGTCGGCCCGGCCACCCAGGCGAGCCCGGACGCGAGCACCGGCACCAGCCCGCCCAGGGTCAGCGCGGCCACCGGGCCGATCACGCCGGCCACCGAGCCGACCAGGGTGTCACCCAGCGCCGGCCCACCCCGAGAGGCCATCTGGTAGATCGCCGACACCCGGCCGCGCAGCTCGTCCGGGGTCTCCAGCTGCACCGCCGCGTGCCGCACCGTGGTGGCCAATGCATCCGCCGCCCCCAGCAACCCGGCCAGCAGCAGCGCCGGCAGGAACGCGGTGACCTGGGCGAACGCGCAGATGGTCAACCCGTAGACCGCCGTGGACACCAGCACGATCATCCCGGACCGCCGCGAGCGCACCAGCCGGAACACCGCCACCGAGCCGAGCAGCGCGCCGGCGGAGGGCGCCGAGGACAGCACGCCATACCCGGCCGGCCCCACCCCGAGCACGGTCAGCGCGAACGCGGGCAGCACCACCCGGTACGCGGCGAACACCGTGGCCGACAGGTCCAGCGCCATCAACTGCCAGGTCAGCGGCCGGTGCAGCACGTGGCGGGCGCCCTCCCGCAGCGAGGCCAACAGCGCGGTGTGCCGGTTGGGCGAGACCAGCGCGGGCACTCGCAGCAGCGCCAGGGTGAGCACCAGCGCGGCGTAGGTGAGCGCGTCGAACAGGTATACCGCGCCCGGGTTCCACGCCGCGATGAGCAGCCCGCCGAACGCCGGGCCGACCAGGATGGCCAGCTCGCGGGACGGGTTGAGCAGGGCGATCGCCTCGGCTAGGCGAGCGCGGGGGACCAGCGCCGGGATCAACGCCTGCCGGGCCGGCTGGTCGAACGTGGCCGCCGCCGTGGCCAGCAGCGCGGCCACCACCACCATCCAGGCAGTGGCCATCCCGGCGAAGGTCACCGCGGCCAGTGCCAGCGAGACCACGAGCGCCACCGCCTGGGTCAGCTGCAGCAGCCGTCGCCGGTCGTAGCGGTCGGCAAGCACTCCGCCCAGCGGCGACAGCAGCAGCAGCGCCACCGCCTGCGCCGCGCCGACCAGGCCGACCTGGGCGGTGGACCCGCTGAGCTGATAGACCTGGAAGAGGTTGGCCGCGACCGCGGCGCGGGTGCCCACCTGGCTGAAGACCACCCCGCCCCAGTAGAGGTTGAAGTCCCGGCCGCGCAATACCTCTGGCAGTCCGTTGACCAGCGGCACCGTTCAGTTCACCGGGACCAGGGTGACCTTGTCCGGGTCGACGGTCAGGCTCACCCGGGTGCCGGGCTCGATGGACAGCGTGGGGTTGGACCGGGTGCGGATCTCGAGCTTGCTCACCCCGACCACATGGTCCACCGCGTCCCCGAGAAACGCCCGGGTGAGGACTTGACCGGCCCACTCGTTCATTCGCCCGGACAGCGGGGCGACCGACAGCCCGACGCACTCCGGCCGGATGGACAGCAGCACCTCCGAGCCCACCGCCGGCCGGATCGACGCGCCGCGGCTGACCATCCGGCCCTCCACCGTGTCGACGGTGATCTCCTCACCTCGAACCGAGGCGACGATGCCGGTGACGAAGTTGGAGGTGCCGATGAACTCCGCGACGAACCGGGTGGCCGGCGCGGTGTACACCTCGCGCGGCTTGCCTACCTGCTCGATACTCCCCTTGTTCATCACCGCGATCCGGCTGGACATCACCAACGCCTCGGACTGGTCGTGCGTCACGTAGATCGCGGTCAACCCCAGCTCGCGCTGCAGCCGCTTGAGCTCGAAGCGCATGTTTTCCCGCAGCTTGGCGTCCAGGTTGGACAGTGGCTCGTCCAGCAGCATCAGCTCGGGCTGGATGACCAGCGCGCGGGCCAGCGCGAGCCGCTGCTGCTGGCCGCCGGAGAGCTTGGTGGCCGAGCGGTCGGCGTAGTCGGTGAGCTCGGTGACCTCCAGCACCCGCTCTACCCGCTCGGCGATCTCGGCTCGCCGGGGCCGGCGCGCCCGAGGCAGCACCTCCAGTGGGAACGACACGTTCTTGAACACATTCATGTGCGGCCAGATCGCGTAGGACTGGAACACCATGCCCAGCCGCCGCTGGCTGGCCGGCACGTTGACCCGCCGGGCGGCGTCGAACAGCACCCGGTCGGTCAGCGTGATCCGGCCATCATCGGGGCGTTCCAGCCCGGCGATGGAGCGCAACGTGGTCGTCTTGCCGCAGCCGGACGGCCCGAGCAGGGTGAACAGTTCGCCGTCGTGCACCTCGAAGCTGGCGCCACCCACCGCGAACACCCGCTCGCGGTCATCCGGGCGGCGGTGCGGTCCGGTCGAGCCGTAGCTCTTGCGCAGGCTGTCCACGATCAGCATGTCCGGACTCCTAACCGGCGGTGTTCGACAGCAGCCCGACCCGAGCACCGAGCCGGTAGGCGAGGAAGACCAGGCCGACCAGGATCGCCACCATGCACACGCCGATCGCGGCCAGCGTGGTGAACTGGCCGTTCTCGAACTGCTCCCAGATCAGCACCGACAGCACCTCGTTGCCCGGGCTGTAGAGCAGGATCGTGCTGGACAGCTCGCGGAAGCTGACCACCAGGATGTAGACCCAGCCGGCGAGGATCCCGCTGCTGGCCAGCGGGACCAGCACCCGCCGGAACGTCTGCGGCCAGGAAGCCCCGCATACCGTCGCGGATTCCTCCAGCTCCCTGGACATCTGCGTCATCGCCGAGGACGCGTAGCGCATCCCGTAGGGCAGGTACCGGGTGCAGTAGGAGATCAGCAGGATGGCCAGGGTCCCGTAAATCGGCAGCGGCACCCGCAGGTAGACGAACGCCAACGCCAGCCCGAGCACCAGCCCCGGGATCACGATCGGGGTGAATGCCAGCAGGTCCAGCAGCCGCCGCCCGGGCAGGTCGGTGCGCACCACAACCCAGGACACCACCGCCGCCAGCAGCATCACCACGGTCGCCGCGCCGACACCCAGGTACAGCGAGTTGCGCAGCGCGGTCCAGGCCAGCGGCATGTGCAGCACGGCCGCGTAGTTGTCCAGCGTCATGGTGCGCAGCGCGGCCATCGAGGGAGCGGCGTAGAACTTCAGCAGCGAGGCGTACACCAGCACCCCGACCGGCAGCACCACGGTGAATACGAAGTAGCCGATCACACCCGCGCCGACCCACCGCCGGGCCCGGCCGAGCTGGATGAGCTGCGGGCGGAACGCTTTGCCGGTGACCGTCTGGAATCCCCGCGCGTTGCGCTGCAGCCAGCCGGCCATCAGTACCCCGGCGGCGGCGATGGCCAGCAGCCCGATGGCGTAGGCACCGGCTGCCCCGTAGTCGATCGGATAGGCCCGCAGCACGAAGTAGATCCGGCTGGTGAACACGTAGATGCCGTTCTGCAACCCGAGCAGCCCGGGTACCTCGAAGCTCTCCAGCGACTGCACGAACATCAGCAGCGCCGCCGAGATCAACGCCGGGCGCATCAGCGGGAGGGTGATCCGGCGCAGCACGGTCGGCCGGGAGGCGCCGGACATCGCCGCGGACTCCTCCAGGGACGGGTCCATCATCCGGAACGCGGCCACCATCAGCAGGAACGCCACCGGTGCCAGGTGCAGCCCCTGCACCCAGATCATCCCCCAGACGCTGAAGACGTTGACCGGGCTGGCCCCGGTGAGTGGTTTCAGCAACAGGGTGTTGATCAACCCGATGGACGGGTCGCCGAGGAAGATCCAGGCGGCCGCGTAGAGGATGCCGGGCACGATCAGCGGGACCATCGACGCGGCGAACAGCAGGCCCTTGAACCCCACGTCGGTGCGCACCTGGACGTAGGCCAGCACGGTGCCGGTGCTCAGCGCGAGCAGCGCCGAGCCGAGGGCGAACCCCATCGAGTTGAGCAGCATTCGGCCGGATTGGGAGTCGCCGCCGTAGGCCCGGGCGAACGCGCTGAAGGAGATCCCCGAGCTGCCGGTGAAGGTGTCGTGCACCAGGTAGCCCAGTGGCACGATCGCCAGGTAGCCGACGACCAGCATGGCCGCGCCGACCAGCAGCACCTGTGGGATGAGCCGGCGCCGGATCCGGGCCAACGGCGATTCGGGCGGCGGCAGGGGACGTGGCGTGGGTGGCGCCGGCGGTGCGGTGATGGTCATCTGGTCACCGCTGCGACCCCACGCAGCTGAGCGTCGTAGCGGGCGTCCCAGGTGCTTGTGTCCGCGGTCAGCGACTGCACGTCGAACGGCGCCAGCGTCAGGCCCTTGAGGCTGGTGTCACCCGGCACGTCGGTGGATGGGGTCAGGTGCAGATCGGCCAGCACCTGCTGGCCCTCGGTGAGCATCCAGTCGTAGAACAGCCACGCCGCCGCCGGATGGCGAGCGCCGGAGAGCATGCCGACACCGTTGGGCCGGGCGAATGCCGGCGTCGGGTTGGTGCCATCGATCAGCCGGTAGGACACCGGGGCGCCGTTGTTCTTGGCCCGCTCGGTGATGTAGCTGTAGTTCATCGCGTCGATCGGCGTCTGGCCGGCGCCGAGCAGCTCCATCATGGTGGTGTGGCCCTTGGCGGCCTTGGAGTTCGCCACGATCGCCGCCCACAGCTGGTCCACCTGGGCCTGCGTCTTGCCGTGGTCGAGCCACCACTTGGTGACGTTTTCGTACCAGTCGCTGTCGGACACCTCGAGGGTGATCTTGCCCCGGTATCGGGGGTCGGCCAGGTCTTCCCAGCTGTGCGGTTCCTGGCCCGGCTTGATGAGGTCGGTGTTCCAGGCGGGCAGGAAGAGGTTGAACCGGGTGGCCGTCCAGTGCGCGAACTTGCCGGTGTTCTTCACCCGGGCCAGCGCGGCGCCGGTGTAGCCGGTGAGTTGCCAGGTCTGGTCCATGATCACCATCTCGCGGAAGTTGGTCTCCACGGCGTCCGCGCCCAGCCGGCGGGCCTGGCCCTCCTGTACCACCCGCTGCAGCACGGTCTCGGAGTTGCCACGGAACACCGAGATCTTGATGCCGAACTGGTCGGTGAACTTCTTGGTCACTGCGTCGGCCACGTCCTGGGTCATCGATGTGTAGAGCGACAGCTCGCCCTCCTGCTTGGCCAGCTGGGCCGCCCTGGCCCGCTGCTGGTCGGCGGGCAGCGCGGCAATCTGCGCATAGACCTGGCCCTGGCCCGCCGCGGCGCCACCGGCTGAGCCGCCGAGCTGGCCGTCGGCGGCCCCGCCACCGCAGGCGGTGGTCAACACCACCAGCGCCGAGGTCGCCGCGAACGCTCCGAATGATCGAGTCCTCATTGGCCGTCCTTTCCGGTCGGGGAACAGGGGTCAGCCGGCTTTGGGCGCTCCCCGCAGCAGGTTGTCGTAGGCCTTACTCCACCTGTCCGAGTCGGCGAAGACGGTGTCCGGCATCTGGTAGATCTCCGTGCCGGGCGGGATCGGGTCGGCGAATCCGGGCACGCTGCGCGCGGCGGGGATCCGCTTGGCGGCGGCGATGATCTTCTGGCCGTCATCGCCGAGTACCCAGTCGGCCCACAGCAGCGCCGCGGCCGGGTGCCGAGGCTGGGCCATCAGCGCGAGCCCGTTCGGCCGCAGTACCACCGGCTGCACCGGCGGGCGCCACGCCACTGGTGCGCCGCCGGCCGCCGCCTTGTCCACGGTGTGGCTGTATACCGAGGATGCGATGGCGAACTGGCCGGCGGAGAGCAGCTCACCCTGCACCGTGTGACCCTTGGTGACCTTGGCGTTTGCCGCGATCCCGGAGAAGATCCGGTCCGCGTCGGCCGGGTCGCGGTGCTGCCGCTCGATCAGGTAGCTATGCATGGCCGCGTACCAGTCCCAGTCGCCCAGCTCCAGCGCGAGCTTGCCCTTCCACTTCGGGTCGGCCAGGTCGGCGAAGCTGCTCGGAGCCTGTCCGGCCGGCACCAGCGCGGTGTTCCAGCCGACCACGAAGGCGTTGAATCGCTCGGCCTGCCAGTCCCCGAACACCGCGTCCGGGCGCAGATTCGCCTTCGCCGGCCCGGTGTAGGGCGCCAACACGCGCTCTTGGCTCATCGCCCGCAGCTCGAAGTCGTTCGTGTCGACCACGTCATTGCCCACGCGCCGAGCACCGGACTCCTGCAACACCCGCTGCAGCACGGTTTCGGAGTTGGCCCGGAACGCGTTGACGCGGATGTCCGGGTAGGTCCGCTGGAAGGCCTCGACCAGTTGCTGGATGTCGGTGTTGGAGGTGTAGATGTCCACCTCGCCACCCTCGGACTTGGCATCGGCGAGCAGCCGCGCGGTCCGGTCCTGGCCGGTGAGGCCGCTGTAACCGGCGTAGGGGTCGGCGCCGGGGGAGTTGCCGGGGGAGTTGCCCGGCGGGCCGCCCGGCCGGTCGGCCGCTCCCGAGGAGCAGCCGGCGAGCGCCGCGAGAGCGACAACGAGGACGATCAGGATGTGGTGGGGATGGCGCATCGATGGGCTCCCTCTACCGGATCCGGAGCGGTGTCAATCCCGCCCGGGGTCGTTGAGCGGCTCGACCACCGTGGCATCGGAGCTCGCCCCGGGGCCGTGGAAACCGCCGTGCACGGTGCCGTTGGCCACGGCCGCCTCCAGCAGCGGCTTGGCCTCCTCGGGGGAGAGCTGGACGCCGTGCCGCTCGATGTTGTGCAGTCGCATGGTGCGCAGCAGGCCGGTGTCCTGGATGGCCAGGTAGCGGGACGTGTCTGACTCGTCCAGGTTGAAATGCTGGTGCCAGGCCCAGCGGGGCGGGGCGAACAACGTGCCCTCGGACCACTCCACGACCTCGATCGGCTCGTCGTCGTAGTTGATCAGTGAGTAGCCGTGGCCCTTGACGATGTAGAGGTAGGCCTCGGTGGTGTGCCGGTGGCGCACCGACGCGCTGCCCGGCTTGAGCTCGGCCAGGTGCGCGTTGAGCACCTCATAGTCGGCCAGGTCGAACCAGTGTCCCCGGTTGTTGCGCCATGGCCGCTCCGGGAGATCCATCTTGCGCAGGTCGTGCGGCACAACCAGGCCCTTGATCGGGGGGTGCTTGCGGTTGAACTCATCCCGGGCCGCGATTTCCGAGGAGCCCCGGTTGCGCTTCTCGCTGGCCAGAACGCCCGAAAGGTAGTCGTCCCGCATGTCAGCTTCCTCTCGCCCGGAAGGACTGTGGCTGCGGCCACAGCCTATGGTTTTATGGACTAACCTTTAGTCGTTGTTATCCGACCGTGACGTGGCACTGAGGCACCACACTGACGTGGATCGCACCGCACTCGCCGCCCCGCGCGGCGGTGTGCAGCGCATCGGCCGCTCGCTGCAGGCCGAACCGGTGGGTGCACATCCGGGCCAGCGGATACCGCCCGGAGCGGATGATCTCGATCGCCGGTTCCACCGACTGCTGATCATGGCCGCGTACCCCACGCAGCAAGAGTTCCTTGCGCACGACCTGGTCGTGCGGGAAACCCTGCACCGGGCGCCCGTGCTTGCTCGCCGCGAGCAGCACCCTGGCCCGCCGGCCGGCCATCCCAATCGCGTCAACCACGCTGCCGACCGCTCCCGGCGCCAGGTCCACCACCAGGTCGGCGCCCTGGCCGCCGGTCAATTCCAGCACCGCCGCGACCGGGTCGGCGGGTGCCGTGAGCAGGTGATCCGCGCCGAATGCGGCGGCCAGTGCCAAGCGGTCCGCGTCCCGCTCGGTACCCAGCACGATCACCCTGCCTGCGCCCGCTTCCTTCGCCGCCACCACGCAGCCCAGCCCGTGCTGACCAGGACCGATCACCACGGCGGTCTCACCGACGCGCAGCGCGCCCTCCTGGCTCACCCAGCGCACCCCGTTGCCCAGCGGCACGAACAGCGCGGCCAGCTCGGCGTCCAAATCGTCGCCAATCGGGTAGACGATGGCCCGAGGGTGCAGGTACAGGTACTCGGCCTGACCTCCGTACAGCGCGGGGGAGACGGTCAGCGGTGTGCTGCCGTAGCGCAGGAACGGTGCGTCTCCCCGCGAGTCGGTCGCCGGGCAGATCCGGTAGTTGCCGGCGCGGCAGGTCCGGCAGGTGCCGCAGGGCAGGAACTCCTCCACCGCCACCCGATCGCCCTCCGCGACACCCCAGCGCCGGGCCGCCCGTTCACCGAGCGCGGCCACCCGGCCCACGTTCTCGTGCCCGAGGATCAGCGGGCCCAGCCCACCGCCTCGAGATTCCCGCCCCCAGATCTCCCAGTCGGTGCCGCAGACAGCGCTGGCCTCAACCCGCAGCAGCCCGTCGTCGGGCCCCACCCTCGGCAGCGGCAGCTCGGCGGGTTCCATGGCGTACGGCTCGGTGGCGACCATGGCCAGCGCGGTGCTCGGGAGGCTCACACTCAAACCTCGTCCGGGTCCGGCTCGGCGACCACGAGCAGCTCACTGGGATCAACGAGCGGGGCGAAGTCGTCGTGGCGCCAGCGGGTCAGCGACTCCAGTTCGACCGGGTCGAGGTAGACCACCGCGCCGGACGCGAGGTCCCGGATGCACAGCCGGGGCCCGGTTTCGGTCTCGTACCGGCTCAGCTCGACCATCGCGAACTCGTTCTGATAGATCTCGCCCATGCTTGCCCTCACAGGATGAAAGCCAGATTGAACAGCGGCTGCTCCGACTCGATCAGCACCAGTTTCTTCAGCGCGATCCGCCAGACGCCGGCCTCCCGATGCAACCGGTACTCGCAGCGCCCGGCCAGCAGCCGGGTCTGGTTGAGCCCGACCTGCCGGTCCCCACCGGGGCGCAGCTCGGCGACCAGCTGGGCGCAGCGAATTCTCGGCTCCGCCGTGTCCGAGTCGACTACCTCGATGTTGCTGGCAAAATGCACCGTCCTGGAGCGCGGGTTCTGGTCCAGGACCGGGGTGTGCAGGGTGCGGAACACCCGCTCGGCCCGGCGCGCCGCGTCGTCGTAGACGATGGACACCAGCCCGGCGGCATCCGCCTGCTCGCCGTCACGCACCGGGATCCAGTAGATCCCGTCCGAGGTGAACAGCTCCAGCCAATCCTCGTAGCGCAGCTCGTCGAGCAGTCGGCACTCCCGGTGCACCAGTGCTTCGGCCTCGGCCGCGCTGAGCGAGCCGGTCGCGGAGGGAACGGTCGTGGTCATGCCATGCACCTGCACCACTGCCGGTACAGCGCCCGCACCGGCGTCTCATCGGTGCTGTGCCCGACCAGCTCGCCGTCGGAGTTGGTGGTCTCCCGATGCATCCCCCTGGACATCAGAGCCCACTGCACGCCCCGGGCACGTACCCCGCTCTGGTTGGACACGAAGATCTCCACGTCGTCCGGGGCGCCGAAGCCGGACGGGCCGTAGAACCGCTCGTGCGCCCGATACCGCCCCCGGTTGAGCTCCTCGGGCACGCCGTCCAGGGCGTAGACATAGAGGTACACCTCGGTGGCCTCGACGTTGATCGGGTTGATCACCCGCAGTTGGGTGTCGAACAGGTACAGGTTCGGCCAAATGAAGATGTTGCGGCGGGCCGAGACAAACTCGATGTAGTCATCGTCGTAGGCCTGGCGCAGCGCCTGGTCGTACTCCGGGAACGTCACCATCATCCGACCGGTCCAGCTCGCCGCCGGATTCAGTCCGCCCGGGCGCTCGAGCAGCCCGTGCCCGTTGCGGAAGCCCCGGGTGCACCCGCCGCCGCGGAACTTGCGGATCTCCCGCACCGGCGCCTCGCCGGCCCGGGCCAGTACGCGCTGCCAGGACTCGTGCACGTAGTTGCCGTGGTAGCCGTCGTGGCCGTTCTCCGCCTGCCACTTCCAATTGCCCGGGTAGGGATACTTGTGCGCGGTCGGGATCACCGAGATCGTGCCGGCCGGCGACCGATCGAACCAGGCATCGATATAGCGGCGGACCGGAGCCAGATGCTCGACCAGACTCGGCCCGCCCTCGGCCAAGTTGGCGAAGACCAACCCCCGATAGATGGCCACCTGGGCGGCACGCTTGAGGCCCCAGGATGACTTGTCGAAGTCATCCCGCCAGCCGTGCGCCATGGCCATACCGACCAGCTCGCCGTCGTTGGCATAGCTCCAGTTGTGGTAAGGGCAGCGGAAGTAGTTCGAGTGCCCGACCTCGGCTCGGCACACCACGGTTCCCCGGTGTCGACATCGGTTGAGCAGCACGTAGATCTGTCCGTCCTCGTGCCGGCTCACCACCACCGGCTGGGTACCGATCGACGCGGTCCGGTAGTCGCCGGGCTCGGGCACCTGCGACTCGTGCGCGACGAACACCCAGCCGCGCTCAAAGATGTTGCGCATCTCGGCATCGAAGACATCGGAACTCGTATAGATGTCCGTGTTGATCTCGAAGGTATCCCTGGTGTCCCTGACTAGGTCCGCTAGGGAGAGATCGGGCGTAGCGACCATGGCACCCCTCGCGCGTAATGGGCAATTGGTATGACCTTAAATGCCAGCGGGTAGGGCGTCAAATGGTAAGACCCTTTGCGTGCAAGGATAGGCGCCATGGCAACCGAGGCAAACGTCCGGCGCGGCGAGACCATGTCGCCGGGCGAACCCGGCATGTTCAAGGTGGTGAGCTCCAGCCGCATCTCACAGTCGATCGTCGAGCAGGTCAAGGTGCTCATCCGGCAAGGCAGGCTGACCCCGGGTGACCGGCTGCCGAGCGAACGTGACCTGTGCGACCGCTTCGGGGTCAGCCGGGTGACCGTGCGGGAAGCGCTGCGCATGCTGGAGGCGGGTGGCCTGGTCGAGATCAGGGTCGGCGCCAAGGGCGGGGCGTTCGTGACCACGCCGACCCCCGAGCGGATCGGCGAGGGCCTGGCCGACCTGCTCAACCTGTCACCGATGACTGCCAGCAACGTGACCGAGGCGCGGCAAATTTTCGAACTGGGCATCGTCCCCATGGCGGTGGCGCGGGCCACCGACGAGGACATTTCGGCGCTGCGGGCGATGCTCGACTCGCACCAAGCCGCGCTGCGCCGCGGCGAGTACGACATGTCGATGTCCGCGGACTTCCATATCCGGGTCGCGGCGTGCACCCACAACCCGGCCATCGAGATGCTCGTCCAGTCCTTCCACGGGCCGCTGCTGATGTCGCTGTTGGAGGCCAAGGTGCTGGCGCCGCTCATGGGGCCGAGAGGGGTGCGCGAACACGTGGAGTTCGTCGATGCCATCGCCGCCCGGGACGCCCAGACGGCGGCCGCGATCATGCGCGCTCACTTGCGGCGCACCGCCGAACGGGTGGACACCGGCCCTCGCGATAAAGAGGCCGGCTAGCCCCTTCACCCGGAAGTCGCGGGACCACCGGGCGGAAGCGGCGTGCTGGACGGCGCGTGGCCGTAGGTGGCGTGCCCAGCACGGTGCCGCGACCGTGGTGCGTCAGTCAGGTCGGGCATGGCTCCATCAGTAGTGCCACCATGTCTGCCCAGGTCAGTAGGACACCGTCGGCCTCGGCAGACTCGGCGGGGTCGGGGATGGGCTGCCCGAGGAAATTGTCACCGATGAGTGCGGGGAGAAAGGGGAGGTACAGGGCGGGCAACCCGCGCCGTTTGGCGTGGCGATACACGGCGGCCTTGAGATTCACGCCCTGAGCCGCCCGGCCGGTGAGCAGTAGCGCCGCAGCGGCTGTGAACAGCACTGAGAGCGATAAGGTCCGATCACCGTCCCGGTCAAGGAATTGGAAAGCTTCGCGCAGGCTGGCGAGGGCCTGCCCGCCGCGGTCGGCAGGGTTGGACGCCGGAGCACGGCGGATGATTGCCCAGCCGAGGTAGAGCTTTGCGTATCCGGCGAGAAAGAAGTAGTCCAATCGCGCCGCTTCAGCGGCCGCGGCCGCCAAGATGGCCTCGCCGTCGTGGGGTTTGTCCTGCAGGACGAGGGCAGCGCCAGCCACCACGTGTGCGCTGAGCGCTGCGTATTCGTCACCGATGGCTTTGCTGAGTTCGTGCGCATCGTCGGCAACTCGCTTGGCCTGGCCGGGAACCCCACCATGGAGATAAGCCAGGGCCTTGTGCGTGAGTGCCCAGGCGTGCAAATGCTGGTGATCGAGGTCTGTCGACGCGGTTGCGAGCGCGGTGACTTCCGCGTATCCGCGCAGCTGGTGATCGAGGTTCTCGACGGATGAGCTGAGGGCGAGTTGGGTGAGCTTGGCGCGGCCTCGGGTAAAGGTGGAGGCGTTCGGTGCGGCCGCCAGCGCGGTGTCGAGGAGCTGGCGTGCCTCGGTGAGGTGTCCGTCGCGAAACCAGAACCAGTGCAAGATTCCAGCGGTGCGCAGCGCCGCCTCGGGGGATTGCGCGAGATCGCGCGCCAGGCCAGCGCGGAGGTTGGGTAGCTCGCGGCGCAGAGTGTCGACGGCGTGGCGGCTTCGTCGGGTGGCGAGCTCGGCGGCACAGTGTTCGGCCAGCGCCCGTATCCAGTTGGCGTGGGCATCTCGGGTCGGGTCCGGGGTGGGGTCGGCGGCCCGGCAGAACGCGCGCAACGTCTCCAGTAGCCGATAGCGGGTGGGGTTCGTCGTGGTGTCCGCGATCACCAGCGAGCGGCTGACGAGGGAAGACAACGACCTCAGGGTGGGGGTCTGGGACGGGCGGACGGCCTCGGCGGCCTCCAGGGAGAAACCCCCTTCGAACGGCCATAAGCGGAACAGCAGCGCGCGATCGCTGTCGGGGAGTTGGTCGACGCTCCAGCTGACCGCCGCGTGCAGTGTGCGGTGGGAGGTCAGCGAACCGCGGGGAATGGTGTCGAGCAGGGTGAAGCGGTCATCGATACGGCGAGCGATCTCGTCCAGGCCGAGTACCCGAGTGCGGGCCGCCACCAGCTCGAGGGGTAACGGCAGACCGTCGAGAGAGGTGCACAGCGCGTGGGCGTGGCCTCGTTCCTCAGGCGTGGGCACCCAGCCGGGACGCACGGCGCGGATCCGGTCGAACAGCAGTCGCATCGCTGGGCCGTCTGTGCCGTCGGCCTCGAGTACGGGCAGCGGCTCGACGGTCACGATCCGCTCGCCGTCGATGCCGAGTGGCTCGCGGCTGGTGGCTAGGATGCGCAGTCTCGGGCAGTGATGCAGCAGGCGCAGGACAACCTCGGCGACGGCGTCGGTGAGGTGTTCGCAGTTGTCGAGCACCAGCAGGCCGGGATTGGCGGTAAGAGCTCGGGTGAGGGCGATGTCTGGGTCGTCGGTCATCGGGGTCAGTCCGAGCGCGTCGATGAGGGACTGAGTCAGCATCTCGGGATGGGGGATGTCGGCCAGGCGAACGAACCAAGGTCCCCCACCGTCGGTCGAGTAGGTGGCTTCGTCACCGGTGAGGTGCTCCACGACCAGGCGGGTCTTACCGACACCGGCCGGACCGGTCAGGAGGACCAGGCGGTGCATGTCGAGCGAGCGGGCCACGGTAGCCAGTTCTCGGTCTCGGCCGAAGAAGGACGACAGCGGCCGGCCGATGCTTGGTCCCGCGCTGGTCCTGGCTCCGGTGGGTTGCCGCGAGGGCTTGCCGGCGGCTGTTGCGGAGAGCGGGGTTTGGCCGGACCGACCCTCGAGCAGCAGGTGGGGGTCCTGGGTGAGAACCCGGAGTTCGAGTTCCTGCAAGCCGGGGCCGGGGTCGATGCCGAGCTCCTCAGACAGCGACGTTCGTACCCCGCGCAGCGCGGACAGCGCATCGGCTTGCCGTCCGGTGCGATAGAGCCCGAGGATGAGCAACCCCCAGCGATGTTCCCGGAACGGGGTCTCGGTGATCGCGGCGCTGAGGTCGCTGACCGCGCGGGCCGCGTCGTCGACGGCCAGCCGGGCGGCCGCGAGCTCGTCGATTGCCACGTCGCGCAGCTCGGCCAGCTCTACCCGAAGCGGCGCCACCAGGTCCGGAGATGCCAAATCGGCGAACGGCTCGCCTCGCCAAAACCGCAACGCCTCACCGAGCACCCGCAACGCCACCGTGGGCTTACCGGCGGCCAGCAGTTGCCGACCCCGCTCAACCTGCGCGCTGAACTGAGCGATATCGGTAGAACCGGTAGGCAGCCGTAGGGCGTAGCCGGACTTGGTCCGTTCTACCAACCCGCGATGCCGATCGCCAAGCGTCTGCCGTAACCGGGAGACGTAGACCTGCAACGTCGTCGCGGAGCTCGGTGGGACCGAGGCGCCCCACACCGCCTCAGCCAGGCCGTCGTCCCCAATTGGTTCGCCGGCGGCAGCCACCAAGGCGGTGAGCACCCTTCGCGCTGTCGGGCCGCCCAACTCGATCCTGGCGCCGTCGATCTCGACCTCGGTACGGCCAAGTACCCGGCACAACATCGCCATGCGAGTTTTATAGACCCGCGCGCCAAGTTCCCTGCCGGAATTTGTCGGGTGGCCAAGCAATGCTGTGAGCCGTCTCAGCTAGCCGCAATGAGCCCGCATTCACTGTCGTCAAGACCAGTCCGGGGAGTTGCGACGATATCCGGCATTGTTCCCAAGGTCACCACTCGGGAATGCTCGTGATCCACCCCGTGTTGGCATTCAGTACAGCTAGCTCGCCAGGGAAGAGTGCGCCTTTGGCCGAGTCGGCGGTGGCGGTGTTATCGTGCCCTGCCCTGCCCTGCCCTGCCCCGGCGCCAGCGGCATCTCCAGGCCGGGCTGCTGACCTTGGCGTGCTCCGCGAGTTGCAGCAGCCGATCGCACCTGGATGGATCGTGTTCGTCTGCGCAGGTTCTACAGTTGAACACGTGGCGGAAACGGAACGACGCCAATTCCTCTATGCAACAGGTGGTCGTCCGGATTGCTGGTCATTGGTGGGCCATCGTCGATTGGAGTGGCACTGTGCAGCGGTGACGCCTGGATCGGTGCCAGCTTGAGGTAGGACTGCTAGTCTAGTTGCACGCCGCGGATGCATCACCGCGTGATGATGCCTGCAATCATGCGGCTGAGCAGTGGAGTTCTGAGTCATGATATGCGACGCAGAAAAGTGTCGTCGTGACAGGTCCTTGTCGAACATCCTGAGAGGGGATCGCTATGTACTTCATGCCGGTCGCCATTAATTCTCCTGATCCGGTCCCCGCGCCGAGTCAGGTCGTTTGATGTCGCGCTCGATAACGTTGTCAATCCATGGGCGTGATGAGGATCTGCATCGGATCGAGCAGTTGATGCATGCGACTGACACACAGCTCCGTGGGCAGGTGGCGGTACTCACGTCGGGAGCCGGGACTGGCAAGACCAGGCTGCTGCTGGAGGCGATGTCGTGTGCTGCGCGGCGGCGTTTCGCGGTGGTAGACGGGGTGGGGAAGTCAACGACGCTAGTCAACTCGCGGCAGGGTCGTCACGACCTGGACCGGGTCAATTGGCTGGTTGGGCAGATCGAGGCGCAGCTCGACGATCATCTGCGGCGGGGCTCGGTGTTCGTGGCGTTGGACGATGCCCAGTGGACCGATCCGGCGGTGCTGCGCGCGTTGTGCGGGTTGGCGACGAAGCTGGCGAGCTCACCGGTGTTGTGGCTGTTTGTCCAGCGAAGCGAGCACGCCGAGTCGGTCAACGGTCTGGCGCTGCGGAATCTGATCCAGGCCGCCCACGGCAACGTCCTCGGTCCGCTCCCGCCGTTGTCGGGCGATGCCGTCGTCGAGGTGGTTGCTGATCTGCTCGCCGCGGCGCCCGATGAGGACCTGGGCGCAGTCTGCCAGAGCGTCGGCGACACCCCG
>Ga0137412_10002000_pt1 | contig 16056 bp, 11 predicted proteins | sample CZODoug2_1_16fun_FD_122160 | JGI IMG/M metagenome (GOLD analysis project Ga0137412, IMG submission 122160) | Vadose zone soil fungal communities from Angelo Coast Range Reserve, California, USA - CZODoug2_1_16fungal (Hybrid Assembly) | ecosystem: Environmental > Terrestrial > Soil > Vadose zone...
ACCGGGTCCTGGTTGATGCCGAGCACGCATGAGCCTTCGCATGGTGCAGGGCACAGCCGACCGGTGAACTCCGGGAAGTTGTTGGTGGCGTGCAGCCGCTCGATCGCATCACGCCAACGGTCGGCGCGCACCAGGTCGTTCCACTCGGGAATGAGATTGCCGAGCGGACACCCGTTGTGGCAGAACGGGATACCGCAATCCATACATCGCGCCGCCTGCTCTCGCAGCGTGTCATGGGAGAAGTCCTCGTAGACCTCTTTCCAGTCGCGAAGGCGCAGCGGGACCGGCCGTCGTGGCGGGGTCTCGCGCTGTGTGTACTTGAGGAAGCCCTTGGGATCAGGCATTCGCCGCCGCCATGATCGCCGTGTCAACATCTGAGCCGGTCATGCCAGAAGCCTTAGCCTCCGCGATCGCCTGCAGCACCTTCTTGAAGTCGCGCGGCATCACCTTTGTGAAGTTCTTCAGCTCGTTCTCCCAATCGGCGAGTATCCGTTGCCCCACGGCCGAATCCGTTGCGTCAACGTGCGCGACGATCATGCCGTGCAGCCAGTCGACGTCGGCTTCGTCGAGTTCGTCCAGGTCGACCATCTCCGCGTTGAGATTCTCCTCGAAAGCGCCATCGGGGTTGTAGACGTAGGCCACACCGCCCGACATACCCGCCGCGAAGTTGCGTCCGGTCTGCCCGAGGATGACGACCTTGCCGCCGGTCATGTACTCACACCCGTGGTCGCCGACGCCCTCGACGACCGCGTGCGCTCCGGAGTTGCGCACCGCGAACCGCTCGCCGACCACGCCGCGCAGGAAGGCCTGGCCGCTGGTTGCGCCGAACAGGATCACGTTGCCTGCGATGATGTTCTCCTCGGCGACGTAGTCCTCGGGCGCATTGTCCGACGGACGCACCACCAACCGTCCGCCCGAGAGACCCTTTCCGACGTAGTCGTTGGCGTCGCCGTACACCCGCATGGTGATGCCCTTTGGCACGAACGCCCCGAAGCTGTTGCCCGCCGACCCGTCGAACGTGATGTCGATGGTGCCGTCGGGAAGCCCTTGGCCGCCATACGCTTTGGTCAGCTCGTGGCCGAGCATGGTGCCAACGGTTCGGTTGGTGTTGGCGATCGTCGTGGCGAACCGGACTGGTGTGCCCGAGTCGAGGGCCTCCCGGCTCATCACGATCAGCTGCTGATCGAGGGCCTTGTCCAGGCCGTGGTCCTGACGTGAACTGCAGTACAGGTCCTGGTTCATGAACGCCGACTCGGGCTCGTACAGCACCGGTGTCAGGTCCAGCTTGTAGGCCTTCCAGTGCTCGGCGGCCTGCGTGGTGTCCAGCGAGCCGACCTGGCCGACCATCTCGTTGAGTGTCCGGAAGCCCAACTGGGCCATCATCTCCCGGACTTCCTCGGCGATGAATACGAAGAAGTTCTCGACGAACTCCGGTTTGCCGGTGAACCGCTGCCGCAGCACCGGGTTCTGGGTGGCCACACCGACCGGACAGGTGTCCAGGTGGCACACCCGCATCATGATGCAGCCGGACACCACCAGCGGCGCGGTCGCGAAACCGAACTCCTCGGCGCCGAGCAACGCGGCGATCACCACGTCGCGGCCGGTCTTGAGCTGGCCGTCGACCTGAACGACGATGCGGTCGCGTAACCCGTTGAGCAGCAGCGTCTGCTGCGTCTCGGCCAGGCCGAGTTCCCACGGCGCACCGGCGTGCTTCTGCGACGTCAGCGGGGTGGCGCCGGTGCCGCCGTCGTGACCGGAGATCAGGACCACATCGGCATGCGCCTTCGACACACCCGCGGCGACGGTGCCAACGCCGTTCTCGGAGACCAGCTTCACGTGCACGCGGGCCTGCGGGTTGGCGTTCTTCAGGTCGTGGATCAGCTGCGCCAGGTCCTCGATCGAGTAGATGTCGTGGTGCGGCGGCGGGGAGATCAGGCCGACACCCGGTGTGGAGTGCCGCACCTCGGCAACCCACGGGTACACCTTGTTACCCGGAAGTTGGCCACCCTCACCGGGTTTCGCGCCTTGCGCCATCTTGATCTGGATGTCGGTGCAGTTGGTCAGGTAGTGGCTGGTCACGCCGAACCGCGCGGATGCCACCTGCTTGATCGCGCTGCGCCGCCAGTCGCCGTTCTCGTCGTGCTCGAAGCGCTTGACGTCCTCGCCGCCCTCACCCGAATTCGACCGGCCGCCAAGACGGTTCATCGCGATCGCCAGGGTCTCGTGCGCCTCGGCGGAGATCGAGCCGTAGCTCATCGCGCCGGTGGAGAACCGCTTGACGATCTCGCTGGCCGGCTCCACCTCATCCAGAGGCACCGGCGTGTTCACGCCGTCCTTGAACTTGAGCAGTCCGCGCAGCGACGCTATCTTCTCGCTCTGGTCGTCGACCAGCTTGGTGTACTCCTTGAAGACCGAGTACTGGCCCGTGCGCGTCGAGTGCTGCAGCTTGAACACCGTGTCCGGGTTGAACAGGTGGTACTCGCCCTCGCGGCGCCACTGATATTCGCCGCCGACCTCGAGCTCGCGGTGCGCCCATTCGTCGGGCCGGTCCAGGTACGCCAGCGCGTGGCGGGTCGCGACGTCGTCGGCGATGTCGTCGAGATCGATGCCATCGACCGGGCAGCTCAGCCCGGTGAAGTACTCGTCGAGCACCTGCTGGCTGATGCCGATGGCCTGGAACAGCTGGGCTCCGGTGTAGGACGCCAGCGTGGAGATGCCCATCTTGGACATCACCTTCAGCACGCCCTTGCCCGCGGCCTTCACGTAGTTGGCCTTGGCTTGATCACTGGTCAAGCCGCTGGTGCCGCCGTCAATGACTCCGCGGTCCACCATGTCCTCGATGGACTCGAAGGCCATGTACGGGTTGATCGCCGCAGCGCCGAAGCCGACGAGTGCTGCCATGTGGTGCACCTCGCGGGCATCGCCTGCCTCGACGACGAGACCGACCTGGGTGCGGGTGCGGTCACGCACCAGGTGGTGGTGCACGGTCGACACGCTCAGCAGCGACGGGATCGGCGCGAGTGACTCGTTGGACTCACGGTCGGACAGCACGATGATGCGGGCGCCGTTGCGGATGGCGGCCGATACCTTCGCGCGGACGTCGTCCAGCGCCTCCTTCAGCCCCTGTCCGCCCCGGGCGACGGGGTAGAGGCAGCGGATGACCGCCGCGCGCAGTCCGTGCTTGTGGCCCCGGACCTCGTGGTCGGGGTCGACGCAGATCAGCTTCGACAGTTCGGCGTTGCGCAGGATGGGCTGCTTCAGCACGATCTGCCGACAGGACTCGGCATTCGGGTTGAGCAGGTCGCCCTCCGGGCCGACGTTGCCCTGCAGGCTGGTCACCACCTCTTCGCGGATGGCATCCAGCGGCGGGTTCGTCACCTGGGCGAACAGCTGCTGGAAGTAGTCGTAGAGCATCCGCGGGCGCGCCGACAACACCGCGACCGGGGTGTCGGTGCCCATCGAGCCGAGCGCCTCGGCGCCGGTGCGCGCCATCGGCGCGACCAGCATGTTGAGCTCTTCGTAGGTGTAGCCAAAGGCCTGCTGGCGCAGCACGACCCGGTGGTGCGGCATGCGGATGTAGTCGCCGGGCGGCAGGTCGTCGAGTTGGAACAGACCCGCGTCGAGCCATTCCTGATACGGCAGGTCGGCGGCGAGTTCGGCCTTGACCTCCTCGTCGGAGACGATGCGGCCCTGGGCCGTGTCGACGAGGAACATCCGGCCGGGCTGCAGGCGCATCTTCTGCACGACGCATGACGGGTCGAGGTTGAGCACACCAGCCTCGGATGCCAGGACGACGAGGCCGTCGTCGGTCACCCAGATCCGGGACGGGCGCAGGCCGTTGCGGTCCAGCACCGCACCGATCACGGTGCCGTCGGTGAAGCACACCGACGCCGGGCCGTCCCACGGCTCCATCAGGGATGAGTGGTACTCGTAGAACGCCCGCCGGGCGGGGTCCATCGAATCGTGCCGCTCCCACGCCTCGGGGATCATCATCAGCATGGCGTGGGGCAGGCTGCGGCCGCCGAGGTGCAGCAGTTCGAGCACCTCGTCGAAGCGCGCGGTGTCCGATGCGCCGGGGGTGCACGTCGGGAAGATCTTGTCGACGTCGGCGTAGGACCCGAAGACGTCGGTGTGGATGAGCGCCTCGCGCGCACGCATCCAGTTCTCGTTGCCGGTGACGGTGTTGATCTCACCGTTGTGAGCGACGCGCCGGAACGGGTGCGCCAGTGGCCAGGACGGGAACGTGTTGGTGGAGAAGCGGGAGTGCACGATGCCCAGCGCGCTGGTCAGCCGCTCGTCCTGCAGGTCGAGGTAGAACGCCCGCAGCTGCGGGGTGGTGAGCATGCCCTTGTAGACGAAGGTCTGGCCGGAAAGACTTGGGAAGTAGACGGTTTCACGACCGGGGCCGTCTTGGCCCGGCCCCTTGGTGCCCAGCTCGTGCTCGGCGCGCTTGCGCACCACGTAGGCGCGACGTTCCAGGTCCATGCCGGACGCCCCACCGATGAACACCTGGCGGAAGGTCGGCATCGCGTCTCGGGCGAGTGCACCCAGCGAGGAATCGTCGGTCGGCACGTCGCGCCAGCCGAGCATCGTCAGGCCCTCGGCCTCGACGATCTTGCCGACGGACTCGCATGCGCTGGCGGCGTCGCGCGACGACTGCGGCAGGAACGCGATGCCCGTCGCGTAGGAGCCTTCCTCGGGCAGCTCGAAGTCGACCACGGCCCGGAGGAACTCGTCGGGCACCTGCAGCAGGATCCCCGCACCGTCGCCGGTGTTCGGTTCGGCACCCTGTGCGCCACGGTGCTCCATGTTCAGAAGCGCGGTGATGGCCTTGTCCACGATGTCGCGGCTGCGACGACCGTGCATGTCGGCGACCATCGCGACACCACAGGAGTCGTGCTCGTATGCGGGGTTGTACAGCCCTTGGGTTTGGGGCGCCATTCCCACCTCGTCCTCCACCAATTTTGTCCATGGCGGCCGTCGACGACGGCGTATGCCCGGCTTGGCGAAGGGTGCCTTTAGTGCAGCACTGAACGACGGGCTTTGTCCCACTCGCCACAAGTGGTGAAACGATATGACAAACACCGCCTGACATGCCAACTTAGCCCAACCTAAGTAGCGGCGCACGCCAACCGATTCCACATTCGTCGTCGTCTCGGTTTCGAGCGCTAAGACGTTGTCGCCCTTAATCTTTCGCTTACTCGCCCCGAAACGTCCGGTTTCGGGGTGCGACCCACATCACTCCGTCGACGACGCTCATAATTTGCTGCTAAACATCGTCAGTGTCCAGTGCTGGAGGAATACTCATTCCGTAGTTTGCCGGAAAGCCTAGCCGGATTCTTAGAGACGGGCACGATCGAGCGCACGGACGCTGGCCTCGGGACTCAGATCCACACGACGCAACAGTTGCGCATTGAGCGCCACCACGACGGTCGACAACGACATCAGCAGTGCACCCACCGACATCGGCATCACGAACCCGATCGGCGCCAGCACCCCGGCCGCCAGCGGCACCGAGATCAGGTTGTATCCGGCTGCCCACCAAAGGTTTTGCGACATCTTTCGGTAGGACGCCCGGGACAGCAGGATGGTCGACAGCACCGAGCGCGGATCCGAACTGGCCAGGATCACGCCGGCCGAACCGATGGCGACGTCGGTGCCAGCGCCGATCGCGATGCCGACGTCTGCGCGGGCCAGCGCGGGCGCGTCGTTGACGCCGTCACCCACCATCGCCACCGTGAGCCCCTCGCTCTGTAGTTCGGCGACCCTGGCCGCCTTGTCCTCCGGCCGAACCCCTGCAAAAACCCGCTCGATGCCGAGTTGGGCCGCAACCGACCTCGCGACGGGTTCCGCGTCGCCGGTGATCATGACGACCTCGATGTCCAGCCGCCGCAGCGCGTCGACGGTCTGCCGGGACTCCTCCCGGATCTCGTCGGCGAGCGCAAGCGCGCCTGCCACGACGCCGTCGACCAGAACGTGCAGCACGATGGCCCCTTCGGCATGCCACGCCGCGGCCGCCTCGAGCTCGGCCTGGCGGGCTTCGGCGAGTAGCCGCGGCCCGCCGACCCGCACCTCGACGCTTTCGCCGGCTCCGCCAGCGGTGGCATCGTCCACCGTGGCGGTGACGCCCACCGCTGGCGACGACGTGAAGTCGGCCGAGCTGGGCACGGCGATGTTCCTGCCGCGGGCCGCGGCGACGATCGCCCGTGCCAACGGGTGTTCGGAGTCCGTCTCAGCGGCGGCGGCGAGCGCCAGCACGTCATCTTTGGAGCGCCCGTCCACCGCGACCACCGCGCTGAGCGCAGGCTGCCCCTTGGTCAGTGTGCCGGTCTTGTCGAACAGCACCGCCCCGACCGTGCGCATGCTCTCCAGCGCCAGCCGGTCCTTCACCAGCACCCCGCCCCGCGCTGCCCGCTCGGTGGCGATGGACACCACCAGCGGGATGGCCAGACCGAGCGCGTGCGGACAGGCGATCACCAGCACCGTGATGGTGCGGATGACGGCGTCCTCTGGGCTGCCGACGAACGTCCACACCACCGCCGTGATGGCCGCCGATCCGAGCGCGAACCAGAACAGCCAGCCCGCCGCCTTGTCGGCGAGGCGCTGCGCGCGCGACGACGAGTTCTGCGCCTCGGTGACCAGTCGCTGGATGCCCGCCAGAGCCGTGTCGGCGCCGACGGCGGTGACCTCGACGCGGATCCCCGAATCGGTCGCGACGGTGCCGGCGACGACCGCGTCGCCGACGCCTCGCCGGACCGGTCGGGACTCGCCGGTGACCATCGACTCATCGATCTCCGCGCTGCCCTGCGTGATGCGCCCGTCGGCGGGCACGCTGCCGCCAGGGCGCACGATCACCACGTCGCCCACCCGCAGTTCGGCGGGGGCGACGGTCTCGGTGCCCCCTGGCGTGACGCGCTCGGCCTCGTCGGGCAGCAGCGCGGCCAGCGAATCCAGCGCCGACGTGGTCTGCGCCAGCGACCGCATCTCGATCCAGTGGCCGAGCAGCATGATCACGATGAGCAGCGCAAGTTCCCACCAAAAGTCGAGCCCGTGGTTCAACACGCCGAGTGACGCGCCCCACGACGATACGAACGCCACGGTGATTGCCAGCCCGATCAGGAGCATCATTCCCGGTGTGCGGGAACGGATTTCGCTGACGGCCCCGGTGAGGAACGGTCGGCCGCCCCACGCGTACATCACCGTGCCGAGCACCGGGGACACCCATTGGGCGCCGGGCAGATCCGGCACTGCGTAGCCCAGGATCATGGCGAACATCGGCGACAACGCCACCGTCGGGATCGCCAGCAGCAGCATGATCCAGAACAGCCTGCGGAACTGGGCCACGTGGCCGGCGTGGCCCCCATGACCTTCGTGTCCGTGCTCGCCGTGTTCGGAGTGCTCCATGTGGTGCTCGGCGTGCGTGTGGTCGACCTCGGTCATGACCGTATTGTATACCCCCGGGGGGTATGTGCAATAGCCTGCCACGAGGACGGCAGCCCGGTAACGTCGGACAGCACGATGACGGCACCGACGGCAGGTCCCAGTCAGCCCGACGATTCGACGCGGGGCTTGGTATACATCTGCGTGACGGCGATCGTCGCTGGCGTGCTCATCGGCTTCGTCGGCGGCGCGTTCCGCTGGTGTCTGCAAACAGCTGACCATCTACGCATCGACCTCGTCGACTGGGCTCACGCGCTGCCGGGGCCCGGCTGGCTGGTACCCATGGCCACCACCGCGGCTGGCGCGACACTGGCCGCACTGATCGTGCGGTGGGAGCCGCTGGCGGCGGGGAGCGGTATCCAGCATGTCGAGGCGGTGTTTCTAGGCGACGCGCGACCGCCACTCATCCGACTGCTTCCTGCGAAGTTCATCGGTGGCGTGTTGAGCATCGGATCTGGCCTCGTGTTGGGCCGCGAGGGGCCAACGGTGCACATGGGTGCGGCAATCGGAGCCGAGGCGGCGCGGCGCGCCCGGCTACCCGATTCCGAAGTCAGGATGATGCAGACGGCGTTGGGCGGCGCCGGCCTGGCGGTCGCGTTCAACGCGCCGATCGGCGGCACCCTGTTCACCCTCGAAGAGGTTACCAAGTCGTTTCGGGTCAAAACTGTTCTGGCGACGCTATTTTCGGCTGCCGCGGCTGTCGCGTGCTCCCGGCTCGTGCTGGGAAACCATTCCGATTTCCACGTCGAACCCATTGGCCCTCCTGCACTCGCATGGTTACCCCTATTCGTCGTGTTCGGATTGCTGACCGGATGCCTGGGTGTCGCTTACAACGGGGTGGTGTTGTGGTTCCTCGACCACGTCGCTGCGATCCGCCGAATCCCACCCCTGGTGAAGGCTGCCGTCATCGGTGCAATCGTCGGGTTCGCGATGTTCGTTTACCCGCTCTCCGTTGGCGGCGGAGAGGACCTGACACAGCTGATCCTCGGCGGACAGCACTTCGTCGTCTCCGCCATCGTCGGAATCCTCGCGGTGCGGGTCGTCGCAGGCCCCCTTTCCTACTCGGCTCCGGTGCCTGGCGGCCTGTTCGCGCCGCTGCTGGCCGTTGGCGCGCTGTGGGGACTGCTGTTCGTCGGATGCTTCAACGCCGTGTGGCCAGAAGACGCGACACAGTTGGCGGTTCCGATGGCGCTCGCCGGCATGGCGGCATTCTTCGGGGCCACCGTGCGTGCGCCCGTGACGGCGTTGGTCCTCGTGGTCGAGATGACGGCCACCACCGAGGCGCTGGTGCCGATGATGGCCGCGACCGCTGCCGCGGTGCTCGTCGCCAACGTCGTGGGATCGCCACCGATCTACGACAGCCTTCGAGCGCGAATGCCCGACGAAGCGTCCATCGAGGACCGCGGTCGCGGTTAGCGTTGAATCATGACAACTAGACACGCCACGTCATTGATCAACGGCGAGATCGTGGAGGAGAACGACCTCGGCTCGATACGGCGGGTAACGGCCGACACTCTGCCGATCCTGTCGGGCCTCTCCATCAAGCGGATCGTCGTCAACCCGGGCGCAATGCGCACGCCGCACTGGCACGCGGATTGCAACGAACTCACCTACTGCGTGTCGGGCACCTCGCTGGTGTCCGTGCTCGACACCTCCAGCAAGTTCTCCAGCTTCACGGTCAGCGCCGGCGAGATGTTCCACATCGACTCGGGCTCGCTGCACCACATCGAGAACATCGGCGACGAACCCGCCGAGTTCATCCTCGCGTTTCGCAGCGAGCGGCCCGAGGACTTCGGCCTGGCAGCGGCTTTCGGCGCGATGACCGATGCGGTCCTTGGCAACACGTACGACCTCCCCGCGTCCGACTTCGCCACCATGCGCCGTAACACCGTCGACCGCAAGCTCGCCGCCCGCGCAGGCGATCCCGTGGTCCCGGCCAGCGCGCACTTCGACGACCCGCACAAGTTCGCCGTCGAGGCGCAGAGCCCGCCGATCGGAATCGCGGTCGGCTCCGCCCGGCTGGCCCGCCTGCAGTTCTGGCCCGCGCTGAAGGACTTGTCGATGTACTCGCTGCGCATCCGCGAAGACGGGATGCGCGAACCCCATTGGCATCCGATCACCGCGGAAATGGGCTACGTCCACGAGGGATCGGCGCGCATGACGGTGATGGATCCCGATGGCACCCTTGATACTTGGTATCTCAAGGAGGGCGACGTCTACTTCATCCCGCGCGCCTACCCGCACCACATCGAGGTGGTGGACGCCCCCGACATGCATTTCGCGATCTTCTTCGATCAGACCACGCCAGGCGACATCGGCTACCGCGCCTCGGCAAGCGCCTACTCCCGCGAAGTCCTCGCCGCGACGTTCAACGTACACATCGACGATCTACCCGAATTCCCGTTCACCAAGGCCGATCCGCTCATCGTGACGCGCAACAATCCCGTCGACGCGCATGCAATGGGCGAGTAACGCGCTGGTAGCGGCGGGTCACGATCGGGGGCTGATTCGGCCACGACCGGCCGAAACCGGCTGAGTACGTGCGACCCTCGCGTCACTGGCAACTCAACGACGAGATGCCAAGGGAGGTTACCGCTATGACTGCACCCACGATGTCGCATCGGCTGGCCGCGGAGTTCATCGGAACGTTCTGGCTGGTCCTCGGAGGCTGCGGCAGTGCAGTCTTCGCCGCCAACCCATCCGAAGGAATCTCGGTGGGGATCGGATTTCTCGGCGTATCGATCGCCTTCGGCCTGACCGTTCTCACCGGTGTGTACGCCTTCGGCACCATTTCCGGCGGCCACTTCAACCCAGCGGTGACGCTGGGCGCCGCGCTGGCCAAGCGGGTGGAATGGAAGGCAGTGCCCGGCTATTGGATCGTTCAGGTGTTGGGTGGCTTGGTCGGTGGCCTGTTGATCTACGTGATCGCGAGCGGCAAGCACGGCTGGACGGCGACGGGCAACATGGCGGCCAACGGTTTCGGAGATCACTCACCCGGCGGTTATTCGTTCCTCGCCGTGGTCGTTGCGGAGATCGTGCTGACCGGTGTGTTCCTGCTCGTCATCCTCGGCTCCACCGACGATCGGGCTCCGAAGGGCTTCGCGGGCTTGGCAATCGGGCTGACATTGACGCTGATCCACCTCATCTCGATCCCGATCTCCAACACGTCGGTCAACCCCGCGCGGTCCACCGCCGTCGCCTTCTTCAACGGCGCCGGCGCACCCGCCCAGCTGTGGGTGTTCTGGCTGGCACCTCTGGTCGGCGCGGCAATCGCCGGGATCGCCTACCCATTCCTGTTCGGCCGCAACGAGGAATTGGCCGACCGGCCGGTCCGCGACGACGCCCTCGAGGCAGTCAACTGACGGCGAGGTCGGGCCCGCATCCGGCCGACTGCTTGACCGGAGCTATTTGGCTGACGCCTTCTTCTTCGCGCTTCGCGCAGCCTGCTTCTCGGTCGCGGCGCCCTTGTTCGACAAATGACCGCCGGCACTCTCCAGATGCGCACGCACGAACCACTGGAACTTCTCCAGCTCGCCGGCGTGGCCGATCAGAATGTCCTGGGACACCAGATCGAGATCGTCGAGCCGGTGAATGGCCTTGCGGGTGTCCTCGTTGATCCCCGTGTAGACCAAGTCAAGGGCGGCCAAGTGGGCCAGCACGGTGTCGCGGCCGACCGAGTAGTCATCCCACGTGCGGTCCTTGAGGATCGCGCCTGGGGTGCCCTGCGGGGATACCCCGAGTGCCGCGATGCGTTCGGCCACCTCGTCGGCGTAGCCACGGACCAGGTCGACCTGGGGGTCGATCATCTCGTGGACGCCGATGAAGTTCGGGCCGACGACGTTCCAGTGCACGTGCTTGAGTGTCAGGTGCAGATCGTTGTAGGTGCTGAGCTGCTTCTGCAGTAGGTCGGCGACCTCGCGGCCATCTTTGTCCGACATTCCGGGAACGGTGAATCCTGGCATGGTGCCTCCTTTGTGATTGCTCACGAGGAGGCCTACCCGGGTCGGCATGGGGCTACACATCGCTACGCTCGCCGGATGACGGAGTCGCCACTCGGGTTCACGGGTTTCACCGAGGCTGCGCTCGATTTCTACGACGACTTGGAGATGGACAACACCAAGTCGTACTGGGAAGCGCACAAGGACGTCTACCAGGCGAGCGTGAAGGCACCCATGACGGCGCTGGTCACTGCGCTCGAGCCGCAGTTCGGCAACGCCAAGATCTTTCGGCCGTTCCGCGACGTCCGGTTCGCGAAGGACAAGACGCCCTACAAGACACACCAGGGCGCCTTCGTCGCGGCCGGTCCCGCCTGCGGTTGGTACGTCGAGATCTCCGCCCGCGGCTTCCGCTCAGGAGCGGGTTTCTACGAGGCCAGCGGGTCCGATCTCGGCCGGATCCGGGCCTCGATCGCCAACGAGCTGACCGGTGATCAGCTCGGCAAGATCCTGGCCAAGCTCAAGCGGGCGGGCTTCACCGTCGGCGGAGACCGGCTGAAGACCTCACCGCGCGGATACGACGCCGACCACCCGCGCATCGACCTGCTCCGGCACCGATCCCTGACGATCGGGAAGGACTACGGGTTCGAGCCGGTCATCCATACCGCCGAGCTCGTCGCCGCCGTCCGTGCGGACTGGAAGGCCGCCCGTCCGTTGGTCGACTGGGTCGCGGCTCGTTTGGGCGATTAGAGCGCGCGCAGATCCGGGATGGCCTGCCTGGCCCCGAACCGGGGATTGCGGGCCAATCCGCTGACTTCCAGCAGCCGTACCGCGCGGTGCCGGTGCGGGCGCAACGGTTCCAGCAGTTCGATCATCTCCGGGTCGTCGATCCGATGCCCGAGCAGGGTGGACCCGATCACGTTCGACAGGTGGTAGTCGCCGACCGACAGTGCGTCGGCATCCCCGAACGCCCGCTGCGCGGTCTCGGCCGCGGTCCACTCCCCGACACCCGGCAGCGACATCAGCGCGGTGCGCGCCTCGGCGGGCGAACGGTCCGAAAGCCGTTCGAGGGACTCAGCCCGCTGCGCACACCCGACGAGGGTTCGGGCCCGCCCGGGGTCGACGTTGGCGAGATGAAACTCCCACGACGGGATGCGCCGCCACACGTCGGCCGACGGAGGCACCCGCATCCGCACGGGCGTCGGCCCTGGCGCCGGGCTGCCGTACTTGGTGACCAACAGGCGCCACGCACGGAACGCGTCCTTGCCCGACACGCGCTGTTCGAGGACGGCGGGGATCAGTGCTTCGAGGACCCGGTCGGTGCGCCCGAGCCGAAGGTGCGGCACCTTGCGATGGGCCTCGGCGATGGTCGGTTCGACGGGCGCGAACCCCGTCGCGTCGTCGTGGACGCCGAGCATGGCGGGCAGTCGCGTGCAGAACTCGTCGGCGCCGTCGCCCCACGCCTCGCACTCGACGACGTTGCGCGCGGCCGCGGCGATCCTTGCGGTGACCGGGCCGCTGGCCATCAGGCTGGTCTTCCAGATGGCACCGTCGACGACTTGGTAGCAGGGATCGCCAGGACCGCGCCGCAACGGCGACAGTGTCATCGACGGGCTCGCAGGTCCGCCGAAGGTCACGCTGGCGGAGCTGGGCATCGCCCCAGGCTAACCGACCGTGACGTCGGCCTTGTTGGCGTAGAACGCGACGTGACCGACGATCTCGCCGACGGCAGGGTAGGGCTCTTCGTAGGTCCAGATCGCGTCGTCGATTGTGTCGCTCGCCCCAGTGTCCTTCCCCGTCGCTTCGCTCGCCCCAGTGACCACGTGGTAGTAGTTCGCCTCGCCCTTGTACGGGCAGTACGTGGTGTTGTCGCTGCGACGCAACGCCGAGTCGACGACGTCGGCAAGCGGTACGTATTGCACGGCGGGGTACGTCGACTCCTGCAGCGTCAACGCCGCGTCGGTCTCGGCGACCACTTCACCGTTGACCCGCACGGTGACGTGCTTGCCGGTCGGGGTGATGGTGATCGGATGTTCGGCGGTGGGAAGCAGAACGGTGCGCTCGGTCATACAGAACCCAACGTGTCCGACCGGCCCCGGATTCCTCGTCCCGTCATTACGATCGCCGCATGAATGAACCAGGTCCGGCCTGCGCGCAAGCCTCCGTCAGCATCTCCGCCCCCTGCGGCGAGGTGTACGGCCTCATCACCGACCTGCCGACGCTGTCGTCCCTGGCCGAGGAGACGACGGTGATGAAGTGGCGAAAGGGGGACAAGGCCGCCCCCGGCGCAGTGTTCAGGGGGACGAACCGCAACGGAATCCGCCGATGGACGACCGTGTGCACGGTCACCGACGCCGACCCCGGCAGCGCATTCGCCTTCGACGTCTCCTACCTCGGGATCCCGGTCTCACATTGGCGCTACGAGATCGCTCCTGCAGATGGCGGTTGTCATGTGACCGAGCAGATGTGGGATCACCGCCCCGGCTGGTTCGTGAAGCCAGGCGGTGTGGCCACGGGCGTGATGGACCGCCCGACGACCAACGCCGAACACATCAAGCTCACGCTGCAGCGGCTGAAGGAAAAGGCCGAGGCGCTCTAGGGCTTGCCCGTGATCGCGTCCGCGATGCGCGCGATCGGCGACGTCGTGGCGCGGCCACCGGCCTCGTGCCGGTCGGCCAAGCCGTACGCGACGTAGAGGCCGCGCACGCCCAGCCACCGCATCGGCTCGGGCTCCCAGTTGCGCGACCGGTGGCCGACCCACGGCAGTTCGGTCAGCGGGGTGCGTTGGTCGAGAACCAGATCGGCAAGCGTGCGCCCGGCGAGGTTGGTCGCCGTCACCCCGTGCCCGGCATAGCCACCCGCCCAGCCAAGCCCGGTCGCACGGTCCAGCACGACGGACGCCGCCCAGTCGCGTGGCACCGCAAGGACGCCGCACCAGCCGTGGGCGATCGGCACGTCGCGAACCTGGGGCAGCACGTCGTGCAGCACCTGGCTCAGCTGCCGGATGGCGCGCTCGGGAACGCGGCCGCGGACGTCGGTGCGCGACGCGTAGCGGTACGGCACGCTGCGGCCACCGATCGCGATGCGGTCGTCGACGGTGCGTTGGCCGTAGAAGAATCCGTGCGCGGCGTCGCCGACGGTCTCGCGGCCGTCCCAGCCGATGCTCGCCCACAGCTCGGGGCTGATCGGGTCGGTCGCGATCATCGAGCTGTTCATCGGCAGCCAGCGCCGGCGCAGGCCCGGCAGTGCGGCGGTGAATGCCTCGGTGGCGCGCAGCACGATGGGCGCGCTGACCGTGCCCGACATCGTGACCGCGCGGCCCTGACTGATCTCGGTGACCGGTGACTCTTCGTAGATCTGCACGCCGAGCCGCTCGACGGCGTCGGCGAGTCCGCGGGCCAGCCGCGCAGGCTGGATCCGCGCGCAGTGCGGATTGAAGTACGCCGACACCACACCGGAGAACCCGATGCGCCTCGCCGATTCGTCGGCCGTCAACGGCTCGATGCCGTCGACCTGCCAGCTGCGCTCCTCCTCGAACGAGGCGGCGAGACGGCTGGCCTGCGCCCGGTTGCGCGCGATGTCGAGCGTGCCGCCCTTCACGATGCCCGCGTCGATGCCCTCCCGCGCGGCGACGTCGATGACCTCGTCGATGGACTCGATCAGTGCCCGCTGCCATGCCACCACGCCCTCGCGGCCGTGCTGGCGGGCCATCGCGTTGCGGTCGCCGGGCACCAGCGCCGACAACCAGCCGCCGTTGCGGCCAGAGGCGCCGAAGCCTGCGAACTCCGCCTCGAGCACCACGATGCGCAGTTGCGGGTCGGCGCGCTTGAGGTAGTACGCCGTCCACAGTCCCGTGTAGCCGGCGCCCACGATGCAGACGTCGGCGTCGCGGTCGCCGGGAAGTGGCGGCCTGCGGCGCGGCACTTGGTCGTGCCAATGCGAGACGTGACCGTTGAGCGGGGTTGGCGCGGGCGGGGTGGGCACCGAACGATTCTGCAGCACCGGTCAACGGTCAATTCGGGCGTGGTGTAATCAGCCCATGACCGGCCTGCACCGTCGCGACGACGTGTTCGTGTTGACCCTCGGCGACGACGAGAACCGATTCCATCCCGACCGCCTGGCGGCCATCAACGCCGCGCTCGACGAGGTCGACGCTGCGCCGGGCCCGAAGGCCGTGGTCACCACCGGGGTCGGGAAGTTCTACTCCAACGGCCTCGACCTCGACTTCATGGGCGCCAATCCCGATGCCGCAGAAGCCAATCTGCGCGACGTGCACGCCTTGTTCGCGCGGGTGCTGGCGTTCCCTGCGCCGATCGTGGCGTCGCTGCAGGGGCACGCGTTCGCGGCAGGCGCGATGCTGGCGCTGGCGCACGACCTCGCCGTGATGCGGTCCGACCGAGGCTATTTCTGTCTGCCGGAGGTCGATCTCGGCATTCCCTTCACACCTGGCATGAACGCGTTGATCCGCGCCAGGCTGCCGATCGAGACGGCCCACGAGTCCATGACGACGGGGCGCCGCTACGGCGGCGAGGGGGCCCACGCGGCCGGCATCGTCGCGGGTGTCGGCGCCGAGGACGAGATCCTCGACATCGCCGTCGCGCGGGCGCAGGAGCGGGCCGCGAAGGCGGGACCGACGATGGGCGCCATCAAGGCGCGCCTCTACGGCGAGGTCATCGAGGCG